>Ga0210044_10000273_pt1 | contig 77438 bp, 66 predicted proteins | sample CryGey13umfilter_2_FD_183959 | JGI IMG/M metagenome (GOLD analysis project Ga0210044, IMG submission 183959) | Groundwater microbial communities from aquifer in Utah, USA - Crystal Geyser 4/9/14 3 um filter (SPAdes) (version 2) | ecosystem: Environmental > Aquatic > Deep subsurface >... | reverse complement strand
TTGCGGCAATCGAATGCTCGCTATGTACGCAAGACTTTATCGTTTTCAAAATCCGATATCTACCATGAATTGGTTACTCGACTGTATGTCGTCCGCTACAATCTTGCCAAAGCATCACTTGCTACTTGACCACTACCGAAAGATGAAGGATGAAGATCGGATGCGAGATGCGAGTTGCGATTTTCCGTGTCTACGTGTGCCTGTGTACGTATCTACCTAAATTATGTGAATGGGTATCTGACGAGGATACCACTGCCTCGCCTCAGGATGGGGAATTTCATCGCAATGCCAGCGCTTTCTTCAGCCGAATGTCTACCTCAGCCATCAGGCGCTCGCTTAACCTTCCGCCTCCAGCACGCCCGCCAGGGCAGATGTGTGTCAGGTGCGAGTGTAAAATCGCACAACGCAGCGCGACATTTATGTCGCTTTTGTCCGCAGGACGAAAATTGGTGACTTGTGGGTAATCACCAGTCATTGGCATATTGCGTCCACTTTCATTCTCACGTACAATCAAACCGCCTGACGAAAGGAATTTCCCATGCCCATTGACCTGCAAAAATTTGGCGAAACCTTTTTCGCCAGCCTGGAAAAAGTCATCATTGGCAAACGCAATGCCATTGAACTCATCACCATCGGCCTGCTTTGCCAGGGACATGTTCTTATCGAAGATGTGCCGGGCGTGGGGAAAACCGTGCTTGCGCGCGCCCTGGCAAAATCGCTCGGTTGCACTTTTAACCGCCTGCAATTTACCCCGGATATGCTCCCCAGTGATGTGACCGGTACCTCCATCTTCAACCAGGAAACCCGCAAGTTTGAATTTCGCCCTGGCCCCATCTTTGGACAGGTCATCCTTACGGATGAAATCAACCGCGCTACGCCCAAAACGCAGGCCGCCCTGCTCGAGGCCATGGAAGAACGCCAGGTGACGGTGGATGGCGTCACCTATCCGCTCCCGCGTCCCTTCATGGTGCTTGCCACGCAGAATCCAATTGAATATGAAGGCACCTTTCCGCTGCCAGAAGCCCAGCTCGACCGTTTCCTTCTGCGCCTGCGCATGGGCTACCCATCCACCAGCGATGAAATCCGCATTCTACAAGACCAGCAACTCCAGCACCCCATCGAGAGTCTCCAGCCCATTTTCAGCGCCGAAGAAGTCCTGCAAGCCGCTCAAGCCGTCCGAAACATTTACGTCGCCGTCATCCTGCAGCGCTACATCGTTGAAATTGTTCAGCGCACGCGCCAAAACGCCGAAATCTATCTGGGCGCCTCGCCGCGCGGCTCACTGGCGCTTTTTCGCGCTGTACAGGCGCGCGCTGCCCTGCTTGGGCGCGACCATGCCCTGCCTGACGATGTCAAAGCCCTGGCTGCGCCTATCCTGGCGCACCGCATCATCGTCAATCCCGCCGCCCGCCTGCGTGAAATCAGCGCTGAAAAATTGGTGCAAGAAACCTTGTTGGCCGTGCCCGCGCCGGGCGGAACTTATACCGTCTGAATATGCCCAACTCTGCCCGAACGCTTGTCCTGCTCCTGCTTCTGATTGGTGCCCTCGGCATGGCCTTCACCGGCGCGCCGCTTTACTCACGTCTGGCGTACCTGGCTCTGTTGGTGTTGGCGTCATCCTGGTTGTGGACCTGGCTTTCTCTGCGCGGTGTTGGTCTTCAGCGGCGCGCGCGCACTTTGCGGGCATCGGTGGGTGATATTTTTGAAGAAACCTTCGAGATTGATAACCCCAGCCGCCTGCCGCGCCTGTGGCTGGAAGTGTGCAACGAATCGACTCTGCCACAAGCGGCGGGTTCGCGCCTGCTGACGGGTCTGGGCGGACGACAAAAGCGCACCTACCTGGCTCGAACCTGGCTCACTCGTCGAGGCGCTTACCCGCTTGGGCCGACTCGCCTCGCGTCCGGCGATCCGTTTGGGTTGTTCACCGTCCGGCGGATGCTCCCCGCCGTCGATTCACTTCTCGTTTTGCCGCTGATTCTGCCGGTGGGCGATTTCCCTTCCCCGGCCGGGATACTCCCCGGTGGGCGCGCCCGTCGTCAAAAGGCCGCCGAAATTACGCCGCACGCCTCCGGCCTGCGCGAATACGCCCCCGGCGACCCGCTCAAGCGCATTCACTGGCCCAGCACGGCGCGGCGCGGCAAACTGATGGTGAAGGAATTTGAGCAGGACCCGCAGGCCGAAATCTGGCTGATACTGGATGCTCAGGCGCGCTGGCAGGCTGAAATCGCCGATAATTCCCCGAAAATTTGGCAGGATTGGATGTTCACCCGGCGCCCGGAGCTTTCCTTGCCGCCCGCTACGTTGGAATACGCTGTCAGTTTAGCGGCGTCGCTGACGCATCTATTCACCCGCCAACGCCGTGCGGTCGGATTTGTGACCGAAGCCCCGGTTTTTACCGTCATCCGCGCCGAGCGCAGTGAACGCCAGGAGGGGAAAATTCTCGAAACCCTGGCCTTTGTGCGCGGCGAGGGCCGCCTGCCGCTTGTCAGCCTGGTGGAGGCGCAGTCGGCGCAAATTCCGCCCGGCTCCAGCGTGGTACTCATCACCGCCTGCGCGGATGAGAGCCTGCTTCTCGCCGCTGAAACGCTGTTGCGGCGTGGACAACATCCGCTTGTTCTTCATCTAATGGCTGAAACGTTTGGTGGTTCGTCTGGCGGCGAAGCGATTTACGCGAAACTGCTGGCGCGCGGTGTGACCGCGTGCAAAATTTCGCGCGGCGATAATTTGACCGAAGCGTTGGCGCATTTTACGCCATGATTTGGCTGGTTGCTAATATTTTTTGGCCTGGCGCTGATATTTTTCTGACGCCACCACGAACAAGAAAGGATTCTCATGGCTACTCGCGTTCTTCCACTGGATTTGCAATTTCAGGGCCACGCTGATTCGATTGCCTGCTATCTTTTGCCGCACCACCACGGCGCGGCGCTGGTTGAATGCGGTGCGGGCGCAACCCTCCCCGCGCTGACGGCGGCGCTGGCGGCGCACGGTTATGCCCTGACCGATATTACCCATGTCTTTCTGACGCATATTCACCTCGACCATGCCGGGGCGGCAGGTTTTATGGCGCGCCAGGGCGCACAAGTTTTTGTTCATCCGGTGGGCGCGCCGCACCTGCTCAACCCAGAAAAGCTGATTGCCAGCGCCACGCGCATTTACGGTGACCGGATGCAAACGCTGTGGGGCGATTTTCTTTCCGTGCCGCAGGAAAAACTGATGATTTTGCAGGATGCCGAGCAGGTGGATGTGGGCGACTTTCGGCTGACGGCTTTCCATACCCCCGGGCACGCGGAACATCACATCGCCTACCAACTTGACGATTTGTGCTTTACCGGTGATGTCGGCGGGGTGCGGATTTCATCCTATTCGTATTTGCGTCTGCCATTTGTGCCGCCCGAACTGAACCTTGAGAAGTGGCGCGCCACAATTGAGCGCCTGCAAACGCTGAATATTTGCCGCGTTGCGCCGACGCATTTCGGCATTTTTGATGATGCTGACTGGCATTTTTCGGCCATTTTGCGGGCGCTGGATGCCGTTAACGCCTGGCTGGAGAGCGCCATGTTGGCCGACCCGCCTGTTGAAGAACTGCGTGCCCAATTTCTGGCCTGGATGGAAGTTCAAGCCGACGAAATGGCGCTCCCTGCTGATGTGCGCCAGGCCTACCTGCTGGCAAATCCGCTTGGCATGAGCGCGGATGGCATGTACCGGTACTGGAAAAAATTTAGAGAAAACAGGTGATTACTCGCTGAGCCGCTGCGCTGTATCTTCCGTGATAAAATTTGCCTCGCAGCGGCAACCGCCCGTTTCGCACATGAACCAGCCTCTCGACTGCGCGGCGCTCGGGGCGAAAAATCCTATTTCCAAGGAGAATCTATATGAAACACTTCCTCGATGTGTCCGATTATTCCCCCGCCGAAATTCAGGACATCCTCGACCTTGCCATCCGCCTCAAGCAGGAATACTTTGCTGGCGGCAACAAGCCCCTCTTCAAGGGGAAAGTCCTTGCCCTGATTTTCCAGAAACCCAGCCTGCGCACACGCGTCTCGTTTGACATGGCGATGCGTCACATGGGCGGCGACGCGCTCTACCTTTCCCCCAATGAAATTGGTTTGGGCAAACGCGAAGCAATTGCCGATATTTCGCGCGTGCTTTCCGGCTACGTCCAGGCCATCATGGCGCGCGTTTTTGAGCATCAGCACGTGGTTGAGCTGGCGAAGTGGTCTTCCATTCCGGTCATCAACGGCCTCAGCGATTATTCGCATCCCTGCCAGGCGATGGCCGACGCCCAGACGATTATCGAAAAATTTGGCGCTATGAAGGGGCTGAACGTCACCTATGTTGGCGACGGCAACAATGTCGCCGTCTCGCTGATGCACATTGTTACCATGCTGGGCGGAAATTTCACCATCGCCAACCCCGAAGGCTACGGAATGCCTCAGGCGGCGCAGGCAATCGGCGCGAAACTGGCCCAAGCCAGCGGCGCAAAAATCAGCTACCTGAGCGACCCGCATCAAGCCGTCAAAAACGCGCACGTCATTTACACCGACACCTGGACCAGCATGGGCCAGGAAGAAGAAACCGCAAAACGCGAGGTAGTTTTCCCGCCCTACCAGGTCAACGCCAAACTGGTCAGTGAAGCCGACAAAGACGTGATTGTGATGCACTGCCTGCCCGCGCACCGCAACCACGAGCTGACCGACGAAGTCGCCGACGGGCCGCATTCGGCCATCTTCCCGCAGGCGCACAACCGCCTGCACGCCCAAAAAGCCATTCTCGCGCGCCTGTTTGAAGTGGCGTAGGGAATGATGAATGAAGAATGATGAATAACCGGAAAACCGCACAACCGGAAAACCGCACAACCGGAAAACCGAATAACTGAAAAACCGCACAACCGCACAACCGAATAACCGAACAACTGAAAAACAGGAAAAAAGCCATGAAAACCAACGATTATATTGAAATGGAAGAAAAATACGGCGCGCACAACTACCATCCGCTGGATGTCGTCATCGAAAAAGCCGAAGGCGTCTGGGTCTACGACGTGGACGGCAAAAAATACCTCGACTGTCTCTCCGCCTACTCCGCCGTCAATCAGGGACACGTCCACCCGCGCATTCTCGCCGCCATGATTGAACAGGCCAAAAAAGTCACGCTCACCTCGCGCGCCTTCCGCAACGACCAGCTGCCGCTCTTCTACAAAGAACTGGCCGAATTCACCGGCTACGAAATGTCCATCCCGATGAACTCCGGCGCCGAAGCGGTGGAAACCGCCGTCAAACTGGCGCGCAAATGGGCCTACACCGTCAAACGCATTCCGCGCCACCAGGCCGAAATCATCACCGCCACCGGCAACTTCCACGGGCGCACCACCACCGTCATCTCCTTCAGCACCGAACCGCACTATCGCGATGATTTTGGCCCCTTCACGCCGGGCTTTGTCACCGTGCCTTACGGCGACGCCGAGGCGGTGGCGAAAGCCATCACGCCGAATACGGCCGCCGTCATGCTGGAGCCGATTCAGGGCGAGGCGGGCGTCGTCATTCCCCCGGCTGGCTACCTCAAAAAAGTGGCCGAAATCTGCAAAAAGAACAACGTGTTGCTGATTGCCGATGAAATTCAGACCGGCTTGTGCCGCACCGGCAAAACCTTTGCCAGCCAGCACGAAGGCGTCCGCCCGGATATGGTGACGATTGGCAAGGCGCTTTCCGGCGGCTTTTACCCAATTTCTGCCGTCCTGGCCGATTCGGCGCTGATGAATCTCTTCACCCCCGGCGAGCACGGCTCCACCTTCGGCGGCAACCCGCTGGCGGCGGCGATTGGCCGCGCGGCGCTGGCCGTCCTGCGCGACGAGAAACTCGCCGAACGCTCTGCCGAACTGGGCGCGTATTTCCTCGAGCAGCTGCAGGAAATCCCCAGCAAACACGTCAAAGAAGTGCGCGGACGCGGCCTGTTCATCGGCCTGGAACTCAAGCCCGAAGCGGGTGGCGCGCGCCGTTTCTGCGTGGAACTGCAAAAGCGCGGCATTCTCGCCAAAGAGACGCACGACAACGTCATCCGTTTTGCGCCGCCGCTGGTGATTGACAAAGACACGATTGACTGGGCGGTTTCCATCATCCGCACAGTTTTGCAGATGGATTGACCCTGTTTTCTCCGTGGCGCAAATCCTAGATTTGCGCCACGATTTTGTTTTTTTTGACCTGGAGGTTCCATGAACATCGGCATTCCGAAAGAACGTCGCCCGTTTGAGTACCGCGTTGGCCTGTCGCCCGCCGGGGTGGAGATGCTGGTTCAGCGCGGGCATACCGTTTTTGTCGAGCACGAGGCCGGGTTGGGCGCTGGATTTTCTGACCAGGAATTTGAACGGGCGGGAGCGCATCTGGTGTATTCACCGCACGAAGTTTTTGGCCGCGCCGATTTGCTATTGAAAGTGACTCGTCCGATGCAGGACGAAATCGAGTGGCTGAATCAGGGTGCGGCGCTGATGGGGCTGCTGCATCTGGCCTCCACCCGCCAGGACCGAATTGATTCGCTGCTGGCGAACAAAATTACCGCTATCGCCTACGAGCAAATTCGCCTGGCCGACGGCTCGATGCCGGTGCTGCGCGCCCTCAGCCAGATTGGCGGTCTGATGGCGGCGCAAATCGCCGCTCGCTTGCTGCAAAATAATTGGGGCGGCAAGGGTATTCTGCTGGGCGGCGTGGCGGGCGTTCCGCCTGCCGAAATCGTCATTATTGGCGGCGGCACTTCCGGTACGTGCGCGGCGATAGCCTTTTTGGGGATGGGCGCGCATGTCACCGTGTTGGACAAAAGCATGGACGCGCTTCAGCGCATTCACGAACGCTTCCCGCAGGTGGTGACGATGATGTCCACCCGCCGCAACATTGACCGCGCCTGCGCTTTTGCAGATGTGGTGGTGGGCGCGGTGTTGGTTCCCGGTGAGCGCTCACCGATTGTCGTGCCGCGCGAAACCCTGAAAGATATGAAGCAGCGTTCTCTGGTGATTGACCTTTCGATTGATCAGGGCGGTTCATTTGAAACCTCGCGCCCAACCACGCACGACCACCCGACATACATCGAAGAAGGCATCATGCACTACTGCGTGCCGAATGTGCCGGGTGTGGTTGCCCGCACGGCGACGCACGCTTTTGTCAACGCTGCCATGCCTTACATCATCGAAGTGGCTGATTCTGGCGCGGCTGCGGCAATCGAATCCAACCCGGCTTTGGCGATTGCCGTCAATACCCACGCCGGCGAAATGCGCAACCTGCAACGCTGGGCCGCGCAGGAGGAAGAATAGCCATGTCGTGGCAAAGCATTTATCAGTCGCGCGTGAGAACTGCCGACGAAGCGGTGGAAGTGATTCAGTCACACCACCGCATTTTTCTGACGGGCAACGTCTCGGTGCCAAAAAACCTGTTGGCGGCGCTGGTACGCCGCGCTCCCCAGCTGGAAAATGTCGAAATCTGCCAGGCGCTGACGATTGGCCCCGCTGATTACGTTTCACCGGAGATGGAAGGCCACCTGCGCGTCAACACCATGTTCATCAGCGCCAACGTCCGCAAGGCGGTTCAAACTGGCGCGGCAGATTTCACCCCCGTTCTGCTTTCAGAATTTCCCCTGCTTTTTAAAAATGGCATTTTACCGCTGGATGTTGCCATGATTCACGTTTCCCCGCCTGATGAGCATGGCTTTTGCTCACTCGGCTTGGAAGTTGGCCTGACCAAAACGGCAGCCGAATCGGCCAAAGTCATCATCGCCGAAGTCAATGAACAGATGCCGCGCACCCTCGGCGACTCGTTCATTCACGTCAGCCGCCTGACGCACATCGTCCCGGTCAACTATCCGATTGCAGAAATGAACATGTCGGAGGAAGGCGACCCCGAGGTGGTGGAGAAAATCGCCGGATTCATCGCCGATTTAATCCCTGACGGCGCGACTATGCAAATGGGCATTGGTGCCATTCCCGACGCCGTGCTGAAATATCTCTTCCACAAAAAAGATTTGGGCGTCCATTCCGAATTGTTTGCCGATGGCGTGATTGACCTGGTGGAAGCCGGAGTGCTGACCAACGCCCGCAAAACCCTGCACACCGGAAAAATCGTCGCCGGGTTTATTTTGGGCAGCCAGCGCCTCTACGATTGGGTGGACGATAACCCGTTGATTGAGCTGCATCGCACCGAATACATCAACGACCCGTTTGTGATTGCCCAAAACGACCGCATGGTCGCCATCAACTCGGCCATCGAAATTGACCTGACCGGCCAGGTGTGCGCCGACAGCATCGGCCCCAAACTCTACTCTGGCGTGGGCGGCCAACTCGACTTCATTTACGGCGCGTCGCGCTCCAAGGGCGGCGTCCCCATCATCGCCATGCCCAGCGTCTCCACATTGCGCGATGGCACAATGGTCAGCAAAATTGCCGCCATGCTCAAACCCGGCGCGGGCGTCGTCACCAGCCGCAACCATGTGCGCTACATCGTCACCGAATACGGCGTGGCCGACCTGTACGGCAAAACCATCCGCCAGCGCGCCCAGGCGCTGATTGGGATTGCTCACCCCGATTTTCGCCAGGAATTAACCCGCAAAGCGGGAGAATTGAATTACGTGTAGGTAATTATGGAACGTCGCGCAAAAATTGTCGCCACCATCGGCCCATCCTGCCAGGATGAAGCCACCCTGGAAAAACTGATTCGCGCGGGAATGAACGTCGCCCGGCTGAACTTTTCGCACGGCACGCACGCCGAACACGCCGAGCGCATCGCCACCATTCGCCGCATTGCTGAAAAACTGGGCGTGGCAGTCGGAATTTTGCAGGATTTACAAGGGCCGAAAATTCGGGTGGGAACGCTTGACCCGGCGCTGGAACTTTCAGTGGGCGAGCGGGTGACGCTCTTCGCCGAGGGGCATCGCCCGCCCGAAAACGGCGACCCGCTCCTGCCGGTGGCTTTTTCCGAAATCTTCAGCGCAGTCGCCCCCGGCAACCGCATCCTGCTCGATGACGGCCACCTCGCCCTGCAGGTCGAAGATTTTCACGAGTGGAATCTGACTGCGAAAGTCATCGTCGGCGGAAAGCTTTCCTCCCACAAAGGCATCAACCTGCCGGGCACAAAATTAACCATCCCCGGCTTCACCGAAAAAGACCGCGCCGACCTGGCTTTTGGGCTTTCGCAAAGCGTAGATTTTGTTGCCATCTCGTTCGTGCGCTCAGCGGAAGATATTTTGACCGTGCGCCAGGCGATGGAAGACCTGGACGAATTGGGCGTGCGCCCGCCGGTGATTGCCAAACTGGAAAAGCCCGAAGCGCTGACCAACCTGGAAGAAATTCTCAACGCCGCCGACGGGGTGATGGTGGCGCGCGGCGACCTGGGCGTGGAAATGTCGCCAGAGCGCGTGCCGACCGAACAAAAACGCATCATCCGCCAGGCCAACCTGCACGGGAAAATGGTCATTACCGCCACCCAAATGCTCGATTCGATGATTATTAACCCCCTGCCGACCCGCGCCGAAGCCTCGGATGTCGCCAACGCAATTTTCGATGGCACCGATGCCGTCATGCTTTCGGGCGAAACCGCCAGCGGCGCGTATCCCGTCGAGGCGGTCGAGATGATGGATCGCATCGTGCGCCAGGCCGAAGCCAATTCTGACGAATGGGGCCATTCCAGCACGCCCAACGCCTCTACTCACGACGACGCCGCCTCGATGACGCGCGCCGCGCGCGAACTGGCGCACGATTTGAACGTGGCGGCTGTGGCCGTCTTTACGCAAAGCGGGCGCACCGCGCTGCTGATGTCGAAGGCGCGTCCGCGTGTGCCGATTTTGGCGTTTACGCCGGTGGCGCAGACCTACGGACGGCTTTCGCTCTACTGGGGCGTTTTCCCGCACCTGGTGCCGATGTCTTCGACCTTGCGCGAGAAGGTCAATCAGGCCGACAGCAAATTGACCGCGACCGGCTGGGTTAAACCCGGCCAGCAGGTGGTCATCATCAGCGGGTTCCCGGTCAATACCATGCACACGCCGAACATGGCGCTTTTACACAACGTGGGCGAGAAGATGTAATCATTCCCCCGCGCTGATAACAATCCCGACCCCAATCAACACCCCGCCCAATAAAAAGAGCGGGGTGATTTTTTCGCCGAGGAAAAACCAGCCGAGCAAACTGCCAACCAGCGGCTGGGCGAAAAACGTCAGCGAGGCGGCGGAAGCCGTCAGGTGGGCGAAGGCGTAATTCCACAGGAACATTGCCAGCGCAGTGGCGATGATGCCCAAAAACAAAATTCCGCCGAGGATGCCCGGTGTGATGACGCCGAGGCCCTGTGTGGAAATTTCCCACAGCCCGGCGGGAATTGTCAGCGGTAGGCCGCCCAGCAGAAAAATGGCGGTTGCCAGCACCAGGTCAATGCCCGGCGAAACTTTTCGCACCAGCACCGAGTAGAGCGCCCAGGTCAGCGCCGCGCCCAACAGGCTGAGATTCCCCAAAAAGAGCGCAGAGGAAAAATCAGCAGTGCGCGGGTCAATCACCGCCAGCACGCCCAGGCTGGCGACCAAAATCGCCAGCCCGCGCCGGGGGGTGATTTTTTCGCCGAGCAAAAGCGCAGCGAAGGGCAGTACCAGCGCGGGCGTGGCCGAAGTGACCAGTGACCCGTTGGCGGCGGTGGAAAGTTTGGTGCCGATGAATTGAAAGCCGAGCGAAATGCCGTAGCCGATGAAGCCAACGCCGAAGAGCGGCCAAAACTGGCGCGCCGTCAGCGGGGCGCTTTTGCGCCAGGCGAGAACCAGCCAGAGCGTCAGAAATCCCAAAATCAGGCGGCTGGTCAGCAGGGCGAAGGGCGGCACGACCTCCAGCACGACTTTGCTGACGACGTACATGCCGCCCCAAATGGCGGCGGCGCTCAGCCCGGCGAGCAGGGCGGCGCTATTTTTCATTCCCATTCCTCCGGGTTGTAGCGGCGAATTTTTTTGACGGCGCCGCGCTGTTTTTTGTCCGCAACGCGCGCGGCGCTGGCGGTTTTCCCCGGGCGGGTGGGGCGGCGGATTTTGGGCGTTTCCAACGCTTTTTGGAGCAGCGCCGCCAGACGCTGTTCGGCGTCGAAGCGGTTTTGTTCCTGCGTGCGGTAGCGCCGCGCTTCGATGATCAGAATCCCTTCGGCTGTCAGCCGGTTGCCGGCCAGACGCATCAGCCGCGCCCGGACTTCGGGCGTCAGGCTGGGCGAGTTGGCGACATCGAAGCGCAGTTGCGCCGCGCTGGAAATTTTGTTCACATTTTGCCCGCCCGGCCCGCTGGCGCGGACGTAGTCGAAGCGCAGTTCTTCATTGGGCAGGGAAAAATTGGGGGTGATTTCTAGCATGGGCGCAAGTATATCGGATTTTGAAATGACTGTAGCGCGACATTTATGTCGCGGGGATGGATGGCAGGCTGCCTTACAGGGAATAAAAAAGCCCCTCTCGCGGGAGAGGGGCCAGGGAAGACGGTGGTTAGAACATCAGGTCGTTGATTTTGGCGATGGTTTCCCGCGCGGGGCGCAGGTCGCTTTCGGTCATGCGGTTGAGTGGGCGGTCGCTCAGGTCGTGCATGGCAATCATGTCGGGCTTTTTCTCGTCAATGTAAATCAGGCCGGTGACGAGCAGGTTTTCTTCGCGCGCTTTTTCCAGCATGGTCAGCGCGGCCAGTTTGCTGGTGGCGTCGTAGCCGGGGTCAATCGCCTTCAGCCGGATGAGTGAGCCGTCGTGCAGGGCAACTTCCACAATGTCGCCGTCCTGCATGTCGGCCTGCAGCATGATTTCTTCGCGCGGCGGAACGTAAGAGATTTCCTGCAGGGGTTGCTCATGGTCTTTGCCCCAGGCGTAGGAGTGCAGGTGATCATCCTGGTTGTTGAAGGTGACGCACGGGCTGATGATGTCAATGACGGCGATGCCTTTGTGCGACAGCGCGGCTTTGAGCAGTTCTTTCACCTGTTTGGGGTTGCCGGCGAAGGAGCGCGCCACGAAGGAGGCGTTGGCAATCAGGGCTTCTTCACAAATATCAATCGGCGTGTATTCGTTGGTGCCTTGTTTCTTGAGGGTCAGCCCGATGTCGGCGGTGGCGGAGAACTGGCCCTTCGTCAGACCGTAGACGCCGTTGTTTTCGATGATGTAGAGCATATTGGCGTTGCGGCGCATCATGTGCTTGAATTGCCCGATGCCGATGTTGGCGCTGTCGCCGTCACCGGAAACGCTGATGCCTTTGACCGTCCGGTCAGCGAAGAGCGCGCCGGTTGCGATGGAGGGCATGCGTCCGTGCAGGCTGTTGAAGCCAAACGAGCGCCCCAGAAAGTAGGTTGGGCTTTTGCTGGAACAACCAATGCCTGAAAATTTGACGACATTTTCTGGCACGATGTTCATGTCGTAGCAGGCGGCGATGATTTGGCTGGCGATGGAATTGTGGCCGCAGCCCTGGCAGAGTGTGCTGGGCGCACCGCGATAATCGTTACGGGAAAGGCCGGTCAGGTTCACCTGAACGTTGGCTCCGGCGACGGGAAGAGGTTGTGCCATGTTATTTTTCCTCCTTGGCGAGGATGTCGTTGAAAATCCATTGGGCGGTGGGCGGCAGACCGTCGTTGAAGGCGATGGCCGTCAATTTGCTGGCTTGCGGGACGTGCTTCAGTGTCAGCATTTGGTGCAGTTGGGCGTCGCGGTTCATCTCGACCACATAGACCGTCTCGTGGGCGCTGATGAAATCTGTTACTTCGGGCGCAAATGGAATGGCGCGCAGCCTCAGGAAGTCGGTCTGGATGCCTTTTTCGGCCAGCAGAGCGCGGGCTTCGCGCACGGCTGGCTCAGTGGAGCCGAAGGCGATGATGCCTACTTTGCTCCCGCTCCCGTCAATCACCGGCTTGGGCAGGTACTGTTTGGCGGTTTCGTATTTTTTCTTCAAACGCGCCATCATGCGAATCCAGACTTGCGGTTCTTCGCTGTATTTGGCGTATTCGTCGTGGCCGGTGCCGCGCGTGAAGTAAGAACTGGCCGGGTGACGGTTGCCGGGCAGGGTGCGGTAGGGGATGCCGTCACCGTCCACGTCCAGGTAGCGTCCCCATTTGCCGTCGGATTTTTCCAGGTCTTGCTCCCACAGCACTTTGCCGCGATCCATCGGGCGGTCGGGGTATTCAAACGGGGTCGTCATCCACTGGTTCATGCCGAAATCCAGATCGCTCATGACGAAGACGGGCGCTTGCAGGCGTTCGGCAATGTCAAATGCCTGCCAGCCAAACTGGAAGCACTCGTTGACGGAGCCGGGCAAGAGCATCAGCGCGTCGGTGTCGCCGTGTCCCATGTTGGCGACAAAGGATAGGTCGCCCTGCGATGTGCGGGTTGGCAGGCCAGTGCTGGGCCCCATGCGGACAATGTCCCAGACGACGAGCGGAACTTCGGCGAAGTAGGCCATGCCGGCGAATTCGGTCATCAGGCTCAGGCCAGGGCCGGAAGTGGAGGTCATGGCGCGCAGGCCCGCCCAGCCCGCGCCGACGCACGAGCCAATTGCGGCCAGTTCGTCTTCGGTTTGGATGATGGCGTAGGTGGCTTTGCCGTTTTCATCTTTGCGCAATTTGGGCAGATATTCGTTCAGCGTTTCGGCCAGGCTGGTGGCGGGGGTGATGGGGTACCAGCCGACGTATTGCACGCCGCCATAGATGGCGCCCAGGGCGGCGGCGGTGTTGCCGTCAGCCATGATCATGCCGTTGGTGGCGCTCATCGCTTTCAGGTAGTAGGGGTCTTTCTTCTCCAGGTTGGCTTTGGCCCATTCGGCGCCAGCGCTGGCGGCGTTGAAGTTTAATTCGACCGGTTTGGCTTTGCCCTTGAAGTGGAAGGTCAGCGCGGCGCGGATGGTTTCCAAATCCATGCCAATCATCTGCGCCAGAATGCCGACGTAAACCATGTTGCCGACCAGGTCGCGCAGGTTGGAGGGCACATTCGGGTCGGAGCGCACGATTTGCTTGATGGGCATCGGGTAAACGGTGATGTCCTCGCGCGTGATGGGGGCTTTGATGGAATCTTCGTAGAACAAAACGCCGCCCGGCACCAGGCTGGCGACATCTTTTTCAAACGAAGCGGGGTTGATGGCGATGACGATTTCGCGTTCATCGCGGCGGGCGGTGAAGCCATCTTTGTTGACGCGGATGGTGTACCAGGTGGGCAGGCCCTGAATGTTCGATGGAAACAGGTTCTTGCCCGAAACCGGGATGCCCATCTTGAAGATGGCGCGCAGGATGGTGTTGTTGGCGGTGGAACTTCCAGAGCCGTTGACCGTGCCTACGGTGATGGAAAAGTCGTTCACAATGCGGTCTGTCATAGGTCTCCTCGGCGAGAGAAATAGAATAAACGTTTATTTGGTCTGGTCAAGCATGTCGCCCAGCATGTCGGCATGTTCAATCAGCGCCCGGTATCCGGCGTCAAAATCGCCAGAGCAAATGGCGTCCACCATCTGCTGGTGATACTGCCAGACGCCGCGTAAATGGTTGTAGTCGGTGAAAACATTCAGGCCAATCGCTTCGTAAGCATCCCAGTAGGCTTCCAAAATGCCGCTGACGAAGGAATTTTCGAGGCGGCTGTAAATCAGCAAGTGCAATTGTTTGTGTTCTTCGTGCGGAATTTGAACGGGCCGCCCGTCGAGTTTGCTCCAGGCTTTCTGCAGCAGTGACTTTAACTGGGAGCGGTCTTCGTCTGTCAGTTTGGCCGCCGCCTCGTGCCAGTACGCCATCTCGACGTGTTTGCGCAAATCGGCGAAGGCCTGAAACTGATTGGGGTCGAGCGCCATGGCGTAGCCCAGGCTGAGACGCACCGCCGGTAAAAAGGTGTACGGCAGGCGCTTGATGCCGGTGCGCGGGCGCACATCCACCAGCCCCAGCGCGCGCGCCACTTCCAACTGTTCGCGCAAACCAGCCACCGAAATGCCCAATTCCTGGCTGAGTTCTGTCAGCGCGGGCAGGCTGGCCTCGGCCTCGGGGTGCGCGGCCAGGTAGCGGACAAATTCGGAAAGGGAGTCGGGGATGCGTTCTCGTAACATGTGATAAATCCTATCAAATCAATTAATCGGATTATTCATAGCAATAATAACATCCTCCGCGCCGCGTGTCAATATGGAATTCTCTGGTGATTACCTTTTCTTCATTTGTCGTCGCTTTTCTGGCGCTGATAATACGGATGCGTAATGTATCGCTGCCTTTGGTATAATCTTGGCCGCGCCTCAGTAGCTCAATGGATAGAGCGCCTGACTTCGGATCAGTAGGTTGCGGGTTCGATTCCTGCCTGGGGCACAAAATGTGGCGGCTGGATGGCCGCCACATCCCATATATGGGGGTCAGAATAGGCTTGAAATCTAATCTTGAAGTTATCGGTGCAACTTGTTTTGAGCCATCTGAAGCCTTCTCCTTGATCCTTTCGCAAGGCCAGGAATTCTTTCAAGCCGTTGCCGCCTTGCTCTCGCGGCCCAGAGACAGGGATTTTATGGCTTTGACGACATCATCGAAACCGCCCGGAATCAGGTGGGCGTAAATTTCCAGCGTTACCTGTAGCGAAGAATGCCCAAGATAACGGGAAACGGACAGATTTAAGTAAATGTGTCATGTCATTGCAAGCGCACTTCAGCGAAGCACGTGTACCCGTAGCGCAGGTGTCGTCGGCGTCAAAAAGCAGGGTGGTGTATTTCATTTGGGCGCGATTTTGCTCATGGCGTATTCGGCCAGGGCGGTGATGGTGAGTGAGGGATTGACGCCGGGGTTGGCGGGCATGATGGCGCCGTCAATGACGTACAGGCCGGGGTAGTTATGAATTTGGAAATTCTCGTCCACCAGGCCGTCGGCAGCGGTTTGGCCGATGGGCGCGCCGCCCAAAATGTGGGCGGTGGTGGGCAGGCCGAGCAGGTTTTCGCCAATCGAGCCGAGGGCGACGCTGTCGGTGCGGCGGGCAAAATCGCGGGTGAATTGGTGCGAGCCGCGCACCTGGGCACTGATTTCGTAGCCGGGTTCTTTTTCAGCCACCAGGCCGGTGCGAAAAAGAGTGAAGACGCTGCGCCCGCTGCGGAATCTCATGCGGTTGTCGGCGTGCTGCATGACCAGCAAAATGGTGACTTTGCGCGCCCAACCCGGCAAGAACATGGCGCGGGAAAAATCGAGCGGGTGGGTCAGCGTCCAGCCGAGGAAGCGCAGCACGCGCACCAGCACGGGAACATCCGCATCAATCAGCGGGGTGGCGAGAAAACGCATCAGCGAAGAGCCGTCGGGGTAGCGCACCGGTTCGACGCGGGTGATTTCGTCCATGTTGAAGATGGACGAGATGGCGACGCCCTGCGAGTAGTTGATGGCTTCGGGGCGGGCGACGGCGCCGAGCAGGGCTTCGGAGTTGGTGCGGACAACGTCGCCCAGGCGCGGGGAGAGTTTCGGTAGGGATTTTTTGACATCGCGCAGCTGTAGCAGCAGGCGCATGGTTCCCATCACCCCGGCGGAAAAGATGACGTTTTTGGCCTGCACGATTTGGTTTTGCTTAAGCAGGCTGGTCGAACGCTGATAGGTGACTCTGTACCCGCCTGCGGCCAGCGGCTGAACATCGGTCACTTGCGCTTCGGGGCGGATTTCCACGCCCAATTTTTCAGCAAAGTAGAGGTAGTTTTTGGGCAAGGTGTTTTTGGCGTTGTGGCGGCAGCCGACCATACATCCGCCGCAGTGCTGACAGCCGGCGCGCTCCGGCCCTTCACCGCCAAAATATGGGTCGGGGACGGTTTTGCCCGCCTCGCCAAAATAGGCGCCGACATCGGTGGCGCGGAAGGTGGACTCCATGCCCATCTCGGCTGACATCTGGTGCAAAACATTATCGGCGGGCCAGAGTTTGGGGTTGCGGGCGACGCCCAACATGCGCCGGGCGGTTTCATAGTGCGGACGCAGCGCCTCGCCCCAGGGGAGGGGCGTGTTCCAGGTCGGGGTGGCGAAAGTCGCCTCGGTGGGAACTTCCAGCACGTTGGCGTAGCCCAAACTGCCGCCGCCAACGCCCGCGCCGTGCAGCACCATCGCGCCCTTGATGATGCTGATTTGCAAAATGCCAAAGGCGCGCAGAGCCGGCAGCCAGACGTATTTCCAGTATTGCCAGTTGGTCTTGGCAAAATCTTCGTCGCGGAAGCGTTTGCCTTTCTCCAGCACCAGCACCGAGTAGCCTTTTTCGGCCAGGCGCAAGGCCGAAACCGAACCGCCAAAGCCAGAACCAATAATGACGTAATCGTAAGTGGATTGCATAAAGCCTCCAGAAGAAAACGCGACATTGATGTCGCGCACAAACCAGCAGAATTTTGGGAGTGTCCACGCAAATCATGTTGGAGATGGAGTCGAAAGTCTCCCGACTTTCGAGCAAAATCAGGAGATTTTGCACTCCGTCCACTGCGCCCTGACAGCATTTGCGTGCACACTTCGGGAAATTATACGCGCTCTGGTACAGATTCGGCAGTATAATTTCGCCTTCTTGCCCGACCTTCCCGGCTCGTCCGGGTCAGGTTATTTTACTGGAGAAAGCCGCACATGCACATTGCCGAAATTTTGAAACAACCAGGCACGCACTTTAGTTTTGAATTTTTTCCGCCCAAAACCACAGAGGCAGCGCAAACGCTGTTTGAATCAATCCAGGAACTCACCCCGCTCAACCCGTCCTACGTCAGCGTAACCTATGGCGCGGGCGGTTCGGCGCACCGCCTGACCAGCGAGGTGGTCATTCGCCTGCAAAAAGAAACCCATCTGACGGTAGTCGCCCACCTGACGGCAGTCGGCGCCAGCCGCAACGAAATTTATCACCTGCTGGAAACCTACGTCAATAGCGGCATCCGCAACGTGATGGTGCTGCGCGGCGACCCGCCCAGGAATCAGCCCGATTACACCCCCGCCGCCGACGGCTTTCAGCACGCCGCCGAAATGGTGGCCTTCATCAAAAAATATTTTCCATCGCTCGGCGTTGGCGTGGCCGGTTTTCCCGAAGGCCACCCCGAAACGCCTAACCGCCTGAAGGAAATGGACTACCTGAAGGCCAAAGTGGACGCCGGAGCCGATTACATTTGCACACAATTGTTTTTCGACAACCGTGACTATTTCGACTTCTGCGAACGCTGTGAAATTGTCGGGATTACCATACCGATCATCGCCGGGCTGATGCCGGTCACCACCCGGCACGGATTAACGCGCATGGCCGACCTAGCGCTCGGCGCGCGCATCCCCGCCAAACTGCTACGCGCCGTTCTCCGCGCCGAAAGTGACGAAGCCGTCGAGCGCGTCGGCGTTTACTGGGCCACCCAACAGGCCTTCGACCTGTACGACCGCAACGTGGCCGGAATCCACTTTTACACCCTCAACCGCTCAAAGCCAACCCTGCGCATTTATGAGGCGCTGGCAGTTACCACACGCTGACTTCATCAATACTGATAAAAGCCTCTGCCGCTCTTGCGTCCCAGCCAACCCGCGTCCACCATTTTGCGTAGAAGCGGCGCGGGGCGGTATTTGTCGTCACCCAAGTCGCGCTGAAGCACTTCCATCACATACAACACCACATCCAGACCAATCAAGTCGGCCAGGGTCAGCGGCCCCATCGGGTGATTCATGCCCAACTTCATCACCGCGTCAATCGCTTCAGGCGTGCCCACGCCCTCAGAAAGCGCAAAAACCGCCTCGTTAATCATCGGGCAAAGGATGCGGTTGGAAATAAAGCCGGGTGAATCGTTGGCTTCCCAGGGTTCCTTACCCATTGTGCGGCAGGCTTCCAGAATTGTCGCCGTCGTCTCGTCCGTGGTCGCCAGGCCGCGAATCACCTCCACGAGTTTCATCAGCGGCACCGGATTCATGAAGTGCATCCCGATAACGTTTTCAGGGCGTTTGGTGACCGCTGCAATTTTTGTAATGGAGATGGACGATGTATTGCTCGCCAAAATCGCTCCGGGGCGGGCTTTTTCATCCATCTCGCGGAAAATCTTGAGTTTCAGTTCAGGGTTTTCGGTAGCGGCTTCAATCACCAAATCCGCCGCTTCCATGCCCGCGTAATCGGACTGAAAGCGGATTCTCCCCGCCATTTCGACTTGTTCCGCGCTCAAACTACCCTTTTCGTGGAGTTTCGCAACTGATTTTTTAATCGTGGCTTTGGCCTTCTCCAGCGCCGCCGGGAAGACATCTGCGCAAACGACGTTGTACCCGCTGGTAGCGGCGACTTGCGCGATGCCGTTTCCCATCGTCCCGGCGCCAATCACAAAGATATTTTTCATAATAACTCCACTGCCATCGCCACCGCTTCGCCGCCGCCCAGGCAGAGCGAGGCCATGCCGCGCTTGAGACCACGCGCCTTAAGCGCATAGAGTAACGTCGTCACAATGCGCGCGCCGCTTGCGCCAAGCGGATGGCCGAGCGAGATGCCGCCGCCGTTGACATTGACCTTGGTCCAATCCCAGCCCTGGGCGCGCAGAGCGTACCCGTTGGCAAGCGCTTGCGCCGCAAAGGCTTCGTTAACCTCGAACAAATCTACATCCGTCAATTTCCAACCGGCTTTTTGTAAGGCGCGCGGGATGGCAAACGCGGGCGCGCCGAAAAGATACTTCGGCTCAACTGCCGCCTGGGCGTAGCCTGCAATCCGCGCAAGGGGCGCGAGGCCGCGCGATTCAGCGTAGGCCTGGCTGGCAATTACCAGCGCCGCCGCGCCGTCATTCAGCGTGGAAGAGTTCCCGGCAGTGACTTTGCCCTGTGGATTGAAGGCCGGTTTTAGTTTGGCGAGCGCTTCCAGGCTGGCGTCGCGGCGCGGGCCTTCATCCGTATCGAAAATGGTCACGGCGCCTTTGCGCCCCGGCACTTCCACCGGCGCGATTTCGGCCCTAAACGCGCCCGAATCAATTGCCGCAATTGCCTTTTGATGGCTGGATAGTGAAAATTTATCCATGGCTTCGCGCGTTACTTCAAATTCATCAGCGATGAAATCGGCGGCATTGCCCATGCCCCAATCTTCAAAGGGGTCCCACAACCCGTCGAGAACAAGTGAATCCTTCATTTCGACATGCCCATAGCGCAATTCGCCGGTGCGCCCTGGCACAAGAAACGGCGCGCGCGTCATCGACTCCATGCCGCCCGCCACAAACAGACTGCCATCCCCGGCGCGAATGGCCTGCGCCGCAAACATGGCCGCCTTCATGCCAGAGCCGCAAACTTTGTTGAAAGTCGTTGCGCCCACGCTGGCAGGCAGACCGGCAAAAATGGACGCCTGGCGGGCAGGGGCCTGCCCCAGCCCTGCTTGAATCACGTTGCCCATCAGCACCTCGTCAATTTCGGCGGGGTCGGGCAAATTAGCGCGCTGTACAGCCGCTTTAATCGCAACCGCCCCCAGGCTGGGGGCGCTCAGGGCGCTCAACGCGCCCTGAAATTTGGCGATGGGTGTGCGCGCGGCAGACAAGATAACAGGTTCGAGTTCTTTGGACATAACGCCTCCTTTTGAATTGGGTGCACTTCACTTGATGAAATGAAACAACCAGCACGATTATACCCGCCCATCAACGCAGATAAATCGGATTGCTAAAAATCCAACCGCGCTGTTTGCCAAGATAGTGGATGTAGGCTTCTACGCGGTACGCGCCCGGTTCGCTGATTACCTGCGACATCGCCTCACGCGTGCGCCATTGACGAATGACTCTGCCATCCTTCAGCAAACGTCCCAGCGCCGGGCCGGGGAGCAAAGCCTGAAGCGTCACCCCACCTTCGACGCTTATTTCGTCGCCCATTTGCGCCTGCATGTCGCGCCCATGCGCCGAAAAGCGGAATCCGCGCGTAGGGGCGGGCAGGTCATAGCCCACGAATCCGCGTCCGCGCCCCAGAGCTTCGTATATGGCGGCGCGGTCCATCTCCAAATCGCCACAAAACGCTTCATCAGGGACAAGCAGGTGCGTGTTGATGGTGCGAAAATGCCAGGCGTACGGAAAAATTTCACGGCGCAGCGGCCCGGCGCTGACATGCAAGGCATGAGCATCAGAGCCGCCAATCGCGGCCACTTTGCGCCCGGCGGCCAGGAGCGCATCCCAGCGCGCAAGCAAAAGCGGGTCGGGGCCGGTGGCAATCCACTGCGGAAAGAAAGCATGAAAATAAGCGTGCAGGCGGGTCGGACTGACAGTTTTAAATTCGCTCAGGCCGTTCCACAGTTCAATGCCCGTGAAATTTTGAGCGTCATCCAGCACCCAATTGATGGCGGTTTCCTTGATTGACGGGCAGGCCTGGTCGGTGGGATGCGCCAAAAAGGCCAGACCGCCCTCACGCCGCACAGCATCAATCAATGTTTGCGGGTCGTGGGCAAAAGTCGCCATTTCGCGGGGGGCATTAAAAACCAGCAGGTGATTTTTTTGCGGCTGGCGCGCCTGGTCGTGAACTTCTTCGCCCACCAAAAGTAGGACGGTTTTCCGTTCACGGCGGGTATAACCTTCAAAACAGCGGGCGAGAACGTTATGGTCAGTGACGAGAATCACTTCCACGCCCGCATCCAGCGCGGCTTGCGCCAAATCGGCGTGCAAGCCAGTGCCGTCAGAATAGCGGGTGTGCATGTGCAGATTAACGATAATTTCGCGCATAAATTTTATCCAAAGCCCTGGTGATTACCCACAAGCCGCCAATTTTTGTCCTGTGGACAAAAGCGACATATATGTCGCTTTGCAGGGTGGAGCAAGATGTGGGTAATCACCAGCCAAAGCCCAGTTGACGATTTCTTCCAAGTCACATTATAATAGGCATGTTAAATTTAAAAGAAACGAAAAGGATAAGCATGAAAATCTACATTGAAATTGGCCTGATTCTCACTTCGCTTGCGCTGATTACTGGCGTCATCTTACAAAGCAAGGGCGCGGGGCTCGGCGGGCTTACCGGCGCCGATAGCGGCGCTGTCTTCACCGCCCGGCGCGGCATCGAGAAAGTTCTCTTCCGCATGACCATTGCGCTGAGTATTCTCTTCTTCTCGCTGGCGATTATTGCGCTCTTTCTGGGCCGCTAATCTGACTTTTGCCCCTGAAAGAAAGGTTGCCCTCCAGCAATGGGCCATTTTTGGCCGGTTTTGGGGAGCGGCCTTTCTTTTTTGCATTTTATGAAAAAATTACGCTGGCAATTTCTGCTTGTCGCCTTCACTTTGTTGGTGGTGAGTGCGCTGCTCCTCACCCAAAGCCCAGAGACAACCCAGGTTTTTGCGCCGCAAGCCGCAAGCGGGGGAGTCTACTCTGAAGGGCTGGTCGGCGCACTCAGCCGCCTCAACCCGCTGTTAGATTCGACCAATTCCGCCGACCGCGACATCAACCGATTAATTTTCAGCAGCCTGATACGCTTCGACGCCAACGGCAAACCCACGCCCGACCTGGCTGATTCGTGGGGCGTCTCGCAGGATGGCACCATCTACAACGTCTCCATCCGCCCCAACGCCACCTGGCACGACGGCGCGCCCGTATTGAGCGATGACGTGCTTTTCACCATCGAACTCATCAAAAGCGATGCGTCCTTCTACCCCGCCGACGTGCGCGAGATGTGGAAGCAAATTCAAATCAAGCGGCTGAATGACAAGACCCTGCAATTTGTCCTACCCGAACCATTTGCCCCATTTTTGGATTATCTGACCTTCGGCGTTTTACCCAAACACCTGCTGGAAGGGACAACCGCCGAACAATTACCCGCCGCCACCTTCAACCTGTCACCCATCGGCAGCGGCCCCTACCGCTTTCAACGGCTGATTGTGGAAAATGGGCAAGCTACCGGCGTCGAATTAGCCGCCAACGAAAATTACTACGGCGGCAAGCCCTACATAGACCAGGTCGTTTTTCGCTACTACTCCAGCTCCCAGGCCGCCCTGGCCGCCTACCGCGCCGGGGAAGTCCTGGGCGTCAGCGAGGTAACCCTCGACGTGCTCAATCAGGCGCTGGCCGAACCCAACCTTTCGGTGTACAGCGGGCGCCTGCCCGAACTGAGCCTGGTACTGCTCAACCTGAACAACCCCGAAGTACCCTTCCTGCAAGATGCCAAATTGCGCCGCGCCCTGCTGATGGGCATCAACCGCTCCTACATGGTCAACCAATTTTTGTTCGGGCAAGCCATCCTGGCCGACGGGCCAATCTTTCCTAACACCTGGGCCTACTACGACAACCTCGAACACCTGGACTACGACCCCGAAGCCGCGCTCAGCCTGCTCAAAGCCAACAGTTATCAAATTCCCGCCAGTGGAGGCAGCACCCGCGCCGACAAAGACGGCAAACTTTTACAATTCACCCTGCTCCACCCCGACGACGCCCTGCATACCGCGCTCGCGCAAACCATTCAACAAAACTGGGCGCAGTTGGGCGTGGAAGTCACCCTGCAAGCCCTGCCCTACGACCAACTCGTCAACGACCGCCTGAAAAACCGCAGCTACCAGGCCGCGCTGGTAGATATCACCCTGGCGCGCACCCCCGACCCCGACCCCTACCCCTTCTGGCATCAATCCGAGGCCATCAACGGGCAAAACTACGCGCAATGGGACAACCGCGCCGCCAGCGAATATCTGGAACAGGCGCGCACCACCAGCGACCTGGAAGCCCGCGCCCGCCTCTACCGCAATTTTCAGGTCATTTTTTCGCAGGAACTGCCCGCCCTGCCGCTCTACTACCCGGTTTATTCCTACGCCGTCGACCAACAAGTACTGGGCGTCCAAGTTCCGCCACTCTTCGACACCAGCGACCGCTTTCTCACCTTCCCGGCCTGGCATCTGGTCACCAAACGCGGCGCGGTACAATAAGCCATGACAAATGCGGATGAAATTTTTCTGAACGAGGCCCTGCCGCAGCTGAAAGAATATTTGCTTTCAGGCGAGTTGTACTGGCCGTTGGGCGGAGCGCTGACGCGCCTGACGCCGGGAGCGGCCTTGCTGGCGCTGACGCGCTTGAGCGTCAGCCAACCCGATTCGGCGGCGGTGACCCGCCGAAAACTGGAGGCGCTGACCGGGCAGTGGCGCAGCGCCTGGGAAAAGAAAACCCGGCAGGAAACAGCCAACAGGCTGCGGCTTTGGTCGGCTTTCCTGGCCGAATGCGAGGAATCTGCCAGCCGCGAAAATGCCGCTTACACCGGCGAAGTGCGCGGACGAGTCATCCTGCAATTACTGGACGGCGAAAACCCCGAAATCGCTGCGCTGGATGCGCGTTTGAAACGCTTTTTTTACCCCGGAAATTTCATTTGGGAAGCGCCGCTGACAGCCGCCTTCCCGCAACCCGATTTTTGGTTTTTGTACGGCTCCCTCAAACCCTAACTTTTTGGAGGTTCCCATGACCGATACACGCAAGACAGCGGTGGAATACGCCCGCCAGCACCAATCTGAATTCTTGGATGAGTTGAAAGCCATCGTCTCGATTCCGTCCGTCTCTTCGGACGCGGAACACAAACCCGATATGCAAACCACCGCCGATTGGGTGGCCGCCAAACTGCGGGCGCTCGGCATCGAAAAAGTGCAAGTGATGCCCACCGATGGTCACCCGGTCGTCTACGGCGAATGGCTGGGCGCGCCCGGCAAAACCACGGTGCTGATTTACGGTCACTACGACGTGCAGCCGGTGGACCCGCTGGAATTGTGGAAAACCGGCCCGTTTGAGCCGACCGTGCGCGGTGAAAACCTGTACGCGCGCGGTACGTCGGATATGAAAGGCCAGGTGATGGCCTCGCTGCACGCCATTGAAGCGATTGTCAAAACCAGCCGCCTGCCCGTCAATGTCAAATTTATGATTGAAGGCGAGGAAGAAATTGGCTCGCCTTCGCTGGCAAAATGGATGGCGGCGCACAAAGACCTGCTGAAAGCCGATTTCTGCCTCAACCCGGATTCGGGCATGATTGGGGCGCAGTACCCGACCATCACCTACGGCCTGCGCGGATTGGCCTACTTTGAACTGCGCGTCTACGGCCCCGACCACGACCTGCACAGCGGCGTTTTTGGCGGCGTGGTGCAAAACCCGGCGATTGCCCTGGCCGAGTTGATTGCCGGAATGCACGACGCGGACGGACGCATCAGCCTGCCCGGTTTTTATGACAGCGTGCGCCCGCTGACCGCCGAAGAACACGAAAACTTTTTGCGCCTGCCGACAACCGCCGAATTCTACAAGCAACAAACCGGCGCGCCCGAACTGCACGGCGAGGCGGGCTTTTTACCGGTCGAGCAGGCCAGCGCCCGCCCGACATTGGATGTGAACGGCATGATTTCCGGTTTCACCGGCCAGGGACAGAAAACCGTTTTACCGGCTTTTGCCATGGCAAAAATCTCCTGCCGCCTGGTGCCAGACCAAGACCCGGAAGCCGTCTACCAGCAAATGCTGGCCTACCTGCAGGCGCGCGCGCCGAAGACCATCCGCTGGGAGTTGACCAAATTCTCCGGCGCACCAGCCTCCATCAGCGAGTTGGATTTGCCGGGCGTGCGCGCGCTGGCAAAGGCGCTGGAAACCATCTGGGACGCGCCGGTGCTGTATAAGCGCGAAGGCGGCTCCATCCCGGTGGTGGGCGAGATGCAAACCATCCTGGGCATTCAATCGGTGCTGACGGGTTTCGGCCTGCCGGACGACAACCTGCACGCGCCCAACGAGAAAATTCACCTGCCAACGTGGACCAAAGGCACCGAGGCGCTGATTCACTTCTTCTTCAACTTATGAACCGCCATCCCCTTCATCCCGAAAGACTTCATGGAAGATAAAATCATCACCTACGGCGGCCAGGCGCTGATTGAGGGCGTGCTGATGCGCGGCCAAAAAGCGCTGGCGATTGCCATGCGCGCGCCCAACGGCGAAATCGTCGTCCACACCGAAAAACTTAGCGGGCTGTACCAATCGGCCATCACCAAAATCCCCTTTCTGCGCGGCGTCATTTTGCTGTGGGACGCGCTCGGCCTGGGAATGAAGGCGCTGACGATTTCGGCCAACACCCAAAGCGGCGAGGACGAAAAACTGGAAGGCGCGGCGCTGTACGGCACGCTGGCCTTCTCGATGGCCTTTGCCGTGGGTTTGTTCTTCCTGGCGCCCTACGGCCTCTCCAGGCTGGCTGTGTGGCTGATGGGAAGCCTCGGCGCCGAGGCCGCATCCACGTCAATCTGGCTTTCAGCTGTGATTGAGGGCGTTGTGCGCCTGCTGTTGGTCATTGGCTACATTTGGGGCATCGGCCAAATGGACGACATCCGGCGCGTCTTTCAATATCACGGCGCGGAGCACAAAACCATCAACGCCTACGAGGCCGGCGTGGAATTGACCCCGGAAAACGTGGCGAAATTCCCGCTGGAACATCCGCGCTGCGGCACATCCTTCCTGCTGACGCTGGTGCTGCTCTCGGTGATTGCGTTCAGCTTTCTGCATCCGCTGCCGGCACTCTGGCAGATTTTCGGGCGGATTTTGCTCATCCCGATTTTGGCAGGTGTCGCGCTGGAATACATCCGCTGGACGGCGAATCACCTCGACCAGGCCTGGGTGCGCGCGCTGATTGCGCCCAACCTGGCCCTGCAAAGCCTGACCACCCGTGAACCTGATTTGAAAATTCTGGAAGTTGGCATCCGCGCCTTTCAGGCGATGCGCGCGGCAGAAGAAGCAGCCAACAACTAACGCCCAGCTACACACAAAACTGCGCCGGTCAAAAGACCGGCGCAGTTTCATTTTGGGAAAAGTGCCCCATTCCGCCTGGCGCAGGGAACCAATCGCAAACCAAACACGTCCAAGCATAAAATGGAGGCTACAATGCCAAAAACAATGCGTTTTTTACTGATTTGCGCTTTCATCCTGACTGCCTGCGCCCCACAGACGTCTGCGCCCGCCGCGCAGGAAACCCCGATTGCCCCGGCAGCAACGCTGATAGGAATGACCGTCAGCACGACGATTCCTGCCGTTGGGGCAACACTGGCGCCCGCAGATAGCGTCACTCCAGCGCCGGTGACGATCACACCGCTGGCAGAAAATAGCTATATCCCGTTGCTCAGCGACAAAGACCTGATGGTCGGGCAGGTATATCTACAACAAATGGAAGTGCTGACGCTGGAAACCTATCCGCCACAATTTATTCTCTCGCTGACAGGTTCTCTGCCAACACCCTGCCACGCCCTGCGTGTGCGAATCGAAACGCCTGATGCTCAAAACCGCATTCAAATTACCGTCTATTCTGTCACCAATCCCAAAATGATGTGCGTGCAAATGCTGAAAGAATTTCGGGCCAATGTTGCGCTGGGCAGTTTTCCAAGCGGAACGTATAGCGTATGGGTCAACGGTCAGAGCGTTGGGCAGATTGAGCCCTAATTAATGCGGATTAAATAGCAATACGGTTTAGATAAGGAGTCCAAAGTCTCCAGATTTTGGCGCCAACGCTGGGAGACGTTGGACTCCGAAACCGCTAACTAAACAGTATTGGATTAAATAACTGATGTTACGCAGCAAGAACGATGTAGCGCGACATTTATGTCGCGGTTGCGCCACAGAAAGCGGAGAAGCGCATTTTTAGAGCCGTTTGATAGGCCTCAGGTGCATGTTTTGTCCGAAATCGCCCGCAACCTTCCGGTTTGGCAAACCCCGATCGATGATGTCAACAAAAACTTTGAGACCCTTGCTGGCCTTGGTTTCCAGGATCAATTACCTACTTTTTTTGTTGGTTTGGCCGCCAAAAATTTACTTTGCGAAAACAAATACGGTGCAGGCACATAAATTCCCTTGCCTGCTACCGCCACACGACCATCTTCCAGCAAAATTTCGGCAGTCGCAAATACTTTGCGCGCCTGCTTTTCGCTGATTCGCGCCCGGACGACTATTTTTTGCCCCAGCGGAAGCGGTTTTTTATAATCCACCTCCAGCCGCGCTGCCACTACCTGCAAGCCGGAACGCCAGACAACCGCACCCATGGCCTCATCCAGCACCGCCGCCGAAGCACCGCCGTGAACGTGGCCGGGCGGGCCTTGATGCGACAAATCAAAGGTAAACTCGGCATAAATTTCGTTATTATCTTCCAGAAACCAAGTCAGCCCAATGCTCTTGGGATTGGCCGTACCGCAAACAAAACAATCGCCATGCTCAGGTATTTGATACATTGTTCATTCTCCGGCAGATATTGTACAATAGAACCATGGACTTTCCAACAGAACTTATCAGCTATCTGCACGCCGCAACCCGCGTCGCCGTGCTTACCGGCGCAGGCGTCTCGCAAGAATCTGGCTTGCGCACCTTCCGCGACGCACAAGAAGGACTGTGGGCGCAATACCGTCCCGAAGATCTGGCGACCCCCGAAGCCTTCGACCGAAATCCGCGTCTGGTATGGGAATTTTACGCCATGCGCCGCCTGAAAGCCGGAGAAGTTTTGCCAAATGCTGGTCATATCGCCCTGGCCGAAATCGAAAATCGTTTTCCAGCCTTCACGCTCATCACCCAAAATGTAGACGGTCTCCACCAGCGCGCCGGAAGCCAAAGTGTGATTGAATTGCACGGCAACATCACCCGCGCGCGTTGTTCAAAATGTGATTTTTTTTTAGAAAAGTGGGCTGATTCAGGCGATGATGTGCCGCCCTGCCCGCACTGCGGCGGCCTGCTGCGCCCAGACGTGGTCTGGTTTGGCGAGACGCTCCCAGCCCAGGCGCTTTCCGCCGCGATCGAGGCCGCCCGCCACTGCCAGGCATTCTTCTCCATCGGAACATCCGGACTGGTGCAGCCTGCCGCTTCGCTGGCGTTTGCCGCCAAGGAGCGCGGTGCCGTTATCGTGGAAATCAATGCCGAACCAACGCCTCTGACTCCCAGCGCCGATTTCTTCTTTCAGGGCAGTTCCGGCAAAATTCTGCCACAACTTTCGCGCGCGCTGAACTAAAACCACGCTCGCAAAAGAGAAAACAAAAAAGACACCCTGTCACGACGGCGGGGTGTCTTTCTGTAAGCACAAAAAGCTAGTTAAACTTCTGCTTCAGGCGAGCCGACTTACCAGAAAGGCCGCGCATGAAGTACAGTTGGGCGCGGCGAACCTGCGAGTGACGTTCCACCACAACCCTGTCAATACGCGGCGAGCGCAATAGGAAAGTGCGTTCAACGCCTACGCCATTGGATGCAATCCGGCGCACGGTAAAGTTACCATTCTGACCGCCGTTGCCACTTCGCAGGCGGATGACGGTGCCTTTGAACTCCTGAATACGTTCACGGTCACCTTCTTTAATACGGACATGCACCGAAACCGCGTCGCCGGGGCGCAAGTCGGGGATGTTGGGGTTGGCGGGGGCTTCAACAGCCTTCAAAAGGTCAGTCATAATTTTTATTTCCTTACGAAGTTGGAATACTGCTTCACAGCAGCCGAATTAACGCGAAGCCAGATTATAGCACGAAAATTTCAAAAACATTGCCGTAAAATTTATCAAATTCAGGCGAAACCCGCTACCCTTGGCTACCACCGCTAAAGATTATCAGCACAATTGTTGGCAAGATGACGCATAAACAGCAAAAAACAATCAGCGCAATACCACATCCAAGCGCCCACTTTTGCCAGGCGGGTTTTGCAGGCGCAGGCGCAACCGGTTCAACAGAAACCGTCTGCGCGGCGGAATCAGGGCGAGCAAAGGCCGGGGGCTGGTCATCTGCCAGTGGAGCAGAAACCTCCACCGGGCGCAAATCCGCTTCAATCGCCTCCACCGCGTCGCTGGCATCTTTCAGTTCGAGGCCGAAATACTCGCGATGGGTCTTTACCGCTTCAACTTTGTTTCCGGCGCGCAGCAGGCGTTTGACTTCATCCATTGCTTCGGTGCTGCTATTGAAGCGTGGGGCCGAACCAATCAGCGTGGCAGCCGCTGAAAGCGCGGAGCCGCAGGCGGGGCAGGTTTCGGCGGGCAGTTCAACGGAGGTACCGCAGGCAGAACAAGTGGTTGAGGAAGACATGTTGGCTCCTAGAAAATGAGAAAGGCTGGATGGCTCATTTTACAGCATTAATTCGCCGCGCAACACAACAACCGCCGCGCCGCCAATTTTGACCATTTGAATGTCATCACGCGCGCCGATAATTTCGACGGTGGCGATGCCGGGATGATTCATCCAGTGGCCCTGCTCCGCTGAAAATTTAGGCGAGGTCAGCAGGCCGTAGCGCCACAGATAGGCGGCCATGCCGCCGGTGGCCGAGCCGGTGAACGGGTCTTCGAGCGTGTCGGGGGGCAGGTCAAAGTGGCGGGCGAAGGTATCACCGTGTTCCACGCCGCCTAGGCAGAACAGATGGGCGTCGAAGAAATCGCCGCGCTGATGAAGCAATTTATATTTTGGGATGTCGAGCGCGGCCCGGCGCAGGGATTTCAGCCCGCGCAGCGGAATCATCAGCTGCGGCGTGCCGGTGCTGACGGTTTGAAGCGATGCGCCTGGCAGCAGGTCGGCGGGCGAGAGGCCGAAGGCGGGCAGCACGTCGTCGGCGGGGTAGGTGCGCAAAAATTGCGGTTTGCGCTGGCTCATCACCACGCGCTCGACGATGCCGCCGCGTGCAAAAATTTCCACGTCAATTGGGCCGTCGCGCAGGTTCAACGGCATTTTGAGGTAGGAATCAACTTTCAGCCGTCCGCTTTCCACCAGCGCAAAAACGGCGGCCAGGGTGGGGTGCCCGGCCAGCGGAATTTCTTCGGCGGGGGTAAAGTAGCGGGCGCGGAAGCGTCCGTCGGCCTGCGCCCAGACGAAGGCGGTTTCGCTCAGATTCATTTCGCGGGCAAGCGCCAGCAAGGTGGCGTCCGGCAGGTCGGCGCAGTCGAGGACGACGGCGCAGGGGTTCCCGCAGAGCGGGCTTTCGGTGAAAACGTCCACCTGAAAAAAGGGGTAGGGGCCGGGCATAGGTTGGGCGCTGGGCTGGTTTAATCTTCCTTGCGCAGGGCGGGAAAGAGCATCACTTCACGGATGGTGCGGTTGTTGGTGAGCAGCATGGTCAGGCGTTCCATGCCCATGCCGAAGCCGCCGTTGGGCGGCATACCGTAGCGCATGGCGCGCAGGTAGTCTTCGTCGAGCGGGTTTTTTTCTTCTTCGTCATCGCGGTAATCACTTTGCATGTCGAGGAAGCGCTGTTCCTGGTCGAGCGGGTCGTTTAATTCGGTGAAGGCGTTGCACAGTTCAAAACCGGCGACGTAGCCCTCGAAGCGCTCGACGGTCAGCGGGTCGCCGGGTTTGGGTTTGGCGAGCGGGGAGATGTCGCGCGGGTAGTCGTAGAGAAATGTCGGCTGGATGAGGGTCGGTTCGAGAAATTCACCAAGCAGGAAGTCAATTAGCTTGCCGCGCGTGATGTGCGGGTCGGGTTTTTTGTCGGGGTGGCGGGTGACGATGGCCTGGAACAAAGATTCGGCGGTGGGGTGTTCGGCGATGTCAATGCCGCTCGTGGCGAGAATTCCCTGACGCATTTCGATGCGCTGCCAGGGGGCGGAAAAATCCAGTTCGTAGTGGGTGTTTTCGTCTTTGTCGAAGGCGAATTCGCGCGTGCCGAAAACGGTGTCGCAGACGTAGCCAATCATGGCTTCGGTCAGTTCCATCACTTTCTGGTAGTCGAAGTAGGCGGCATAGAATTCGAGCTGGGTAAATTCGGGGTTGTGTTTAAAGGAAACGCCTTCGTTGCGGAAGTCGCGGCCAATTTCGTAAACGCGCTCCAGGTTGCCGACCAGCAGTCGTTTGAGGTAGAGTTCAAACGAAATGCGCAGGTACATATCCTGGTTGAGTTCGTTGTGGTGGGTGGTAAAGGGGCGCGCCGCCGCGCCGCCGTAGAGCGGCTGAAGAATGGGCGTTTCGACTTCAAGAAAGTCGTTGGCGTCGAGGAAGGCGCGGATGGCTTTGGTGATGGCGGCGCGTTTGCGGAAGTTTTCGCGGATGTGGGGGTTGACGGCCAGGTCGGCGTAGCGCCGACGGGCGCGCAGTTCCGGGTCTTCGAGCGCGGCGTGGCGGACGACGCTGCCGTCTTCGAGGGTTTCGTCTTTGGCGGCTGGCAGCGGGGAGACGGCTTTGGCGAGCATTTTATACTCGCGCACCAGCAGGGTAGCTTCGCCGGTTTTGGTGCGCATCAGCGTACCGGAGGCCTGAATAAAATCGCCGATGTCAAAGAATTTGCTGAAGAATTCCATTTTTTCGGGGCCGAGTTCGTTCACACGCAGAAAAAGTTGGATTTTTCCGGCGCCGTCTTCGATGTGGGCAAAGGTCAATTTGCCCATCGGGCGGGTGGCGCGGATGCGTCCCGCCAGCGTGGCGCTGATTTGCTCCGTCACCTGGCTGTCTTTGGCGACGGCGTCAAGGGCGGCGACGGCCTGGGCGCTGGTGTGGGTACGTTCGGCGCGGGTGGGGTAGGGTTCAACACCCGCGGCGCGCAAGTCGGCGATTTTCTGCAGGCGAATCTGTTCGAGGGAAGTATAGTCAGCCATGAAAATCCTTGTGGAAATGAAAAATGTAGAATAATGAAGGTGAATGAGTTTTTTGTAAAAAAGCCCCGCGCAAAACCCCGAGGAAAAAGGGTTGCGCGGGGCTTGATTTTAAAAGTGTGGACTGCCCCAGTCTCAGGTGGTTTTGAGCAGGGTGACTTTGAACGCGCCGCCCGGGGCATCCACGTGGATGACATCGCCGGGGCGGTGATTGAGCAGGGCGCGCCCAAGCGGCGACTCGTTGGAAATTTTTCCCGCGCGCGGGTCGGCTTCGGCGGCGCCGACGATGGTGTAATTTTCTGGCTGGCCGTCTTCGGGTTGGATGCTGACGGTATCGCCCACCTGCACGGTATTGGGGTCGGTCGGCTTGTCGTCAATGATATGCGCGGCGGCCAAAATCATTTCCAGCTCTTGAATGCGGCCTTCGACAAAAGCCTGTTCATTCTTGGCGGCTTCGTATTCGGCGTTCTCAATCAGCTCTCCGCCTTCCATGGCTTCATGCAGACGGTCGGCAACTTCCTGGCGCTTGGCAGTACGCAAGTTTTCAAGTTCGTCCTGAATCTTCTGGTATCCCTCTTTGGTTAAATAAGTAGCGGGCATAACGTTCCCTGTCTAATAAGATATGTTGCATCCCAATTTCGGGATGCAACGAGTAAATTACACGAAGTTTGTAGAAAGAGTGACAAATATATCACGGTTTCCGCCTGAAATCAAGAATTTATTTCCGCTTCCCACAGCAAAATTCCGTCGTTGGTTTGGCGATATTCTTGAATTTTTTGGCGCATCTCCGACTCATCCGCAAACAAGCCGGAGAGTTGGGAAGCATAGGTGAGAATAGATTCCTGCCAGGCGTTGGTTCCCTGACGGGAGGAGAAGAATATTTTGGGAGCCAGGCCTTTGGTTGCATTGGGCAATTCTTCGGGGTGATTGAGAACGTAGGGAACATCAGCATAGTACCAGAGCGGGCGTTCCAGTTTTTCGGCGGCAGCGCGCACGATGCGGTGATCAACGTGTCCGCCAATCGTCAGCGGGCAGACAACGGTGTCGTGCCGGGTAAGGCGCTCAGCCAGCAGGGCGGTCACTTGCTCGGTAAGTGCTTGCTCACGCGGATGTTGTTCGAGAAAGACTTTTTCGGGATAGTAGAGTGTGCCAGTTTGTGAGCGGCGGTAGATACAATCGGGTACGGGCAGGTGCAAGGTGGCAGCGCCCACGCGGCGAGCGGCGTTTTGGTCTTCGGAGCGGCGCAGGCGTACGGTTTCAAGCGGAGAACCGCTGTTCCATTTGGCGTGCAGGTCAGTGGCCTGAGCAGAAAGAGCGCCAGGCGGCGGGTCGCCTGCGCAAATTGTCCAGATTTCGACGGGAATACCGGTATGGGTTTGTTCCCAAATTAACCCGCCACAAGAGAGGACGGCATCATCAAAATGAGGGGAAAGGTAAATCCATCGCATGGAGCGAAGGATAGCCGGATTTTGTGTGGAGAGCATAGCAGTTCCGTGATAATTTAGGACTCTTCGCCGCTGAAAAAAATGCTCTCGGCCAGCGTTTGCAAGGAAGCGGCTTCAACTGGGGCGGTGTGGGCGGAGGCCCAGTACAAATTCAGCAGTTCGAGCGGCGTCAGGCTGGTAATGTTTTCGCTGTTGGCGAGGCGCGCGCGGGCGTCCACCTGCGGGCGTTTGACGAGTTGAAATTCGAGCGCGGCTTGGGCGTGTTCGCGCAGGGCGGCTTCGTCAATCAGGGTCTCCAGTTCGCGCGGATATTCGATCACCAGCCGGACAATCGCCCCGCTCAATTGGTCGGCGGGCGGCAGGGAATCAAGCAGGCGGGCGGTGATGTTTTCGGCGTTTTCCAGGCGCAGGAAACAATCCACAAACGGGCGCACGTTCAGGCGGCGCCAGTCCACCGCCGTTTGCCCGGGAGCAACCTCGGCGACGATAAAAAATTTCTCGTCGCGCGCCTCGCCAAAATCCACCCGTTCAATCGAGCCGGGATAAATCACCGGCGGGTGTTGACCCTCATTCAGGTTTTGCGGCTTGTGAATGTGACCGAGGGCGACGTAATCGAGGCGCGGATTTTTGACCATCTCGCCCGAAAGCACCAGGTCGTTGCCGAGCATGACCATGCGCTCGCCGCCAAAGGTTGCGCCCTGCACCGAGGCGTGCGCGGTGAGAATGAGCGGCAGGGCGGGGTCGGCCTGCGCGATAAATTCACGCAGTTGGTCGCTGAGGATGGTTTCGATTTCGGCAAAAACTTCCACGTTTTCGTCATCGGTCAGGGCGGCCAGCAGGCCGGAGCGGGAAACCCAGGGCAGGCCGATGACTTGCGCCGGGATGCCCAATTCTGCCGGGCCGAGCAGGGTTGGGCGGGCGATGACGTGAACGTTTGGCACGGCCAGGGTGTCAAATTCCTGTAGGGTGTGGGCGCGCCCGATGGAGGGGGAGACATCGTGATTGCCGACCAGCAAAATGGTAGGGATTCCCGCCTGCGAAAGGCGCATGATGCGCCGCCCCCACTCGCGCTGAAAGGTTGGGGCGGGCGAACGGTCTTTGTAGGCGTCCCCGGCGAAAATGACCAGATCTACTTTTTCGGCAATTGCCGTCTCGACGATGGTATCCAGCGATTTGAGAAAGTCGAGCACGCGCACGGGCAAGCCGGTTTGCGGGTCATGGCGGCCAAAATTCGCCATGTCAATGTGGGCGTCGGCAAAATGGAGAAGTTTCATGGGAGATTCACAGGATGGAGGGGATGAAGGGATGGTTTTTAGAAGTCACAGGATGGAGGGGATGAAGGGGATGGCTTTTAGAAGTCACAGGATGGAGGGGATGAAGGGATGGTTTTTAGAAGTCACAGGATGGAGGGGATGAAGGGGATGGTTTTTATGGGTGCAGCGGGGTTTCGGGGACAGCGCCCAGCGATTGCAGCGCCTGAATGATGGCGGACATGCGCGGGTTGATGTGGTTGGCGGCCTGAAAATCGGCCAGGGCGGCGGCGGTGTTGCCGGCGGCCTGTTCGGCCATGCCGCGCCAGTACAGGCTCTCTTCGAGGGTCGGGTCGCTGATGGTCTGGTAAAGGGTCACATCCGCCAGGTCAATCACATCCTGATAGCGCGCGCTGTAAAAATAGGCTTTGTAGGGCCCGGTTTGATACCACAACATGCGGTAGGGCAGTTTGTCTTTTTCCAGCGGCAGGTCGGGGTAAAGCAGAAAAGCCTGGTCGTAGGCGCTGGCCGCATCGAAATATTCCAGTAGCTGCACATGGCTGGTGCCTTTGTTAAACCAGGCAAAATACAAATCCAGCCCGCTTTGGGTTTTGACATCTTCGTTGGCAACGGTCAGCGCATGTTGATTGGCCCAGGTTTCATCGCGCCAACTGCCGAGCAGGGTATTGACCTGATCTTCGCGCCCGGCGGGATAGATGACCATGAACAAATAATTGAACGCGCGCCACTCGTTTTCCAACTGGTCATAATCCACTTTGGTATTCGGGCCAACTTTTTCGAGCGTATCCTGCACCAAAAAATAACGTTCGGCGTCACTGTAGCCGGTGATGAATTGGTAATGCCCCATCCAACTTACTTTGCCAGAATAATCGGTCTGAAATTCGCCTTTTTCAATCAGCATCGGGTAACCGGCGGCGACAAAGTTTTTGAGCAGTTTTGCGTTTCCGCCATAACGCCAGACAGCGCGCAAATCGATGTTGTTGTTGACAAAATCCGCCATTTCGTAGGGCATCACGTTACGGTCAGACTGGCCGCGCTTCCAAAATTCCAACTTGGGGTCATTGACGCCCGGCTTAATCGCCCACAAAATTTCATCACGCGTGCCGGGCCACTGCCAAAACTTGAGCGCCATTGTCAAATTCGACGGGCCGCACAGATTGTAGCCGCCCGCCTGGCTGATATATTTGACGCCCGGCAGGGTGACGGAGGCGGGCAGGGGCGTCGGGCTGAGGGTCGGCGTGGCGCTCGGCCCGACGGGCACCGGGGTGGCTGTCAGCGTTGGCGTGGACGAGGGCGTGCGTAGCGCCAACAGCGTGGCGGTCACAATCCGGTCAATCTGCGCCTGTTGCTCTGGCACGAAAACTGCCGCGCTGGGCGGGCGGAAAAAGTAAATGATTTTGGTGCGCACATCGTCCACGCGCCAGGCCAGCCGGTCATTTATGAAAGGAATTTTATAAGCCAGCGCCAACAAGACCAGCGTGGCGAGGATGATTAGCAAAGCGCGGGCGGGCTTGGAAAGACGGTTAAACATGAGAAGATTATATCCGATTTGACCAGCCAGCTATTTTGCGCAAAAAAAGCGCCGGTAAACAACCGGCGCTCAGTGGCAACAAGATGAAAAAATAGCCGCGATTGGCTAGCCATCAATCAGCGCCTGCACCTTGTTTTTAAGCACTACCGTCGCAGCCATGCCAACATGACGACCAACTTCTTTGCCATCTTTGATGAAAAGCAAAGTGGGAATGCCCATGACGCCATATTTCACCGCCCAATCGGGATTCTCGTCGGTGTTGATTTTAGCGACGATTACCTTGTCCGCTTGCTCGCGGGCAATTTCTTCCAACACGGGGGCAATCATTTTACACGGGCCGCACCAGGGCGCCCAAAAATCCACCACAACCGGGGTGGATGAATTTAGTACCTTTTCCTGAAATTCCTGATCGGTAACATGAACGGGTTGAGACATGAAAAACTCCTTTAACTGAACGATATGAATGCCAGGATTATACCTGTCCCACCTGGAAAAGCGCATCGGTGGGAAGAAACGTTAAGAAAAGTCCAACGGGGACTCGTGGACTCTAACGTCTCCCGACGTTATCTGCAAAGCCGAAGGCGCGGCGCGCCAAAAGCACAAACTTAATTGACTGATGTTACGCAGCAAGAACCAGTGGCGCGATATATATGTCGCGGTTGCGCCGCAGAAACCGGAAAACTGAAATTTTAGAGCCGTTTGATAGGCACTGAACAGATAAGAACCCGTCCAAAAGATTGGCAAAATGGGCAGCCAACGGTGGCGCAAATCTGCGATTTGCGTGGGCCTTGCCCCACCTGCCCCGTTTTTTGGATAGACTCTAAAAATTGGCGTCAGCCAAATTTCAGCACGACATAAATGTCGTGCTACGGTGTATCGCGTAACATCAGTTATGAAGATTAAAATTGACATCGAAAACGGAACCATTTTGAATTTGAAAACGAGACCATTTTCGGTATAAAAAAAGCTAGGGCGCTAGAATCAAATTGTCTGGCGGAGGATAGGGCAACGCTGAGGAGCGACCTGAGCGTCGCCGGGCGGCTATACGGCAGGGCAGGAAGAGCGATCTTTCTGCCCTTTGCATTTCCTGCCCTGCCGGTAGCCCAAAAAGCGATAAACCTTCCTCCATGCGAGAAGACGCGTTGGATATTGGTCGAGACGCACAGGCTGATTGCCCACCTCCGCCAGCTTCGGGTGGGTAAGTTCCAGATTTAGCGCTTGAGTTTCGGATGAAACCAGTTGGCGCAGACACAATTGGACACCATCCAGGTGCGGAATCCCGATTTCCAGAGCTTGTTGCACAGCACGGTTCACTATTTCGGCGGGATACCTGCGATGCAGTTTGAGAATGGTGATAAATTCTCGGATGCCGTCTCCGTCTGGTTTGTTCTGCCGCAGGCTGGCAAGCAAACGCGCGTAGTTCGCGGGCCAGTCCTTTCGCCAGCGACGCATCGGGATGGCATACTCAAAGGCTCCCGGACGCTGTTCAAGCAGTCCCAGGTAGTGCAGGGGGTCCAGGATATCCTGCTCGCGCCCCAAACAACGGGGATGCTCGGCCACTGCCAACTGATAGATTTTGCGCTCGGTATAGCGCTGCTTTCTCGGAAGCTGTTCACTCTCCATGATCAGTACATCTATTTTCGGTTTGTAATCTGCCAATACCGGCGCCGGACGTGGTTCTTTCAACCGGTATGCTTCCGGTTCTGCACGCTCGAGTGCCTTGCGGATTACATTGCGCCCGTGGTGAAACTGCCTGCAAATCTCTCGCATGCTCAGCCTCTCCACGTAATACGCCTTGCGAATACGTTCGTAGTCTTCCACCGTTCTCATCTCCTGGGTACCTCCGGTTACTGATGTTACCGGAAATACGCTGCGGTGGTCTCGTTTTCGATGTCAATTTCTACGCCAGGTGCGCTCGTTTTATTTTACAAAAAACAGACCATAGGTTATCCCACATATGCGCACCACGCCTCGTATTTTGGCAATTTGCCGCGGATGGCGGCGTGATAGACTTTTTGGATGGCGCGCGTGACCGGGCCGGTTTTGCCGTCGCCAATGGCGCGGAAGTCAATTTCGCTCAGGCCGATACATTCGGCGGCGGTGCCGACGACGAAAACTTCGTCGGCGATGTAGAGCTGGTCGCGGCTGATGGGTTGTTCGAGCACCGGGTAGCCCAGGTCGGCGGCGATTTGGAAGATGGAACTGCGGGTGATGCCCTCCAGCACTGGGGCGGTGGCCGGGGTAATCAGTTTTCCGCTGCGTACCACGAACAGGTTTTCGCCGGTGCATTCGGCCACGTAGCCCTGCGGGTCGAGCAAAATCGCTTCGTCGAAGCCCAGCCGTACCGATTCGGTTTTGGCGAAATAACTGTTGGCGTAGTTGCCGGAGATTTTGGCCTTGGTCATCATCACGTTGGGGTGATGGCGGGTGAAGGAGGAGACGTTGGCGCGGATGCCTTTGGCGAGCGCTTCCTCGCCCAGGTAGTTGCCCCATTCCCAGGCGGCAATTGCCAGGGCGGGCTGGCCGCCATCCACGTTCAGATTCCAGCCGCCGCCGTCCAGGTAAATCACCGGGCGGATGTAGCAATCGCCGAAGCCGTTGACGCGCACGGTGTCTTTGATGGCGGCGCTGACCTGTTCGACCGTCCAGGGCAGGGAGCGAAAGCCGAAGATGCGCGCCGAATCGAGCAGGCGCTCGGCGTGTTCGGTCAGGCGGAAAACGGCTGGCCCTTTGGCGGTGTTGTAGGCGCGGATTCCTTCAAAAACCGCCGCGCCGTAATGCAGGGCGGGGGTGAGAAAGTGAATGGTGGCTTTCTCAAACGGCACAAGTTCGCCGTTCATCCAGATGAATTTCGATTCCATTGCCATAAAAAAAAACTCCTTTTGAATGCAGAATGAGAAATGTAGAATGATGAATGGTGAAGGATAAATGCAAATTCTGCATTCTTCATTCACCATTCTGCATTTGTTTGATGATTTCGTTCGTCATTTGCTGTGTGGTCAGTTTTCCGCCCAAATCGGCGCTGCGCGCTCCGGCGCAGATGGTTGCGTCCACGGCTTTTTCGAGGGCGGCGGCTTCGGCTTCGAGTTTCAGCGAGTAGCGAAGCATCATCGCCGCCGAGAGAATCGTCCCGACCGGGTTGGCGATGCCGCGCCCGGCAATATCCGGTGCGGAGCCGTGAATCGGTTCGTACAGGCCGGGGCCGCTGACGCCGAGGCTGGCGGAGGGTAACATCCCCATCGAACCGGCTAAAACGCTGGCCTCGTCGGTGAGAATGTCGCCGAACATGTTTTCGGTGACGACCACGTCAAACGATGCGGGCGAGGTAATCAGACGCATGGCGGCGGTATCCACCAGCATGTGTTCGAGGGTGACGGCGGGGTTTGCCTTGCCAATTTCGCTGGCGATTTGCCGCCACAGGCGCGAACTTTCCAGCACGTTGGCCTTATCCACCGAGGTGACTTTTGCGCGGCGGGCTTTTGCCAGGCGGAAGGCCAATTCTATCACCCGGCGAATTTCATAATCATAGTATTCGAGCGTATCCACGGCGCGCTCGCGGCCATCTTTTTTGTCGCGGCCTTTCGGCCAGCCGAAGTACAGGCCGCCGGTTAATTCGCGCACGACCAGCATGTCCACGCCCGCCAGTTTTTCGGCCTTGAGCGGGGAGGAATTAATCAGCGCCGGGTGAACTTTGACCGGGCGCAGGTTGGCGAAGACGCCCAACCCTTTGCGGATAGCCAATAGCCCGCGTTCCGGGCGGTCTTTGGCGGCGGGGTCGTCCCATTTTGGGCCGCCGACTGCGCCGAGTAAAACCGCGTCGGCAGATTGGCAGTCGGCCAGGGTTTCATCGGTCAGCGACATGCCGAATTTGTCAATGGAACAGCCGCCCATCAGCCGTTCGCTGAAGTGGAAGGTGTGGCCGAATTTTCTGGCGATGGCCTCCAGCGCGCGGACGGCTGCGGCGACCACTTCCGGGCCAATCCCGTCGCCGGGGAGTAGGGTGATGTTGAAGTTCATATTTTGTTTTCCAGTTGTTCGGTTGTTCGGTTGTCCAGTTGTTCGGTTGTTCGGTTGTCCGGTTGTTCGGTTGTTTATTATTCTTCATTCATCGTTAATCCATATTCCACCGCATCGGCCAGGGCGCGCCAACTGGCTTCGATAATGTTGGCGCTTGCGCCGACGGTTGTCCAGCGGCGATGGCTATTGCGTGTATCAATCATTACCCGGGTGGTGGCTTCGGTGCCGTGGTCGGAATCGAGAATGCGGACTTTGTAGTCGGACAGGTGAAAACGGTTCAATTGCGGGTAGTAGTTAATCAGCGCCTTGCGTAGCGCCAAATCCAGGGCGTTGACCGGGCCGTTGCCCTCGGCGGCGGTATGCAAAATCTCGCCGTTGACGCGCACTTTGACGGTGGCCTCGGCGAAAATGCCGCGCCCCTGGCGGTGTTCTACATTGACGGAGAAATCAATCAGTTCAAAGGGCGGTTTGTAGTACATTTCCTGCCGTTTGAGCATCATCGTCACCGAGGCTTCGGCGGCCTCGAAGGAAAATCCGCGCGCTTCCAATTCCTTGACCTCGGCCAGCACGCCGGCGACTTCCTCGCCTTCCACTTCCACGCCGTGTTCTTCGGCTTTGCTCAGCAGGTTGCCGCGCCCGGCCAGGTCCGAAACCACCACGCGCATTTTATTGCCCACTTTTTCGGGTTCGATGTGCTGGTACGACTGCGCGCTGCGCCGCATGGCGGCGACATGCACGCCGCCTTTGTGCGCGAAAGCCGATTTGCCGACAAAGGGTAAATGCTCGTCGGGCGTCAGGTTGGCGATTTCGGCCACAAAGTGCGAGAGTTCGGTCAGTTTGGTGAGATTTTCGGCGGGCAGGCAAGTGTAGCCCATTTTCAACTGCAGGTCGGCCATGATGGAAATTAAATTGGCGTTGCCGCAGCGCTCGCCGACGCCGTTGATGGTTCCCTGCACCTGAATTGCCCCGGCGCGCACGGCGGTCAGCGAATTGATGACGGCGCATTCCGAGTCGTTGTGGGTGTGGATGCCGAAGGGATGCGCGATTTGGGCGCGCATCCCGCTGATAATTTTTTCCACATCCCAGGGCATGCTTCCGCCGTTGGTATCGCACAGCACGAGAATCTCCGCTCCGCCGCGAATGGCCGCCTGCAGGGTTTCCAGCGCGTAGGCCGGGTCGGCCTTCCAGCCGTCGAAAAAATGCTCCGCGTCGTAAATGACGCGCTTGCCGTTGGCTTTCAGGTAGGCGACCGATTGCTCAATGATGCGCAGATTTTCATCCAAGGTGGTTTGCAAAACCTCGGTGACGTGTAAATCCCAGGTCTTGCCAAAAATGGTGCAGACCGGGGTTTGCGAATCGAGCAGGGCGCGCATATTGGCGTCGTCTTCCACGCCGCCCCTGACGCGGCAGGTTGAACCAAAGGCGGTGATCAGCGCATTTTTCCAGGGCAGGTCGCGGGCGCGCTCGAAAAACTCCACGTCTTTGGGGTTCGAGCCGGGCCAGCCGCCTTCGATGAAGGCCACGCCCAACTCGTCGAGGCGCTGCGCCACGCGGATTTTGTCATTGGCGGAAAGCGTAAAGCCCTCCGATTGTGTGCCGTCGCGCAGGGTGGTGTCGTAGATTTGGATAAGACTCATAATTGTTTCCAGTTTACAAATTAGGAATTGCGAATTAGGCCGTTTCTTTCCTAATCCCTAATCCCTAATTCATAATTTCTAATATCCTTTTCAAATCCCAAAATATAGCCCAACTCATCCACGCCGTTGAGCAGGCAGGTTTTGTTGAAGGCGTCGATGGGGAACGTGACTGCGCCGCCGGGGAAGGAAAGGGTTTGGGAGGCCAGGTCAATTGTCAGCTCGGCGCGCGGGGCTTCTTCGGCCAGGTCAAAAAGTGTCTGGTGCGTGTTGGCGTCTACAAGAATGGGCAGCAGACCGTTTTTTAGCGCATTGTTGCGGAAAATATCGGCAAACGACGTGCTGATGACGGCGCGAAAGCCGAAGCCGGTCAGTGCCCAGGGAGCATGTTCGCGCGAGGAGCCGCAGCCGAAGTTGTCGCCGGCCAGTAATATCTGCGCGTGGGCGGCTTCGGGTTGGTTGAGGATGAAACTTCGGTTGGGCGAACCGTCTGGCAGGTAGCGCCAGTCGGCAAACAAGGCTGCGCCCATGCCGTTTTTGTCGGTGGCCTTGAGAAAGCGCGCCGGGATGATTTGGTCGGTGTCGATGTTGTTGACGGGCAGTGGCACAACGCGGGAGGTAAGAGATGTGAATTGAGGCATGGGATTTTTGGGGAGTGAATGGAAGGAAGACGGGAGGGAGGAAACAAGGAAACAAGGAAACAAGGAAACAAGGAAACAAGAACTCTTCTCCTTGTCTACTCTTCTCCTTGTCTACTCCTCCCCTTCTCTATTTTCCTGCAAACAAACGCGGATCGGTGATGGCGCCGGTAAGGGCGGTTGCCGCGGCGGTGAGCGGGCTGGCTAAAAACGTGCGCCCGCCTTTGCCCTGACGGCCTTCAAAATTGCGGTTACTGGTGCTGACGGCGTACTGGCCGGGTTCGAGCTGGTCGCCGTTCATCGCCAGGCACATCGAACAGCCCGCCTCGCGCCAATCGGCGCCCGCCGCGCGGAAAATTTCGGCCAGTCCCTCGGCTTCGGCCTGTTGTTTGATTTGCTGCGAGCCGGGCACCACCAGCACGCGCAAGCCATCGGCCACTTTGCGGCCCTTGAGCAGAGAGGCTGCCAGCCGCAGGTCGGAAAGACGCGAGTTGGTGCAACTGCCGATGAAAACCACGTCCACTTTTTGGCCGAGCAGCGCCTGACCGGGGCGCAAGCCCATGTAGGCCAGCGATTTCTCCAGCGCGGCTTTTTGCGCCGGGTCGCTGATGGTTGCCGGGTCGGGGATGCGCCCGCTGAGGCCGATGCCCATGCCGGGGTTGGTGCCGTAGGTGATCATCGGTTCCAGGGCCGAGGCGTCGAGACTGATGATTTTGTCGTAGGTGGCGCCTTCATCGCTGGCGAGCGATTTCCAGCGGGCGAGGGCTTGCTCCCAGGCCGCGCCTGCCGGGGCAAATTCGCGCCCATGCAGGTAGTCAAAAGTGGTATCGTCCGGCGCAATCATGCCCGCGCGCGCCCCGCCTTCGATGGACATGTTGCAGATGGTCATGCGTTCTTCCATCGAGAGGGCGCGGATGGCGGAGCCGGTGTATTCAAAAACGTGGCCGGTGCCGCCGCCAACGCCAATTTTGGCAATCAGCGCCAAAATGATGTCTTTGGCTGAAACTCCGGCGGGTAGTTTTCCGTCCACGCGCACTTCGCAGGTTTTGGGCTGGCGCTGGAGCAGGCATTGGCTGGCAAGGACGTGTTCCACTTCACTGGTGCCGATGCCAAAGGCCAGTGCGCCGAATGCGCCGTGCGTGGCGGTGTGGCTGTCGCCGCAGACGATGGTCATGCCGGGCTGCGTCAGGCCAAGTTCCGGGCCGATGACGTGGACGATGCCGCGTTTGGGGCTGTTCAGCCCGTACAGCGGTATGCCGAATTCGGCGGTGTTGATTTCCATCTGATGGATTTGGGCTGCGGCGATGGGGTCGGCAATCGGCAGGTGCAGGTCGCGCGTGGGCGTGGAATGGTCCATCGTGGCGAAGGTTTTCTCGGGGCGGCGCACCTTCAGCCCGCGCTGGCGCAGCCCGCTGAAGGCTTGGGGCGAGGTGACTTCGTGCACGAGGTGCAGGTCAATGTACAAAACGGCGGGGGAATCTGGTTGCTGGGTGACAACGTGCGCATCCCAGATTTTTTGGAAGAGAGTTTTTGGCATAGGTTTACCCCAGCATCACGCCATATTCTTCGCGCGGGGCTTCGTTTTGGGCAATAATGAGTTTGTTGAGCGCGTTGATATAGGCCTTGACGCTGGCGACGATGATGTCGGTATCCGCGCCGTGGCCGCCGTAAATGCGGCTGAAGAGCTGCTCTTTTTGGGCGTCCATCGTCTGCGCGCCATTTTTGGCCTGCACGCGCACGGTGACTTCGCCCAGGGCGTCAATGCCCTCGGTGATGGCGTGAATATTGAACTCCAGCAGGGTGTTGGGCGTGTTGATAATCGCATTCACCGCGCGGTAGGCGGCGTCCACCGGGCCGGTGCCGATTTCGGCGCGCGTGTGAATTTTGCCATCCGGCCCGCGCAGACGCAGGGTGGCTGTCGGCAGGCCCATCGTGCCACAGGTGACTTGTAGCCCGTCGAGGACGTAGAGCGAAAGCGGCTGGTAAAACTCATCCGCCATCAGCGCTTCCAAATCCAGGTCGGTGATGTGCTTTTTGCGGTCGGCCAATTCCTTGAAGCGGGCAAACGCTTGATCGAGTTCAACTTCATCCAGCGCGTGACCCATTTCGGCCAGGCGGGCGCGCAGGGCGTGCCGCCCGGAATGTTTTCCCAGCACCAGCCGCGTTTGGCTGACGCCGACATCTTCCGGGCGCATGATTTCATAGGTCTGGTTGTTTTTCAACATGCCGTCCTGATGAATGCCCGCCTCGTGCGCGAAGGCGTTGGCGCCGACGATGGCTTTGTTGGGCTGGACGACAATGCCGGTGTAATTGCTGACGAGTTTGCTGACGCGGCTGATTTGCGTCGTGTCAATGCTGGTTTCCAACCCAAAGACGGGGTGACGGGTTTTCAGCGCCATGACAACTTCTTCCAGCGAGGTGTTTCCGGCGCGCTCGCCGATGCCGTTGATGGTCACTTCGGCTTGCCGCGCTCCGGCGCGGATTCCGGCCAGCGCGTTGGCGGTCGCCAGCCCCAGGTCGTCGTGGGTGTGCACGCTGACGGTGATGCCCGCGTGCATGCCGGGCGTGTTGGCGAGAACGCCCGCAATCAGTGCGCCGAATTCATCGGGCGTGGTGTAGCCGACGGTGTCGGGGATATTCAGCGTGGTTGCGCCCGCTCGAATGGCCTCGCCCAGCGCCAGGTAGAGAAATTCCGGCTCGGAGCGCCCGGCGTCTTCGGGGCTGAATTCCACGTCCGGGCAGAGACTGCTGGCGTAAGCCACCATCTCGCCGATTTTTTCCAGCACCTGTGCGCGGGTCATGTTCAACTTGTGCTGCATGTGAATTTCTGAAGTCGCCAAAAAAGTGTGGATGCGGGGATGGGCCGCGCTTTTGACGGCTTCCCAGGCTTTGGCGATGTCGCTGCGGGTGGCGCGCGCCAGCCCGGCGATGACGGGGACGCGCGTGGAGGCCGGGTCAGCCCCGATTGGCGGGTTGCCCACTTCAACCGCGATGCGGCGCACCGCTTCCAGGTCGTCGGGCGAGGCGGCGGGAAATCCGGCTTCGATGATATCCACGCCCAGCCGCGCCAGGCTGCGGGCTACTTCCAGTTTTTCCGCCGAGGTCATCGTCGCGCCCGGCGATTGTTCGCCGTCGCGCAGTGTGGTGTCGAAAATTTTGACGTAATTTTTCATGGGGTTTCCAATTTTTCGGTTATTCGGTTGACCGGTTGTCCAGTTGTCCAGTTGTCCAGTTGTCCGGTTGTCCAGTTGACCAGTTGACCAGTTGTTTGATTACCAGTCACTGACCACTGACTACTGACTACTGACTACTGACTACTGACCACTGCTCACTATTTTTTCCAGTTCTCCGGCCTCAGCGAGCGGACGGCGGCCCCGGCGCGCCACATTTCTGAGTCGTGGATGGCGGCCAGTTCTTCTTCCAGCCGGGCGCGGTAATCAGGGCGGGAATTGGCTTCGAGCGTGATGCGCGCTTCGTTGCCGGTTTCCACGCTGGTATACAGGCTGCTGAAAACAGGCGCAACCGCATCGCGGAACTTGTCCTTCCAATCCAGCGCGCCGCGTTGGGCGGTGGTGGAGCAGTTGGCGTACATCCAATCCATGCCATTTTCGCCCACCAGCCGAATCAGCGACTGGGTGAGTTCCTCCACTGTTTCGTTGAAGGCTTCACTGGGGCTGTGGCCGTGTTTGCGCAGTTCGTTGTATTGTGCTTCCATCACACCGGCCAGCGCGCCCATCAACACGCCGCGCTCACCGGTCAGGTCGCTGAAGACTTCGCTTTGGAACGTGGTCGGGAACAAATAGCCCGCGCCGATGGCGATTCCCAGGGCGACGGTGCGCTCCCAGGCGCGGCCAGTCGCATCCTGATGCACGGCAAAACTGGCGTTGATGCCGCTTCCGGCGATGAAGTTGCGCCGCACGCTGGTGCCCGAACCTTTTGGCGCTACCAGGGCCACATCCACGTGCGGCGGCGGGATGACGCCGGTATCGTCCTTGTAGGTCACCGAAAAGCCGTGCGAAAAATAGAGCATGTCGCCCTCGTTCAGGCACTCGACGACTTTCGGCCACTGACTGCGCTGTCCGGCGTCTGAAAGCAGATATTGGATGACGGTGCCGCGTTCGGCGGCCTCCTCGACCGGGAAAAGCGTCTCGCCCGGAATCCAGCCATCGGCGACGGCTTTGTCCCAGTTTTTGGTGCCGGGCCGCTGGCCGACGATGACGTTAATCCCGTTGTCGCGCATATTCAACGACTGCGCCGGGCCTTGCACGCCGTAACCCAACACCGCCACAACTTCGTCCTTCAGCGCTTCGCGCGCTTTTTCCAGTGGAAATTCTTCGCGGGTGACGACTTCTTCCACGACGCCGCCAAAATTAATTTTTGCCATGAGTTCTCCTTTTTGAATGATGAATGGTGAATGATGAATGTCATTTTGTATGCTGCATTCATCATTCTGCCTTTGTTAGTATTCCGCCAGGCCGCTTTCGTCATCTTCGCGCCACAGGCTGCCGTTTGCGCCGGGGACGCGGCGCACGCCGTCGTTGACGCCGCGCGTCATCGCAACGCGCCCGGTGCGTACCATTTCGACAATGCCGAGCGGGCGCAAAAGTTCAATCATGCCCTCTATTTTGTCCTCCGTGCCGGTGATTTCGACGATGACCGAATCGGCCGCCACATCCACGATGCGGGCGCGGAAAATATCGGCCAGGCTGTTCACTTCGGCGCGCTTTTCGGGGCCAACCATGACTTTAATCAGCGCCAGATCGCGCGTTACCGAGGGCTGATTGGTGACATCCTGCACATCAATCACATTGACCAGTTTGTACAGGTTGGCCTCGATTTTGTGCGCGTCCAGGTCGCCGTTGGGGCAGTCCACCACCACCGTCATGCGCGAGATATCTGGTTTTTCGGTGCGGCCCACTGCCAGCGATTCGATGTTGAAGTTGCGGCGGCGAAAGAGCGACGCCACGCGGTTCAACACGCCGGGTTTGTTTTCTACCAATGCGATAAAGGTGTAATTCATGGGTTTCTCCTGCTTGCCAATTCTTTCACCGGCCGCTGAATCATCTGGTCGAGCGCCGCTCCGGCGGGAACCATCGGGTAAACGGCGTCTTCCTGTTCTACGCGGAATTCAAGCAGCACGGCGCCGGGAGTCTGGCGCGCCCAGGCGATGGCTTCCGCCACTTCGGAGCGCTGCGTCACCCGCCGGGCGGGGATGCCGTGCGCCTCGGCGATTTTGACAAAATCGGGTGAGCGCATATTGACTGCTGAGTAGCGCTTCTCAAAGAAAAATTCCTGCCACTGGCGCACCATGCCCAGAAAACTGTTGTTCATGATGGCAATTTTGACATTTGCGCCTTCCTGTACCGCTGTCGAAAGCTCGGCCTGTGTCATTTGAAAACCGCCATCTCCGGCGATGGCCCAAATTTCCTCGTTTTTGTGCGCGAACCAGGCGCCGATGGCGGCGGGCAGGCCGAAGCCCATCGTGCCCGCGCCGCCGGAAGTCAGCCAGCGATTGGGTTTTTCCAGCGCGTAATACTGCGCCGTCCACATTTGATGCTGACCAACATCGGTGGCGATGATGGCGTTGCCGTCGGTCGCCCGCCAGATGTCGCTGATGAGATGCGCCACATACAATTTGTCGTCCTCCGGCCAGTTCATGATGCTGCGCGCGTCGGCTTCGGCTTTCCAGCCGCTGATTTCCTGCAGCCATTCGTCGTGGTCGTATTCGTCCACCAGCGGAATCAGGTCGGCCAACACGGTTTTCAGGTCGCCAACCAGCGGCACATCAACGGCCACGTTTTTATGCACTTCCGAAGGGTCAATTTCGACATGGATTTTTTTGGCGCGCGGCGCGTAGGTTTTCAACGTGCCGGTCACACGGTCATCGAAGCGCATTCCGAAGGCCAGAATCAAATCGGAATTTTGGATTGCCAGATTGGTGTGAACTTCGCCGTGCATGCCCATCATGCCCAGGCTGAGCGGGTGTGAGGCCGGGAAAGCGCCCAGCCCCAAGAGTGTGCTGGCGACGGGGGTCTGTGTTTTGACGGCAAAATTCATCAGCGCCTCTTCCGCGCCCGACATCAGCGCGCCGTGTCCGCACAGAATAATCGGACGCCGCGCTTTTTCAATCAGCTGCAACGCCCGCGCCAGCGACTCTTTGGGGGCGTGGTCAACCGGCTGATAGCCGGGCAGTTTGACTGTTTCGGGGTACTCAAATTCTGTCTTTTCGATTTGCGCGTTTTTGCAAATATCAATCAGCACCGGGCCGGGGCGGCCACTGCGGGCGATGTAAAAGGCCTCGCGCACGGCCTCGGCGATTTCATCGGCGCGGGTAATGAGATAATTGTGTTTGGTAATTGGCAGGGTGATGCCGGTCACGTCCACTTCCTGAAAGGCGTCGCCACCAATCAGATGCGCGGCCACCTGTCCGGTGATGAAGACCACCGGTATCGAATCCATCATGGCTGTGGCGATGCCCGTCACCAGGTTGGTCGCTCCCGGCCCGGAAGTCGCCATCGCCACGCCGACCTTGCCTGAAGCGCGGGCGAAGCCATCCGCCATGTGCGCGCCGCCCTGTTCGTGCCGTACCAGCACATGATGAATGGGGTAATTGAGCATGGCGTCATACAGCGGCATATTGGCGCCGCCGGGGTAGCCAAAAACCACTTCTACGCCTTCGCGCACCACACATTCCCATAAGATTTCAGCGCCACTTAATTTCATAATTTTCTCCTGTCCGGTTATCCGGTTATCCGGTTGTCCGGTTCAAAAATCCGTTGATAAAACTGCGCCGGTATCCGCGCTGGTTACAAAGTGCGCGTAGCGTTTGAGCCATTTACTGGTGGTTGCGCTCACAAAAGGCGGCAGGGCGGCCAGGCGCTGTTGAATTTCTGCCGCGCTCAGCCGAACGTCCAGCCGCCGCCCGGCCAAATCAATCTCGATTTCATCCCCGTTTTGGAGCGCCGCAATCGGGCCGCGCGCCGCCGCTTCGGGCGAGACGTGGCCGATGCACGCGCCGCGCGTTCCGCCGCTAAAACGGCCATCTGTAATCAGCGCCACTTTGTCGCCCAGGCCGCGCCCCATGATGGCCGCGGTCGGCGAGAGCATTTCCTGCATTCCGGGGCCGCCTTTCGGCCCCTCGTAGCGGATGACGACCACGTCTCCGGCCTGCACTTCTCCGCCGAGAATCCCCGCCAGCGCCGCGTCCTGACTCTCGTAAATGCGTGCCGGGCCGCTGAATTTCATCATCGCCGCGCTGACGCCGCCGACTTTGACCACCGCGCCGCGCGGGGCGAGGCTGCCGAACAGAATTGCCAGCCCGCCGCGTTTGGAATAAGCGTTGTCGTAGCGCCGAATGACTTCCTCGTCCAAAATTTCCGCCCCGCGTATCGATTCGCCCAGCGTCGTGCCGGAGACGGTTGGCCGCTCAAAGTGCAGCATGCCCGTGCTGTGCTGGATTTCGTTGAGAATGGCCGGGATGCCGCCCGCGCGGTGTACGTCTTCCATGTGCCATTTGCCCGCCGGGGAAACCTTGCACAGGTGCGGCACTTTTTCGGCAACGGCGTTGATTCTCGTCAGCGGATATTCCAGCCCGGCTTCGTTCGCCAGCGCCAGCGTGTGCAGTACGGTGTTGGATGAGCCGCCCATCGCCATATCGAGCGCGAAGGCGTCGTCAATCGCTTCGGCGGTGATGATGTCGCGCGGTTTGATGTCGCGTTCCAGCAGGGTGAAAATTTGCGCGGCGGCTCGCTTTGCCAGCGCTTCACGCTGCGGGGTTTTTGCCAGCGCCGTGCCGTTGAAGGGCAGCGCCAGCCCCAGCGCCTCCATCAGGCAATTCATCGAGTTGGCGGTGAACATGCCAGAGCAGGAACCGCACGAAGGGCAGGCGAAACGCTCCAGCGTGGTCAGGCGCGCCTCGTCAATTTTCCCCGCCGAAAATGCGCCGACGCCCTCGAAGACCGAAATCAGGTCAATCGTCTCGCCTTCGGGGGTTTTGCCCGCCGCCATCGGCCCGCCGCTGATGAAAATGGTCGGCACATTGACACGCATGGCCGCCATCAACATGCCCGGCACAATTTTGTCGCAGTTGGGGATGCACACCATCGCGTCGAAGCGGTGCGCCTCCATCATCGTTTCCACGCAGTCGGCAATCAACTCGCGCGAGGGCAGCGAATATTTCATCCCGGCGTGCCCCATCGCAATGCCATCATCCACGCCGATGGTGTTGAACTCAAACGGCACGCCGCCCGCCGCGCGCACGGCCTCTTTGACCAGTTTGCCAAATTCCTGCAAGTGGACGTGTCCCGGTACAACATCCACATACGAATTGACGATTGCCACAAACGGCTTGCCAAAATCTTCTTCGCGCACGCCGGTTGCCCGCAGCAGGGCGCGGTGCGGCGCTTTTTCATAGCCTTTTTTGACGGTGTCTGAACGCATACGGCTCCTTTGAAAAATAACAAAAAAGAGCCGCTCCGATATGGTCGGAGCGGCTCTTTTGTTTCGTGTGAGAGTTTATTTCACCTTCACCGGCGCCAGTCCAACCACAAAGTAGCCCTTAATAATAAGGACCGCCAGCAGGACTACAAGGACGAAGGTGAAAGTAAAAGTGGACATGGGCTTTAGATTTCGCCCGATTATAGGCGACTGACGCGCATTGTCAAGCCGAAAATGCGCCAAAGCCGAAAATTTATGCAAATTTTATTTTTCCGTCAGGTTTTTCAGGCTTTCCGCCAGAACTTTGACGGCTTTCGTATATTCATTCAGCGTGATATGTTCATCGGGTGTGTGGTCAAGCGCCGAATCGCCCGGCCCGTAGACCAGCGCCGGACACTGCCAGACCGGGGCGACGATGTTCAAATCGGCGGTGCCGGTCTTGTAGACAAAGGCCGGAGCGCCGCCCTGACTGCGGATTCCGCTCAAAAAAGCGCGTACCAGCGAAGAGTTTTTCTCGCAGGCCCAGGCTGGAAGGGCGTACCCGACCGGCGAGATTTCCGCGTCTGACGAAATTTTCCGCAGGCTGGCGTACCACTGCTTTGGCGGCATTTCCAGCGGCAGGCGCGCGCCGACCTTCAGCCGCGCCCATTGCGAAAAATCATCCTGCCCGGCGGTGATTTCTCGCAGGGTGGGCAAAATCTGGTCGAAGGCGCGGCTTTTCCCGGCGTTGAAGGTTTCCGTTTGTTTGCGGATAGCCATCCAGAGTTCAACCGCCGCCTCCGCCGCGGTTTGCTCGCCGCTGGCAGTGTGAGTCTGCGCGCGCCGCAGGCTGATTTCGGCCCAGGCAACGCCTTTGTAGCCCAGGGCAATTCGGTCCCAGCGGTTGGGTTCGCCGACAATCAGAAAATCGGGGCGATATTTGTCCACGAGAAAGCGCGCGCCTTCCGAATTGCGTTCCTCTTCCACTGCGCCGATGACGATGAACTGCCAGCCCTCCAGCGCGCCGACTGCGGCCACGGCATCGGTGAAACAGGCCAGCGGCCCCTTGGCGTCCACGCTGCCGCGCCCAAATAAAACGCCCCCGTCCACGCGGACGGGAATTTCTCCCGGGACGGTATCAATATGCCCCAGCAAAACCACCTGCCGCGGGCCGCTGCCCAGCGCGCCGACGGCGTTCCCGGCGGCGTCCACAAACGCCTCCGCGTAGCCAAGCGCCTTCATGCGCGCCACCAGCCACTCTACCGCCCCGCGCTCCTGGCCGGAGGGGCTGTATTGCGACACCAAACCGATAAGGGTTTCAGAATCATTCATTCTGCTTCTCCATCTTGCCGCGCGTTATTCATCATTCTGCATTCTGCATTTCCTGCGTCAATACCTCGCCCAGCGCGGCGGCGACTTTGTCCAGCTGTTCATACGAAATCACCAGCGGCGGCAGCAGGCGGATGACCGTCAGCCCGGCGTTGAGGGCGATAATCCGTTTTTGCAGCAACGCTTTCAGGTATGGCGCGGCTTTTTCTTTCAGTTCGATGCCAATCATCAGCCCCAGCCCGCGCACTTCGCGGATGTTGGGCGATTGAATTGCCCGCAGTTTTTCCATCAGGTATTGGCCTTTTTCGGCAGCCTGCTGGGGCAGATTTTCCTCTTCCATCGCGGTCAGTGCCGCGACGCCCGCCGCCATGGCGAGCGGGTTGCCGCCAAAGGTCGAGCCGTGTGCTCCGGGCGTCAGGTTTTGTACCCGCGTTCCCAGCAGCGCCGCGCCAATCGGCACGCCGCCCGCCAGCGATTTGGCGACGCACAAAATATCGGGGGTGATGCCGGAATGCTGGTAGGCGAACATTTTTCCCGTGCGCCCAAAACCGCTCTGAATTTCGTCCACAATCAGCAGCGCGCCGCGCTCGTCGCAGATGCGCCGCGCCGCCTGCAGGTAGTCGGCGCTGGCCGGGTAGACCCCGCCCTCGCCCTGTACCGCCTCCAGAATCACGGCGGCGGTCTCGGCGCTGACGGCTTTTTCGAGCGCGTCGGGATTGTTGAAGGGCACGTGACTGAAGCCAGGCACCAGCGGCTCGAAGCCCTCGCGGTACTTTTTGTTGTAGGTGGCCGAAAGCGAACCGTAGCTGCGCCCGTGAAAGCCGCGCATGGCGGCGATGATGCCCGTCCGACGGGTGGCGAGCCGCGAAAATTTAATGGCCGCCTCCACCGCTTCGGTGCCAGAGTTGCAGAAGAAGACGCGCTCCAGGCCGGGGGTGAGCGCGGTGAGTTTTTCCATGAGGGCGGCGCGCTGGTCGTTGGGAAACGTCTCAAAAAGCGTGATCAGTTTTGTGGCCTGGTCGGCCAGCGCTGCCGCAATTTTGGGATGGGCGTGGCCCAGGTTGGCTACGCCGTGCCCGGCAGAGCAGTCAATGTATTCGTTGCCGTCTTCGTCGAAGAGGCTGGCGCCGCTGCCTCGCACGATGGCAAAGTTTTGTTTGACGTATACGCCGGAGGTGTGTTTGTTTTCGGTTTCAATGATGTTCATTGAATCTCCAATTCAAATGCAGAAGTGAGAATGCAGAATGATGAATTTGGTAGTACGCGCGCTCATAATTGTCGCGCGTATGTCGCGCAGTAGGCCGCGTTTTTTGCGCGGCCTACTTTCTTAACTGATGTTACGCGATACACCGTAGCACGACAATTTATGTTGTGCTGAAATTTGGCTGACGCCAATTTTTAGAGTCTATCCAAAAAACGGGGCAGGTGGGGCAAGGCCCGCGCAAATCGCAGATTTGCGCCACCGTTGGCTGCCCATTTTGCCAATCTTTTGGACGGGTTCTTATCTGTTCAACGCCTATCAAACGGCTCTAGAATTTCAATTTTCCGGTTTCTGCGGCGCAACCGCGACATATATATCGCGCCACTGGTTCTTGCTGCGTAACATCAGTTTCTTAACATCAGCGCTACTGCCGCCAAAATCGCCGCCGCCAGAATCGCCGCCAGCGCCAGTAGGGAATTTTCACGTGGGGCGGCGGATTGGGCCGGGGGCGTGGTAGGTGTGGCGGAGGGGGTGGCGGTGGCGGTGGACGGCGCAAAAGTCGTCGGCGTGGCGGAGTCTTCCGGCAAGGGCGAGGCCGTTTCCGGTGCGGGGGTCAGCGTTCCGCTCGATTTGCGAATCAATAATCTCTCACTGGGATAAATCGCGTCGGTTTCGCTCATGCCATTCATTTGGCGAATTTCCAGCACTTTGACGCCGTAGGTGATTGCAATCAGCCACAGCGTTTCGCCTGGTTTGACGATGTGATACAGGTTGCCATCCGTCAGCGGCGTGGCCGGGAAAATGGTTGAAACCAGCGCTGGCCCGACCGGAATCGCCGCGATAATTTCGCCGGGCGTGCCGCCGGGCAGGGTTGGCGCGGGAGTGTATACAATGCTGCCCGCGCCAGTTGGCCGGGCGCAGTCAATGACGTAGTAGACATAATCGCCGACCAGCGCCACGCCCGCGCCGATTTCCTGTAAATTTGATGAGAGCATGGTGTTCATGTGCGGCGCATCGCCCTGCCATTCGGCAACGGCGTCTTGCACGGATTTATTCGACCCGGCGGTGATGTTTTCAGACATCATCCCGCCCAGGCTTAAATCACCGGCCAGCGGGTAGCCGGCGTTGAGTACGCGCTGAAAGGGGCGCGTGCCGCCGTAGCCGGTGTGCGAAACGCCATTGACTGACATAAATTCCGCGTGTTGTTGGGCGGTAGCCATGAGTGTGGCGTTGACGCTGTAAGCGGGTAGGCCGTAAGATGTGCGCAAGGCATTGACTGCGGCGATGAGTGAATAGACGTCTGTATCCACGCGGCGCGGCGCGGCGCTCTGCGTTTGCGGGGCGGCGGCCAGGGCGGGCGAGACCGCCATCAGCAGGCAAAATACCAGTAAAAGAGCCAGTTTTTTCATATCAAACTTCAATTCTGCGGGTAAAGCGTCCATCGGCCTGGGACTTAAAACCCATGCGCCGCAGATAGGCGCTGTGTTCGGCGCTGCCGGGTGTGCTCACCATTTGCTGAAGGCCCTGTTTGCGAAAAAACCAGGCGTTTTGACGGAAGAGAAAGCGCCCAATTTCAAAATCGCGGTAGCCGGGGATGACAAAATCCAGCAAAATTTGGCCGGTTTCGCCCTCCTGACGTACCAAAAACAGCCCGGCGGGAACCATGTTGCGCAACACGAACAGCGCCAGAATATTCTCATCCTGCGGAGCGCGGAATTCTGGCAGAAAGCGGGTGATTTCCGGCTGGTAGAATTCCAAAAAGCGGCGCAGATACTCATCGGCGGGAGAGATTTTCAGCAGGCTGAAAAAATCCTTTTGCCGCCAGGCCTGCGCCAGGTAGTACAGGTCAATCCCCACAATCAGGGCATTCATCAGCGCCACCGGGTAGGCGCGAATCAGCAGGCCGTAGGTCACGAAAATTAGCGCGCCCAGCAGGTTAATCACCCGCAGGCGCACGATGGATTTCATCATCAGCGAAACCGCCACCAACAGCGAACCGGCATACCCAACCATTTCAAAAACTGGCTTCATGGCAACTCCTGTATGCGCAAATGTCAGCGCGGAGCGCAAAATCTCCCGATTTTGTGCGAAAGTCGGGAGACTTTCGACTCCCGCGCAGACACGCGCCGACGCTGGAATTATAATGCCGGCGCGAGCCGGTATAATGGCAGACATGCGTTATCAAATTCGGGAATGTCTGAACGATTCTTGCGGGCTGCGTTACCCGCTGCCGGAAAATGCGCCGTTTGGCGAGCGCTGCCCGTTGTGCCTCGGCGAAACTTGCTCCTGTTTCGAGGGCCTGCTCGTGGCGGAAGGTTCGCCTGCGCAGCCGCCCGCCTTGCGGCTGGAAGCCGTGCTGGATAACATCCGCTCGGCCTGGAACGTGGGTGCCATCTTCCGCAGCGCCGACGGGCTGGGGGTCAGCAAAATTCATCTGTGCGGCATCACGCCCAGCCCCGAAAATGCTGCTGTGCGCAAGACCGCCCTCGGCGCTGAAAATTTCATCCCCTGGCAGGCCAGCCGCAACGCTCTGAAAAGCGCGCAAATGCTGCAAGCGCAAGGCTTGCGCCTGGTGGCGCTCGAACAATCGCCGCGCGCCGTGGCGTTGACGGCGTTTACACTACGCCCAGCCGGTGGAATCGCGCTCATCGTCGGCAACGAAGTTACCGGTGTAGACCCGGCCTTGCTGGAGATGTGCGACGACGTGGTGGAAATTCCCATGCGCGGCCAAAAGCGCTCATTGAATGTCGAAGTTGCCTTTGCGATTGCCGCGCACTGGCTCGCCAATAGTTAATGGGTTAACCTAGCAGGGGCGAGCCGTCAGCTCGCCCCTGCTTTACTCTTATTCGATGACTGGCACAAGCGCGGCGGTGTATTGCAATTCACGCTCGAACTTAAATTGTTGCGTGTAGAGACGATAGTAATGGCCTTTTTGACGCAATAATTCGGCGTGCGTACCTACTTCGGCGATGTGGCCGTTTTCGATGACAACGATGCGATCGGCGCGTTTGATGGTGCTCAGGCGGTGGGCGATGATAAAGCTAGTACGTCCTTGCATGAGATGTTCCATGCCTTTTTGGATGAGCGCTTCGGTGAGGGTATCCACGCTGGAAGTCGCCTCGTCCATGATGAATAGCTCTGGCTTTGCCAGCACAGCGCGCGCCAGGCTGATGAGCTGCTTCTGTCCGACGGAGAGCAGGTTGCCGCCTTCACCGACGGGCTGTTCGTAGCCTTTTTCCAGCGCGCTGATGAAGTCGTGCGCCCCGGCGATTTTGGCGGCTTCTTCCACATCTGCGTCTGTTGCGCCCAGCCGTCCGTAGCGGATGTTCTCGCGCACGCTTCCGCTGAACAGGTGCGGTGTTTGCAACACAATGCCAATTTTGTTTTGGATGCTGTGCAGGGTGTAATCGGTGTAGTCGCGCCCGTTGATGCGGATGACGCCCGCGCTGGGTTCGTAGAAGCGGCAGAGCAGGTTGACGATGGTGGATTTTCCGCCGCCGGTGGGACCGACCAGCGCGATGGTTTCGCCGGGCTGAACTTTTAGGGTGAAATCGGCCAGAACGGGTTTGCGGTCTTCGTAGTAGAAATTTACATGCTCAAATTCAATTTCACCTAGCAGGGTGGCAGCGTCTACCGCGTCAGGTTTGTTGTGAACATCGGGCGCAGTATCCAGTAATTTGAAAATGCGTTCTGCCGAGGCGATGGAGTGTTGCATTTCAGCGTAGACGCGCGCCAGGTCTTGAATCGGCCACATGATGAAGGTGATGTACGAGACGAAGGCATGGATTCCGCCGATGGTCAGCAACCCGGCTTCGGCCTGAAACCCGCCGTACCAGACGACGACGCCCAGCGCGATGGCTGAGATAATCTGCACAGTGGGCAGGAACAGCGCTGAAAGCCAGGCGGCGCGGTACGATGCGTTGAACATGGCGTCTGTCAAACCCTGAAACTCGCCCAGATTTTCATCTTCACGTCCCAGCGCTTTGACGATGCGCACGCCCTGGATGTTCTCGTTGTGCGCGCCGGTAATTTTGCTGTTGGCGCGGCGCGAGGCGCGGAACTCCACCAGAATCTTCTTGCGAAATTGCACGGCGATAACGGTCAGAATCGGGATGGAGGCAAAGACAATCAGCGCCAATTTCCAGTTAATCAGCAGCATGAAGAACGTGGCGGTGAGAATGTTCATCAGCGCCCAGGTGCTGTCTACCAATCCCCAGGTCATCAAGTCGGCCACGCGGCCTGAGTCAGATGTGACGCGCGCCATCAGGCGGCCAACCGCGTTTTGGCTGTAGTACGAGAGCGACAGGTCTTGCAGGTGGACGAACATCATTTTGCGCAAGTCGTACTGAATGCGCTCACCCAGTACCCCGGCCAGGTAGATAAATCCAAACACCAGCCCCGATTGGACGATTTGCAAAACGCCGTAGTATGTTGCCAACTGATACAGCCGCGCAGTGTTGCCAAGCATGATGCCCTCATCAATCATACTTTTATTGATGTAGGTGAAGAGCGAATCGAGGCTGGATGTCAGGGCAATGAAAATGAGAAAGCCGATGACGTAGGTCTTGTGCGGGCGTACCAGACCGGCGATGCGCTTTAAGATGGGCGCGGTTAACGCACTGGTATGTTCTTCTTCTTCGAGTTCAATGAGTTCGTCAGACATGCTGTCTCCAAAATGAATTCATAATTCGGAATTCTGAATTTCCATTGTTAATTCGTCATCCACGCGGGTTTGGATGTTGTAAATCTGGCGATACATGCCATCCTGCGCCACCAGTTCGGCGTGTTTGCCCATTTGGATAATTCCGCCTTTGTCGAGGACAACGATCAAGTCGGCGTTCATGACGGATTGGATGCGGTGCGCGATGATGAAGGTGGTGCGGTTTTCCATCAGATGCGTGAGCGCCTGGCGAATTTCCGCTTCGGTTTCGGTGTCTACGCTGGAAGTGGAATCATCCAGAATGAGAATACGCGGATTTTTTAGAATGGTGCGGGCAATCGTCACACGCTGTTTCTGCCCGCCAGAAAGTGTAACGCCCTTCTCGCCGACCAGGGTTTTGTAGCCATCCGGGAAGGAGAGAATCACCTCGTGGATGGCGGCAGCGTGGGCGGCAGATTGCACTTCCTCGTCGCTGACAACGCGCCCCACCCCGTAGGCAATATTCTCGCGGATGGAACGGCTGAACAGGAAGGGCTCCTGCTCAACAATACCGATTTGCTTGCGCAGGTATGCGCGTGGGTACGCGGTCAATTCCACGCCATCTACCAGAATGCGGCCACTGGTGTATTCGTGAAAACGCGGCAGAAGATTGACCAGCGAAGTCTTGCCCGAACCGGTGGAGCCAATCAGCGCCACCGACTGCCCTGGCAGGACGCTGAATGAGACGTTTTTCAACACATCGTTTTCGCCCTCGGCATACTGGAAGGAAACATTTTCAAAAACAACTTCGCCTCGCACTGGCGCGGTTGGTTGAATATTGCCGCTGAACAGGTCTTCGCGCGTCTGCTTCATAATTTCCAACAGGCGGCCATACGAAACCATACCGGTTGACGTCTGCACAATAATGCGTCCCAAATTGCGAATTGGGAAAACCAGCCAGACCACCAGCCCGACATACGCCAGGTAAGCGCCAACCGTCATGTCTTTGTTGATCACCATCAGCGCCGCGAAGACGAACCCGCCCAGTAATTGCAGCCCCAGCACGATGTCGGAAAGCGGCCAAAAGAGCGAGTGCATCAACAGCAGAACTTTTCCCTTGACGAACTTGAGCCAATTCTCTTTTTCAAACTTGCCCGTTTCGTATTCCTGGCGGGCAAAAGCCTTGACCACGCGCACGCCAGTCAGGTTCTCCTGCAGCGTCGTCGAGAGCGCCGCTTCCTGTTCCTGATATTTTTCGTAGGCCGCAGTCACTTTTTTAAAGAACCACAGCGAAACGAGCAAGATAAACGGGATGACAATCACTGATACCAGCGCCAATTTGACGCTAATCTGCCAAATTGCCACAAAATTGATGACGAACAGCAAAATGATGCGCCCGACGCCGATGGCCTGTTCGCTGAAGAAGCGGCGTAGGGCGTCCACGTCAGAGGTGACGCGTTCGATTAAATCGCCGGTGGGCGTTTTGCTGTGATAAGAGAAACTCAGCCGCTGAATGTGGTCGAAGAGAAAATTTCGCAGGCGGCGGGTGATATTTTCCGCGGTATAGGCGGCCAGCCGCCCCGAAAGGAAAGCGAAGCCGCCTTCAAAAGCGGCGCATCCGATAAAGCCGAGCGCAATCAGCAGAAATGTTTGCGAAAGAGTTGCGCCAATTGGCTTTGCCGCGCCGGTTACCAGGTCGGCGAAATAGCGCAGGAGCAAGAAAGTGGCCGTCTTCGCCAGCGCCGAAATTGCCAACGCCGCAACAGCGCCGACGTAGGGCCAGTGAAAGCCGGTCATCATCCGCCAGAGACCTCGCAGGCGGTTTTCCGCAATCGCGTTGCGAAAGTCATAGTAAGTGGAAGATTGTGCAGGGGCAACAGATGCCATTTTTTTTGTCTCCGCGCAGGGTGCGACAGTGATGTTGTTGCGCTCTGCGAAAAAAAAAGCCGCGGCGCTGAATGCGCCGCGGCTGTGCAAGTAAAAGACACAGAAAGGTTGACCTAGCGGCCAACAGGCGCACCTCGAGAAGGCACAAATGCAACGTTGAAAATGCCAGGAATGCAGAACAATTTGTTGTACACCATGAAGTGCGACCTCCTTCTCGTAAGATTTGATTACAGCCACGCGATGATATCATTATCGCGGTGAGCCTGTCAAGGGATTTTAAAATCCTGTCAATCCGGTAAAATTTTCGCGTTAATTTTCAAATACGGGTACAATCTTGCAAAACAATCTCTATGGAGCCGGCTTATGAAAAAAATCTCTCTTTTTCTACTCCTTTTGGCGCTTTTTACTAGCGCCTGTGAAATTCGTTCCAGCCAAACGGTGCGAATTGGCATCATTGCCTATTTGCAGGGAAATGGAGATGCGATTGCAACGTCGGGAACGCCGTCGTTGAATGCGGCCCGGCTGGCGGTGGATGAAATCAACGCCAGAGGCGGGGTGAACATCAACGGCCAGCGCGCCAATGTTGAGCTGGTGGTTGCTTCGACCGAAAATGATGCGGCCAAGGTGCAGGCAGCCACGGGTAAGTTGATTCAGACCGATAAAGTTGTCGCCATTGTTGGCCCGCAGTATAGCGGTGACGCCATTGTTGCAGGTGATATTGCCCAACGTCTCAACGTCCCGCTCATCACTGGTACGGCCACCAATCCACAGGTGACGCAGGGACGTAATTTTGTTTTCCGCATTCCGTTTACGGATGATTTTCAGGGCAGGGCGCTGGCTGATTTTGCCTATTACGATTTGCAGGCGCGGCGCATTGGTGTTTTTTATGACGCCAATGATATTTATTCCAACGGGCTGGCGCAAACATTCATCACTGCCGCGGAAGCGCTTGGCTCACGGGTTGTTTTGACAGAGACTTTTGAGAGTGGCAATGTCAATATTCAGCCGCAAATTGACCGTTTGTTGGCCGCTAAACTGCAACTGATTTTTATGCCGGTATACCCCGCCGATGCCATGCTGCAGGTCGGGCTGCTTGTCAAAGGCGGTTATCCTGGTTATTTGCTTGGCGGTGATGGTTGGGATGCGGTTACTCAGGTGAAACTTCCGGCTTTCAACCATACCTACGCTTCCACCAGCTATTCGGTCAAGGTGACCTACCCTGAGAATCGTCAGTTTATCGAGAAATATCAACAGATTTACGGAAATCCGCCCAACGACTCTGCCGCCAGTGTTTACGATGCCTTCAATCTCATCTTCCGCGCCATCGAAACGGCTGGCAGCGCCTTGCCCGTGGATATTCAAAGTAGTCTGATGAGTATGCCCGTCTACAACGGAGCCACTGGCCCGATTGATTTTGTCAATTCGGGCGATCCGGCTAAACCGGCTTATATTCTTTATTTTCTTGACGGTGAACTGCATTTCTTTAAGGCTATCCAGTTAAAATAGCCGGAATTGCGTACCGCAACAGATTACGCCTCAATCGTTTGCGTCAGGTCGTTCATCCAACGCCGTGAAAAGTAACGCCACATGCCAGCGATGAGTTTGGTCAATTCTTCGGCTTGCGCCAACAGGTACACCAGCGCAATTGGCAGATGCAGGCCGAATGCGCCAAACGCCGTCAGCGGCACGCCAACCAACCAGATCACCAACCCATCCAGCACCAGCGAGAAGCGCGTATCGCCGCCAGAGCGCAAAATTCCCACGACAATCACCATGTTTGTGGCGCGAATCCACATGCTGGCCGCCATGATGAGCAACACCTGATGCGCGTTCTCGATGACCGCAGGGGAAACGCGGTAGAGTTGGAAGAAGAGATTGCCAAACAGCGCAACCAGCGCGCCCATGATCAGCGCCCCCGCAATTTGCAGGCCGAGTGAACGCCCCGCGTACAAAAACGCTTTGTCTTTATCGCCCTGTCCGATGACGTTGCCCACTAGAATCGCCGTAGCGTTGCCAATTCCCAAAAAACCTACAAACGCCAGTTGGTCAATCGTTGAGACGATGTTCATGGCCGCAATCGCATTTGTTCCCACATGGGCATAAATGGAGTTATAAGTTGTGATTCCCAGCGACCAGAGCGTTTCGTTGGCGATGACCGGTAAAACGGGCCGTAATACACGCCAGGCGAAGGCTGCATCGAATGAGAGTAAGTCACTCAACGGAGCGGCCGCCGGGTTTTCGGGTTTGCGATAAATCATCGTCAGCAGAAAGCCGCATTCAAACAGACGCGCTATCAGCCCGGCCAGCGCCGCGCCATCTGTCCCCATTTTCGGCAAGCCTAATTCGCCAAAAATCAGCGCCCAAGCCAGCGCGGTATTTAAAATCAGTGCCGCGATGCTCACCACCAATGGCAGGCGCACATTACCCGTCGAACGTGTCACTGCCGAGTAGGCGAACGTTAGCGCAAACGGCAGGTAAGACCAGCCAAAAATCTGCAAATAGCGTGTGCCGGGCGCAATTACCAGCGGGTCCGTTGAATAAAACCTCAGCACCGCTTCGGGCGCAAACATCGTCAGCGCCCAAAAAACCAATGCTGCCAGTTCACCCAATTTTATTGCCAGCCCCAGCACCCTGCGGATATTGGTCACGTCGTTGCGCCCCCACAACTGCGCTGTAAACATGGCTGATCCGCTCATAATGCCAAATAACACCAGGTTGAGCAGAAAAAATACCTGCCCGGCCAACCCGACTGCCGCCACTGACGCCTCGCCCAACTGCCCCAGCAAGATCACGCTGACCATGTTCAGTGAAGACATCAGCAAGTTTTGCAACGCAATCGGCGCGGCCACATGCGTCAGTTGCGAAAAATATTCCCGGTCTTGATACAAAACGCGAATTTTTTGCCACATTCTTACCTCGAAGGCCGAATTATAATCGTCACATGAACTCTCACGCTTATCAATTGACCCCGTCCGATGCCCGCCCGCTGAATTTGTCTGCCGAAAGCCTTGACGCTGCCACCGCACTCCTTCCCGGTGGCCTCTACACAACCTTTCGCACGTACTCGCACGGTCAGCGGGTTTGGGGATTGCAGTCGCATCTTAACCGGCTCTACCTGCCCGCTGCGCAAAAAGGTATCGTTCCGGCGCTTTCGCAGACAGAATTGAGACAAATTCTCGTGTGCCTGCTCGATTCCGCGCAAGCGGTGGAATGGCGCGTGCGGCTGATTCTGAGCGAAAGTGATCAGGCTGGGGCTTGCTTTGCTGTGATTGAGCCTTTTTTCCCGCCCCCGGCCAGTCTCTATCAGATTGGCGTGCGGGTGGTGACTGTCGCGATTCACCGTTCCACGCCCCGGCTGAAGACTACCGCTTTCATTGCCGCCAGCGCCCGGGCGCGGCAATTGCTTACTGGTGGAATCTACGAGGCGGTGATGATGCGCCCGGATGGCTGTGCGCTGGAATGTCTCACGAGTAACTTTTATCTTGTGCGCGGCGCAACGCTCGTTACCGCCCGGGATGGAATTTTACGGGGCGTTACCCGCCGCGCTGTTTTGCACCTGGTGCGGCAAATTGGGCTGAAGATTGATTATCAGCCGCCTTGTTTGAAAACGCCCTACGATGAGGCCTTTCTCACCTCCAGCTCGCGCGGTGTCGTCCCAATCGTCGAAATTGACGGCCAGCCGGTGGCGGGTGGCAAACCAGGGCCGATTGCCGTGAGATTAAATGCGCTTTATCAGACCTACGTTGAACGCAATGCCACCCAACTCTGAGAGTGAATTTAAGCGGGTGATTTCAAAATCACCCGCATTTTTGTGCGAAATCCCCCTTTCATCAGCCTATAGTTAATGACAAAGAGGATAACTTTTGGTAAATTATTCTTATTACAAGCTCATTTCATCCCCTTACTTTATGACGTCTTCCCCAACTTCCTTGCGCCGCGTGCTGATTGTTTCGGCCAACCCCCTTTTTCGTGAAGGCCTTCGCAGAGTCTATGCTGAAAAATGGCAGGGACGCGCTGAAATTGTCGCCACGCCTACCAGCATGGAGGATGCTCGCGCCGCCATTCTGTACTATCGCCCAGACCTGGTGATTGTGGATTACGACGATAAAACCATCAACCGCGCCGAGTTCATGGAGCATTTTGTTTCTGAGGAAGCCCCGATGCAAGTTATGCTGGTGTCATTGGCCGAATCGGGCGAAGTGTTACTTTATAACCGCAAACGCTTGACCCCGGCGCAGGCCGAGCACTGGAATCCCTGGCCAGAGTAATTTTCAAAAAATCAGATTTAGAGCGCAACGTTTTCTGCCGTTGGCTAAAAGGCCGAAAAGTTTTGCGCCCTGATATTTGCAAAAACAAGGAGAAGCAAGCATGAGAAATCTGAAACACTATCTGGCAATTGCCGTCCTGATAGCGCTGGTATCCGTTCTGACTTATTTGGGAATGGTAAATGCTAATTTGTTTCCTGTGGAGGCCAGCGCTCAGGCTGTTGATATTGACTGGTTGTTCAACTTGCAAATCAAGTTGATTGCCTTTTTCTTTGCGCTGATTGTTGTCCCCATTGCCTACAGCATGGCGGTTTTTCGCCGAGAAACAGGCGATACCAGCGACTCTGAACCGATTGAGTCAAATACCCCGCTGGAAATTGCCTGGACAATTCTTCCGCTGATTTTGGTCGTCTGGCTGGGTTACATTGGCGCGGATAACCTCGCCAAAATCAACGCCGCTGACCCGGGCGCGCTCGAAATCAACGTGGTTGCCTTTCAGTGGAAGTGGCGTTTTGACTATCCCCAGGGCTTTTCATCCGACACGCTCTATTTGCCAGTTGACCAGCAGGTCTTGCTGAAGATGACCAGCCCAGATGTTTTGCACTCCTTTTGGGTGCCTGAGTTCCGCGTCAAACAGGATGTTGTTCCCGGGCGTGTGACGGACTACCGCATCACCCCCAATCGTTTGGGCGATTACAAGGTGCGGTGCGCCGAGTTGTGCGGTACATCCCACGCCTACATGGAAGCGCCGGTCAAAATTGTCTCGCGCGCAGAATATGATCAGTGGATTGCTGATCAGACTGCCATCGCACAGGCTAACGCTGCCGCATCGGCGGCCAACCCCGACGCCGGGCGCGGACAAAAATTGTATGAGTCGCTTGGCTGCAAGGCTTGTCATTCAACGGATGGTTCTGGCGGCATCGGACCGACCTGGAAAGGACTCTACGGTAGTGCGGTGGCGCTGTCCGACGGCACATCCGTTAGTGCCGATGACGCTTATCTTAAATCTTCCATTCTTGAGCCTGGCGCGCAAACTGTTGCATCTTACACTGCTGGCGCGATGCCTGCCTCCTTTAGCAACCTGACCGATGGACAGATTGCCGACCTGATTGAATTTATGAAGAGCCTGAAATAACAGGAGATTATCTTATGAATCGTCTTACTCAACCCGGATGGGTACGCGGCTTGCTTTCGCTGGTCTTTGGGCTGGCGCTTGGTTCGCAAGGGCTGGCCTTTTTGCAATTCCTTGCTACAAAAACATATAACCCCTTCGATGTCGGATCCTGGGTTCTGGGGAGCGTCGTCGCTGCGCTGACGTTTTTTGCGGGCGCCGGCGGCAAAAAGGTGTTTCACCTGGCGCTGATGCGCGGCCTGGGCTGGCAATTTCTCGGTACGTTAGCGGGCGGTTTTTTAGCCGAATTTTTGCGCGCGCTTCTGCCTGATATGGAACCGTTTGGAAAATTTGGCTTTTCGGAGCCGGCCTGGGTGCTGGGCGCCATTGTCGGCGCGGTTTCCTTCCTGGCGGGCGCGGGCGTCCTCACCGATTGGTTCAAGTGGGCCAAGGGCGAATCCACCCCTGAACATCATCACGACCCGGATGGTTGGGAGAAATACTTTGGCGTTTCGCTCGACCACAAGGTGATTGGGGTTCAGTACACCTTTACATCGCTGCTTTTGCTCAGCTATGGCGGTTTGTTTGCCTTGCTCTTTCGCACGGAACTTGCCAAATCGGGAATGCAATTTCTCGACCTGAATGTTTACAACACGTTGATGGGCCTGCATGGCATGGTGATGATTGTCTCCATCCTGCTGGGTATCGCCGGGGTCATGAATTATCTTGTTCCGCTACTGCTCGGCGCGCCGGATATGGCCTTTCCGCGCATCAACGCTTTTTCGTTCTGGATTGCCGTCCCGGCGGCGGTGCTTCTACTCTCCAGCATGGCGCTTGGAGGTTTTGATACCGGTTGGACGGGCTATCCGCCCCTGGCCTTGCGCGCCCCGGTCGGAATTCAGATGTTCTACGTTGGCGTGTGGGTGGCGGGGTGGTCGTCCATTTTGGGTGCGTTGAATCTCATCGTCAGCGTTTTGCGCCTGCGCGCCAAAGGCATGACCGCTTTCAAAATGCCAATCTTCGTCTGGGCGGCAGTGGCGACTTCGATTATCTCGCTGACTGCTACGCAGATGATTGGTTTGGCTTTTCAGTTGGTGATATTTCAGCGTGTGGTGGGGATGCCTTTCTTCGATGCTGCCAAAGGTGGCAACCCGATTTTGTTTCAGCATCTTTTCTGGTTTTACTCGCACCCGGTTGTCTATGTTTTTATCTTGCCGGGGCTGGGCATCATCTCGGAGCTTTTGCCGGTCTTTTTGCGCAAACCGCTTTTTGGTTACAAGTGGATTGCCATGTCCTCGCTGGCGATAGCCTTGGTTGGGTTTCTCGTCTGGGCGCATCACATGTTCGCTTCGGGCATGAACGAATACCTGCGTGTGCCGTTCATGTACAGCACGCTGTTGGTGGCAGTTCCTACCGGTGTGAAATTCTTCTCGTGGGTGGCAACCATTTGGCAGGCCAAGATTCCGCGCGATATGCCCACGCCGCTGCTCTTCGTCTTTGCTGGGATTTTTGTCTTCCTGCTGGGCGGCCTTTCTGGCCCGCCGAATGCCACTGTTTCGACCGACCTGCACCTGACGGATACCTACTTTATTGTCGGCCACTTTCATGACACCATGTTCGGCGGTTACGTCTTCCCCTTCTTCGCCGCGCTGTACTACTGGTTTCCGAAGGTGTTCGCCAAACGGCTGGATGAAAAATTGGGCAAGATTCACTTTTGGCTGATGACGCCCTCGTTCATTTTTCTGACGCTTGGCATGATGAAGATTGGCCTGTTGGGGATGCGCCGCCGCATTGCCGATTATGACCCGGCGCTTGGTTTTGATATTTGGCATCTTCTGTTGACGATTTCGGCCTATCTGGTGGCGGCCTCGGTGTTGATTTTCTTTATCAACGTTTATAAGACACTCAAAAACGGCGAACCCGTAACCGGCAATGTCTGGAATTCACGTTCGCCAGAGTGGCAGGTGCCATCGCCCATGCCCGCGTATAACTATGACCGGCCTTTTGAAGTCGTTGGTGAGCCGTACGATTATGGCGTGCCTGGTTCCACCTACGTCAAAATGTAATTGGGAGATTTTTCCATGGAACATCATCAAAATTCGGGCAATCTTTTGCGTCAAGGTGTCAATGTCTTTATTATTCTGGCGGTGCTGACCGCCCTTGAATTCGCCGTCGCCGTCACCAGCGCTTCCATGCTTTTGTTGGTGACTATGGCGATTATCAAGGCCGGGTTGGTGCTGTGGAACTATATGCACGTTTCCAAACTGGGCGGAGAAGACGAAGGCCACGAAGATGACCGCGAAAGTTATGCTTTTAAGACGGAAACCAACCGCCTTGGGCTTTGGCTCTTTTTGCTTTCGGATGCCTTTCTCTTCGCCGGGCTGCTGGTGACACGCTTCAACCTGATGGGCCTCACCCGCCTGCCGCTTAATCAGACTCTGGGGCTCGTGGTGACCAGCGTTCTGTTGATTTCTTCCTTTTTTATGAACCGCGCCGAAGTGCAGATGAGTCAGGGCAACAAGAAAGGTTTCACCACCAATATTGTCATCACCATCGCGTTGGGCGTCGTCTTCCTACTGGGCGTGCTGGGCGTTGAATGGCGTCTGGCGGCGGCGGAGGGGGTAATCGCCAGCGCTAATGCGGCCAGCGCCGCTTTTTACATGATGACTGGCATGCACGCCTTCCACGTTCTGACCGGCGTCATCTTCCTGCTGATTGTGCTGCGCAATACCGGCAAAGGCCTCTACAACGAAGAAAAACACTGGCCGGTGGAAGCCGCCACCGTTTACTGGCATTTTATTGACCTGGTCTGGATTTTCTTCTACCCCGCGCTCTACCTGATTGGGCGGTTAATGTAATTTCGACCGCAGAATGTACCGGTAAATTGTGTCTCGCCCCATCCTCAATCGCTTCCTGCTTTTCTCTCTCATCGGCATTGCGCTGGCGATTGGGATTAACGAAATCACCTTCCTGTTTCTGAAAAGCGAAGCGGGGCGCGCCCCCGGCCAGGTGGAACTTGTTATTCCTGCTGGCACCGCCGACAAAATCGCGCGCGGCGAAGCCCAATCGGCCATCCCGGCTAACATGGTTTTTGTCACCGGTGACGTGCTCCTGGTCAAAAACGAAGACAACGTGACGCACATGCTCGGACCGCTTTTCATCCCTGCAGGCGCTTCGGCCAGTATGAATCTCGACAATGCTGAAAACCTGGCGATGTCGTGTTCCTTTCAGCCTACAAAATATTTTGGCCTCGACATCCGCGAACCAGTAGACTGGGGCACGCGCCTGTTTGCCCTCTTCATCAGCGGCATCCCGCTGGGGCTTTTACTCGCTTTGTACAGTTTCATCGTCTGGCCGGTTAGGACAACAGTGAACAGTAACCAGTGAGTAGTGAACGGTGGATGACTGATGACTGATGACTGACCACTGGCAACTGATAACTATGAAATGGTTCCTCTCCCTCCTGTTCATCCTCGCTGGTTCGGCGCTCTGCGCCCGGCTGGGAGTCTGGCAGCTCGACCGGCTGGCGCAGAAACGCGCCGAAAACGCGCACTACCTGGCGGTGAGCGGCCTGCCCCCGCTGGAAATCTCCGCCGCCCCCGCCGAAGATTTGGCCGCGATGGAATATCGCCGGTTGACAGCCACCGGCCAGTACGATTTTGAGCATCAAATCGCCCTGCGCAATCACTACCGCGAAACCGAACTGGGCTACCGCCTGCTTACCCCGCTCGTGCTCGCTGACGGTTCGGCGATTTTGGTGGAACGCGGCTGGATTCCCGCCGCCGGTAACGCTACCCCCGCCGATTGGCGCAAATACGACCAGCCGGGCCGGGTCACCGTCAGCGGAATTTTGCGTCTGGGGCGTTCCCAACCCGAAATTGGCGGCGTACCCGACCCAACTCTTCAGCCGGGCCAAACCCGCCTCGACTTCTGGAACATCGTCAGCCTGGAGCGGCTGGCTCTGCAAATCCCCGCCCGCCTGCTACCGGCCTACATTCAGCCCGATTTGGACGAAAGCCGCGCCGCGCCACCCTACCCGGCGCAGGAGCAATACGAAGTGACCGAACGCAACCATTTCAGTTACGCCCTGCAATGGTTTAGTTTTTCTGCCATCCTGCTCTTCGGCGGCCCATTGTTCTTATACCGCCAATGGGCGCGCCGACACCTGACACCTGATACCTGATACCTGATACCTATGAAATTCACCCTTTCCACCTCCTTCGCCAAACTTTCCCTGCTGACGCTCATCGCCGTTTTTTTGCTGACCCTCGGCGGGTGGCTGGTGGCGGGTGTTGATCCATCCGCTTGCGCGGGCTGGCCGTTGTGTGCGCCGACTGGCGCGGCGGGCGCGGCGCAACTCTTCCCCCGCGCCTCCGCCGGTCTGACGGCGCTTTTGATGCTGGCGCTTTTGTTTGAAGCCTGGCGGCTGCACCGCGACCATCGCCGCATTTTGCCCTGGACGATGACCGCCGTCACTCTGTTTTTCTCGCAAATTTTTGTCGGCGCGGTGCAGGTCGAGCGCGATTTTGCTTTCGTGTATCAAGTCTTGCACGCGCTGACCGCCGCCGCAGTTTTTGTTGCGCTGACGGGCGTCACCCTGATGGCCGGGCTCTACGCCCGCGACACCGTCGCCTTTCCGCCGCTTGACCTGCGTCAGCGTCTGAAGGATTTTCTGACTCTCACCAAGCCGGTGATTGTCCTGCTGCTACTGGTGACGACCTTCGCCGGCATGGTGGCGGGCGGCAAGGCCTGGCCTTCGCTCTCGCTGACGTTTTTCACCCTGCTGGGCGGCGCGCTGGCGGCGGGCGGTTCGGGCGCCATCAATCAGTACATTGACCGCGACCTGGATAAAAACATGCAGCGCACCGCCCAACGTCCGCTGGCCGTCGGGCGTATGACCCCCGCCGAGGGGCTGGCCTTTGGGCTGACGCTGTGCATTGCCAGTTTCTACATCATGGTCGCCTACGTTAATTTGCTGGCTGCCCTGCTTTCGCTGGCCGGAATTTTTTACTACGTTGTGCTGTATTCCATTTTGCTGAAAAAAGCCACCGTGCAGAACATCGTCATCGGCGGCGGCGCGGGCGCCATTCCGCCGCTGGTCGGCTGGGCCGCCGCGACGGGCGGGCTGGGCATCCCGGCGCTGATTTTGTTTCTGATTGTTTTCATGTGGACGCCGCCCCATTTTTGGGCGCTGGCGATTGTGCGCCGCAAAGATTACGAGCGCGCTGGTGTGCCGATGTTGCCCGTCATCCGCGGCGAGGCCGAAGCCCGCAAACAGGTGCTGATTTACACCGTCGAACTGGTGGCGGTGACTTTTCTCCTGCCGATTTTCAACTACACCGGCGGCGTTTACCTCGTCTCCGCGCTGATTCTTGGCCTGATTTTGCTCTATTTCGCCTGGCAGGTCTATCGCACCGAGGGCAATAAAATTGCCTGGCGCATGTACCGCTACTCCAGCATGTATCTGATGTTCCTGTTTTTCGCGCTGATGGTGGATGCGTTAATGTAGCGCATAAAGCGCATACATGCCGCCAATATCCTTTTCCAGGCGAAGACTCGTTAGCAGGCGCTCGAATTCCTGCCAGTCGGTGACGACCAGCCGGGATGTAAGGTCGTTGCGGATAAAATTTACGCCGTTGTTAAAAACCAAGATATGCGTATATCCATTATCGCGCCAGGCCGTCAAAATTGCATCCGCCGCGCCAAAAGTATGACGGGCGGCGTACCAATTGTCAATTGTCTCATCCGGGTCGCAGATTGGCAGACAATCCAGGCCGCGTGTTTCCCACAGAAACAGCACGCGGCTGCCGGCGGGCAGGGCGTTGACTGCCTCCATCGCCGCCGGGTACGCGCCCAGGCTGCGGGCGCGATAGTCTGCCGCGGAAACTTTTCCAAGCCAATAGCCGGCTGTGTCGCGCTGATAGAACTGCTCCAGCCCGGTTAGTGTAGTGAATATCAGCGGTAACGCAATCAGCGCCGAGGCAATTTTTCCAACCCGCAGCCCGGGCAGTTCCATCTGAAGGACGAAATCGTAGCCCGCCCCGGCCAAGAGCGCCCAGGCCGGGAAAAAAGCCAGATAGAGCCGCGATTGAATTAGCAAAAATGACAGCCGACTGCCCACCAGCCAGATGGCCATGCTGGTTGCGGTGAGCGCGGCGGCGGAAAATAATCTTTTGCGTTGTGATGAAAATGCTGCAAACGGGCTGAGCGCCAGGAGCAGTGCGCCAATTGAAGCCGAAAAGCCTTCTTTGTCTTCGATGCCGAGCATGGTCGCCTGCCAGGGCAAAATCACCACATCGCTCCAGCCGCGCCAGGGCGGCACGCCCTGAAAAGTTACCAGGCGCGGAGCGGTCATGGCCCCGGCGGGGAACATCAGCGGGTAGAGCGGGTTGCCCGTCCAGGCGGCGTTGCGTATCAGCCAGGGGAAAATCATCAGTGCGGCCAGCAGGCTCAGGCGCAGGGCGTCGCCCAGTTTTTCCTTCAGCGCACGCTCTTTTTCCAGCAGAACCACCATCAGCGCGCCCGGCAAAATTACTCCGGCGGTGTATTTGACGCCAATCGCCATTCCGATAAAAACCCCTGTCAGCGCCAGCCATTGACGGGATTCTCCCGACAAATGCAGGCGATTTTCGCGCCACTCTCCCAGGCTGATGAGCGCCAGCAGGCCGTAAAACAAGGCCACCCAATCAATGTAGCCCCAGGCCAGCTCGTTGACAATGGTTTCGCCCGCCAGTAGCGCGATAAGCGCGCCCCAGGCGGCAGTTGGCGAAAATTCCCGCGCGGCGTATCCGGCCAGGCCGAGACAGGCCAACAGACCAATCAGCAAGCCGAGCGCGGCGGCGGCGCTTTGTCCGCCCAGGCTGAGCGCCAGCAGGTAAAGTGTTTCAGCCACCTGCGGCATTCCGGCGAATATCAAATCTGGCGTGTAGGCAATTTGGCCCGTGTGCAGGGCGAGGTGCGGCAGCGCCAGGTGATAGACCAGCGCGTCAAAGGCCAGCGGCGGCGCGAGTGCGGTCAGCAGCTGTAACAGGAGTGTCAGCGCCAGCAGAAAAGCGAGCAGCGGCGGAACGGGGGCGAGGCAGTTCAGCGCCCGAAAATTTTTCAGCCAGCGCGGGATGTTTCGACCGGCAAGCAGCGCCGCCGCGAGCAAGACCCCGGCGCTGAAACCTGCTCCCGCGCCCAGGAAAAGCCCCACGCCCAAAGTGACCAGGCTGAAAATGCCCAGCCCGACCCCGGCGGTGATGGCGGCGCGGACGAGTGACTCTGGCGCGGCAGGCAGAATTCGTTCTCCCAGGCCGCCCGCCAGGGTCAGAATCACCGCGGCGACTGAGAATTGCCACAGCGCCGTCAGCCAAACCAGCAATTCAGCGGCGCTGAAAGGTTTGTGCCCGGCCACATAGCCAATCAACACCGCCGTCAGCCAGGTGAGCGGAATCAGAGCGAGCAGGATGGTTTTGAGACGAGTCATGGGGCTTTTTTAGACGATGTGAGCCATCTAGGGAAGGTTTTTAAAAATCAATACGTCAGATGTTTCATAGACCAGACGATAGCGATTTGAATTTCGCAGAGAATCGGACAGTCGGCTCAGACGCCGTCCGCCATCCAGTGTTTGGATGGAGATGTATACATAATCAAATCTTTCATTGTTTTGAGTTGCCCAGTCATTTAGGCAGGTTGTGTCTTGGTCGAGACAGGCGTACAAGTTTGGGTAGGTTTTGATGCGCGCGGCGAAATGCGCTACGCCGGGCAACCATTCGCGCCCCTGAATGGTGACGATATTCATGCGTTCACTTAGGGCAGGAAACCATTCCAAAAGTGGCGAGAGCATTGGCGTTTTTTGCCAATCCAGAACGAGAAAATGGCTATCGGGTGGCGTTTCAGCGGCTACCCAATCTAACGCCTGTTGGTTGGATTCGGCTAATAAATACTTGCTAATTTGAATTAAATTTGACTGTGCATTGAAGAGCATCACAATCAGCACATACCCTAATACTAACCGCCCTGACGTTTTTTCCAGTACCGTCTGCCATTTATTTGAAAAATGTTCCAGCGCTGGGAAAATTATATCAGTCAGCCCGATGGATGCAAGCAGTGAGACTTGCACAGCAATGATATGTGGTGCGCTGCGCGGGTCAGTCAGAAAGGCCAGTACGAACCAGGCTACCAGTAAACCTTTTCGTTGTTTCCAACAGATAAATGCCCCAAAAATTGAGAGAAACGCCGCGATAGGAATGGTTTCGTCGGTGAAATCTAGCTGGAGGAGAGGTACCCAGAACAGCCAGCGTGGGCTACCTGCTTGCGCCGCGAGTAATAACGTTTGAGCGCCGTAGCGGAACAGGACTGCGGCCCACCACGGCGCGCTAATCAGCAGAGTCCCGCCGCCGATGACTAGCGCTCGCCCTGTTCCAGACCTGGAGCGATCCAGCCAAAGCCAAAAGAGTAGCCCTGCTGTTGCGGCATGCAAGGCGCGTTCTGGATGTGAGAGTAGTACTAATCCACCAAAGACTGCCGTCAAAACGGACATTTTCCAGCTTTTATGCGCGAAGGCGCGGTAACAAGCCCATAGGAACAGAATTAGGAACAGGGTTGCCGGCGCGCGGGTTATGCCGCCGCCCATCACCAGCCAGTCGTAGGAACGCGGCAAGAGAGCAAAGATGAGTGTTGCCAGCGCTGCTTGCGCAGGCGCTTCAAGCAGTTCGCGCCCTAGCAGGTAGAAGGCTGGGATGGTGAGCAGACTGAAAGCCACTGGCAGCCAATGGAAGATTCCCAGCAATTCAGCGCCGGTGAAAAAATTGATAAACCCTGCCAGATACAGGGCCAGGGGTGGATAGGCAAATGGGATATTCAGATGGTTGTACGAAGTAACAAGAGGCAAGCGAAACCCATTTGATATTAGGTCGCGGGTCATGCTGTAGAATAGACCACCATCCAGTATGGGAAAATCTGTTTGCGCCGGGGCAAGGATGCGCACATAACTGCCAAAGATGGCAGCCAGGGTAAGTAGAAGCAAGGTTAGTTGTGTTTCGTGTATGTGGAAGAAACCCGTGCGGTTGTTGTGCAGGAATGTTTTCATGGTTTTGTCAGTATCACCGCCGTCTCGTCACGGTAGTCTGTCTGCCAGCCGGAAGATTCCAGCGCGGCGGCAAGCGGCGTATTGGGTTTGAGAATCGCCCAGCGAATATCGTAGCGGGTGAGAATTTCCTGCCAGCCGGGTTCGGTGCTGATGACGGCGGCGTATTCCAGCGTTTTGGCCTCGCCGTAAATGTGGGTGTGGCCGTCCATGAAGATTTTGTATTGCGGCCAGGCGCGCAGCAAGAGATAACCGCCCCAGTCAAATTCGTTGACCATCTGCCCGCTTTGCGGATGCGTCTGCAGCCAGGTAACCGCCGCGGCGGGGAATTTTTGTGGGTCAAACTGATAGGCGCGTCCTTGTGGGTCGAGGCTCGCGCCCTGCGCCGTCAGCCAGAACAAAACCAACGTGACAAGCGCCGCCCACAACCAGCCGCGCAGCCTGCGCTCTACCGCTTCCAACCGCCGCGAAAAACCTGTCAGCGCGATCAATGCTGGGGATGTCAATATCCAGCCAGCCAGCAGTTCGCTGATGAGCGGCGCGAGGGCAATTGCGGCTAGTGGAATGTTGCGGGCGCTGTACAATGCCATCAGCGTCCAGCCGGAAAGCGCCAGCGCGGCGCGCATGGAAAATTTTTTCCCGCTCAAAACTGCGCTTGCCAGCGCGATTCCGAGCAGAATCAGAAACGGCCAGGTGCCAGGCTGATGAAAATCTGCCGGGCGGTATTCGCTGGTGAGGGCGCTGATGGCGGGGCTGGCGGCCAGGCGGAAGATGGTCGTCCATAATTCTGCGCCCGAGGGGGTAAGAAAAGTTGCCAGCGTGGAGAAAATTGCCGCCAGCGCAAATCCACGCCCCAGATCGCCGGTCTTTTTCTCTAGCCAGCGTTCCCAAAGATACCCCAGGATGACGAAGGCCAGGCCAAGCAGTCCGAGGATAAACATGCCGTGCAGGTTGGCCCACAGGAGCATGAGCGCCGGGAAAACCCACCAGCGGCGGTGTTCGCCGAGCGCGAAAGCTTCCAGTTGCGCCGTCCAGATTGCCAGCATTAGAAAAGTCGCCAGGTGCGGACGGGTAATCCAGTGCAAGGCGGTTGCGCCCAGCGTCAGAGCGGAAACCGTCAGGGCGGCAATCAGCAGGTCGGAGCGGCGCGCGGATTCGACGAAAGTGACGGTCAGCGCGGCGGCAATCAGCAGGGCGCTGAAAAAGACGATTCCGCCCAGACCAAAGGCTTTTTCCAGCGCGGCGAAGATAATTTCCACCAGCCATTCGTGCGGCACGGCGGCGACGCCTGCGGTGCGAAAAGAAAATGGGTCGGTTTGCGGAATTTGTCCGCTGGTGAGCATCAGTCGCCCCAGCGCCAGGTGATGCCCCAGGTCGCCATCGGCGTTGAGCAGGGTGTTGCCGCGCGCCATCACGCCCGCCAAAATCAGCGCGAAAAAGAGATTTTTGAACGAGGGAAACAGCCAGCCCAGCGGGGATTTCATGGGATAATTCTACCGTAGTTGTCTTTTGGTAGCGACATTCATGTCGCAGTTGGGCAATATCGTGTTGAAGAAAAAAAGTATCTTCTCAATATTTTGGGGCAACCATTTTTGACGCCCGCCAAATATGGCAAGAAAGGTATCATCTCAATCAATAGGGGAAGGCTTGGCAGGGAGGGGTGCGGAAGATGTTTTGCTAAAAAATAAAGAACTGATGTCCTGAAAAATTTGGCTGAAATACAGTATCCCACAGGAAAACCATCGTGTAAACTTGGGAACATGTTAGAAGGCATCGAACTCAGCGCAATTCAAGACGAAAACGCCCGGCAACTGATTCGGCGCTTGCTGAATCTGATAGAAAAATTGTCGGCGGATTTGCGCGACAAGCAAGCAGAAATCCAGGCTTTGCGAGATGAAAATAACCATCTCAAAGGGGAATAGGGGAAACCGAAAGTCAAGGCAAACAAGCCGTAGCCAGCGGGGGGGTAAGCCAGCATTTGTCGGAGAAAGAGCGCAAGAAAAAGCGTGTGCGTCACAAAGCGAGCAAGAAAGCAGAAATCAAGATTGACCGCGAAGAAGTGGTGAAGGTGAAGCGGGAAGCGTTGCCATCGGACGCTCAATTCAAAGGCTATGTAGAAACGGTAGTGCAAGACATCCTGCTGAAGACCGACAATGTGCGCTTTTGGAAAGAGAAGTATTATTCTGCCTCGAAGAAGAAAATCTACCTGGCAAAATTGCCGCGTGGGTATGAAGGACAGTTTGGGCCGGGTGTGAAAGCGCTCATTAATAGCGGACTGCGGATGTCCAAAGGTCAGTTATCCAACTTGCTGATCGCAGACCAGGATGAATTTCACGCCGAAAGCGATGCGGTGTATGAAAGCGGGTTACGCAGTTCAACCGGGCAGCAAAGCGATTCTACCCTGACGCGTGTGAATGGGCAGAACCAGAACTGCCATGTAGTTTGCAACCCGGTATATATCGCGTATCGCACCTTACCGCGCAAAGACCGTTTGAGTGTGCTAGATGTGTTGCGCAACGGACGTCCGCGTCGGTTGCGCTTGAACAAGAACGCCCTGGATTGCCTGGTAAACGTCCCACTCTCGCAGGCGACGCGCAACCTTGCAGACGCATTGTGGCGAAATCGAA
>Ga0210044_10000268_pt1 | contig 77841 bp, 69 predicted proteins | sample CryGey13umfilter_2_FD_183959 | JGI IMG/M metagenome (GOLD analysis project Ga0210044, IMG submission 183959) | Groundwater microbial communities from aquifer in Utah, USA - Crystal Geyser 4/9/14 3 um filter (SPAdes) (version 2) | ecosystem: Environmental > Aquatic > Deep subsurface >... | reverse complement strand
TTCTCAACCAAGCGCACGCCATGCGCCGCGGCGAGATTGACCCAACAACACTGTTGCCTCAGTTCATTAATTCTGAAATTTTAAGCTGATAAGGCTATGTGGCGGGGTGGGATTTGTGGGGGCTTACGTTTTATTTTGACTTATAAAGCCATGACTTTGGAACACCAAAGGCTTTATCACATGCACATGACAGAAAAAAAAGGATGGAACGCCTGCCGATCTTATTTTTTGCACCTATAAAACAGAGCTGTCAGAAGAAGAAATAAAACATTGCGGCGCTTATGTAGCCGACTTAAATCGAGTATCGCATCAAATACAGGAAGATCTAAAAAAGCGGACATAAAACAAACAAAAATAGAAGCGCCTTGCTCTACTTACTGTGGTTTTTTCCCAATCTCAAACCAATCCGTTGTTAAACGGGCAGAAAACACTACTGTCGCTAAAAACCAATTGTAATAAAAAAATAATTGCCTTGCTGCTAAATCCGCATCGGCATCACAACGAAGATACTACTGGCTTCATTGCCAGGTTCATCGATACGCATACTGCTGTTGGTGTCAATTAAAGTTAATCGCACCGAACCCACATTCACTACGCTCAACACATCTAATAAATAGGTGATGTTAAACCCCACATCCAAATTATCACCCTGATATTGCACATCCATTTCTTCTTCTGCTGCTTCATGCTCTGGATTATTTGCAGATAATTTTAAATTACCTTTTTGCAATTCGAATCTCACGCCACGCACTTTGTCATGACACAAAATCGCTGTACGCAATAAAGCCTGCTTCAATATATCGCGATCAACTAAAATAGTCTTATCACCCATTTTAGGAATCACGCGTTGATAATCAGGAAAACGACCCTCAACCAATTTTGAGGTAAACACAAAATTATCGCAGAAAATACGCACATGATGATGACCCAAATGAATAGTTAGCAACTTATCAGCATCTTTCAATAATCGCATTAATTCCATCACCGCTTTATAAGGCACAATGACTTGTAAGTTTTGCGCTGTTGATTGAATATTTGTTTGATTCAATGCAAGACGATGACCATCCGTTGCAACCACACGTAATACGTTATCTGCAATTTCAAACAACATACCATTCAAATAATAACGCACATCTTGTTGCGCCATTGCAAATGCCGTGCGATGCAATAACGTGGATAATTCTTCTTGCGTTATGGTAAATGTCACGCTCGATTCAGAAGATTCGACGCTCGGAAATTCATCAGCAGATAATGTCGACATTGTAAACCGACTGCGATTCGCTTTTAAGGTCACGCGATCACGATCTTGATATAATTCAATTGAACTGGATTCTGGCAAAGCTTTGCAAATATCAAAGAGTTTTCGAGCCGGCAAAGTTAATTTCGCATCAATTGTATCAGCATGTGTTAAATCAGATTGACCAATCAATTCAATTTCTAAATCGGTTCCCGTCACTGATAGTTTTTTATTAGTCACTTGCAACAATACATTCGATAAAATCGGCATGGCTTGTTTGTGATCCACCGCACCAATAACCAGTTGCAATGGCTTCAATAATTGTTCGCGTTGTAATGTGAGCTTCATATTATTGGGTATCCGTTATCTATTATCACGGTTAAAGTACTTACGCTGACAGTATTCGAATCAAGTTCTTTCTATCTTCCTGTAAATCAATATGTGTATCCAACAATTCTTTCACTTTACGACAGGCATGTAAAACAGTCGTGTGATCTCGACCACCAAAAGCATCACCAATTTCAGGCAGACTGTGTGTCGTTAACTCTTTTGCCAACGACATCGCCATTTGTCGCGGACGCGTAACCGAGCGATTGCGGCGTTTTGATAAAATATCAGCCACCTTTATTTTATAATACTCTGATACAGTACGTTGAATATTCTCAATCGTCACCAATTTTGCTTGTAGTGTTAATAAATCTTTTAATGCTTCACGCACAAAATCTACCGTAATATCACGACGCGTAAAATGCGCGTTTGCAATCACACGTTTTAGCGCACCTTCTAATTCACGCACGTTCGATTGGATATGTTTTGCAATGAAAAACGCAACATCACTCGATATATTGACTTTGGATTGCTCGGCTTTTGCCATTAAAATGGCCACTCGTGTTTCTAGTTCGGGTGGTTCAATTGCAATGGTCAAACCCCAACCAAAGCGTGACTGTAACCGTTCTTCCAATCCAGAAATTTCTTTGGGGTAACGATCACACGTCAATACAATTTGCTGATTGCTTTCGAGCAATGCATTAAATGTGTGAAAAAATTCTTCTTGCGAACGTTCTTTTTTCGCAAAAAACTGAATATCATCGATCAATAAACAATTCACAGAACGGTAAAACTTTTTGAACTCATTCATGGCATTGTGCTGTAATGCTTTAATCATATCAGCGACAAATCGCTCTGAATGCAAATACAACACCTTTGCGCGCGGATTTTTTTCTAAAATATAATTGCCCATGGCTTGCGTTAAATGGGTTTTTCCCAAACCAACGCCGCCATATACAAACAACGGATTGTACGCTTGTCCTGGATTTTCAGCGACTTGTTGCGCAGCAGCACGCGCCAATTGATTGGACTTACCCTCAACAAAATTATCAAATCGAAACGAAGGATTTAAATTACTTTGATGAGGTGCGTACGCTTTTTGTGAACCCGCTGTTGAATACGGATTTGAAACTGGGCGCCTAACTTGCATATTATGTTGCATGCTGCTGCTATTATTACCACTGTTGTGGTTGTTCTGATTTTCATCATCCGCTCTTGTTTTTGTGCCAATACGCAATCTAACAACAGGCGGCTCATCTTCACTTAACTGGCGCAATGTCTCATTTATTTTAAGTAAAAAATGCTCATTGACCCAATCCAAGACGAATTGATTGGGCGCTAATAACGTTAATGTGTTTTTGTTCATTTCAGCATGCAAAGGGCGCAGCCAAGTGTTGAATTTTTGCGAAGGAATTTCATCGCGCAAATAATTCAAACATTTTTCCCAGAGTGATAACACTTCGATTAATTCCGTCATGATCGTCCTTGAGATAAAAAAAGAGGCTCACGGCTCCTTGCCTAGCATAATAGCGCTTCAATCACAGCCATACGCACCGCAACTGAATTCTGCGTTTGCTGCAGAATAACAGATTGCGAACCATCCGCAACAGAAGATTCAATTTCAACACCGCGATTCATTGGACCCGGATGCATCACGATGGCGTTTGGTTTTGCTTTTGTCAACCTGTCCTGAGTTAAACCAAAATCTTGATAATATTGTTTCTCTTTTGGGTGTCGTGATTGTTCCATCCGTTCTTTTTGCACTCGCAATGTGTACACAACATCCGCATCCACCAAACCAGCATCAATGGAATGAAACACATCCACATCCATCGATTCTGCATTTTCTGGTGTAAATTCTTTTGGCGCGATAATGCGAATTTTTTTCACCTTCATTAAATGCAATCCCATAATCAATGATCTTGCTACACGCGAATGCGCAATATCACCCACAATCGCCACGGTTAAGGTTGAAAAATCTGGAAAATGTTGGCGAATGGTCATTAAATCCAACAATGTTTGTGTAGGATGTTCATTGCTACCATCGCCCGCATTCACAACAGCAATATTGGTTTTTAATTCTGTACTTAAAAATTGCGCAAGATGATTATCTGGATGTCGAATAACCAAGAGTGAAACACCCATTGCTTCTAAGTTACGAATGGTATCGATCAACAACTCACCTTTCAGTGTTGAAGATTGCTTCATGTTTGGCGATAACACAATGGCGCCCAAACGATGCTCGGCAATAGAAAATGAATTGCGTGTGCGCGTGCTGGGCTCAAAAAATAAATTGGCAATCACTTTTCCACGCAATGTGGTTAATACCGCTTCTTTTGCAATGACGGTTTTTAAAAAATATTCTGCGCGATCCAACAAGCCATGTATCTTTTTTTCATCTAATGATTGCATGGTGAGCAAGTGACGCAAGACTGAAGATTTACGCTTTAACATACCATCCCTCAAAGCCATACCTCTGCAATTTCCCTCAGAGATTTTTATTTTTTTACTTCATTTTGACTAAAAAACCACGATTCAATGATGAGCTTTGCACTCACACTATCGGCATTTTCAAATCTTGCAGCACCTTTTAAATTATCATGCATGATTTCTTTTGCTGCAATCGTTGTTAATCGCTCATCTACAAAAAAAATGGGTAAATTACATTTTTCTCTCAACGTGTTTCCGAATTCACGTGCACGTTGTGTGATCCATTGTTCGGTGCCATCCATATTTAACGGCAAGCCCACAATCAACGCATCCGCACCCCAAGTTACAATGAGCTTTTGAATCCTTGCCCAATCAGGTACGCCGCGATTGGCTTTTAAAATTTCAAGGGGGTTCGCGGTTTGTGTAATCAATTGGCCAACAGCAACACCTATTTTACGCAAACCAAAATCAAAACCGAGAACAATACGATGTTTATGCATGGCCAGTCTGTGATGATAATTTATTAACATCAATACCAATTAATTTCGCAGCCGCAATCCAGCGTTGCGCAATGGGCACCTCAAACAAAATTGATTTTTGCAACGGCACAACCAACCAATCACTTTCCTGAATTTCTAACTCCAATTGACCTGGCTCCCAACCGGCATAACCCAAAACCACCATAAAGTGATCAGGGCCTTTTCCACTGGCGATATCTTGTAGAATTTCACGCGAAGTTGAAATGGTCACGACTTTGTCATCTTCATCTTCTGCCAAACTCATGCAGTCGTGAATCACAAATCCTTGATCTGGTCCAACTGGTCCGCCAGAAAATACTGACAACCCTTCCATTGATTTATCTTTAATGGGAATATTCAAATGTTCCATCACATTGCCAAGCGTTGCAGACAAGGGTTTGTTAATTGTAAAACCAACCGCACCCGTTTCTTCAGCGTATTCGTAAATATATACCACTGCTTTTCCAAAAAATTCGCCTTGCATAGATGGCATCGAAATAAGCAAATGATTTTTGTAATTTTTAATTTGCATGAATGTATTTCTTTTTTGTATGAGGACGAATTGTAACAGGAGTTCCATACTTTGCGAAACTTCTGTTACCAGCAATCCATGGAGTTGCGCTTGATATTCAAAAAATCGGGACCAGACTGCGTCGACCTCGTAGGATGCATTTCATTTATGATGTCTTCCTAGGAGTAGGTGCACCACTACTATTTGATGTTGGTGGAATACTGTTTTGCGATGAACCGCCAGAACTCACAACAGAAGAGATAGGAACAGACTGCGTAGCAATTGTTTGAGAGCCTCGTTGTTCAAGATGATCTAAGCGATCTTGCGTCCACTCTTCAGATTTTCTATTTTGACCTGTTCCAGTATGACCGTAATGCACTTTCTCGAACCCCGCTTTTAAAAACGCTTGGATCAATAATTTTTCTTTTTCAGTGATAGTGATAACAGAAAGCCCGCCCTTATCTTTCATCCTTTCGTCTTTCAATTCACCCACTTGAATTGCGTTAGGATCTTGAGATTTTTTTGTCATGGCCTCAGCACAACGCTGATTCAATTCAAATGCACAAGTAGCAACAGCAAACATGCGCGTTGACCAATCAACTTCACCACGCGTTACCCACTCAGTGACCATCGCATTTGGGTCACTGGCGTTAGGCGCATATTTTTTTAATGGCACTTGCTCTCTGGTCACTGTTAATTTTTTTTCTGGTTCGGCTGTTTTAGTACCATCAGCAGCTATGTTTGCTCTAGTCATTGCAAAATCAAAATGGCACTGCTTATCTGAAGCCATTTCTGCTTTTTCCAATTTAAATGAATCACAAGAGGAAGCACCCCCGCTCATTGTTCTTGTGTATCCAGTTTGTAGTTTTGCTTTATAAGCGTCGTTCGACCCAAAAACTTTCAATATGTTTTTTTTATTCTCTACCGAGGTAGCGTCGTCATCAAAATAGGGGTGCGACTGGCTAAGGACAATTTGTTTGTTCAAAACGGGGGGATAAATAATATCACCTACAACAACACCAGATGACGCTGCTTTTTTTACATCCTCATCTGTTGCTATTTTTAATTTTGTAGCCGTCACTACCGCATTCTCAGTTAGTTCAGCTTGAATTTCTGCTCCTGTAGAAGTAGAGCTTTTTTGCCTTAATTCTGCTTCTTTATCTCGATATGCGGCTTCCGCCATTTTTTGCAATAACCATAAACGGCGTGCACTATCTTCTGCGCCCGTTAATGCAGCAACAGTAGCTTTAGCAGCATTAGCTTTAGCAGCATTAGCTTTAGCAGCATTAGCTTGATCAGTAGCAGCAGCGCTTTCATAATACTGCGCGATATTCGCAGCAACATAGGGAATACAATTTACCGAATCTGTTTGTTGAACGTCTTTTTTGTCGGCAAGGGTCATCTTCTGATGTGTTGCTTTTTTTATTTCGGAAGCTCCACTCCAATTTTGAAACCAACCAGCTCGATAGATTTCAACAACCGCTAATTCCACAGCAGTTAGATCCGTGCACCCAGTCGGCGCTGCTTCTGGCAGAAGTGAATCCAAATTAGTAATTGAAATGGTTTTTCTGTCTGCAGAAAAATGCACTTCAACAACCGTATTGTGTCCACGCTTAGGATCGTTAACACAAAACGCCAAGGTGACAGGGTGGTTTTTCAAGGGATCTTGATTTAGTTCTGTTTTATATTTTTCTAATATTACTTTAAACGCTGTAATGCCATCCGTGCTCTCTCCATTATCACGCGGCAAATAAAAACCGCCCGCATAAATATATTTTTCTGAAGTTTCGCCTACAGTACGATCAACGGCCTTACTTTCATATCCTTCCAACGCACGCAACGCATCATTATGTGAAAAATTTTCTGTTGCGGAATAAACACCTTTCTCTAATAACGGCGTCATACTTTCAATTGCTGTGCTTACTGTGTGTGCTACTGCTCTAGACATAGGGACATCCACTTTTTTCTAAATAGACTATTGCGTTAATTATGGTACAACTTTACAAAAATTGTACGCTTCTAACCTTAAGAAACTATTAAATTTTTTCATCTGTACGGTGAATACACGCTGAACTTATTGTTCTCATGAGACTTATTTTGTAAGATGAACCTCGTTTTTAAAAGCTCAACCACGGAGCGCATCATGGAACACACTGATTTCTGCACCAATCCGACCCTTGAATCTCTACTGAAATTTGCCGTACTCAATCACGAAGGCACACTCAGTCAAAATGGCGCATTAACAGTGACGACGGGGAAACGCACCGGTCGATCACCCAAAGATCGCTTTATTGTAAAAGATATCCATACTGAAAAAACAGTTGATTGGGGCGCGATTAATCAACCCGTGTCGTCTGATGTATTTCACGCATTGTGGAAACGCGTTGAAGATGATGTGTCTCACAAAAAATCATTTGTTTCCCACTTACAAGTCGGCGCTGATGATACGTTGTGCTTGCCAGTCAAAGTGATCACGGAGACCGCATGGCAACAGATTTTTGCACAACACTTATTTATTCAGCCTAGTAAAAAACATGATGCCGAAAAAACATGGACGCTGCTTTCTGCACAAAATTTTGTAACCGATCCTGCACGTGATGGCACAAATTCAGATGCCTGCGTGATGATTCATTTACACGAACGCAAGGTATTAATTTGTGGCATGCGTTATGCAGGGGAAATGAAAAAAGCCATGTTCTCAGTGATGAATTATTGGATGCCAGAAGAAAATGTATTGCCCATGCACTGCGCAGCAAACGTCGGCGAAGAAGGCGATGTAGCCCTTTTCTTTGGATTATCTGGCACTGGAAAAACCACCTTATCTGCTGATCCAGATCGCTATTTAATTGGTGATGATGAGCACGGCTGGGGCAGTCGCGGTGTATTTAATTTTGAAGGTGGCTGCTATGCAAAATGTATCGATCTTTCAGAAGATCATGAACCTGTCATTTGGCATGCGATTCGTGACGGCGCCATTATGGAAAATGTGGTGTTGGATGAAAAGGCCATCCCCAATTTTAAAGATAGCAGCTTAACGCAAAATACGCGTGCAGCTTATCCACGCACACACATTAAAAAACGCATTGAGCGCAACCAAGCAGGCATTCCTAAAGCTGTTTTATTTTTAACTTGTGATTTACATGGTGTGTTGCCACCCGTTGCACTACTCAACAAAGAACAAGCCGCTTATTATTTTCTAAGTGGTTATACAGCCTTAGTCGGCAGCACTGAAATGGGTAGCGCCAGTGCCATCAAACAAACATTCAGCCGTTGTTTTGGCGCACCATTCTTTCCACGCGCTGCAACCGTGTATGCTGAATTATTAATAAAACGTATCGAAGAATCTGGCGCGCAGGTTTACTTAATTAACACGGGCTGGACCAATGGCGCTTACGGTGAAGGCGGTAATCGTTTTACCATTCCAACCACGCGCGCCGTTGTAAATGCAGCCATTACCAATTGTATTGCTGAACAACCCACAGTCATTTTGCCTGGATTTAATTTCAAAATTCCAGTTGCGTTACGTGATTTAAATGCAGATGCATTAGATCCAAGGAAATCCTGGCCTAACCCAGAAGCTTATCGCAATAAAGCCAATGCCTTAATTGACAGCTTTATTGAAAATTTCAAACAATTTGACGTTTCTGATAGCATCAAAAAGGCAGGGCCAATGAGAATGTGATCGGGAATTTAAAACCGAGAATCAGCAGCGCTTATGTTAAAAAAAGACAAGATTAAACATAATCTCGAGATTATGTTTCAATCTATTCGCAATGCAGAAATAAAATACCATCGCGCAACCCAGGCTGTTGCGCTACTGGTTGTTAGCAAAAAACAACCTATCGAAAAAATTCGCGATGCATTTTTAGCAGGACAAACTGCATTTGGTGAAAGCTATGTGCAAGAAGCCATCGCAAAACAAAAAGCATTGCATGATCTTTCGATTGAATGGCATTTTATTGGCACCATTCAATCCAACAAAACAAAATTAATTGCTCATCACTTTGACTGGGTACACAGTGTGAATCGATATGCTATTGCAGAACAATTAAACACACATCGCCCATCCAATTTGTCTCGATTAAATATTTGCATTGAAGTTAATATCGATCAAGACGAGACCAAATTCGGCGTCAATCCTAATGATGTGTTATCATTAGCAACAAAAATCACATCATTGAAAAATCTTGCCTTGCGCGGCTTAATGGTTATTCCGCGTATGAATAACAGTGAAGCGGCATTTGAAAAAACCGCTGCGTTACAAAAAGAATTAATGCAAGCGGGTTTAGCGATAGACACATTATCAATGGGCATGTCCGCTGATTTTGATGCTGCAATAAAATCAGGCAGTACGATTGTGCGAATTGGTACCGCTATTTTTGGAGAGAGAAAACAAGATGAATAAAAATAAAGCCATTGCTTTTATAGGTGCGGGGAATATGGCACGCGCTATGATTGCAGGATTAATTCAAAATCATTTTCCAGCAGATCATATTTGGGCATCCAGTCCAAACATAGCAACACACCCACACTATAAAAATGATTTTCATATTCATACCACTGATAACAATATTGAAGCAGCCAAACAAGCTGATATTATTGTTTTTGCTGTTAAACCTTGGTTGATGGAAACCGTCTGCCAAGAAATAAAAAATGTCTTGCATGAAAAGCAGCCTTTGCTAATTTCGTTTGTCACTGGCATTACCACGCCAACCATTTCACGCTATCTTGAAAATAAGCACAGCGCCATTGTACGCACCATGCCAAACATTGCTTCTTCTGTTGGCGCAGGTGCTACAGGATTATTTGCAAATGATTTTACAACACCCGATCAAAAAATATTTTCAGAATCTTTGTTTCGTTCAATAGGCACAACGGTTTGGGTAGAGAATGAAAATCAGCTCGATGTAATCACCGCTGTTTCTGGATCTGGTCCTGCCTATCTGTTTTATATTTTTGAAGCCATGCAAAAAGCAGCTGAATCCATGGGGTTATCATCTGAACAAGCAAAATTATTGATCGCTCAAACTGCCACTGGCGCTGCAAAAATGTCGATGGAAACAGATCAATCATTTGAACAACTGCGTCGATTGGTTACAGCAGAAAAAGGAACAACTGCTGCAGCAACCGCCGTATTAAATCAACACGACGTAACCTCTATTATAAAAATGGCAATGGAAGCCGCTTTTAATCGGGCGAAGGAATTAGCAACCTAACAGGAAAATAAAATGAACATCATCGAAGGTAATCTTTTGACATTATTACTTCAAATTATTCGGCTTGTTTTCAACGCTTATATTCTTATTTTATTGTTGCGTTTTTTATTTCAAAAAATACAAGTCAGTTGGCATAATCCGATTTCACAATTTATTATCAAGCTTACCGAAAAACCACTACAACCTTTTCGAAAAATAGTACGCGGTGTTGCGGGTTTTGATTTATCGATCATATTGTTCGCTGTTATCTTACAACTGGTCGAAAGTATTTTATTTTTTGGTTTGTTATTAAATGGTAAATTTCCCCATCTTCTAGGCGTCTTAATTATTACCATTGCCAGCATACTCAATAAATTCATGGATATTTATTTTTACGCCATCATCATTGGTGCGATTGCAAGTTGGATTCCCTCGCTTCAAAAAAACCCCGCCATGGATGTCGTTTTTAGACTGACTGAACCCATGCTGTCACGCATTCGTCGTATTATTCCCCCTATCGCCAACATCGACCTGTCTCCGCTTTTTGCTCTTTTGGGGCTCATGTTATTGACCGCATTGATTATTTCTCCTATGACGTTCATAGGTACAAAATTTATCTTCCACGCAGTGACATCATAAAAAAATAGACTATAATTTATTGTATGAGAAAAATATCAAACCGCTTTATTATCGTAGTAGCCATTTCTGCCATGGCGTGGTGTCATTTAAGTTTGGCAGAAACAGCACCCAACCAATATTGCCCAACCATTGCTGAAATCAAAAAAAATAAATCTGCGGGAAATTGGACAGCGCAAACCCAAGCTGGATTTTGGAAAAGTTATGATGTTTCTTTGGCAACCAATCTAACCCGTTTTGTAGGCGCACAATGGACAGGCGAAAAAATAGGACAAGTCACCTGTGTGTATGAATCAGAACAACGATTCACTATTCAAGGCAACCCCACTGTTCAACCTACTATTCCAGTCACGCTGGCTTTTCACACGTTAACGTTTCAGCCCACAGAAGGAAAATGGAAACACGTTAAACCAGGCGTTTATAATTGCTACACCGAACAAGAAAGAGACTGCCCCTTTTTAATTCATACTAAATCGAGCGTTGGAAATATTTACGATGAAGCAGAATCACTGAAATCAAAAGCGAAGTTAGATACACTCCAGCAACCAACTCACTAATTCATTCAGGAGCTTTTCATTCATGCGAATTATACGCGGATGTCTTTCGTTGACTTTGTACGCCGCTAATCTGCTGCTGTTGGCTGTTGTCATTTTGCTGGTATCACTGTTCATTTTACCTTTACCGCGCAAAGCACGATTTGCAGTACAACGTGATTTTTTACAAAAAACACCTGCTTGGTTTGCCCATATTAACAACTGGATCTCAATGATCTCCACGCGCAACCGCTGGGATATATTAGGTACAGGTCAATTAAAAAAAACCGGTTGGTATGTGATGATTTCAAATCATCGTTCATGGTTAGATATCTTGGTCTTAGGTAATATTTTCAATGAAAAAATTCCACCACTTAAATTTTTCATGAAAAAAGAATTATTGTGGCAACTGCCTTTTGCAGGATTAGCTTGCTACGCATTGGGTTATCCTTTTATGTCTCGTCATTCTCATGCCGCTATTCGCAAAAATCCAAAATTAAAAGGAAAAGATGTCGAAACAACCAAAGCAGCTTGTCATCGATTACGCCATTTTCCCAGCACATTAATTAATTTTGCAGAAGGAACGCGATTTACTGAAAAGAAAAAAGAAAGGCAACAATCCCCACTCAAAAATTTATTAAAACCGCATGCTGGCGGCGCTATTGTTGTTGTAAATGAACTGCAAGATATTTTATCTGGCATTGTGAGCGTCACCATTTGTTATCCTAAAAAAACACCGACCTTATGGGAATTTGCTTGCGGTCATTTTGAAAAAATCATTGTTCGTTATGAAGTTATTCCCATTACACCTGATTTATTGGGTGATTATTATCATGATCGTCAATTTCGAGCGCACATTCAGCAATGGTTTAATGCATTATGGAATAAAAATGATGCGCTGATTGAGAGATTAAAATGAAAAAAAATCACATCCGCATCGCCACTCGCAAAAGTAAACTCGCTTTATGGCAAGCCCATTTTATAAAATCCAAACTTGAAGAAAAACATCCTGAACTCAACATCACGCTCATTGGCATCACAACCGAAGGGGATCAAGAACAAGATATTCCTTTAACTGAGATTGGTGGGAAATCTGTTTTTGTAAAGGCACTTCAAAGTGCGCTACTTAAAAATGAAGCCGATATTGCTGTTCATAGTATTAAAGATATGTCGGTTTACCCAACAGAAAAATTAGTTATCGCAGCCATTTGTGAACGCGCTGATGCACGCGATGCATTTTTATCGAATCATTATACGGAATTAAATGCCTTGCCACACAATGCGGTTGTCGGCACATCAAGCCCACGACGCGCTGCTTTGGTTAAATCCATTCGTCCTGATATTGAGATAAAATTGTTGCGCGGTAATGTAGATACGCGTCTTTCAAAATTAGATGCCAATGAATACGATGCCATTATCTTAGCTGCTGCTGGCGTTATCCGATTAAATCTTGCTCATCGCATTCGCGCTTATTTTCCTGACGATCTATTCACGCCGGCTATTGGTCAAGGCGCTATTGCAATCGAATGTCGCGAAAAAGATCACTTTACACGTGAACTCACTTTGTTTTTGCATCACCTTCCTTCTGCGCAGTGTGTCACAGCTGAGCGCGCAGTGAACCAAATCATCGGCGGGGATTGTCATACCGCAATCGGCGCTCATGCAAAAATCATTGATGATAAAATACAGTTATCTGCCATGGTTGGCAGCGAAAATGGAGAAAAAATTCTCCGTGCTGCAGCAACAGCACCTCTAAACACCTCAACACATATTGGAAAAAAAGTCGCTGATGATTTATTACAGCAAGGTGCTACAGACTTAATATGAGCCATATCTATGAAAGCAGATCTTCGACTATTAAACACACGCCCAGAACATCAATCAAAAAAACTAACCGAACTTGTTGAGTCAATCGGTGGCAGCATTTTTAATTTACCCTTGTTTGAGATACAACCCCTTCAATTTGAGAAACCCAACTTATCCTCATTTAATTATCTGATTTTTTTAAGCGCAAATGCCGTTAATGCTTTTTTTTCAGGTGATAGTGAAATAAACATTAAAGGGGAAGTTATCGCTATCGGCTCCGCCACCCAGCGCGCATTAAAAAACAAAAATATACAAAACGTCATTTGCCCTATGCATTTTAGCAGCGAAGGTATTTTATCTATTCCTGCATTGCAGAACATCGATCAAAAAACCATTTTGATCGTTTGTGGCGAAAACTCAAAGTCATTGCTACCCACAACATTTACTGCGCGCGGCGCACAAATTAAAATAATGATCTGTTATCGTCGTATTCTGGTTTCCCATGACATGGAAATTATTTTTCCACAACTGGTTGTCAACGCAATAAATACGGTTGTTGCAACCAGTTTTGAAAGCTTATCACAGCTTGTTGCCTTGTTTCATGCACCGAAACATAATCAATGGCTCATGCAAAAAAAATTGTGTGTGGTCAACGAAAAAATGAAAATGGAAGCCATTCACATGGGTTTTCAATCAGTGATGCAATCAAAGGATGCAACAGATGAATCCATTTTGGCTGCAATTCAATATTAGGAACATGATACAATCAATCAAAAAGCAAAAGGATTTTTTATGTCAACGAATGAATCAATAGGAAATACAAAAAAAAGCAACACCCCTGCGAGAGCCGCTTCCGTTGTCGCCAGTATTTCAATTATTATCGCGCTTGCATCAGGCGCTATTGGTTTTTTTAATTTTCAAAATGCACAAAAAAGCCAGCAACAACTCACACAACAAACACAAACCATTGAGACATTGCAAAAAACAGTTGCCCTACCTCAACATGCACAAAACAAATCTGAAGTCAGCTATCTCATTCATCTAGCCAACTTACAATTAACATTAGATAAAAATGCGGTGGCTGCAAAAAACACGCTGACGTTAGCGCTATCAAAAACGCATGATAATGACGCACTCAAAACAGCACTAACGCAAAACATAGCAGCATTAAATGCACTTCCCAAATTAGACACCCCCGTTATTTTTTCACAACTGGCTGAGCTCAATAAAAAAATCTATGCCATCTCCTTGTTAAAAGATGCAACAAAAGCGTCTGCTGGTTTACAAAAAGTCATTCAGGATATCCAAACCACCGATACTAAAAACACGCCTTGGTATCATCGCGTATGGGATCATCTGAAAAGCGTAAAACAATTTTTTATTGTGCGCCACATAGACAGTCGCACCATGCCATTAGTTGATCCTGAATTGGTATTATCTACTAAATTAAATCTTCAAATGCAAATCACCTTGGCGCAATGGGCTTTACTGCATCATGACCAACCAATCTATCAATCAGCACTACAATCCGTTACTCACACCTTAAATAATTATTTTTCACTCGCTCCAACAACCGCTTCATTGGTTTCTGAAATTGATGTACTTGAAAAAACAAACATTAACCCGCAATTGCCATCACTTGATACCACGCTGTCTCTTTTAGCAAGCTCAAAAACAGCTAGCATGGAGCAAGATCAATGAAAAAAATATTATTTCTGTTTTTAATTTTATTAACGGCCATCGGTATTGGATTTTTAATTCATAAAAATCCGGGTTACGTTATCGTGTCATACGAAGGCTGGATTGTTACAACCAGTATTTGGATTGCTCTCATCACCTTATTTTTAGCTTTCTGTGTTTTATATTTTTTCATGCGTGCCATAAAAAATATTGCTTTGATTTCTAAGAGGCTTGCGCATAGAAAAAAATTCAAATTTGCACAAAAATATCAACGCTGCATCACCCAAGGTATTACTTCCATCGCACAAGGTGAGTTCAAAAATGCTGAGAAATATTTTCTAAAATCGAATCATTATGCCGCTTCTTTTACAAACTACCTATTGGCTGCGAAAGCAGCGCATGATGAGCAACGCTTTGAAAAACGTGATGATTATTTACAAAAAGCGCTTGCCATTGATCCAAAAGCACGTTTTGCTATCACATTATCACAAGCGCGTTTTTACTTAGAATCAGATCAAATCGATGAGGCCTTGGGTATTTTAAAACAGCTTTATCAAAAAGAACCGAAAAATAAACTTATTTTATCGTCACTTAAATCCGTTTACATGAGAACAAATGATACACAAGCCATGCATTTCATTTTGCCACAACTCAAAAAATACAAACTTATTAGCACCAATGAAATTGCCATGCTAAATTCAAAAATGTAGCTTTATTTTTACTATACTTATTCATAGGGGTGATCTTATGAGTATTCTTCATGTTGAACCAACACGCATCGCACAATGGCGAACGCTGGTCATTGAAGGCCAAGAAAAATCAGGCTTTCAATTAAATGAAGGCATGGAAAGTTATGTGGTTATGACACTCGATGCTTACACAACTGAAATCAATTTATCTTCTGCCGTACTGGCCATTGATTTTCTAAAAAATGTTCACGTTACATCAACGCTCGCGATGCACGCACTACGTGAAGTAGGTGATCAATGTTTGATTTTATCCGGGCTATTCCCACAACGTGTTTTACGAAAAAATGTATCGGAACATTATTTTATTCAACTGGGAAAAAACGCCTATCATGTTTTATCTTATGCATCGATAGCGAAGCAGTTAGACCACTCATTATTTTTTCAGTTGTTTGAAAGTTTTTCAGAATTAACTCAGGTATTAAAAGCGATGCGGCTTGGCAATAATACCATGCCGACACATTAATTAACCATTATCTCAATGAAAATGGGTTTTAAAAACACTCACTTGAATTTTGTTAACCGTTAACCAAAAAAATATTCATATCAAATTTTTAAAATTCAAAAATAACTTTCTTTCTGGGGTCTGTTTAACGGTTAATCTATTTTTATTTTGAATCGCCTTTCATGCTATCAAAAAATTCAGCGTTGGTTTTGGTTAGTTTCAAACGGTCAATTAAAAACTCACTGGCTGCCAGCTCATCCATTGGGTGCAATATTTTGCGAAGAATCCACATTTTTTTCAATTCATCTGGTTTTGTAATCAATTCTTCACGACGCGTACCAGAACGATTAATATTAATCGCGGGGAATACACGTCTCTCAGCAATACGACGATCCAAATGAATTTCCATGTTACCGGTACCTTTGAATTCCTCGTAAATCACCTCATCCATTTTCGAGCCGGTATCAACCAATGCTGTTGCAATAATAGTAAGACTGCCGCCTTCTTCAATATTACGCGCCGCACCAAAAAAACGTTTTGGTCGTTGCAATGCATTGGCATCAACACCACCTGTTAACACTTTTCCAGATGAAGGAATCACTGTGTTATAAGCACGACCCAAACGTGTAATGGAATCTAATAAAATCACTACATCTTTCTTATGCTCAACTAATCGTTTTGCTTTTTCAATCACCATTTCTGCAACCTGAACATGACGTGCCGCCGGTTCATCAAATGTGCTGGCAACCACTTCACCTTTCACTGAACGTTCCATTTCAGTAACTTCTTCAGGACGTTCATCGATTAATAACACCATCAAAATACACTCAGGATGATTTTGTGCTATGGAATGCGCGATATTTTGTAACATCATGGTTTTACCCGCTTTTGGCGGAGACACGATTAATCCACGCTGACCTTTTCCGATCGGCGATGCCAAATCAATCATACGCGCAGTAATATCTTCGGTTGAACCATTGCCAATTTCCATCACCAATCGTTCATTTGGAAACAAAGGTGTTAAATTTTCAAACGCGATCTTTCTACGTGTTTTTTCTGGATCATCAAAATTTGTTTTTTCAATCTCAACTAAAGCGAAATAACGTTCGCCTTGTTTAGGTGGGCGAATTTTTCCTATAATGGTATCGCCAGTGCGTAATGCAAATCGACGAATTTGGTTTGGTGATACATAAATATCATCCGGACCTGCTAAGTAAGAGCTGTTTGATGAACGCAAAAAACCAAAACCATCTTGCAAAATCTCAAGAACGCCATCGCCGTAAATATCTTCACCATTTTTAGCGTGTGTTTTTAAAATCGCAAAGATCATATCTTGCTTGCGCATGCTATTCACATTTTCGATATTGACACTTTCAGCTAACTGACTTAATTCAGCAGGACTCTTATTGCGTAACTCGGTTAAATTCATAGAAATTGATTACCTTCGGTTAATGTTATACATGTTTTAAAATTATGATTTGCACGAAAAATGGGTTCACACTGAAATTGGTTGTTGTTACAAATTTATCGCTTTGGGGAGTAACATCTTGAGATTTATGAGATGATTCTAGTGGCTTTTTTTGAGGAATGCAAGTGGGATCTGGGGCCTGCGATAATCAATCGTCATTCAAATACAAAACACAGGTCCCAACCCCTAATCACCCATCACGCACCTTCTTCCAAGAAAGCAATCAATTGTGACTTACTTAATGCGCCTACTTTATTCGCAACCATCTCACCATTTTTAAACAACATTAAACTGGGTATGCCGCGAACGCCATATTTTGCTGGTGTTTCTTGATGTTCATCCACATTCACTTTCACAAATTTCACGCGATCAACAAACTGACCAGCCACTTCATCCAGTACAGGCGCAAGCATACGACAAGGACCACACCACGGCGCCCAAAAATCAACTAATACAGGTAAATCTGAATTCAACACATCCGCTTCAAACTGTTCATCACCTGTGCTTAGGACTAAATCGCTCATCAATAATCTCCATTCGTTATGTTACAATGCGCCCTATCCTAATCAAATTTTTCAAAATACGCAAAAGGGTCGTATCAAGTGGCTAAACTACATTTTTATTACTCAGCAATGAATGCTGGAAAAAGCACTACGTTATTACAATCCAGTTATAACTACAACGAACGCGGCATGGATACTTTATTATATACGCCCATTATTGATGATCGATTTGGCACTGGAAAAATAGCCTCTCGTATTGGATTGCAACGCGAAGCCATCCCCATCGATAAGCATTTTGATATTTTTGTTTCTGTAAAAAAAGAAGTTGCAAACAACCAAAATGTACATTGCATACTGATTGATGAAGCACAGTTTTTAACAAAAGAACAAGTAGAGCAGCTCAGCCTCATTTGTGATTTTTTAAATATCCCTGTCTTAACTTACGGTATCCGCTCTGATTTTCGTGGCGAACCATTCGAAGGTAGCGCTTATTTGATGGCATGGGCTGATAATATCATTGAATTAAAAACCATTTGTCATTGTGGAAAAAAAGCCACCATGAATTTGCGTATCGATGAAAACGGCTGCGCTGTTGTAGATGGAGAACAAGTGGATATTGGCGGAAATGAAAAATATATCGCCACCTGTCGCAAGCACTTTCGCCTGAAAAAAACAGGTGAGATAAAAAGGAAAACAACGGCAGACACGCTGACCTAACAAACTGCGCATTAAATTGACGATAAACCCAATTTATCCTTGCCTCACTTAGGCTGTCTGTGTAGAATCGCCCTGGGTTAAATCATGTGGAGTAAATATCACATGCTGACGACATCCGTGCCGCCTAGCTTGTCACCATCTGTCCATAAAAGGAAACTTTTTCAGCGTATGCAGCCCTGGATTGTTATCTTTTCAGCTTCACTTTTTTTCTTTTTCGAATTCATGCAAGTCAATATGTTCAACGCGATTGATTCATCGCTCTACAAAGCATTCCACCTAAAAGACGCTACCGAACTGGGCCAACTGTCCGCTTGTTATATGTATGCCAATGTTTTATTTTTATTTCCTGCTGGCATGATTCTAGATCGTTACTCAACGCGCCTGATTATCACCCTTTCCATGTTTGTTTGTGTTGCGTGTGCATTTTTATTTTCATTTACCACCGCATTATGGCAAGCAGAAGTATGTCGCTTGCTTACTGGCGTTGCTGGTTCATTTTGTTTATTAAGCTGTGTTCGCTTTGCATCACGTTGGTTTTCAGCAAGACAAATGGCTTTGGTTATCGGCTTGATTGTTACGTTTGCCATGATTGGCGGCATGATTGCACAAACCCCTTTCACCAAACTAACGGAACTATATGGATGGCGAAATACACTGCGTCTTGATGCGCTATCAGGTCTATTTATGTTAGCCATCATCATCATTTTTGTTCGTGATTATCCACCTGGCACAAAAGCATTTTTTGAAGAACAACAAGCGGCATTAGAAAGAATTGGTTTTTGGCATGCCTTAAAAAAGGTAATTTCAAATTCACAAAATTGGTTGGGTGGTGCTTTTATTTCTCTTATCAATTTACCCATTTTTTTATTGGGCTCAACCTGGGGCGGTTGGTATCTTGTACAAACACAACATCTATCTGCAATGGATGCTTCATATGTTATTTCCATGATTTTTTTCGGCATGATTATTGGCTCACCCACCATTGGTTGGATGTCAGATAAATTAGGGCAACGCAAAATCCCGATGATTATTGGTGCCATTACTTCTATCGCCGTGATTTTAATTATTATGTACTGGCCATCTCCTTCACTTTATACACTCTTAATTTTGTTTTTTATGTTGGGCTACGTTGTGAGCTCACAAATTTTAGGATATCCGCTCATCGCTGAAAGTAATTCAGCGATATTAACGGGTGCAGCAGAAGGATTAGCATCTATGTTGATTATGGCAGGCGGTTTCTTTATTCCCTTATTTCCAAAGCTACTCGATCTAGACTGGAATCATCAAATGCATCATAACGTACCGCTTTATTCGCTTTTTGATTATCACATTGCTTTTTTAATCATGCCGCTGGCATTTGTTATTGCTTTGATCTGCGCATCCCTTATTCATGAAACACATTGTCGTGCGCTAGAAGAAACATCATCAGATGATTCCCTTGAAATGAAATTGGCACAAGACAGCATGATGCTGCGATAAAAATAATCTCTATATTGTTATGACGAGGTAATCATGGCTCACGGATATCATGCATCTACTCACTCAACAGTAAACACACCTGCATCAGCAAATAGGCAATCCTGGTTGGTTGTCATGGTCGCCTCACTTTTTTTCTTTTATGAATTTATTCAAATGAATGTATTCGATTCAATTTCGATGTCATTAATGCATACTTTTCATATTGATGCAGGAAAGCTCGGTGACTTATCTTCATTCTATTTTATTGCTAATGTGATTTTTTTATTTGTTGCCGGGATATTACTAGATCGATGCGCAACACGCCGCGTTATTTTAACTGCATTGGCAATCTGCATTATTGGAACAGGCGCATTTTCTCTAACCAGCACATTTTCTTTAGCCTGCTTTTTTCGTTTTTTAACTGGTATCGGCAGTGCCTTTTGTTTTTTAAGCGTAATTCGTTTGGCTTCGCGCTGGTTTCCACCCAAACGCATGGGATTGGTGATTGGATTGGTATTAACGTCTGCCATGTTTGGCGGATGGGTTTCACAACGACCTATGGAAATGTTGGCACATGCAACACATTGGCGTACGGCACTGCAAATTGATACTGCTGTTGGCGTTATTTTCTTTTTATTGATTTTCTTTATTGTAAAAGATTACCCTCCAACACATGAAAAAAAACATTTAGATGAACAAAATGCTCTTGATGCATTAGGTTATGTAAAAACATTACGCCTTGCATTTTTAAGACTGCAAAATTGGATGGGTGGTTTATATGTATGTTTTATGAATTTACCCGTTGGATTGCTGGGTGGATTGTGGGGTGTTTTATATTTAACAAATTCACACGGTATCTCACGTGCGGATGCATCAGATGTATCATCGATGTTATTTATTGGCACAATGATTGGATCTCCCATTGTTGGCTGGATTTCAGATAAAATTAAAAGACGTCGCCCACCTATGTTGGCAGGTGCTATGCTTTCTTTGGGCTTAATATCTGTTGTGGTTTTTCATTCTAACCTATCATTTGAAACTTTATTTTGGCTGTTTTTGTTAATTGGTGTTTGCAGCAGCACACAAATTATTGGCTATCCTTTAGTTGCAGAAAACTCGATGCGTTTGGTAACCGCAATGTCAGTGAGTGTCGTGAATATTTCCGTGCAAGGTGGCAGTGCTATTTTCCAGCCTTTTTTTGGTTACTTATTAGATAAACGCATTTGGTTGCGCACTCATGAAATCTCTACCCACTTCGTTGCCAGTGATTTTACCTGGGCGATGTGGATATTCCCAATCGGTTTTGTGTTAGCTATCTTGCTTGTCTTTGCATTACCTGAAACACGCTGTAAACAAAAAGAATAATAGACTTACGTGATTACAAACTCATCTCAAGTTTGCAAATTGCAAAATTAACCATTTTGCACCATGACCATCAAACTTAATTTGCACGCGCGCAGAATCACCAGCGCCTTCTGCATCCACAATAATACCTTGGCCAAATTTATCATGCGTGACACGTTGACCAATTGAAAAACCAGAATCGTTTTGCTTCGGTTGCGTTACTTTATCTTTTTTTGGAAAGCGTTTTGTAAAGTAGCTCGAATTTTCAACGCCATAGGCGCTGGCTTTTGATACGGTTAATTTTGGACGTACATGATGCATCAGCTGCTCAGGAATTTCCGAAAGGAAACGGGAAGGCGCATGATAATGTCCTTGCCCATGCATATGCCGATACTCTGCGCAGCTTAAAAATAATTTTTTCATCGCTCGCGTCATACCCACATAACACAAACGTCGCTCTTCTTCTAATCCATCACGTTCATTAATCGACATTTGATGTGGAAATAATTGTTCTTCCATACCCACCATAAAAACAACCGGGAACTCAAGGCCTTTTGCAGCATGCAAGGTCATCAAGCTCACACAATCTGTTTGTTCATCGGCTTGCTGCATCCCCGTTTCTAAAACGACTTCAGCTAGAAATGCCTCGATTTCTGACAAGTTAGGTTGCTCACTGGAAACCACAAATTCAGCTGTTGCTGTAATTAACTCTTTTAAATTTTCAACACGTGACAATCCTTTTTCAGATTTGTCTTCTTTGTGTGATTGCAATAATCCACTGCGAATTAACATTAAGTCGACTACTTCAGCTAATTTTAAGTGTTTGCTTTCAGTACTTAACTGATCAATCATTGTTATAAAATAATCTAGCGCGGCATGTGCACGCGCTGAAAATAAATTGGTATCAATGCAATGACGTGTTGTTTCCCATAATGAAGCATTATTTTCACGTGCTAATTCACGTATTTTGGCTAACGTGGTTTGTCCAATGCCACGCGTTGGGGTATTAATCACACGCTCAAATGCAGCATCATCATGACGATTAACCATTAATCGTAAGTAACTTAATGCGTCTTTGATCTCAGCACGCTCAAAAAATCGAAATCCACCATAAATACGATAAGCTATTTTTGCTTCTAATAACGCTTCTTCTAGTACGCGAGACTGTGCGTTAGATCGATACAAAATTGCAAAATCATTTAATGAATACACATCGCGCGATAAACTTTTAATTTCAGAAACAACCTGTGATGCTTCTTCACGTTCATTGAACGCTTCAAACAGGTTGATCAAGTCACCTTCATCGCCTGATGTCCATAGTGTTTTTCCCATGCGGTTTTTATTTTTTTCAATTACGGCGTTTGCTGCGTTGAGAATGGTTTTAGTTGAACGGTAGTTCTGCTCTAATCGAATAGTGTGGGCATTTTTAAAATCACGCGAAAAATGTTGGATGTTTTTAACTTGCGCACCACGCCAACTATAAATTGACTGGTCATCATCACCCACTGCCATCATAAAAGATTTTGAACCCGTCAATACTTTCAACCAACGATATTGAATGTGATTTGTATCTTGAAACTCATCCACCAAAATATGCGAAAAACGCTGCTGATAATGAGATCGAATATTTTCATTGTTTTGTAGCAACTCATAGGAACGCAATAATAACTCAGTAAAATCAACCAAACCTGAACGCTGACAAACCGATTCATATTCTGAGTAAACTTGCTGGAATTTTTCAGTGGTATAATCCAATGCATCCGTGATTTGATTGGCGCGCACGCCTTTTTCTTTATGATTATTAATGTACCATTGCGATTGTTTCGGTTCCCATTTTTTTTCATCCAATGCCATTGCACGATGAATACGCTTAATCAGTCGCAGTTGATCTTCGCTATCAATAATTTGAAAGGTTTGTGGTAATTGCGCTTCAAGAAAGTGCGTACGCAATAATCGATGTGATAATCCATGAAATGTGCCAACCCACATGTGATTTACTGGAATGCCACGTAATTTTTCAATACGACCACGCATTTCAGCTGCTGCTTTATTGGTAAAAGTTACCGCTAAAATTTCATACGGTGACACCTGATATTTTTCCATCAAGTAAGCAATACGATGTACTAATACGCGTGTTTTACCACTCCCAGCACCTGCCAATACCAGCAAATGTTGCAACTCTGCTGTCACCGCTTCGCACTGCGCCGTGTTTAAAGACTGGGTAATGTCATTGTGTGATTTTGTCATGCGGGCATTGTACCGGAATTCAAAGCAGCCTAGAAATTTTTTTTAACTTTTCGAGTCATTTAACCTTTATGGGACATCGGTCCCTGTCAATTGATCAACCAAAAAAGCAGCCAATGGAAAGGAACAGGTGAATGCGGGAGAAACGGCATTTAATACATGCAAAGAATAATCATCTTGCTCAAAACAAAAATCAGTTACCAGCGTATCATTCCGTGTGTCGACTAATTGTGCACGAATACCTGGCTTTCCCCATTGTTTATAGTTTCTCGCGGAAAAATCATTCAACATATAAGCTGCTTGATTGGCCATACATTTTTTATTGTATTTTTTTAATTCTTGGATCGCTATTTTTCTAAAATGAAACTGGTTTTTTGCGAATAGAATAACTTCTCTTTTTAAAATTGACACCAGTTCACTTGCCGAAAAACGATTCCCAACATGATATTGTTCTCGCCAAAATGCAGGCATTGCAGTCGGTCCAATTTTAATTTTACCATCCACAGTAATCGTAAAATGCACGCCCAAAAAAGGATAATTCAAATCGGGTACCGGATAAACATGTGTTTTTAATGCGCCTACTTTTTCATCTGAATATAAATACAAACCTTTAAAAGGCACGATATCGTAATGCAAACTAAATCCAAATTGTTTTGCGATTTTATCCGCATAGAGGCCTGCTGCATTAATCACAAAGCCAGCAGATCGTTTTCTCTTGTTGGTAATAATCATTTTTGTTTTTTTATCATGATTAAGATATTTTTCACCGAATGAAAAGCGTATGCCTTGTTTTTCTGCTTTTTTTACTAATGATTGCATGACTTCTGTTGGATTCACTGATGCGGTATCGGGTGAAAATATTGCTTTTTCACAGGTTCGAACGCGCGGTTCAATTTTTTTGGCCTCATTTTCTGATATTAAATCAAGACGCACACCATTTTTTACGCCGCGATCATATAACATTTTTAATGCGCTCAGCTCAGATGCATCTTTTGTGATCACCAGTTTTCCGTTTTGATTTATTTTTAGGTTGTTTTCAAGACAATACCTTTTCATTGCGCGATTACCATCGCGACAAAAGCGTGCCTTTAAACTATCGGCTGTGTAGTAAAATCCTGCATGTAATACACCACTATTTCGACCACTTGCATGAAAACCGGCAATAGATTCTTTCTCAATGATCAGAATGTTTTGTTCTGGAAATCGTTTTTTTATTTCTAAAGCCACTGTGACGCCTAAAATACCCGCGCCAATAATAACAACATCGTCGTTTATTTTTTTCACAATTCATCCATTTGCACTTTATTTTTGGGCCATTTTATCGTTTTAAAAACACACAACGCAATGAAAAACTATTTTTAACACCTGTATTGACTGAGACGCGCAAAAACAGCATGATTAACCCACGTTTTTATCATTATGTGTTAATGAGATCTTTATGAAAAAACCGCGCTTGCTTACGGGCGATACCCCAACAGGAAAACTCCATTTAGGTCACTGGGTTGGCTCGCTTGAAAATCGCGTGGCCCTACAAGATAAATATGACTGCTATTTTTTGTTAGCAAACCCACATGCATTTTCTACCAAAGCAGATAAACCACAAGCCATTCATGATAGCGTACTTGATATTGTGCTCGACTACTTAGCTGCGGGAATTGACCCCAAGAAAAGCTGTATCTTTTTAGAATCAGATATTCCTGCTATTTTTGAATTGGCAACTTACTTTAGCATGATCATTTCATATCCCCGATTAATGCGAAACCCCACAATTAAAGATGAAATTCGTGACAAACAACTTGCTGATCAATATTCAATGGGGTTTTTGTTTTATCCTATTTTACAAGTTGCCGATATTTTAGCTTTTCGCGCTGATCTTGTTCCAGTTGGTGAAGATCAAGCGGCCCATTTAGAATTAACGCGAGAAACAGCGCGTAAATTTAATCAGCTTTATTGTGGTGTTGATGCCCATTTAAAAGATGAAGACAATATCAAAGCGGGTGGGTTGTTCCCCATTCCAGAAATGATGTTGGGTCGCACTAAAAAATTAATTGGTTTAGGTGCGCCCAACGCAGAAGGTACTTTACTCAAGATGAGCAAATCTTTAAATAATTCCATTTTGCTCAGCGATGATGCTGAGACTGTACGCAAAAAAATTATGGGTATGTATACAGATCCAAAACGACTGCGCGCAACAGATCCGGGTGAAGTAGAAAATAATCCACTCTGGATTTTTCATGATGTTTTTACTCAAGATAAAAAATGGGTGTTAGAAGCAAAAGAAAAGTATCAAGCTGGAAAAATTGGCGATGTAGACTGCAAGAAAAAATTAATCGAATCCATTATGACCTTATTAGAGCCCATACAAAAACGTCGCAAAGCGTTACTGGGCAATGAAGATTATATTTTATCCGTAATACGCGAAGGAGCAGAAAAGGCCAATATGATTGCAAATAAAACATTGCAGGATGCAAAAGTATTTATCAAACAGTGTTATTAATTTTTTCTGGAATATCCGCTATAAGCAAGCAACAACGTATTCTAAAATCGGTATAACACCCTATCAAAAACTTATCTGACAGGGTGAATATATCTTTATTTTAAGATCAGTAACGATAATGTTCTGGCTTAAATGGGCCTTTTTTACTAAGCCCTAAATATTTTGCTTGCGCGTCCGTTAGTTTTGTTAACTTTGCGCCCACTTTCTTCAAATGTAATTCAGCTACTTTTTCATCAAGGTGTTTTGGCAGCACATACACTTTATTTTCATATTTTTCGCTATGATTCCACAGCTCAATTTGTGCAAGCACTTGGTTTGTAAATGAGTTTGACATCACAAAACTGGGATGTCCTGTTGCACAGCCTAAATTTACCAAACGACCTTCTGCTAAAATAGTAACGCGTTTTCCATCTGGAAAAATAACTTGATCCACTTGCGGTTTGATATTTTCCCACTGATATTTTTTTAATGAAGCAATATCAATTTCTAAATCAAAATGACCAATATTACAAACAATAGATTGATGTTTCATTTTTTTCAGATGCTCATGCGTAATAATATCGCGGCAACCTGTTGCGGTAACAAAAATATCTGCTTTACTAGCCGCATCATCCATGTTGACCACATCATAACCTTCCATCATCGCTTGCAATGCACAAATCGGATCAATTTCAGTTACCCATACTCGCGCACCTAATCCACGCAATGCTTGTGCACAACCTTTACCAACATCACCATAACCACAAACCAATGCAATTTTACCGGCAATCATCACATCCGTTGCACGTTTAATAGCATCAACCAATGATTCACGACATCCATATAAATTATCAAATTTAGATTTTGTAACCGAATCATTTACGTTTATTGCGGCTGCTTTTAATGTTTTTTCTTTTGCCATATCATATAAACGATGCACACCCGTTGTCGTTTCTTCTGAAATACCGCGAATATTTTTCATTATATTCGGATGTTTTTCATGCACGATTACCGTTAAGTCACCGCCATCATCTAAAATCATATTGGGTTCCCAACCATTAGGGCCTTTCAGTGTTTGCTCAATACACCAATCGTATTCTTTTTCTGTTTCGCCTTTCCAAGCAAACACGGGAACACCTGCTTTTGCCATTGCGGCTGCTGCATGATCTTGCGTAGAAAAAATATTACAAGAAGACCAACGCACCGTTGCACCCAGTTCAATTAAGGTCTCAATTAATACGGCTGTTTGAATAGTCATATGCAAACAGCCGGCAATACGCGCACCTTTTAATGGCTGTTTTGCACCATACTCTTTACGTAATGCCATTAATCCTGGCATTTCATTTTCAGCAATGACAATTTCTTTTCGACCAAAATCAGCTAATGTAATATCAGCCACCTTGTAATCATGTAGCGTTACACCAGTTTTTTTGTTGGCTGGTTTTTTTGTAGTGGTTGACATATTCGCTCCTCATTTAATTTAACTGCTTTGCAAAATAAATTCTGATACTTAACTTTGTTTTAATAAAACGGCTTTGTCTGTTTTTTCCCAACTTAAATTCAGCTCATTGCGACCAAAATGGCCGTAGGCAGCTGTTTGAAAATAAACTGGCTTTAACAAATCAAGCATTTCAATAATTGCGTGTGGACGTAAATCAAAATGCTTCTTAACCAGCTCAGCAATATGATCTTCAGGAATTTTATGCGTACCAAATGTTTCAACTAAAATAGAAGTTGGATTTGAAACGCCAATTGCATAGGAAATTTGCACTTCACAACGGTCAGCCAAACCAGCAGCAATAATGTTTTTTGCAACATATCGTGCTGCATAGGCTGCAGAACGATCTACTTTTGAAGGATCTTTTCCAGAAAAACAGCCTCCGCCATGACGCGCCATACCACCATACGTATCTACAATGATTTTTCTACCCGTCAATCCACAATCACCAACTGGACCACCAATAACAAATCGTCCTGTTGGATTAATAAAATATTTTGTTTCTTTATGTAGCCATTTTTCTGGAATAACTGGCTTAATAATGGTTTCCATTACCGCTTCTTGCAAAGATTTTTGGTCAATTTCAGGATCATGTTGCGTTGACAACACAATGCAATCAACCGCTATTGGTTTCTTATTTTCATAACGGAGTGTAATTTGACTTTTAGCATCTGGACGCAACCAAGGCAACAGCCCTGATTTTCTTACTTCAGATTGTTTTTTTACCAACCGATGCGCATAAACAATCGGAGCGGGCATTAATTCATCCGTTTCATTTGTTGCATACCCAAACATCAAACCTTGATCACCTGCACCCATATCTTTGTCTTCACGATGATCAACCCCTAGCGCGATATCAGGTGACTGTTTACCTATTGCGGAAACAACGGCACATGCTTCACTATCAAACCCATAACTGGGATTATCATACCCAATATCTTTTATGGTTTGACGTGCAATTTGCTCCATATCAACCCATGCGGTTGTCGTGATTTCACCCGCGATCATAACCATGCCATTTTTAATCATTGTTTCACAGGCGACTCGCGCAAACTTATCCTTTTCTAGTATCGCATCTAACACAGCGTCCGAGATTTGATCAGCAATCTTATCGGGATGGCCTTCGGAAACTGACTCTGATGTAAAAATTTGGTTACTTGACATATTTTCCCTCGCGTAAAACAAGCCTTTCGGTTACAGTATGAAAGAATGGAACCATCGGGATAATAAAGCATTTTTAGGTAAATTGCACTTCGCTAAAAATTCAGTTCTCCCAAAACAACAAGAGGAAAGTTTTTACTGAAAAAATCACATTGAACAACACAATAATAACAGCGTGTTTTTCATACATCGTAATTCATAAAGCCTGCTAGACGTGAAGTTCCGTGTGGAAACACAAACGGATAAATGCAACCAATTGATTATAAAGGTTTTTATGTCTATCGTGACTTTACAAATCAGCAATCTCAGAAATATCACTTCCGCTAGTATTGAATGCTCCAAGCATTTTAATTTATTTTTTGGCGACAATGGCGCCGGAAAAACAAGCATTCTGGAAGCGGTTCATTGTCTTAGCATGGGAAAGTCTTTTAGAACAAGCAGTCAAGAACATATTATTCATCACGGAGAAAATGCTTTTGCGCTTTTTATCAACTTTCTTCATAACAACGCAAAAATTCCTATTGGCATTCAACGATCACGTGATGGCAATACAAAAATTAGAATTAATGAAGAAAGCTTATCATCTGCTACAGCAATTTCATCTTATTTACCTGTTCAATTCATTGGATCAGCAAGTCATAGAATCTTAACAGACGGTCCAAAATCACGTCGTCAATTCTTAGATTGGGGGCTTTTTTATACTCAACCTGCATTTTTTCAGGCTTGGAAATCATTTCAAAAATGCTTGCATCATAAAAATGCTGCATTAAAAGCACACGCCCCACAAGATGAAATTGCTGTATGGAATAACGAACTTGCAATTACTGGCACTGCACTGCATGAAATGAGAGAACAATATATTCAACAATTTTTACCCTTTTTTAAAGATATTATGTCTGTTTTACTTAAAGAAGTTGACATTCAGCTCAGCTATTCAGCGGGCTGGGATTCCAAAACTTCTTTAATTTCGGCTTTATCAAAAAATATGTTTCGAGAATATCATCTTGGTTATACTTTGCATGGCCCGCATCGCGCAGATTTAATCGTTTCTGTTGATAACTTGCCCGCGCAAGAAGTTTTGTCTCAAGGTCAACAAAAATTAGTTGCTTATGCCTTGCGTTTATCTCAAGGATTACACTTTCAGTCTTTAACGAGCCGCTCACCTATTTATTTGATCGACGATCTTCCGTCTGAGTTGGATGCGACTAAACGCTCGCTTGTAACCAATATTTTATCGACAATCGAAGCTCAAGTGTTCATCACCGGTATTAAGTCAACTGATCTTGAGCAAATTCTAATGTTAAATCATACAAATCGGATGTTTCACGTGAAACATGGTGTAATTTCAAACTATCTGTCAGAAAAATGTTTCACGTGAAACATCTCGGCGATATCAAGAATAAAAACACAGCACAGTAATGCGTAAGTTTAAAAAAACGTAAAATCACAAAAAGCCAAAACAAAATCGCGCTTACAAAACAAGTCTCGAAGTCACGTTTTTCAAATAACTTCGGGAATCATCAGTCCGCTTTTGTCTGTTTCTCAATTAATGTGTTTAAGCTTCTTAAAATTTACGTCATGAGTTGCTTGAATAACAAAATCAAAGTGGATCAGGCTAAGGCAAGAACTATAAAGACAGATAAAGACAGATAAAGACAGATAAAGACAGATAAAGACAGATAAAGACAGATAAAGACAGATAAAGACAGATAAAGACAGATAAAGTATTTTAAATGCTTTTTCTATGCAAAACAAAGCAATGGGTGTTATTTCAAAAAAACACGCAGCATTTACCCGGACAAACATATTGTGTTTTACAAAACCACTCACTAAAACCCAATTCTTCCAACATAGAAAATCAAGTGAGCTAGAGTGGCTTTAGGAAGCGCAAACAGATCTGTTTTTTGCATCAAAAATAGCGATGATTAAAATTGATTTAGACAAAAAAGGCGAAGTCCAAAATAACCTGCTTTTATCTTAAAAAATATATTAAAAAATCAACAGGGCGGCCATTTTTATGGTACAATTCTCACTTTTAAAACAGTTAGATACTCAACAAAAACGAATCAAAATTATGTCAACAAATCCAAATACTACTACATACGATTCTTCGTCCATTAGAGTCCTAAAAGGTCTTGATGCTGTCCGAAAACGCCCGGGTATGTACATCGGTGATACCGATGACGGATCAGGTTTACATCACATGGTCTTTGAGGTGGTCGATAACGCCATTGATGAAGCGCTTGCGGGTCATTGCAATAACATTATTGTGAAAATTCACAGTGATGGATCCGTTTCTGTTAGTGACAATGGCCGTGGAATTCCAACAGATATTCATAAAGAAGAAGGACGTTCAGCTGCTGAAGTTATTATGACTATCTTACATGCTGGCGGTAAGTTTGATAATAATGCCTATAAAGTTTCTGGTGGATTGCATGGCGTTGGTGTTTCGGTTGTAAATGCATTATCAAAAGAGCTTATATTAACCATTAAGCAAAAAGGTAAGATCTTTCAGCAACACTACAAAATGGGCGAGCCTCAATACCCACTTAAAGAAATTGGAGAGACAGACAAAACAGGTACTACTGTGCAATTTACGCCAAGTGGCGAGATATTCACTGATACCGTTTTTCACTATGATATTTTAGCCAGCCGATTACGAGAATTGTCTTTTTTGAATTCCGGCGTAAAAATCACGCTTAAAGAAGAATCAACTGATAAAGAAGATATTTTCCAATACGAAGGTGGTATCAAAGCCTTTGTCGAACACTTAAACCGCAATAAAACACCCATTCACCCTGACGTAGTTTATTTCACACAAGAAAAAGATGACGTGGTTGTTGAAGCCGCTTTGCAGTGGAATGACGGGTTTCAAGAAACCATTTTTTGTTTCACCAACAACATCCCTCAACGTGATGGCGGAACACACTTAGCAGGAATGCGAGCTGGATTAACACGAACAATTCACCAATATGTAGATTCATCAGGAATTGCGAAAAAAGCAAAAATAGAAACAACAGGGGATGATGCGCGTGAAGGTTTAACCGCTATTTTATCGGTAAAAGTGCCTGATCCAAAGTTTTCATCACAAACAAAAGACAAACTGGTTTCTTCATCCGTAAAACCCGTTGTTGAAAGCGCCGTAAGCGAATATTTAAATAATTTCTTACTTGAAAACCCAGCGCAAGCAAAAGCCATTGCAGGAAAAATTATTGAAGCGGCTCGTGCACGTGAAGCGGCAAGAAAAGCGCGCGATTTAACACGCAGAAAAGGCGTATTAGACGTCGCTGGATTACCTGGAAAATTAGCAGATTGCCAAGAACGCGACCCCTCACTTTGTGAGTTGTATTTAGTCGAAGGGGATTCTGCTGGTGGTTCTGCAAAACAAGCACGTGATCGAAAAAACCAAGCTATTTTGCCACTGAAAGGTAAAATTTTAAATGTAGAAAAAGCACGTTTCGATAAAATGCTCGCCTCTCAAGAAGTAGCAACCTTAATTACGGCATTGGGTTGTGGAATTGGTCGTGAAGAATATGATCCAAACAAACTGCGTTATCATCACATTATCATTATGACCGATGCCGATGTTGATGGTTCACACATTCGCACATTATTACTGACCTTTTTTTATCGTCAAATGCCTGAGCTAATTGAGCGAGGTCACATTTATATTGCTCAACCGCCGCTTTATAAAATCAAAAAAGGTAAGCAAGAAGTTTATGCTAAAGATGATGAAGCCTTGCACCATTTTGTACTGCAAATTGCGCTAGAAAATGCGAAATTATATCCAGGCAAAGATGCGCCCGCTATTTCTGATAATGCATTAGCATCATTGGCCAATGATTTTTATCACGCTGAACGTGCCATCACACATCTTACCATTCATTATCACAAGTTTATTTTGCAACAAATGAAATCGTTGCCTGTCATCGAAATAGATCATTTAAAAAATGAATCCACGATAACCGAATGGACAAATGCTTTGAGTGCAGCACTCAATAAAAACAACTCAGAAATAGGCACTCAATTCGCTGTTATGGTAAAACAAAACCAGGAAAATAGTTTATTTTACCCTTGCGTCATTGAAACCAAGCACGGCATCAACAATGAAATTGAACTGGACGATGATTTTTTCCGTTGCCATGATTACCAATCCATTGCGCAATGGAGCAAAACTATCTCAGGATTTTTTGAATCAGGGGCACAGGTTACTCGCGGAGAACAAACCAAACCAATCACTGACTTTGGTCAAGCATATGAATGGCTACTTAGCCAAGGCAAAAAAGGACTGGCCATTTCTCGCTACAAAGGTTTGGGGGAGATGAACCCCGAGCAACTATGGGAAACAACCATGGATCCTTTGTCACGCCGTTTACTCAAAGTCACCATTGAAGATGCGGTACAAGCTGATCTCATGTTCAGCACATTAATGGGTGATCAAGTTGAGCCCCGTCGTGAATTTATTGAGAAAAATGCTTTATCTGCATCCAATATTGATGCTTAGCATTTAGCATTCATAATAGAAGCGCCAACGAAAAGTAAGCGCAAAAATAAATTATACGGCTACAGGCATGCCTAAAAAAAAACCTTCTGAACTTCGTATTATTGCGGGACAATTTCGCAGCCGAAAAATAGTGTTTTTTGAAGAAGACGGATTGCGCCCAACACACAATCGTATTCGAGAAACACTTTTTAACTGGCTGGCACCTTATATTGAAAATAGCGTCTGCTTAGATGCCTTTGCGGGTAGTGGTGCTCTGGGGTTTGAAGCTTTATCACGTGGCGCAAAGCAGGTAACTTTTTGTGACTTATCAAGAAACATTATTCAAGTATTAAAAGAGAATGCAACGACCTTAAAAATTACAAATGCAGATTTTATTCAAGGTGATTTTGTAAAACAAAACATATTGCAGAATAAATTTGACGTGGTTTTTCTCGACCCTCCTTTTCAAAAGGAAGCATTATTACCGGCTTGTGAATTCATCATGACCCATCAATTATTAAATCCACATGCACAGCTTTATTTGGAATTTAAAAAAAAATCGATTGATTTGTCTCAACTCCCCAAAAACTGGGTGATCAAAAAACACAAAGAAACCGGCACAATTGAATACCTGTTGTGTGAATTTTTAGGATAATACTTTTTTCCCAACAACCACCGTCACCAATTTATCTGCACTTAAGTTTTTTCTAAATGCCCGCTTGACATCAAGCGGTGTTACAACAGAAACATGTTGTGCAAATGTGTTCAGGAAATCAAGCGGTCGATGATAAAAAGCGATATTGATTAAAACCCTTAAAATACCGCGATTTGATGCGATTGCTAAAGACAAACCACCAATTAGATTTTGCTGAGCAATCAACAATTGATTTTTTGTTGGGCCTTCATTTAAAAAGCGATCGAAAACATTTTTTGTTAGTAACAAAGCCCGTTTCGCACTTGTATTTTTACTTTGTAGCGCCATTATAAACGGGCCACGATATTTCAAAGGATCAAATCCACTGGATGCAAAATAGGCCAATCCATTTTTTTCACGCACGGCTTTATATAGTAAAGACGTTTGCGATCCACCTAAAATTACATTTCCCAAAATTAAAGGGAAATAGTCTGGATTTTCACGCGTGATCCCAACTTGTCCCAGCATTATTGTATTTTGTGTTGCTGAATATGGAATATATTTTGTAATACCAGCTGTTAAATTATTTGCTTTAACTAAAATAGGCGCGACTTTTCCAGATGGTAACTTTCCCCCTACATTTTCTGCAATATTCTTCGCTTGAGCAGTCGTAATATCCCCCACTAAAATGATATCTGCATTTGCACCCACATAATATTTTTCAAAAAATTGCATCAATTCTTTTTGTTTCATCATACGAAGAGATGCGCTGTTTCCTAATGGATTATGGCCATAAGGATTGTGTGGGTATAGCAAATGAAAAAAAGCATTACTAGCAATATCAGATGGGTTTTCGTTTTGTAATGCCAATTGTGCGAGCGTTTGTTGTTTGATACGTGATATTTCTTTTTTAGGAAAAGTAGGAGATGAAACAACCGTTTTGAAATTTTTGAGCGCGGAATTTAAAAATTGCACATCAACCAAGCTACGTAGTTGTAAACCAGCCATATCACGATTCACAAAAGTATTAAATTGTGCACCAACTGATTCAAAATTTTTTGCAATTTGTTCTGCAGAAAAGTGCGCTGCGCCCTCACCCATCATGGCATTGGTTAATGCAGCAATCCCTTTTGTTTTTCCATCTAAAGAAGAACCCGCGGAAAAAATAACAGCCATGTCCAACATAGGCACTTCTGTTCGTCGAACAAAAAATACGTGTGCTTTATTTTCCAAAACCCAGTGCTGAATATTTAAAACTGGGTTTTTTGCAAAAATAGAAATTGAAAAAAATACACCGAAAATAAAAAAAATGGTTTTTTTAAAATACATTTATTATCCTAAATTAACGATAAAATCGCAGTAAAATATCTAAAACTAATTTGGCACTAACTCTGCCACAGTTAAATTATTTTTAATAAAATATTTTTTTGCGACGGCTTGAATTTCTTGTGGCGTCACGGCATTCATCTTTTTTGTAAAATCATCGCTCTCTTGCCACGACAACCCATCCATTTCTAGACGACCCAAATCAAACGCTTGTTTCATCAGTGAATCATGCGCATAAATGCGATTTGCAATCAACTGTGCTTTGACACGCTTTAATTCTGCAGCACTAACCTGTGTTGTTTGTAATCGTTTTATTTCAGCCAGGATCGCTTTTTTCAATTGATCTGTTGTATGACCAGAAGCGGGAATACCGGACAAAGAAAATAGCGTTTCATGCAAATGGAATCGATTATAATTGGCATCTGCGGCAACAGCGACAGCTTCTTTTCGAATTAAATCTGTAGAAAAACGAGCGCTATCACCACCACTTAAAATATAAGCACATAAAGTTAATGCATAAGGGGTCTTCTTATTGTGCGCCGTTGTTAAAGTCGGTACACGATAACCCATCACCAACCAAGGCAATTTTGCTGGTAGATTTACTGCTATTTTATTTTCACCCAAAGTAGCCATTTCATTGCGGGGTTTTAATTTCGGAATTTTTTTTGCTTTTATACTACCAAAATATTTTTGTGCTAATGCAAAAACTTGTTTGGGGTTTACATCACCAATCACAATGATGACCGCATTATTTGGGGCATACCATTTTTGATACCATTTTTGTAGATCGTGAATGGTCAAATGCTGAAGATCCGTCATCCAACCAACAACGGGATGATGGTACGGATTATTTATAAAAGCGGCAGCAAAAAAACGCTCTCCTGTTTTTGCTTCAGGATTATCATCAACGCGCATACGCCGCTCTTCCATCACAACTTGCTTTTCATTTTTAAAAATTTTTTCATTGAGTAATAAATTCTCCATCCGATCTGCTTCAAGCTGAAAAGACAAAGATAATGCTTTTGCGGGCAATGTTTGGTAATAAACGGTGAAATCTGCTGTTGTCATCGCATTGTCATCAGCTCCGCGTGTACTCATTTTTTCATTGAAAACACCCGGTCCAAATTTTTTGGTACCCCGAAACATCATGTGTTCCAAACAATGTGAAATACCTGTTATGCCATTACTTTCATAACTGCCACCCACGCTATACCAAATTGAACTCAGCACAATCGGTGCACGATGATCTTCACGAACAATGATTTTCAAGCCATTTTGAAGCTGAAAAGACGATGTCTTCTCCGCAAAGGCCGGTAAGGCAAAAAAAGCTGAAATGGTCAGTAATAAAATGTGGCGCATAAGTTGTTCGTTTTATCCATAAAGTGATACGATTTCCAACCATATTAACAGACAGATACATTTTATAGGTATAACGACTCATGTTCCAATTTTTAAAATCAAAATCATCTGAAAACGAGAACAAAAGCTGGTTTGGTCGACTAACAGATGGATTAAAACGCACACGAAAAAATCTCTCAGACGGATTATCCAATTTAGTGCTTGGCAAAAAAACAATTGATGATGCGCTGTTTGAGTCATTAGAAACTTTATTATTAACCGCCGATATCGGCATTGAATCAACTGATTTTTTAATGCAAAAAATAACAGAGCGGGTCAATCGAAAACAATTGTCTGATCCAAGCGCATTGGCTACTGCATTAAAAGAAGAAATGGTTGCTTTGCTTAAACCTTTTGAAAAACCATTAGCAATAAATCAACAGCCTTTTGTTATTTTAATGGTGGGAATCAACGGCGCAGGAAAAACCACTAGCATCGCAAAAATAGCACAATATTACTTAAAACAAGGTAAATCAGTTATGCTGGCAGCAGGCGACACATTTCGTGCAGCAGCCATTGATCAATTACAAGTGTGGGGTGAACGCAACCAAGTTACCGTGATTGCACAACAACCGGGCGCGGATAGTGCATCAGTGATTTATGATGCCTTGCAATCAGCACAGGCTCGACATATTGATATTTTGATTGCCGACACAGCAGGACGTTTGCATACGCAACAACACTTGATGAACGAACTAAAAAAAATCAAAAAAGTCATTCAAAAAATAAATCCGGGAGCACCTCATGAAACGATGCTCATCGTAGATGCTGGTATCGGACAAAATGCCTTAAACCAAGCACGCGAGTTTAACGAAGCCATTGGATTAAATAGTATCAGTGTGACAAAATTAGATGGCACAGCAAAAGGGGGAATGGTATTTGCGATTACCCATCACACGCAACTACCCATTCGATTTATTGGTGTTGGGGAACAAATGGATGACTTAAAGCCATTCGAAGCAACCGCTTTTGTGGACGCACTGTTTGAGGGATCATCTGATGATACACTTCGCTAATGTCACCAAAGAATATGATGGGCATCATGCTTTATCTGGTGTTACTTTTTCTGTTGAACCCTCGGAAATGGTTTTTTTAACGGGTCATTCTGGTGCTGGGAAATCCACCGTTTTAAAATTAATTATGCGTATCGAATCTCCGACGCATGGACAAATTCATGTCAATCAACTTAATTTATCACGATTATCCAAACGACAGGTGCCTTTATTGCGTCGTCGTATTGGCATGATTTATCAAAACCCCCAGCTGATTCAAAACCGTACGGTATTTGATAATATCGCTTTACCACTGGAGATTCAGGGGTATCGTCATCGCGATATTCAACGACGCGTTCATGCTGCTTTAGATAAAGTAGGTTTGTTATCAAAAGAAAAATGCTTTCCAGACGCATTATCATGCGGAGAACAACAACGCATTGGTGTTGCGCGCGCTGTTGTGAATAAACCTGATATTTTATTAGCTGACGAACCCACAGGTAATTTAGATCCTTATTTATCCATGGAAATATTGCGGTTATTTGAAGCGTTTCAAGCAGTCGGCGTAACGGTATTAATTGCAACACACGATTTATCACTCATTGCGCAAATGCCTTATCGCATGATCACGTTACAAAATGGAACGACAAAATAGGATACTATGTGAGTAAACATAACACGCAAACACACCATTTTTTTTCCCGATGGATTATTGCTCATGTACGCGCCATACAATTTGCTTTCCGTGAATTAATTCGCACGCCTATTGCTAACTTCTTTACTATTTGTGTGATTGCCATTGCTATTGCGCTGCCATTGAGTTTTTTTGTGTTGCTTGAAAATTTACAGTATGTAGATAACGTATGGGATGCAAATGCACCCACTATTTCTTTATTTTTAAAAACAAACACCACCCGAGCAGAAGCAGAAATATTGATACAACAATTACAATTAAATCCTACTATAAAAAAGTTGAAATATGTCTCGCCTAGAAAAGGATTGGCTGCATTTCAAAAAGAAACCCCTTTTGGTGATGCCACGAAATTATTTCAAAAAAACCCCATTCCCGGCGTGATTACTGTTTTTCCTGCTTCAACAAATCAAAACACAAATGAAATTAATGCACTGTATCAATCACTCAAACAGCTACCCGCCGTAGATGTCGCTCAAATTGATATGAATTGGGTTGCACGCTTGTTTGACATTATCGCGATTGGGAAACAAGTTACCAAAGCATTGTCTCTTTTGTTTGCCTTTGGTGTGGTATTAATTATTGGTCACTCATTGCGTGCTTCTCTTTCAGCGCACATAAAAGAAATTCGGGTGATGAAATTAATGGGTGCTACCCATACCTATATTCGCAGACCCTTATTATACCGTGGTATTTTATATGGTTTTTTAGGTGGTTTTCTTGGATGGGTATTAACAACTGTTTTTCTAGCACAATTACAACATCCCGTTTCAAGATTAGCAAAAACCTATAACACACTTTTTCATTTACAAACCATTTCTTTTTCTGTGTTTGTTTTATTATTACTCACAACGATGTTTTTGGGTTTTATTAGCGCTTGGCTTATTATCACCCAATTTTTAAATCAACCTGAACAAACTGATTAGTGCACACTATGAGACGATCATCTTCTTTTTTATCTGAAACCACAAACACTCACTTACGTCGCTTACAGTTAAATATTGCGTATGGAAAAAACTTAAGAGCCAGCCAACTAACTAAGCAATTCCCAGACTTATTAACTAAAAAAGAGGGGGTTTGTGATTATTCACAGCGAAAATTTATGCCGCTATATCCATTGCAACTCGCAGCGTATTACCAAAACACCAAACTGTGCGAAGTGTTACGCTCTTATTTACCAGATAAGATAGCAAGAGAACAATTGGAATCACTTGAATTAGATGGTGCGCATTACACAACACCTGATAAACCGGGGATGTTTATTTTAGAGCCCCATTACTCACCCGATGAATTACTTTATAAGCTCTCCAAAGTAATTGAGTGCGCCGATCAATCACCAGAAAAAAAATATCGCGCGCTATTGGCTTTTGGGAAAGAACAGCAAATGATGCCGCCACAAATGGTGATGTGGTATTGCAGTAAACGAAAAAATTTGCACTGTTTTGATTTGTTTTCTAATAGGCAAAAAAAACACACGCTATCAACAGCAGAAGAACCCTCAATGGGAAATTTGTATGTTATGCATGCCACCACAAAAGAAAAATATTTTTGGTATCAGCAAGTTTCAACACAAGCAAATTACTTAGGAAAAACAACAGCTGCCTTTGGCTTAACAGACCCACTTCTAGTACGAGCCTACGAAGACATCTCTCCTGAAAAAGCAGCGTCTGATTTGCACGCCTTAAAAAAATTTTTTGCAGAAACCTCTTTTGGTTACAAGCACTTCCTGTGTGTTGTCCAATCATCGTTTCGATACAAAAAATACTAAAACACACTGTATTGATGACATTCAATCAACTATGTTAGAATCCACCACTATGAAAAATAACACATTGGCTTTTGCAACAAGTGCATTATCTGTCGGTAGTTTAGGCGCTTATATTCACTGGGTGAATCAAGTGCCTATGCTCACCGAAGAAGAAGAACAATCACTTGCAACACGCCTTCAAAAATTCAATGACTTAGAAGCCGCTCGCAAACTGGTTTTATCACATCTGCGTTTTGTGGTAAAAATTGCGCGCTCTTATTCGGGCTATGGTTTGCAACAAGCTGACCTTATTCAAGAAGGCAATATTGGTTTAATGAAAGCGGTTAAACGCTTCGACCCCTCTGTTGGTGTACGTTTGGTATCGTTTGCTGTCCATTGGGTTCGCGCAGAAATGCATGAGTTTATTATTCGTAATTGGCGCATCGTTAAAATCGCAACAACCAAAGCGCAACGTAAATTATTTTTCAATCTACGAAAGGCGGCAAAAAAAAGGGATTGGTTTAGTAATGACGAAGTGGCTGTTGTCGCTGAAGAATTAAAAGTATCTCATCAAGATGTGCGACAAATGGAAATGCGCATGCACCATTATGATCAATCACTTGAATTTTCTGGTGACCATGATGATGAAGACACACAAGCATGGCGAGCACCGGTTAATTATCTTGAAGATAAAAGCGCAACACCTGAAAATGCATTAATTTCTTCAGACTTTGAAAATCAACAAGTAACACAATTACATCACGCTATTGCGACATTGGATGAGCGCAGCCAAATCATCATTCAAGAACGTTGGTTGAATGAAGACAAATCCACACTCGAAGCATTATCCAAACAATTCAATATTTCTATCGAACGCGTTCGACAACTTGAAAAAAATGCAATGAAAAAAATGCAAGATGTCATCGCATCCTAATTTTCACCCCCCCCCCTTTTTTATTTTATTTTGCACTTTTAAATTACAATAAAGCCTGTTAATAACTCGGGTATTTTTCATGTGTAATTCCGGGATGATTTCGGCCTCACCTTTTTCTCCCCAAACTACCAGCACAATTCACCTATTATTATCCACAAAGTGATGCCTTTTAACTTATTGATTATAATTGAGAAATTAAAGTTATCAACATATTAACAACCACTACTATTACTACTAATCTAAATATAAATATAGATATTAGTTGTTGATCACCAATATTTTTTTGATGCTTTGATTGAAGTCAGCGGGTGAACTCGATATAGTTATCTGCCCAGAAACTATTTCTTAAGGAAAGACTGTGAAAAAAATTATTCGCACTATTTTGTTATCAGCAATAACTGTTTTAAGCATCAGCACTATGGCTTTCGCTAATACTGTACCCGCTATGACAAAGCCGATGGTTGAATCAGCTCCGTTCACAGCAGCTCAAACAGAGCAACTTGATAAAATCATCCATGATTACATTGTAAATAATCCACAAACGCTTGTTGAGGCATCACAAAAATTACAACAAGAACAAGAACAACAAATGCAAACTGCAGCGATGCGTGCTGTTGGACAATACAAAAAGGAATTGTTTGATGATGCACAATCACCTAGCGTTGGTAACAAAGACGCTTCAGCAACAGTTGTTGAGTTTTTTGATTACCAGTGTGGGCATTGTCGTGCAATGGCACCTAGCATTGAAAAATTAATTGCTGGAGATAAAAATCTACATTTTGTATTTAAAGAACTGCCTATTTTTGGTGGTATGTCACAATATGCAGCAAAAGCGGCATTAGCAGCAGCAATGCAACCAGATAAATATTATAATTTTCATACCGCATTGCTCACAACAAACAAACCTATTACACAAGAAAGCGTAATGGCTATCGCGAAAGCATCAAAATTAAATATCGCGAAATTGAAAAAAGACATGGAACTGCCTGCAATTCAACAACAATTGCGAGACAATTTCACGTTAGCGCAGCATCTGAAAATCATGGGCACACCTACTTTTGTGATCAGCAATAAAGAACAAACAAAGTTTGCTTATATTCCAGGTGCGATTTCATTACAAGATTTAGAATCAAAGATTAAATCCGTTCAATAATGAAATAATGGGACGCGAGGATTAATCGCGTCCCATTCATCAATCATGCAAACATTATGCAAAATCAAAAAAAAATCCTTACTTTTCAAGACATCATTTTCCAATTACAACAATTCTGGGCAAAACAAGGTTGTGTAATTTTACAACCACTGGATTTAGAAGTCGGTGCGGGCACATTTCATCCCACCACTTTTTTACGCGCCATTGGCCCTGAACCTTGGAATGCGGCTTACGTTCAACCATCACGCCGTCCAACAGATGGTCGATATGGTGCTAATCCAAACCGAGGTCAACATTACTATCAATTTCAAGTTGTGTTAAAACCATCCCCTGATAACATCCAAAATTTATATTTGGATTCTTTGCGCACACTTGGAATTGATCCACTGTTACACGACATTCGTTTTGTCGAAGATAACTGGGAATCACCTTCACTTGGCGCTTGGGGTTTAGGTTGGGAAGTGTGGCAAGATGGAATGGAAATCACACAGTTTACTTACTTTCAACAAATCGGTGGGTTGGCTTGTCAACCCGTTACGGGTGAAATTACTTATGGCCTTGAGCGTCTTGCTATGTTTTTACAAAGCAAAGATAGTATGTTTGATTTGATTTGGACAGAAGGTCCTCATGGTGCGGTAACCTATGGCGATGTGTTTCATCAAAATGAAGTTGAAATGTCCGCGTTTAATTTTGAACATGCTGATACAAAAAAATTATTTGAATTTTTTGATTTTTATGAACAAGAAGCCGCGCGATTTATTGAGTTAGCATTGCCTTTGGTTGCTTATGAAATGGCTTTAAAGGCATCACACACTTTTAATTTATTAGATGCAAGACAAGCGATTTCTGTTTCTGAAAGACAACGTTTTATTTTACGAGTACGGAAATTAAGTTTTGGTGTCGCAAATGCTTATTATGCAACACGCGAAGCATTAGGATTTCCATTAGCAGCAAAATAATTGAGAATGACAATTATGCGAAAACAAGATTTTTTATTTGAGATAGGTTGCGAAGAAATACCTGCTGGTGCGCAACGTCTTTTATCTATCGCATTGCTCGAACAGTTTACACAAGCACTCAATGACAATAAATTAACTTTTTCTGATATTAAATGCTTTGCGACACCGCGTCGACTAGCCATCATGGTTGTTGGATTAGAAACAACACAAGCGCCACAAAAAACAGAGCGGCAAGGTCCAAGTGTTCAAGACGCTTATGATAAAAATGGTACGCCTACTTTGGTGTGTTTGGGTTTTGCAAAATCATGTGGTGTTTCAGTAGATCAACTATCTGTAAAAGAAACCGCGAAAGGAAAAAGATTGGTTTGTATTTGCGAAAAACCAGGGGCGGAAACAAAAACATTACTACCTGAAATGATAATAAAAGTAATTTCAAAATTACCAATTGCAAAACCCATGCGCTGGGGGAATCATCATACGAGTTTTATTCGACCGGTACATTGGGTTGTTGTGTTATTGGGTGAAGAGTTGATTTCAACTGAAATTCTAGGTGTTCAAACAAGCCGTGAAACAATGGGGCATCGCTTCCATCATCCCAAACCCATCCGCATTTCAAAACCCGCTGATTATCCGGTGTTGTTATATTCACAAGGGTTTGTGATCGCTGATTTTGAAACCAGAAAAAATGTGATTCGAAAAAATATTTTATCCATTGTTGATGCAAATCAAAAAGCAGTGATGGATGAAGATTTATTAAACGAAGTAACCGGGTTGGTTGAATGGCCTATTGCACTAAAAGGTAAATTTGATCCTATATTTTTAAAAGTTCCCAAAGAATGTTTGATTACCGCGATGAAAACACATCAAAAATGTTTTCCTATTGTAGATCAACATGACCAACTGCAACCCCATTTTATTTTAGTAAGCAATATTTCTAGTAAAAACCCCGAAGCGGTTATAAAAGGAAATGAACGTGTGATTCATGCTCGGTTGTCTGACGCCAGCTTTTTTTATCAACAGGATATAAAACAAAAACTGATTGATCGTTTACCACGTTTAGACCATATTGTATTTCAAGATCAACTGGGTAGTTTGGGTGAAAAAACAAAACGGCTTATTAAATTATCCGCTTATATCGCAAAAAAAATTGGAAGTGATACGGATGTGGTAAAACGTGCAGCCATGTTATGTAAATGTGATTTGGTTTCCGATATGGTGTTAGAGTTTCCTAATTTACAAGGCACGATGGGTTATTACTACGCATTAAATGATCATGAAAAAAATGAATGCGCACAAAGTATTTACGAACATTACTTCCCCAGATTTTCCGGTGATCAACTGCCTGAATCAATGGCGGGTTGTTGTTTGGCATTAGCAGATCGTATTGATACCTTAATCGGCGTGTTAGGAATAAATAAAATACCAACTGGTGATAAAGACCCTTTTGCATTACGCAGAGCCGCCCAAGGTATCTTTCGTATTTTAATAGAAAAAAATTTAGCGTTAGATTTGATCGCGCTATTAACGGAATCTCAAAAAATATATGCTATTAAATTAGCTAATTTAAACACAGTAAAAGAAAGTTTCCATTTCATCATGGCAAGATTAAAAGCGTGGTATATTGAACGCAATACTGCTATTGAAATTTTTGAATCTGTTATGGCTTGTGAGCCCACCTCCCCCGCTGATTTTGATCAGAGAGTAAAAGCCGTTTTAGCATTTCAAGCATTACCCGAAGCCAGTAGTTTAGCGGCAGCGAATAAACGCGTGAATAATATTTTAAAAAAACAAACTAAAAAAGATTTTAAAACAACAAATAGCGCATTATTTGAATTTGATGCTGAACATGTACTTGCAGAAAAGTTATCTGAAAAAACAAAAATTGTAAATGCACTGTATGAAAAAGGGCATTACGAAGCAGCGTTATCAGAATTATCAGTCCTCAAAGAACCCATTGATCAATTTTTTGATTCCGTCATGATCATGGTTGATGATGAAAAGAAAAAACAAAACCGATTAGCGCTACTTGCTTCAATTAGAACATTGTTTACCAAAGTAGCTGACATTTCACTATTACCTTAAAAAAATTATGAGCAATACACGCGCAATAGCTACACAAATCATTCACGCTGTTTGTTATGACGGTGTTTCACTGTCAGAGGCATTTGAATTAGAAAAATTACCAGATCAAGATCGCGGATTTATTAAGGAAATGTGTTTTGGCAGTATTCGATTTTGGATACAGCTTCAGGCTATTTTAAAAACACTATTAGAAAAACCACTCAAAAAAGATGATAAAGATATTGAGTGCTTGATCTGCATAGGTTTGTATCAAATTCTTTTTATGCATGTTCCAAATTATGCTGTGGTTAATGAAACCGTAACCGCAACACGTATATTAAAAAAAGCCTGGGCATCAAAGCTAGTCAATAAAATTTTACGCATGGCGATTCAACAAAAAGATGAAAATAAAATAGAGATACGCGGTATCACTGCTCAATATGCACATCCAAATTGGATTATTGAAAAAATTCAACAAGCTTATCCAGATCAATGGGAAACTATTTTGATTGCCAATAATCAAAAAGCACCTTTATTTTTAAGAGTAAACTTACAAAAAACAACATTAGCAGCATTTGAAAAACATTTATCTTTTGAGAAAATAGAGTCTAGCCGCGTAGTAGGTTTGCCATGCGCATTACTATTACCCAACGCTTTGCCCGTTGAAAAAATTCCAGGGTTTTTTGAGGGGTTGTTTAGTGTACAAGATGCAAGTGGGCAAAAAGTCGTCGCGTATTTAGATCTACAGCCAGATCAAACCATATTAGATGCTTGTGCCGCACCGGGTAGTAAAACAACACACATATTAGAAACATGTCCAGACATTAAAAAATTAATATCTGTAGACATTAGCAAATCACGTTTGCAAAAAATTGCTGATAATGTAGCGCGCTTACAATTAAAAAAACAGCCTTTAAAATTAATGGTTGCTGATGTGTGTGAAATTCATAACACATTTGCAAATGAAACTTTCGATCGTATTTTGTTAGATGCACCCTGCTCGGCAACAGGCGTTATCCGACGACATCCTGATATTAAATTATTACGTAAAAAAACAGACTTGGTTAATTTGATTCATACACAAATTAACATGCTCACTGTTTTGTGGCCTTTATTGAAAAAAGGCGGGAAATTAATCTATACCACCTGCTCCATTTTTCCAGATGAAAATAATGGCGTTATTCAAAAATTCATCTCTCAGCATCCAGACAGCACGCTTATGTTTTCTGAGCAAAACATAACGGGTGATCAAAATCGAGACGGGTTTTATTATGCGGTTCTCAGCAAAAACCCTGTGGATAACTCAGGTATTATCCGGTCGTAATCAGGGGGCAATAAACAGGGCTATTTTATCCACAGCTTTATCAACTTGAAATCCACCCGCTTTTGCTTGTTGCTATGCTTTCATTATTTCATTGATAAATAATGTTTTTTCACGCTTATACACAGAAAATCAAGTCACTAATAATAACTACTATATTTAAATAAGATATATATTAATAATAGATGTTTGTAATGAGATAAACGATTACGTATGATGTGCAACCATCACCGAACGGAAACTTTTTATGTTTAAAAAAATAATTTTTGCTGTGTTACTAGCAAACTCGACTATGGTTATGGCTGGGCCAATGTGGCATTGCATCGCAAACAACACTGTAGGCGCCGTATGGAACCGTTACGGGCAAACTCACGAAGAAACGCGCTCAGCAGTGGAAAAAGAATGCACGCCTTACAATCAAGATAAGACCTGTCAGATCATATGCTTCCCACCTAGAAATTATTGGCGCTGTGTATCGCACGATACGTTACCGCCAGAAAAGCCAAGCACAAAAAACCCAACACCGCCCAAGCAAGGATCGTGGTTTTGGACATCGTTTAGCAAACAAATCGCAATTAATGGTGCTCGAGATGCCTGTCGTCACAATAGTGCGTTTGGTGGTTGTTATGTTGACGTGGATGCTTGTGCATCGACAAAAACCCATTAAGAGGAAATCATTATGCGCCATTTAATATTGACCGCATTTATTGCAATTACACTAGCTTCATTATCAGGTTGTGGCTCTTTTGTTGATTCATCTATGCAGGATGCTTCAAATAAACACGATGGTAGTTTGATTAATGGTAATAATAGCAATTCAGCAACGACCGCCAATAAAAAACAATGTAATCAGTGGTGCCATAATGGTTGGTGTTCAACACATTGTGAAGATGTTGTGAATAGCAGTGGCAATTAATGCAAGCGCAATTTTTTATTGATAATAAACCATTTTTTTCAGAAATAAATGAACAACTGAAATTGGATATCCACTCAATTCCAAAACCCTACTCTGTTTTTTTTGATGTAGCGCGCAATCCATTTGATCGCATTTCATCCTGCTTGATAAAAAACAACGTACTGTTTATTGATGCAAATATTATAAAATATTATCAACCGATGCTTAAAATCGCATCAGAAAAAATAATGATTGTTGAGGTGAATGAGCACCTTAAAACGCTAGACGGTGTTTCAGCTGTATTAAGTTTCCTTGCAAAAAATGAAGTAACTAAAAATGATCAATTAATTGTGGTTGGTGGTGGTGTGCTTCAAGAAATAGGCGCATTTTCAGCTGCGATGTATAAACGGGGAATCAGCTATGTTCATTTCCCCACAACCTTATTATCAATGTGTGATAGCTGTATTGGTGGAAAAACAAGCTTAAATTATCTGGATAGTAAAAATCAGTTGGGATTATATTATGCACCAACAGCCGTGCACATCAATACGTGTTTTTTAAAAACAGTTCCAGAAACGGAAATCCAATCTGGTTTAGGTGAAATATTAAAATCATGCATTATCGGCGGAGAAAATTGTCTTCGTGTGTATGAAGAAAAAATAGAAAAAGGATGCATCAAATCATTTGATGATTATCAAACACTCATTCAAATTGCATTGGGTATTAAAAAATCAATAGTAGAAGCAGATGAGTTTGAGCTTAATTATCGGCGCAGTTTGAATTATGGGCATACATTCGGACACGCTATTGAAGCATTATCAGAATATACGATTCCACATGGATCAGCGATTGTGTTGGGTATGATTTTAGAAAATCAATTAAGCGTTCAACATCAATTAATGGATCAAGCAACTTGTGAAAAATTAAATAACGTTTGTTTTGCGTTATTAAGTGAAAAAAGCAGAATGATTTATAAGAAAATGTCATTTGAAAAAATACTTATTTTTTTAAAAAAAGATAAAAAAGCCAATGGTGATTCAATCACGTTTTCGTTAATGCGAAGATGGGGTGATATCAGTTTTCTTAATTTACAGCAGAGCAAGTTGTATTTAGCGCGTTTTGAGCAGATAGATTAGCCAGTCTAATTTCGCTATACTTCGGCGCAGAAAACAGTTTGGCGGGAGCTATTGGGCATGAAGGCAGTAATTTTAGCAGGTGGATTAGGCACTCGTTTAAGCGAGGAAACAGCTGTAAAACCAAAGCCGATGGTTGAAATTGGTGGTAAACCCATTTTATGGCATATCATGAAAATGTATTCCGTGCACGGCGTGAATGACTTCATTATTTGCTTAGGATACCGAGGTTATTTAATTAAAGAGTATTTTGCTAATTATTTTCTTCATATGTCTGATGTCACTTTTGACATGACCCACAACCAAATGCATGTTCATCAAAAAAATGCCGAGCCCTGGAAAGTAACTTTGGTTGAAACCGGTGAATCAACATTCACTGGTGGTCGTTTGAAACGTGTGAGAAATTATTTGGAAGATGAGGATTTTTGTTTTACCTATGGAGATGGTGTGAGCGATGTGGATATTACGGCGCTCATTGCTTTTCATCAATCACATCAAAAACTAGCAACCGTGACGGCAGTTAATCCGATGAGACGTTTTGGTGTACTCGAGTTTCAAGATGATCGTGTGCTGGCTTTTCAAGAAAAGCCAGATAGTGATTGGGTAAATGGTGGCTTTTTTGTGTTGTCTCCAAAAGTAATTGATTATATTCATGACGACACCACTATTTGGGAACAAGAACCAATGAAAAAAATAACAGAAAATGGAGAAATGCGAGCTTACTTTCACAAGGGTTTTTGGCAACCCATGGATACATTGAGAGAAAAAATATTGCTAGAAGATTTGTGGAATACGCAAAAAGCACCTTGGAAAACATGGCTGTGAATATTAATTTTTGGAAGAATCGACGTGTGTTGATAACGGGACATACTGGATTTAAAGGCGCCTGGTTGTCATTATGGCTGCAACAATTACAGGCAGATTTGTGTGGGATCGCATTATCACCATCTACACAACCCAATTTATTTTCATTGGCTTCAGTTGCTCAAAATATGCAAAGTTATATTGCTGATGTGCGCGACTTTAACCAAATTCATAAAATCATTCATGATTTCAAACCTGAAGTTATTTTTCATATGGCTGCACAGCCCCTGGTTCGTTATTCTTATCAACACCCTGTTGAAACTTATGCAACCAATGTGATGGGCACAGTGCATTTGTTAGAATCAGCAAAAATTTGCGATTCCGTGCAAGCGGTTGTGAACGTCACAACTGATAAATGTTACCGTAATCAAGAATGGATATGGGGTTATCGAGAAGATGAAACATTGGGTGGTTTTGATCCGTACAGTAATAGCAAGGCTTGTTCTGAATTAGTCACCAGTGCTTATCGTAACTCGTTTTATGAAAAAAATAAAAAAGGATTAGCTTCGGCGCGCGCTGGTAATGTGATTGGCGGAGGTGATTGGTCAGAAGATCGATTAATACCTGATATTATGAAAAGCATCATCGCACAAAAGCCGGTTATTGTTCGTAATCCTAAAGCAATTCGTCCTTGGCAGCATGTGTTAGAACCTTTATCTGCCTATTTACTATTGGCAGAGAAATTAATCAAAGATAAAACACGTTATAGTCAAGCATGGAATTTCGGTCCTTTTTCACAAGATACGGTTTCTGTTGAGTGGCTTGTAAAAAAAATACTAACCACATTTGAAAATAATCGCGTTGAATTTATGATTGAGCATAATCCACAGGATTTGCATGAGGCCCATTTTTTAAAATTAGATATCACAAAAGCAACAACAGAATTATCATGGAAACCACAACTAACAATAGACGAAACAATAAAGTGGACGGTTGATTGGTATCAAGCTTGGCTGCTTAAAAAAGAAATGCGTGCCTACACTATAGAACAAATTGAGCAATACCAGCAGTTGCTATAGATCGGTTTGAGTGAAAATTTTGAGATCAATTTAGTGAAAGTTGTGTTGAGGTAATGAAATGATTGGTATCGCTAGAAAATTACTTAACTTGATGTCCAAAGACTCCGCAAAATCCTTTCGAACGCTAACAGCATTAACAATCCTATCTGCTTTTATTGAAACGTTTGGAATCGCTTTTGTTTTTCCTTTTGTTGCCATTTTATCAGTACCAAATTATGTGCAACACTCTAAGATTTTATCTAAAATTTATTATTATTTTCATTTTGCCAGTATTCATCAGTTCCTGCTTTTTATAGGAGTGGCCTTATTAATAATTGTTGTTTTAGGTAATTTTTTAATTGCCTTCACGTTATGGTATGTCTACCGATTTTCTTATATGGAAGAACATTATATGGCCAGTGCGTTATTAAAAAAGTATATGCAACAACCTTACACTTTTTTCTTGTCACAAAATGCAAGTGTATTGTTAAAAAACATAGTAGATGAAGTGAAAAGAGTAATTCAGGAAATTTTAATTTCTTTTTTAAAAATGACCACTAAATTGACTGTTGCGATAGTGATGTTGCTACTGTTGTTTTTTTATAGTCCCTTGTTGATGTCTATCATTGTTGCTTCAGTTGGTTTATTTTACGGCGCCTTTATTTTTATTTTTAGAAAACACATTGAGAAAAGTTCAGAAATAGCCATGGCTGCCAATAGCAAGAAATATAAGCATGCAATAGAAGCGCTGCATGCGATTCAAGATGTAAAATTAATGAATAGCTACAATTTTGTTTTAAAGCAATTTTCAAGACCATCTGTTTTATATGCTAATGCGCGATCATCTGCCAATATTTTAAGCGACATGCCCCGCTTTTTTTTGGATATTTTACTGTTTGGTGGCATTTTAGCTTATATCGTCATTATGTTGTTACAACACAATTCCAATTTTCATACTATTGTTCCTACCTTAGCTATGTTTGGATATGCGGGTATGAGACTCATACCTTCAGTTAGCATCATTTATAATTCTTATATTACAATAAAATTTGCCGAACCCTCTTTAAATCTATTGTTTTCAGATATGTCAGAAAACAGCATGCTTTCAAATCAAGAGACAGTCGATCCCCTTTCAATGGAGATGGTGTTTCAAAACACACTAAATTTTAAAAATGTTTGTTACGCTTATCCCAGTGCGAAACAACCTGTTATCAGCGACTTAAATATTGAAATCAGTGCATTTTCAACTGTCGGATTTGTGGGTAAAACAGGTTCGGGTAAAACAACCATTATAAATTTATTATTGGGACTGCTTTCTCCTGGCGACGGTTCCATTTGTGTTGATGACGTAGTATTAAATGAAAAAAACTTACGGGCTTGGCAGTCAAAAATAGGTTATGTTTCTCAATCTATTTATTTGATTGATGATTCTATAGCAAATAATATTGCTTTTGGCGTAGAAGCAAAAAACATTGATTGGGATCATTTAAAATCAGTTGCAAGGCAGGCAGAACTATATGATTTTATTACGCAAGAACTACCTGATCAATATGATACACAAGTAGGTGATCGAGGCGTTAGATTGAGTGGCGGGCAATGTCAACGAATTGGTATCGCACGCGCGCTTTATAGAAAACCAAAATTATTGGTTTTAGATGAAGCAACTAGCGCGTTGGATAATACAACTGAGAAAAAAATTTTGGAAAATATTAATGCTATTTCTAGTGAAATGACGATCGTTATGGTTGCTCATCGTTTAACAACATTACAAAACTGCGATAAGATTTTTGTATTAACGTCCAACGGTGTTAATGCAAGTGGCACTTATCAATCACTATCAGAATCTAACGAGATTTTCCGGGGTTTTTTACAAAACGAAAATAAAAGCGAACTTGAATAATGAAATCGGAAATCAAATTAATCCAACCTAAGATACTGTTGGTCGCTATGCAATATGGTTGGGGAGACAGTAAAAATGGTTTTTCTTATGAGTGGAACCATGTTTATTTGGGATTAAAGAATCGCTTTGAGTCACTTTGTTTTTTTGATTTTCTTTCTGCTTTTCAAAAAGAAGGTCAAAAAAAAATGCAAGATTTATTACTAGAAAAAATAAAAAATACATGCCCCGATATTATCATTTTTATGCCTTTCACAGATGAATTTACCACTGACTTTGTAACTAGCCTTAAACAATATTCGAAGACATTTTGTTTTTTTATGGATGATACTTGGCGAATAGATTATGTAAAACGATGGGCGCCTTATTTTGATGCATTTTCAACAGTTGATCCTTTTGGTCAACAACACTATGAAAAAAACAATTTTTCACACAGTGTTTTTTTGCCGGACGGTGTTAATACGCAACTATTTAATCGTCTTGATTTAAAAAGAGATATTGATGTTTCATTTGTTGGTTCTTGGCATCCCTATCGAGAATGGGTTATTCAACAATTAAAAAAATCAGGGATTAATGTGTCTGTGTATGGACTCCGTTGGTCAAACGGCATTGTTACTACAGAAAAAATGATTGAAATATTTAATCGTTCTAAAATCAGTTTAAATTTATCTAATAGTGTTAGTTGGGATGCACGATATTTTTTAAGCCATAAAAGAGCAATAATAAATACAATCCGTAGTCCAAAAACAGGAGAGCAAATCAAAGGGCGCCATTTTGAAATACCAGCATGTGGCGCACTACAAATTAGCTTTTATACAACGGGCTTAGGTTTGATTTATGATATTGATAAAGAGCTTGTTATTTATAATGATCCTTACCATCTTGCGACATTAATCCAGTTTTATCTTAACGAAAAAACAGAAAGAGAAAAAATTGCGGATGCGGGTTATCAGCGCACGATCAGTGAGCATGATTATGCGGATCGATTTTACTCTGTTTTTAAGCAATTGGGGTGGTGTGTGTGATAAAAGTAGCTTTGTATGAGCCAACTTATACAGATGAAATTATTTTTAATGAGGACGCACAATTTAATCGAGACAATTGTTTTGCACATTTTGTTTTGCTTAAAAAAAAGCTTGAAGAAAAAAACATGGAATGCCACACAGCGCAATATTATCAAGAAAAATCAATTTGTCCTGATGTGGTCATTTATATAGATACACTTGATCTCGACCCTCGGCTGGATAAAAAAAACAATTATCTTTTATTGTGTGAGTCTGTTGTTATTAAACCAAAATTATGGAATTTAAAAGCGCATCAAGCATTTAAACACATTTTTACTTGGCACGACCCTTTTGTGAATGATGATCGATATATTTGGTCGTATCACTTTTCAGGATTGGCTAACTCTTTAATATGGTCTGATCAGAAAAATAAAAAATTATGCACGTTAATTAATGCAAATAAATTTTCTAATCATCCACTTGAGTTATACACGGCAAGAAAAAACATTATTGAGTGGTTTGAAAAAAATCACCCTAATGATTTTGATTTGTATGGTTTTGGTTGGGATAAGCGTCGGTTTAGTCGGTGGCCTTGGCGAATTTTAAACAGAACCCCCTATTTAAATTATCGATTAGCAAAACATTATCGATGTTATCGCGGAACCATTGAATCAAAATATATGACGTTAAATCAATATCGATTTTGTATTTGTTTTGAAAATGCGAAGGAAATTGAAGGTTATATCACAGAAAAAATATTAGATGCTTTTATGGCGGGCTGTGTTCCTGTTTATTGGGGCGCACCCAATATTCGTGATTATATACCAGAGCATTGTTTTATTGATTATACAAAATTTAAAGATAATGCAGCAATGTATGACTTTTTAAAAAACATGCCTGATGAGCTGTATCAGAAGTATTTGGATGCAATAAAAAAATTTATTTTATCTGATGCCGCTGAAAAGTTTAAACCAGAATATTTTGCAAAAACAATAGTAAAAACAATTACTCAAGATATGGAAAGTTTCGTTAAAATGAATTAGGTTAAATTAATATAAAAATATTAAATTTAAGATAAGGTGATTGCTTGAGTCAAAATAAAAAATTAAAAATCATGAGTATTTTGTGTACGCGACCATCTGCCATTAAAATGTCGCCTATCGTACATGCGCTACAACAAAATGATGCGTTTGATAGCGTGGTTTGTGTCACAGGACAGCACCGTGAGATGTTAGATCAAGTGTTGCGATTATTTAATATTAAACCCGATCATGATTTAAATATCATGCAAGCCAATCAAGATCTCACATCGGTGACAACGCGCGTTTTAGAAGGGATGAAAACTGTTTTGCAATCCGTCAAACCGGATTGGATTTTAGTGCAAGGTGATACAACCTCTACTTTTGCAGCAAGTCTCGCTGCATTTTATCAAAAAATTCCTGTGGGTCATGTTGAGGCGGGTTTACGAACACAGGATATTTACGCGCCATTTCCAGAAGAAGCAAATCGAAGTATGACATCTTGTATTGCCGCCATGCATTTTGCACCAACAGAAAGCGCCAAACAAAACCTACTTGCTGAAAATATAAAATCTCAACATATCGCTGTCACTGGAAACACAGTTATTGACGCATTATTATGGGCGCGAGATAAAGTAAATCAAGAAACCAACTGGTCATCCGTATTTGGCAGTGAAATACAAAATTTAATTAATCAAAAGCAGAAAATTATTTTAATAACAGGGCATCGACGCGAAAATTTTGGTGATGGATTTGAACGTGTTTGCACTGCATTCCAAACACTTGCAAAAAACCATCCTGAATGGCATTTTGTGTATCCTGTGCATTTAAATCCCAATGTGCAAAAACCAGTAAAAGCAATTTTATCTCAACTTCCCAATTTCCATTTAATTGATCCATTAGAATATGCACCCTTTGTTTATTTAATGGATAAAGCAAAGTTGATTATTACGGATTCTGGTGGTGTGCAAGAAGAAGTGCCGTCATTGGGAAAACCTGTTTTAGTGACACGCGAAGTAACTGAACGACCAGAAGGTGTTGATGCTGGTGTTGCTATTTTGGTGGGTACAGATGCTGAGAAAATTATTCGTGAAACAGAGTCATTAATGCAAGATGAAAAACGGTATGCAAAAATGGCGCATATCAGCAATCCATACGGGGATGGTCATGCTGCAAGTAAAATTATTGACGCATTACTTCGATTTAAATCGTGACAAAGCCAAATAAAAAAAGCGTTTTGTTTCACGTCTTGCGCGACAGACATTATCTAAGATAATGCCGCATGAAAGTGAAATAAAAGCCAGCAGCATGATGCCAGTTGATAAAATAGCAGTTGGAAATCGTTCTACCAAACCAGTATGGATGTAGTCGATTAACACTGGCAGAAAAACCAAGAAAGAGAGTGTTGCTAAGAAAACAAATAAAGCTCCAAAAAATAACAAAGGTCTTACTTCTTTGAGTAACAATAAAATACGCATTAAAATTTTAAAGCCATCACGATAACTATTAAGCTTGCTTGCAGAACCTGTTGGACGCGCACCATATTCTGTTGGAATTTCAGTGCTGGGTAATCGCAGCTCTAAACTATGTATGGTTAACTCTGTTTCGATTTCAAATCCCCTAGACATAGCAGGAAATGATTTGACAAAACGCCTGGTGAAAACACGATACCCAGAAAAAACATCATTGAATTTTTTCCCAAACAGATTTCCAATGAGATTGGTAAAAAGTGAATTACCCAAACGATGTCCTAATCGATAAACAGCATATTTGTCAGGTGCAATTTTTTCTACACGTGAACCGATGACCATATCTAAATCATCTTCCACTAATTTTCGAATCATCTCGGGTAGTTTTTTTGCGTCATAAGTATTATCACCATCAACCAGCACGTAAATGTCTGCTTCGACATCTGCAAACATGCGACGCACGACGTGGCCTTTTCCTTTATTTAATTCTTTTTTAACAATAGCGCCATTTTCTTTTGCAATGGCTGCGGTATCGTCGGTGGAATTATTGTCATAAATATAAATCTGAGAATTGGGAATGGTTTTTTTAAAGGTATGAATAACGCTGGCAATTGTAATCGCCTCATTATAACAAGGAACTAAAATAGCAATACTTAAGTTATCCATTTGATTTTCCAGTGATATTGATGAAGTGAAGTTTCCCATTTATATTTTTTATGCGAAATAAATAGGCAGAATAGGTTTTCATACGACAATCTTTTTTTCCAAATGAACTGAAATAATTTCCATGACAGATTGTGTAAGTCAGCAAAGGCGTTAATTTTTGATGATGCGGAATTAGTTCTCCATAATGAGACCAAAAATTATGATCCGTGTACCCCAATAGTAAATATTGAAAACCAGCCATTTGCTTTTCAAGTTGTTGTTGCGTAATGTTGCAGGTCCATACATCAGCAGCAGAATAGGGTTTTCCAGCACTGGTGCATTGTAGATTGGGTTTTCTCGGCGTTAAATTATAAAGTAATATTGCTCGTTCAAAACCCCTGCTGTTTTGCCAAATTGTAAAGACAGAGGCATTGGGGCTGGTTACCTTTTTAACAGCATCTGCAATTTGAATAAGCGGTTTTTGTAATTGCGCAGAGGTTCGATTTTTGAGTGAAAGAGCATGTTGCTTAACAAAGTAACTAACAACACTGCCGGCAAGTAAAGCTATCATTATTACAACGATTATTTTTTCTGTCCGTTTGTTTTTTATTGGGGATAAGGGAAATGTATGGGTGATAAAATGCAATGTTGTTAAACCCCAAGCAATATTAAAAATAGATAAGTAACGATAGAATGAGGCATGTTGTATGCCTTCATAAGTCGTAAAAGCAAAAAGATACATTAATAATAACCCAGCAGCATAAGCAAGAAATCCAAAAAATAGCGTGATATTAATGACGACAACGGATTTCTTTTCAATGGCGGTTTGCTGTCTCAGGTAAGCAAAACCATTAAGCAAGAACAAGATAACTAAAAAAAGGATTGATTTTTTTAGGGCTTTTAAATAATTCAAAATAATCGTGTGCGGTGTAGATCCGCTGGGTGCTGAAAAAGCGTTCCATAATTTTGAGAGCGTGAAATGCATTTTCCATTCAATGTGCGTACCAATTAGGTTTAAATGATGGTGCCATGTTTTTGTGATCAATATTGAAATCACAGGAAGCAATAAGATACCCAAATAATTTAAAATATTTTTTTTTGTTTTTAATGTTAAAAAAAGTTGATCAATTAAAAAAACAAAAGCAATCATCATCACAAAGGGCAGTAATTTTTGTTTAAAAAGCGTGAATGCAATGATAATTGGAATAAGGTAGAGAAAATAAGCTATTTTTTTCTCTGAGAGAAAGTAAGCAACAATGGCCATTCCTACAAAAACACCAACCGGATGATCCATATAGAGTGAACCAATCATGCCAATTTTCACGTGTAATAGCATGAGTATTAATAGTGCAGCGCTATATGCAATGAAAACTGTTTTCCAACATGACCAATTAAATTGAGAGACCAAGATGGATAGCGGCGCCATTAATAATAAACATTGCGCAGCATAAGCTTCACCAACGCTATATCCTGTTATGCGAAAAAATAAATAATGAAATAATGCGCCACCAAGTGGGTAAGATTTATGTATGGCAACATCGGAGGCATGAATAAACCCATTATTTAAATAAACCAGCTTGTCATGCGGCCCCCAATGAGTAAATTCATCCCAGCTGGAAAGGTGGACGTGATAGGCCATTATTAAAAATAATGCCATAAAACCAAGTGAAATAGTAAAACCGGGTGTAAGATATTTTTTAAAAATAATTTTTTGATTCGATTTTACAAGTAAGCAAGATGCAATAAAAAACAAACCACCTAAAATTAAAATTAAATCCGCGCCAGTTTTTAAAAAATGCACATAGGCAAAAAAATAAAGAAAAGTAATGCAACTAGCAACTACAAAAAAAGGCGCATATTCAATTGGAAATCTTGAAAACCGCGCGAAGGCGAAGCAGTAACCTAGTAATGATAAGCAAGCGAGAAGTAACATTTTAACACCTGATTTTGTAGAGATAAAATTGATAAAAACCCAATTAAACTAGTAAATCGTGTAGCCCATCTAATTTTTTTCGAATATCTATATGATGATTGCCAATAAAAAAACCATGATCGTGTACGATATTGGCATTTACTTGCTTACCAATGACGCGATGATCTAAGTATTTCATGACATCATGTCTTAAGAAATTACCAGAAATAATAGGACGAGTTTCAATGTGATTTTTAGCTAGTTTTTTTAATAATTCACTGCGTAATAAGTCAGATTCTTTATCAATGATAAATGAAAAACCAAACCAACTACTTACTCCATTTTCTTCTTGTATTATAAATCGACGGTCTTCTTTAAAAAGAGAGACAAAGTGCTTTGCATTATCTAATCTAGCTTGTAGCAGCATTGGTAATTTTTTCAGTTGTTCTTTACCAATTGCACCAGACATTTCAATAGGGCGTACATTATATCCAGGTAATAAAAAACGAAACTGCTCATAAAAAGAATCTTCGGATTTTTCACACAGGTGATTTTTTTTAGGTAACTGTCTTGTCCATCCATGTGCACGTAAACACAACAAAATATGGTAAAGCTCTTCATTGTCAGTGACAATAAAACCGCCTTCCATTGTGGATATATGGTGTGAAAAAAAACAGCTAAAGGTTCCTAATATACCGTACGTGCCAGCATATTTTTGATTGACTGAGGCACCCATGGATTCACAGTTATCTTCTATTAAATATAAATCATATTTTTTGCACAGCGCTTGTAATGTCATTAAATCAGCTGGATTGCCTAAAATATTCGGTACAAGAATGGCTTTTGTTTTTTCTGTAATCGCTTTTTCAATTTCTGAGACATCCACATTAAGTGTTTTCAAATCAATATCAACGAAGACAAGTTTCATTCCGTATTGGGAAATGGGATAAAAAGTAGTTGGCCATGATAGCGCAGGAACAATTACTTCATCACCACGCTGCAAAGGTTTTTCTTTTTTGAAACTGAGTGCAGCAATGGCTAATAAATTAGCGGATGAACCGGAGTTGACCATTACCGCATATTTGACATTAAAAAAATCAGCAAAAGCGGTTTCACATTCACTGACCTCTGTGCTCATCGTGTAATGATTTTTTTTAATTACTTTTTCTATTGCATGAATTTCAGCATCATCCCAAGTAGAATGCGCCAATTCTAAACCAATCATAATTCACCTTCATATTAATTTTTTGTGCTTCAAAGCATAATCATATACGCGTTGCACACCTTCTGTGATGGATGTGTTTGCTGTAAATCCCCAGGCCGTTGCTTTTGAAACATCCAAATGTTTTCTTTGCATGCCAGTTGGTTTGTTGAGATCATGACGAAATTCACCTTGGTAATCCATCATCTTTGCAACGATGTGATAATAGTCATTTACGGAATAATCATAACCCAATCCAATGTTGGTTACTGTTGGCAGTGTATCGAATTCGAAAAATGCTTTAAGCAAAGCATTTACTAAATCACCGATATACATAAATTCACGTCGTGCTTCTCCGTCTCCCCAAATGGAGATTATTTTATTTTTTGTTTTCATTGCATTGTGAACTTTTAAAATAATGGCGGGAACAAGATGCGAACGTTTTTCATCGAAATGATCATGTTCGCCATATAAATTAGTTGGAATAATAGTTTTATATTTTGTGTGATATTGTGTGTTGAGATAATTGCAAAACAACATCCCTGCTAGCTTTGAAAATGCATAACCTTCATTAGTTGGTTCCAGCTCACCTGTTAGTAAATCAGATTCTGTTAGTATTTCGCGATCTTTGGGGTACATACAAGAACTACCCACATATAAAAATTTTGGTACACCCGTTTGGTATGCTGCATGAATGACATTGAGATTGATTTGCATGGTTTCATAAAAAAATCCAACAGGGTCAGCTATATTTGCAGCAATACCCCCTACTTTAGCGGCCAAATGAAAAACAAAATCGGGTTTCGTTTTTTTAAAATAGAGATGGGTAGCTGATTTATCGGTGTAGTCGACTTCAGCGCGGGTTGGCGTAAGTAAGTGATGTTGATGAGATAGTGCTGTTTGTAGTGCTCGACCCACCATGCCGGATGCACCAGTAATTAATATTGTTTTTTTATCCGATGAGTTCATGGCCACCATAAGTCTCATATGTTAAATCATATTGCATCATTATTTTAACCAATTCTTTGAAAGATGTTTTGGCGGTCCAGCCCAATTCTTTTTTGGCAAGAGAGGCATCGCCTTGCAAAAATTCGACTTCAGCCGGGCGAAAATACTTTGAGTCAATTTCTACTAAAATACGCCCTGTTTTTTTGCAAATCCCTTTTTCATTTGCACCAGAACCTTGCCAATTTAGAGTAATATCTACTTCGGAAAAAGCCATATCAACAAATTCTCTGACAGAATGGATTTTTCCGGTTGCAGCCACATAATCTTTTGGTTTTTCTTGCTGCAACATAAGCCACATCATTTCAACATAATCTTTTGCATAACCCCAATCACGTTTTGCATTCAGATTTCCCAGCTTTAAAACAAGTGGTTTGCCTTTTGCAATAGCGGCAACTGCCTTGGTGATTTTTTTTGTTACGAATGTTTCTCCGCGACGAGGTGATTCATGATTGAATAAAATGCCGTTGCATGCAAATAATCCGTAAGCTTCTCGGTAATTGACCGTAATCCAATAGGCATATAATTTTGCAGCACCATAAGGTGATTTTGGATAAAAGGGTGTTTTTTCTGATTGTGGCGCAGTTTCTGGTAATCCCCCAAATAATTCTGAAGTTGAAGCTTGGTAGAATTTTGTATTTAGCCCAAGATCACGAATAGCATCAAGCAAGCGGATGGTTCCAACCGCATCTACTTCAGCTGTATATTCGGGCACCTCAAATGAAACGCCGACGTGAGATTGTGCACCCAGATTGTACACTTCATCTGGACGAATCTTGGTAAGGAGTCGATTGAGATTGCTTGAGTCACATAAATCACCGTGATAGGTATAAAAATGTGGATTATTGAAAATATGATTTATGCGTGCAGTAGTAAAAACAGAGGCTCTTCTCAAAATGGCGTGTACTTCATAGCCTTTTTCCAGAAGTAGTTCTGCTAAATAAGAGCCATCTTGTCCAGTTACGCCGGTTATAAAAGCCTTTTTGCCAGACATTTTTTTAAAATCCCATTCAATTAAAATTGAAGTGGGAAGCGTATATGGCTTTGTTGAAAAAATCCACTGTGTTTGCTCAAAGTGGTGTACGTAAATTTTGATATTCGGGTTTGAGTCAGTTAAAGTTAGCGACAAATTAGCGGTGTAGTTAGGTTCTGTCTCTAAAAAGTTAGTAATGCAGGAGTAATCAATGGCAGTCACTCTCGAGTCAGCAACAAAAAAAGAAGCGTTTATCCATGTTCCTTATGGCATGGCGGTGTGGGGTGAAGCTGAAAAAAAAGCTGTTATGCATGTACTTGATACATCCACGCAAATGGGCAAACATGTCCATGCAATGGAAGAAAAAATCGCGTCTTTATTTGCGAAAAAGCAGGGTGTGATGGTGAACTCAGGTTCATCGGCAAACTATTTGGCTATCGAAATATTGGATTTACCAAAAGGATGTGAAGTGATTACCCCGGTATTAACTTTTTCAACTACAGTTGCGCCGCTGGTTCGCAATGGGTTGATACCCGCTTTTGTTGATGTTGAGGTTGATACTTTTAATATTGATGTTGATCAAATTGAATCGATGATTTCAGAAAAAACAAAAGCTATGATGATTCCTAATCTATTAGGAAATTTACCGGATTGGCGAAAAATACGAAAACTCGCTGATCAATATGGTTTAATTTTAATTGAAGATTCTGCTGATACATTGGGAGCTACAATTGATAATGAAACAGCGGGTCGTTTCGTTGATATTTCCACAACGAGTTTTTATGGTTCGCATGTTATTAACTGTGCCGGAAATGGCGGCATGTTATGCATGAATGATAAAACACAATTGGATCGTGCAAAGTTGCTGAGAAGCTGGGGACGGAGTTCTTCATTGTTTGTAGAGTCGGAATCCATTGAAAATCGTTTTAATGTTGATGTGGATGGGATTGCTTACGATTCAAAATTTATTTTTGAGGCGCTGGGATATAATTTAGAACCCAATGAAATGGGTGCTGCCTTTGGTTTGGTTCAGCTGGAAAATTTGCAAAAAAATATTGAGATGCGTGAGCACTGGTTCTCTGAGCAAAAAAAATTTTTCAAACAACACGAGCAATTTTTTATTTTGCCACGTCAATTAGAGGGATCGCGTACTGGTTGGTTAGCATGTCCGTTGATTGTTAAAGATGATGCACCATTTACAAGACAAGCGCTTCAGCTATTTTTAGAAAAACGCAATATTCAAACGCGCACTGTATTTACGGGAAATATTTTACGCCAACCTGGGTTTAGAAATATTGAGTGTAAAAAAAGCGCACATTATCCAAATGCTGATCAAGTAATGCGAGGCGGTATTTTGCTGGCATGTCATCATGGATTGACTCAACCAATGATAGATCACGTACATCATTCTATTGAGATTTTCTTGAAAAAATTTTCTTAATTTTGAAGGTTAGCCTGACATGAAAATTAAAGTGAGTGATTACATCGCTGATTTTTTACGTGCTCAAAATACAGAACATGTTTTTGAATTGGCTGGTGGCATGATCGCTCACATTTTAGATTCATTTTATCAGCGTAAAAGTACAGCCGTTATCAGTGTGCATCATGAGCAGGCAGCAGCTTTTGCGGTTGATGCTTATGGAAGAATAACAGGAAGACCGAGTGTTGCGTTAGCAACCAGCGGACCAGGAGCAACCAATCTATTAACGGGAATCGGGAGTTGCTATTTTGATTCTTCACCATCGCTTTTCATTACTGGTCAGGTAAATACACACGAACAGAAGGGTGAACGAGATATTCGTCAATTGGGGTTTCAAGAAACTGATATTGTTTCAATGGCTGGTGCGGTTACTAAAAAAAGTTTTAAAATTAATTCTGCAGATGAGGTTGTCAGTACACTAAATGAAGCTTATAGATTAGCGATCAGCGGTCGTCCTGGTCCTGTGCTAATTGATATTCCGATGAATGTGCAGCGTATTGAAATTGAAGTGAAACAACCTGAAAAGATTTTTTTAAACGAAGAAAAATTATCGCTAGAGTCAGAAAATAATATTCAATTGTTATTGAAGGCATTGGCTATTGCAGAAAAGCCATTAATATTAGTTGGAGGTGGTGTTAACTGTGCTCAAGCAAAGGCTTTGTTTTTACAGTTTGTAGAAATAGCGCAAATCCCCATAGTTTGTTCTTTAATGGGATTGGATGTTATTGCTTATTCGCATGAATTTCGTGTTGGATTTATTGGTAGTTATGGTAATCGCTGGGCGAATATTGCATTAGGGGAGTCGGATTGCTTATTGGTTTTGGGAAGTCGTTTAGATATTCGTCAGACGGGTGCAAATATCGATTCGTTTTCCGGCAATAAAAAAATATTTCATGTGGACTGTGATGAAAATGAAATCAATAATCGTCTTTCAAATTGTATTCCAATTGTTGCTGATCTAAAGGTGTTTTTAAATTATACTAATCATGTATTGTCGACAAAAACGTTACCAACCTACTCGGCTTGGAAAAATAAAATCGCCGAATTAAACAAATTATGGCCAGACACAAAAGAATTATCAAATGTAAAAGGAATTAATCCGAATATTTTTCTACATTTTTTATCGCAAAACTCTAAACAATCCGCTGGATATCTTGCTGATGTCGGTGCTCATCAAATGTGGGCAGCACAATCATTGGAATTACAAAGTCACCAGTTTTTTTTAACATCAGGTGGGATGGGTGCGATGGGTTTTTCATTACCCGCAGCCATTGGTGCTAGTTTAGCAACAAAGAAAAAACCAGTTGTTGTGATAGTGGGTGATGGTTCAATGCAAGTGAATATTCAAGAATTGCAAACGGTAGTGAGAAATAAACTGCCGATAAAAATAATTGTCATTAATAACCAAAGTTTAGGAATGATCACGCAATTTCAGGATTCTTATTTTGAAAGTCGTTATCAATCGACTTGTTGGGGCTATAGCGCACCTGATTTCTGTGCGATTGGATCAGCTTATGGCATTGCGACTAGAAAAATATTAGTTGAAGCTGATGTTGCTTCTGCTATTGAATGGTTGTGGAGCAAACCAGATAGACCAATGTTGCTGGAAGTAATGATTCAACAGCATCTTCATGTGTACCCCAAAGTTGCCTTTGGGAAACCGATTACTGAAATGGAACCATTTGTAAAACCGATTGAAATGGAGGGGACATAATTGAATAGCCTTCTTTTGACCGGTGGGAATGGATTTTTAGGAAAACATATTCGAGAAAGCTTTTTAGATCGTTATAATATTTTTTCTCCATCGAGACAAGAATTAGAATTAACAGATTCAGATGCAGTAAATAATTATTTTTGTGATCACGCTATAGATTGTGTTTTGCATACAGCTACTGTCGGTGCTGCAAGAAATTTAATAAAATCAGAATCCGAGTATTTGTTAGAAAATTTAAAATCCTTTGTTAATATTTTCCAGAATTCGAAACATGTAAAGCGTTTTATTCAATTTGGTAGTGGTGCTGAATATGGAAAACCCTTTGTTCGCGGTGCTGTTTGTGAGGAAGAAGCGGGTATCAATTTACCGCGAGATGCTTATGGCCTATCAAAATTTTTTTCCGGACAATTACTTGAGCGGCAAGAGTCAAAAAAATTTGTGAATCTCAGAATATTTGGTGTTTTTGGTGCTTATGAAGATTATAAAACCCGTTTTATTTCAAATGTGATTATGCGGTCATTGCTGGGTTTACCCATTATTGTTAATCAAAATGCTATTTTTGATTATATTTATATCCATGACTTTTTAAAAATACTTGATTACTTTATTCAAAGCCCAACAACAGAAGTGAGTTACAATATTACTGCTGGTGATCCTATTACCTTGGTCGCATTAGCAGAAATAGTACATGAGCTAACTCATAATCCTTATGAGCTGGTTGTTAAACATGCTAATATTAATGAAAATTACACGGGAAATAACGCGCGATTACTACATTTTTTACCAGCCGATTTTAAATTTACTCCTATAAAAGAAGCAATTTCAGATCATATTTTATGGTGTGAAAGATACATAGCAACTGAAAACAAAGATTTAATTTTTAAAAATATTTTGTCTTTCTGATAAAAAATAGGTTGTGAAATACCGCGTGACACGTCTTAATATAAAATTATTACCCGCAGTGACACAAAAAATTAAAATAAGATTTCGGATTGATTTTTTATTAAAAAGAAAAAATCGAAAATTTAATTCTTTCCAAAAGTGATTGGTCAGTTTTTTTGCTTCCGAAAACTGATCATTTTGCATTAGATTTAAAGTACGCCTCGTGATGTCAGTAGACCCCTGCATTTTTAAATAAGCCATATCCTTTTTTGTTAATCGGCCTGAATTTGTTTTCTTTTCAAAATAATGTTCTACGACAGATAAAAAGGGTGCGCGTGTTGTTCGTGTGCGATCCAATAAATAACTACCTTGATTTTTTGAAACCCTATACTGCATTAGTGGTTCATTGATAACTCCAATTGGGTGATGCTCAGCAATACGAAGCCACACATCTAAATCAGCGCTTGATCCAAATAAATCACCGCGCCATTTTTTAATTTCATTTTTATATATATTGGTTCGAACCATGGCGCTTGGGCAGATCAAAAAATTATGGTGACGCAGAATCAATTTAAATAAAGTAGAAAAATCTAAAACTGCCTTTTTATCTGATAAATAAGTTAAGTTATGCTTTCCAGTAACTTCTCCGTTTGCATCAATAAAATCAGTCCCTGTGAAAACAGCGCCCATATCAGGGTTATTTTCTAAAAAATAAATTTGCTCTGAAACAATTGATGGCTTATAAATATCATCGGCATGATAAATGGCGGCATAGTCGCCCTGAGCGACATCAATACAGCGGGAAAAGTTTCGTTCTCCGCCAATATTGCGCTCATTTTGGATTAATGAGCAGCGCGAATCAAAAAGTGCAGTGGCAATTGCACAGGTGTTGTCGGTTGAGCAGTTATCGACCAAAGTAATGACTATGTTTTTGTACGTTTGAGATTGAATAGATTGAATTGTTGCTGCAATTGTTTTTTCTGTATTATAGGTCGGTATTAAAATGTTAACGAGCGGTGTTGACATTGCATCACCTGGAAATTTTTAGAAAAAGAAAAAGTGTACTGCGTTTTGTTTGGAAAGTCATCGATAGCGTTATAAAAAATATGAAAAAAAATATTCTGATCTTTACTGACTACTATTTACCCGGTTTTCGTTCTGGCGGGTTAATTCGATCTTTGGTGGCTGTTGTCGAAGCTTTGAAAAACCATGCAACAATTACCATTGTGACACGAAATCATGATTGTGGTGTTGATATCCCTTACGATGATATTGCTTTTGATGTGATGAGTGAGTTAAATGGCTGTCATATTTTATACTTATCTAATGAAAATATTTTACGAGGCATCTTTTTTTTATTAAAAAATGAAAAATTTGACCTGGTATATATGAATTCTTTTTTTTCACCTTTATTTACGGTGTATCCTTTGTTTCTTTTGCGGTTTTTTTTCAATAAAAAATCAAAAATTTTGCTTGCTCCTAGAGGCGAGTTGGCTTTGGGTTCTTTGGCTATCAAAAAACACAGAAAAAAATACTTCCTGATTTTTAGAAAATTTTTCCAACCAACTCAGAATATATTTTGGCACGCTACTTCATCGGAAGAGAAAAAAGATATTGAAAAAAAAGTGGGCGTGCATGAAAAAATTATTGCCTTAACTGATATCGCTTTGCATTCTCCTAGCAAAACCGTCTTTCTTTCTAAAGAAAAAAACAAATTAAAAATTATTTTTATTTCAAGAATTACAGAAATTAAAAATGTCGATTATGCGTTGACTGTGTTGATGCGCGTTTCTGGTAAAGTAGAGTTTGATATTTATGGCCCAATAGAAAGTTCGGATTACTGGGTGCGCTGTTTGTCTATTATTGAGCGTCTCCCTGAGAATATTATTGTGAATTATCGTGGAGAATTGGAATATCATCAAGTGATGGAAACGTTACGACATTATGATTTATTTTTACTACCAACCAAAAATGAAAATTATTGTCATGCCATTGTGGAAGCTTTGTCAACCGGATGTCCGGTGATGATATCAACGCAAACACCTTGGCATCATCTGGCGTCATTTTCAGCGGGTTGGAGTTTTGATTTGTTGTACCCGGAAGCTTTTTCAGAAAAAATTAATGCATTGATACCGTTAGATGAAGAATCGTATCGTCAGTATCATGAAGGGGCGCTACGGTATTTTGAGCAACAGATCAATAATGAACATTTAGTTGAAGAGTATAAACGCTACTTTTTATAGCGAATGAGCTCATTTTTCTGATTTTTAAAGTATAAGCCAATTTTTTAGATTTTTGAAAACGCCGAGTTGGGTTGCTAATTTATTGTCCGCTCGATACAATTTCGATCAATGAAAAAAATTGATTGTCCAGCATGGATGTGTTTGGAAGCGCATTGTAAGATACTGCAACCTATTCCACTTAAAACGCAGAAAAAACTCAACTGAGTTTGATAGCTCAATACAAGGACTGCTTAAAAAAATAATGCGGAGAATACGTGCATGACAAAATCAGTAACCACAGCGGTATTTCCAGTGGCAGGAATGGGTACACGATTTTTACCAGTGACAAAAGCCGGCCCAAAAGAAATGTTGCCGATTGTAGATAAACCGCTTATTCAATATGTGGTTGAAGAAGCCGTTGCGGTAGGCATTAAAAAATTGGTATTTGTAACAAGCGCTGGAAAACGTGCGATTGAAGATTATTTTGATAGCAATTTTGAATTGGAATACATGCTGGAAAAAAAGGGAAAGCATGACATTTTAAGTGCTGTTAAAAATATTATCCCTGATGACGTAAAAATTGTGTATGTGCGACAACCGAGTCCAAGAGGATTGGGTGATGCTGTGTTGTGTGCAAAACCCGCAGTAGGCAACGAGCCATTTGCCGTGTTGTTGGCAGACGATATTATGGCAAACGGACATCACACGTGTTTGGCAGATATGATCGTGCGTTTTCAACAAACGCAATCAAGTGTGTTAGCGGTTGAAAAAATTCAACGAGAAGATTCTGATAAATACGGAATTATTTCATTAATGGAAAATGGAAAATTTCCCAATCAAGTTGCGTCGATTATTGAAAAACCATCACCGGAAAAAGCACCGTCTAATTTAGCAGTAACAGGGCGTTATATTTTAACATCGCGTATTTTCGAGATGCTCGAAACAACAAACCTCGGCGTGGGTGGTGAATTGCAATTAACCGATGGTCTTGCCAAATTGTTAGAGATAGAGCCGATCACAATGTGCTTATTGAAAGGCAGGCGATATGATTGCGGCAGTCGTATGGGATTTTTGCAAGCTACAATTGATTTTGCACTAAAAAGACCTGAATTTGAAAAACCGTTGCGGGCATATCTGACTTCTTTGTTAAGAACCTGACTATGGTCGCAACTGTGAATTGACACCATCAACGACGTCTATTACTATGACGTTCATTTTTCGGATTGGTATAGAGAGCAAGTCAATGAAAAGAACATTTCAGCCAGGTAATCTGCATCGTAAACGTACACATGGTTTTCGTGCACGTATGGCAACTGTTGGTGGTCGATTGGTATTAAATCGTCGTCGTGCTAAAGGACGCAAACGAGTCAGTGTTTAAGGCTAAGCCATTTGGATTTTTGTCGAAGCAACATATTCGCAAAGCCACAGAGTTTAATCTTGTTATTCAGCGAGGAAAGCGGCTTTCTTTGTCGTGCCTCGCTTTTTATTTTTTGAAGAACGATCGCGATTACCCCAGATTGGGAATGATTGTTAATAAAAGAAATTGCCCCTTGGCGGTTAATCGAAATCGAATAAAGCGTGTGATTCGGGAGCATTTTCGATTCATACAGAAAGATATTATTGGTTTTGATTTGGTTGTGATGTTGAAATCGCCGGCGCAAAAAATATCGGATCAAGAGCTTCAATCATGTTTAGAAAAATTATTTTTACAACTCAACACATTGTGCAATGGGCTTTCCTGATTCTAATTCAAGGATATCGAAAGTGCATTAGTCCTTTTTTAGGAAGTCATTGTCGATTTTATCCTTCGTGTTCGCAGTACGCACAAGAAGCGCTTACCGTGTTCCCACTTCACAAAGCCTTTTTTTTGATTGGTCGACGCATTTTGCGTTGTCATCCTTTTAACCCAGGTGGATTTGATCCTGTTAAGCATTAAAGTAATTTTATTATTAAGGTAATTTATCATGGATTTTAGACGTAGCATTTTATATTTTGCAGTGGCTATTTTAGGTGTGATGTTGTATCACGCTTGGAAAAGTGATTATTCTCCAAAGCCAACTGCAGGTGTAAATGCAATTTCTGCTCAAGTTGCGCATCACCCCATTGAATTTGCGCCAACAGCCTCATCAACCTCAACTTCAACAGGTGTAATCACATCTCCTGATTATCAAGCATCAGCAAAAACACTATCGGCCGCATTACCGAAAAATAAAATGATTGTGGTGCAAACGGATGTGTTAGATGCGCAAATTAATTTGCGTGGTGGCAATTTGGTTGAAGCGAAACTAGTCAAATATCCTATTTCACTCAAAGAAAAAAATCAGCCAGTGCGTTTGTTAAACTCAGATAATGACAAACTTTATATTGCGCAAAGTGGTTTGAGTGTTGCTTCAGCAAAAGCAGGTGCTGGATCAATTCTTTATAATAGCGCGCATAGCAGTTATGTTTTGCAAAATGGGCAAAATAATTTAGTGGTCACTTTAACTGGAAAAACAGCGCAAGGTTTGGTGGTACAAAAAACATTTACATTTATACGCGGAAAATATGCTGTTGATACAGCCATGACATTGACGAACAAAGGTTCGCAAAATTGGCAAGGTAATATTTACAATCAAATCACTCGACGCTATGTGGGTGTAAATGGTTCGTTTTATACGCGTTCTTATGATGGCGCATCTGTTGCAACACAAGGCACCCCTTACAAAAAATTGACCTTCGAGTCATTGAGTGAAAGTGATTTTTCACGCGATATCCATGGTGGTTGGTTGGCTATGCAACAACATTATTTTTTAACGGCATGGATTCCACCTAAAAATCAAATGTTACATTATTATTCTCGCTCATTTGGTCATGGTGATGATGGCAAAGATAATATTTTTGTTTTGGGTTATATGAGCCCATCGATCCAATTGGCGCCGAATGCGAGCACTACTTTTAATTCGACATTTTATGTTGGCCCTGAGATAGCAAAAAATTTAGATAAATTAGCGAAAGGCTTGGGCTTAACGGTGGATTATGGTTGGCTGTGGCCCATCTCAAAATTTTTATTTTGGTTGATGATGAAAATTCATCAGTATGTCGGTAATTGGGGATGGTCTATTATTCTCGTGACCGTTATTATTAAGCTTGCCTTTTATTGGTTGTCGAATAAAAGTTACGCATCGATGGCAAGAACGCGCGATCTACAACCAAAAATAAAAGCGCTCAAAGACCGTTTTGGCGATGACAAGCAAGCAATGTCAAAAGCGATGATGGAGATGTATCGCAAAGAAAAAATTAACCCGTTGGGTGGTTGCTTGCCGATGATCGTGCAAATCCCTGTTTTTATCGCGCTATATTATGTGTTGATTGAAAGTGTTGAGTTACGACAAGCACCGTTTATTTTTTGGATTCATGATTTATCAATGAAAGACCCTTATTTTATTCTGCCAGTACTAATGGGCTTGAGTATGTTGCTACAACAAAAATTATCTCCGCCACCGCCAGATCCAGCGCAAGCAAAAATGATGATGTTGTTGCCAGTTGTGTTTACTGTTTTCTTTGCAACGTTTCCTGCTGGTTTGGTATTGTATTGGTTAACGAATAACTGTGTATCGATTTTGCAACAATGGATCGTGATGCGAACGCATCAAGGAAAAACGCGACTCATAGCGAAAACGAAAAGATAACATGAAGCTAGATCATCACGATACGATCACCGCCATCGCAACTCCTTCTGGTCGTGGCGGTGTTGGTATCGTGAGAATTTCTGGTAATGATGCAAAAAAAATCGCACTAAAAATAATAAAATCATCTGTAAAACCTGAATTTACTTTCCAACCTCGTGTTGCACACTACGCTTCTTTTTGTGATATAGATGACAAGGTTATTGATGAAGGGATTGTTTTGTTTTTTGAAAACCCGCATTCATTTACGGGTGAAGATGTTGTTGAGCTACAATCTCACGGTAGCCCCGTCGTTTTAGATCAATTAATAAAAACCATTGTGTATCATGGTGCGCGCATGGCACGTCCAGGTGAGTTTTCTGAACGCGCCTTTTTAAATAATAAAATAGATTTGACGCAAGCCGAAGCGATTGCAGATTTGATTAATGCATCCAGTGAACAAGCTGCGCGTTCGGCTGTGAGATCATTACAAGGCGAGTTTTCAAAAAAAATTCATTTATTGCAAGCATCACTTACGCATTTGCGCATGCAAATTGAGGCGATGATTGATTTTCCTGAAGAAGAAATTGATTTTTTAGCAGATCCGCACGTCGCTGCATTATTACAGAAAACGATTGATGCTGTTTTGAGTGTGAAAAATGAAGCCTCTCGTGGTGTGTTATTGCAAGCGGGTTTAACCGTGGTGATTGTTGGCAAGCCAAACGTAGGTAAATCCAGCTTATTAAATTATTTGTCGGGTCGTGAGTCAGCTATTGTAACTGATATTCCTGGTACAACGCGTGATATCTTGCGTGAATCTATTCATATTGATGGTATGCCATTGCATATTGTGGACACAGCCGGTTTGCGAGACACCGATGATGTGGTTGAAAAAGAAGGCGTGCGTCGTGCGCAAGCGCAAATGCAACACGCGGATTTAATTTTGTGGTTGGTCGATGCCAATGCCAATGAAAATAATAGGGTTATCCCTACGGCTACGCCTACTTTAGTGATTAAAAATAAAATTGATTTAACAAATGAATCGGATGAAACAATCATGCATTCGGATTTTACTGAGATTAAGGTTTCAATTAAAAAAAATAGAGGCATGTCATTATTAATTGATGCGATAAAAAAAATAGCTGGTTTTCAATCTATTGAAACAGATGGTTTTATAGCGCGTCGTCGCCATGTTGATGCCATTGATCGCGCGTATGAATTGTTATTGCATGGTCAGGCTCAATTAATACATAATCGAGCAGGTGAATTGTTGGCTGAAGATTTACGACAAGCGCAGTTAGCATTGTCTGAAATCACGGGTGAATTTTCATCGGATGATTTATTAGGAAAGATATTTTCAAGTTTTTGTATTGGCAAATAGGAATTGCAAGATGACATTAAGACATATCGCATTATTTTCTGTAATAGTAGGGACTGTATTTTTTGCAACACAATCAGATGCTTTGTTTAATCCTTATCAGGAACAATTTGTTTCGATAAATGCAGGTGTATCTGTTGCAAATAATATTTTCCTTGAAAATAAAAAAGCACATGGATTTGTTAATGCGGGTGGCAGTTTGTTTTTAGGTGATCTTGTTAATAATTATTTTGGACCGGTATTGGGTATCACTTATTTGAGCTGGGGATCATTAGGCCAAGCAGAAATTTTATCGTTGGGTGGACAACTGATTGTGCCGCTGAATCTCAATTTCTTTTTGATTGGAAAATTAGGGCTGGGTTATAGTGAAGTGCGCACTTGCAATGGATATTGTACAGAAAGTAATAATGCGGTGCCTGCTTTTGGTGCGGGCGTTGGTTTTGCCGTAACAAAAAATTGGATGGGTTCTTTTGAGTTTAATGGTGAATATCTCACTGAGTCGGTCAGCAACGGAAGAGGACTGACGGGTGCGTTAACGCTGGGTATGACACGTTTTTGGCATTCGTGATGGCTGTGCTGTAAATTTCTTGATGATTTTATTGTACATCCCGATCGTAATAGTCAGCATTGTTCGACAGGCCAAGCAAAGTATATCTCAGTAAGTTGAACCTTATTATAACCAATGCAAATTACATTTTGATGTTAACTACAAAGCCCCATTTGAATTTTTTTGTTAAAGTTGAGAAGTGAGTGTCTGTGAAAAAGCGATAAAAGGTTAACTATAAAACCAAAATTCTTAAGGCTTCATTAAATTCGTCAAACAACTTTTTTTTTGCAAAGTTATGGTAACTTGTTTCGAATTAGTTCGATAATCTTGAAACTTTTTAGTGAGGGGTACCATGCAAAATTTCAGCATAGATAGTTTTTTAGATCCAACATCTAAACAACCTTATCCCTTTATAACAATGGAGATCATAACAGCTCTTTACAAAAAGCATGCGGGTTTTTTTAATGCTTCAAAAAATATTTTTAAGCCTGGAGTAGGTGTAACAGTGGTTCTGGAAACGCTTATTAAAAGAGCAAATAGTAATTCTGGTGGCGCGTCAGAATTGACACTGCAGAGTTTATTAGCTTCACTGAAAGCAACTGCCGTTGGAACAACCCCACCACCACCTTATCAATCATCTCCTTACCCCAATACCCCACCACCACCTTATCAATCATCTCCTTACCCCAATACCCCACCACCACCTTATCAATCATCTCCTGAACCGGCTGGGAAGGAAGTCCTGGAAGTTAATTCCATTACAGCTCATCGACCTCATAGCGTGAGATTTATACCTGGTATATCACCAACCTACAAGATTACTTGTAAGGTGGTTGGTATAGAAGAGGATATTAAAATAGAGGTTAAGAGTGACATAACTGTTTTGGGTTTGAGGCAGGCAGTAGTTGCCAAAGTTGCCAAACTTGCCAAAGAAGAAACAAACTCTGCTTTCAAACAAGCAAAAAATCTTACTGAAAAAAGGCTTATGGATGCTAAAATGCTTGTTGATAGTAAGATAAAGCATGAAGGGGGAGAGTCTCTGGAAAAATATATACAGGAGGGTGGAGGAGATTTAACGTGTTATCTGCTGCCGAGGCTGTCGGGTGACTGATAAATAATATTTTCACATCAACGAGGCGCTCAAATGGAAGCCTTACGCAATAATTTAAAATATTCGTTCGAATTTGCTGAATTAATTGATTTGAATGTCATGACTGCTGCTTCTGCTGAGGCAAAAATTTTTTTTGAGAAAACAGAATCTGAAAAATTATTTTTTGTAAAAAAAGATTATTATGACGCGGGTTACCGCAGCATTAAAAACAAAGAATTGTATATGCTTCGGCATAAAAATGAATTTTCTGCTTGTTCAATTTTAGCTGAGTCATTGCATGAGTTATGTAAAAAAATATTGTGTAATGTGGCGTGTGAATTAAAACTAGCGCCTTCTTTATTTTTAGATCTTATTGATGAAACGGCTATTCCAAAGACAGGATATGGGAATTCATTGATGCGATTAAATCACTATAAAGCACAACCAGGAAATAGAGAGGACATTTTAAGTGAGGCTCATCAAGACCTGGGAGTTTTAACATTGATTTGTCCTGTAGAAACGCCGGCTTTAGAAATATATGATTATCTTAAGTATGACTGGGTAGATGTTGAAACGCATCAAGAAAAAAATAAAATTATCATTATGGTTGGAGAATCACTATCAACCATTACAAATCATTATTATTTGCCTGCAACGCATCGCGTGTTGTGTCCAACACAAAATAGAACATCGCTGGTATATCATTTACGCTTTAGAAATGATGCGATTTTAGATTCAAAACTATTTGAATCCGAAGTGACAGGGAAATTCCATAAACCATTTCGTATGACTGGTGAAGCATATTTGAAATCCGAGACTTCTGTTCGCAAATCTGTTAATGGATCATATTGATTTCGTATTAAGGCTTTCGTTAAAGCCCGTTTTTGTCCCCACGCTAAAATAATGCTTCATTGTGCATGGCAACCTTGCGCGTTGTGCAATGTTCAATCATACTTCGCGCATGAAAAACAGTAATAATACATTTGATGTCATCATCGTTGGTGGTGGACATGCGGGAACCGAAGCGGCGCTTGTCTCTGCGCGCATGGGCCAGCGTACATTACTGCTATCTCATCATATCGAAACACTGGGACAAATGTCGTGTAACCCTGCGATTGGGGGTATTGGAAAAAGTCATTTAGTGCGAGAGATCGATGCGTTGGGTGGCGTAATGGCAACAGCAGCAGATCATGCTGGCATTCAGTTTCGTGTACTCAATGCAAGTAAAGGTCCTGCAGTAAGGGCAACACGCGCACAAGCGGATCGTATTTTATATAAAGCATTTATTCGAAACACACTGGAAACTCAGCCTAACTTATTTATTTTTCAACAAGCCGTTGATGACTTAATTGTACAAAATGAAAAAGTATTAGGTGTAAAAACACAAATGGGTTTGTGCTTTTATGCGCGTGCTGTTGTATTAACAACCGGTACTTTTTTGGGCGGTGTGATTCACATTGGATTGCAAAATCATCAAGGCGGACGCGCGGGTGATCCTCCTTCAAATGCCTTATCACAACGATTGCGTGCGCTACCTTTTAATGTCGGTCGATTAAAAACAGGTACACCACCACGTATTGATAAACGCACCATCGATTATTCACAACTAACCGAACAACCCAGTGATTATCCGTTGCCTGTGATGTCTTATTTGGGAAAAGTATCGCAACACCCGCAACAAATTGCTTGTCACATTACACATACCAATGAAAAAACACATGAGTTGATTCGACAAGGCTTAAATGAATCACCAATGTATGCTGGAAAAATTGATGGCGTGGGTCCGCGGTATTGTCCATCGATTGAAGATAAAGTAATGCGATTTGCAGAACGCACATCACATCAATTATTTTTAGAACCGGAAGGATTAAATGCCATTGAGGTTTACCCTAATGGGATTTCAACGAGCTTATCGTATGAAACGCAGTTGCAATTTGTGCATAGCATTCAGGGTTTGGAAAATTGTCATATCACGCGTCCGGGCTATGCAATTGAATATGATTATATGGATCCACGTGATTTGAAAAATTCACTGGAGACGAAATTTATTTCAGGTTTGTTTTTCGCAGGTCAAATTAATGGCACTACCGGTTATGAAGAAGCGGGCGCGCAAGGTATTTTAGCTGGGATTAATGCAGCATTATTCGCGCAAGAAAAAGAGTCATGGTGTCCGCGTCGTGATGAGTCTTACCTTGGTGTGTTAATTGATGATTTAATTACACAGGGCACACAAGAGCCGTATCGCATGTTCACTTCACGTGCAGAATATCGTTTATTGTTACGAGAAGATAATGCAGATTTGCGACTCACACAGCAAGGATTTGAATTGGGTTGTGTTGATCAGAATCGTTATGCGCAATTTCATGCGAAGCGTGAAGCCATTATCCAAGAGCAAGCACGATTAAAATCACACTGGGTTCAAAAAGAGTCTGTTGCGGCAAAACAATTTGAAGAAAAATTTAAAAAGCCAATGGAGCGAGAATACAGCTTGATGGATTTGTTACGCAGGCCAGAAGTATCTTATGCTGACTTAATGACAATTGATTCTGCATATGCGGATGAAATAGACGCTGTGGTTGCTGAACAAGTTGAGATTCAAGCAAAGTATGCAGGATATATTTTACGTCAAGAAAAAGAAATTGCTAAGCAAAAATATTTTGAAGATGCTGAAATCCCCGATCACATGGATTATCAGAAAGTGCCAAGTTTATCTAATGAAGTGCGTCAAAAGCTTGAAAAAATTAAACCTAAAACGATTGGGCAAGCATCACGTATTTCAGGTGTGACGCCTGCCGCAATTTCGCTGTTGATGGTGCAATTAACCAAACTAAAAAAAGCAGTTTGATTATGTTGTGCGCCACCATAATTTTTTTGTCTTATTTTCTTTCGCGCCATGATAATAGAAAAATAATAAGCAAAAGCGGCATGATGATATCATTATAAAAAATAAAACCCGCATTACCAGGTGCAAAATTATTGGCTGTTAGCATTTGCACTATGTGTCCATATGCGGCGCCCCAAAAAAAACAGGTTGTAAAAAGCATTCCCGCGATGCGATAGGATTTTTTCGCTTTTAGACCAAACAAACCAACAATACCTACACCCAGATTCAGCTCAAGCCAGGATACGTGTCTAGAATTGCACCCCTGGTCAATCCGTTACCGATCAGGGCCATTCATTTTGCAACAAACTACGCATAAAATATAATTGTTTGTATAAAAACCCATACGACTTTTA
>Ga0210044_10000266_pt1 | contig 78378 bp, 71 predicted proteins | sample CryGey13umfilter_2_FD_183959 | JGI IMG/M metagenome (GOLD analysis project Ga0210044, IMG submission 183959) | Groundwater microbial communities from aquifer in Utah, USA - Crystal Geyser 4/9/14 3 um filter (SPAdes) (version 2) | ecosystem: Environmental > Aquatic > Deep subsurface >... | reverse complement strand
AACCTCCAGGGCGTACAGAGGCGGTCCATCTCAGTCCTTCCTTGCCGCCAACAGCCCGGCTGCGGCTTCCAGCTCGGCTGCGGTATTGATGCCCACGACCTCGTCGGGATCAGCGCAGACCTCGGCCACCACCCGCTTGCCGCCCGCCACCAGCACGGACACGGTATCGGTCAGGTAGTACTCTCCCTGGTTGTTGTCCGGGGTCAATGCGGCCAGGGCGGCAATCAGTTCGGTGGTCCGGAAACAGAATACACCCGTATTGTATTCCCCGATCTCCCGCTGGGCCTCCGTGGCGTCACGGGCCTCCACGATCGCGCTCACGGTCCCGTTTTCATCCTTGATGATGCGGCCGTAGGCGCCGGCATCCGGCACCACGCAAGTGAGCACGACAGCGGAGGCGTCCCCTGCGGCGGCTCGCCGGATGACGCGCGCCAAGGTCGTCGACCTCAACAACGGCACGTCTCCGGCCAGCACGAGGCAGAACCCGGCGGCCTCCAGGGCCGGCACCGCCATCTGCACCGCGTGCCCCGTTCCCAGCTGCGGTTCCTGGGTAACGAACTGCAGGCCGGAACGAGCGCAGGATTCCCGCACCAGCTCGGCCTGGTGTCCGACCACGGCGATGCAGCGGTCGACTCCCGCGGCGGCCGCCGTGTCCAGAACGTGATCCAGCAGGGTCCGACCTTCAATGCGGTGCAGGACCTTGGGCAGGTCGGATTTCATGCGCGTTCCCTTGCCCGCGGCAAGGATGACCGCCTGGACCGATGGTGTCTGAGCTTCCCGTCGTTCTTTCAATTCCGTTTGCTCCTTGCCGCATGCGCGGGCAGCTCGTCCAGCAGGGCCGATTCCCGGACCCGGTCCTCAGCCACATCCAGCACTACGTTGTCGATCAGGCGCGCCGGTCCCACCTGGGCGGCCACCGCCAGCAGCACCCGTCCAGCCACCACATCCGGCACCGCAAGTTCCGGCACCGTCCGAACCACGGCGTAGTCCGGACGGTCGGCAGCGGCCAACTCGGCGGCCATGGCCTCTTCCAGCTTTCCCCCGTCCCGGACACCGTCGGTCAGCAGCGTGCGTCCCCTGTCCAGGGCGCGCCGCAGGCACAGGGCCCGGCCGCGATCGCTCCCCTGGAGGTAGCGGTTGCGGGAGGACATGGCCAGCCCGTCGCTTTCCCGAATCGTGGGCGCATCGATCAGCCGCACCGGCAGGCACAGGTCCCGCACCATCTGGTCGATGACCAGGCACTGCTGGGCATCCTTGCGTCCGAACACGGCGACGTCCGGCCGGACCAGGCCGAACAGCTTGGCCACCACCGTCAGCACCCCCCGGAAATGGTCCGGGCGCGCAGCCCCGCACAGCCCTGCGGCACGACGGCCCGGCGCGACCGAAACTTCACCGGCCTCGCCGTACATGTCGGCGACATCGGGGGCAAAGACCGCAGCCACCTTGCGACCTTCCAGGAGGGCCAGATCCCCCGCGAGATCCCTGGGATAGGCATCCAGATCTTCCTCGGGTCCGAACTGGGTCGGATTGACGAAGATGGAAACCACCACCGGCCCCAGACGGGACCCGCAATCCACCAGGGAAAGGTGTCCCTCGTGCAGGGCCCCCATGGTGGGGACCAAAACCAGCGGGCGGCCGCCCCGCAGGGAGTCCAGCCCTGCCAGCTGCGCCCGCGTCCGCAGCAACAGGGTGCTCATTCCTCGGCCTCGTCGACCCGGCCCAGGTAGGCGCCATCGGGCCCCGGGGATTTCCGATCGGAGCCGGATGAGGGGCCGGATTTCTCGGCCGGATCCCCGAACACATGTTCGGGACCCGGGAACTGCCCGGACCGGACCTCTTCGGCATAGCGTCCGACGGCCTCGCGGGCGGCTGCGCCCAGCTCGGCGTACCGCTTGACGAAACGCGGCCTGAACCCCTCATAAAGTCCCAGCAAATCGTGATAGACCAGCACCTGCCCGTCGCAACCGGGACCGGCCCCGATCCCGATGGTCGGGATGGAAAGGCGGGAGGAAATCCGCGCGGCCAGTTCCTGCGGCACGCATTCCAGCACGAGGGCGAAGCATCCGGCCTGAGCCAGGAATTGGGCCTCCTCCTCCAGCTGAGCCGCCGCCTCGCTGCCTTTGCCCTGGACCTTGAATCCGCCCATGCGGTTGACCGACTGCGGTGTCAGGCCGAGGTGCCCCATGACCGGGATTTCCGCGGCCAGCAGGGCGGCGATCACCTCTGCGCGCACGCGGCCTCCTTCGAGCTTGACGGCATTGACTCCGGCCCGCTTGACCAGCCCGATCGCCCCTCTCACCGTTTCCTGGGGCGAAACATGAAAGCTGCCGTAGGGCAGGTCGGCGATGACCGGAACCTGCGGCCGGGCCCGCACAACCGCCGCGCAGTGCCGCTCCATATCCCCGATGGTCACCGGGAGGGTGTTTTCGTAACCGAGGACCACGTTGCCCAGGGAGTCCCCCACCAGGATGGCGTCCACCCCGCCGTCGGCCGCGATCGTCGCGCTCGAAAGGTCATAGGCCGTCAGCACGACGATCTTCTCGCCGGCCCCCTTCCTGTGACCGAAGACATCGAGCGTCAGCGGCTTGCCCGTCCTGCTCATGCCCGTCTCCTTCCCGACATATCCCTCATCCTCCGCGGGAATCAGGGGCGAAGTATCGCACACCGGTGAACGGCTCCTCGATGTGGTCGTACAACATCTCGAAATCCGCGGGAATGTTGACGAAATCCAGGTTGTCCGTATTGACAACCAGCAGGGGCGCATCCTTGTAATGGTGGAAAAAATAGCTGTAGGCGCCGTTGAGCGCATCCAGGTACTCGGGTTCCATTTCCGATTCGAAGGATCGACCCCGCCATTTGATCCGCTCCAGCAGCACCTCGGTCCGGGCCTGCAGGTAGATCACCAGATCGGGCCGCAGGATTTTCTGCTCCAGGATGTCGGCCAACTGGTGATACATGACCAGTTCCTCGTCCGCGAGGTTCAATGTGGCGAAGATCTTGTCTTTCGCGAAGAGATAATCGGAAATCACGGTGTCGCTGAAAAGATCATGCTGATGCAGGGTTTGCTGCTGGCGAAACCGGCTGAGCAGGAAAAAAATCTGGGTCTGGAAGGCGTAGGCTGCCCGATCCTGGTAGAACAGCGGCAAGAACGGATTCTGCTCCACAACCTCCAGGTTGCAGCGGCCGCTCGAGCGGGTGGCCAGCAGCTTGGTCAGGCTGGTTTTGCCGACCCCGATCACACCTTCAACGACAATGTACCGCCAGGGCAGCACGCCATTCCTCCTTGGTAGGCTCACTCGTGTGGCCGCCTCCGGGCAACAGATGCAATTCCCGGCCGGCCTCTTCCCGCGCCAGGCAAACACCCTCAGCGGATTTACGCCTTATTTTCGCACAGGCCGCAGCGATTGTCTCCCCCGAATCCGGAAAAATTTCCTGCCCGGCCAATTCGGCCAAAGGCAACATCACGAACGCCCGTTCGGCGGCTCGGGGATGGGGAATCCGCAGCTGGTCACGGCTGCAGGACCGGTCACGCCACAGCAGGATATCCAGATCGATGGGCCGCGGAAGCATGTGTCCACCGGGCCGGCGTCCGCAGCGCTCCTCCAGTCCCTTGAGCACGGCCAGCAGGACCAGCGGCTCCAAAGCGGTCCGGACTTCCAGGCAGGCATTCAAATAGGGAGCCTGCCTGCCGGGCCCGACATACTCGGTCTCATAGACCCGACTGCCGCGCCGCACGTCCACTTCCGGGTGTAGAGCGAGGGCGAAGGCGGCCCGGCGCAGGTTCTCCAGCCGGTCCCCCATGTTGCTGCCCAGGCCCAACCACACCGCAGCCGCTTCCTTCGGACCTCCGGCGGGAAAAATCATTTCTGCCGGCCTCTCTCGTCCTCGAGCCAGGCCTGGTCCCTTTCGAATGTCACGGCAGCGGTACCGAGGAAACTGGGGATGGGCGGGTTGGGTTTCTTCACCCGAACTCGAACCCGATCGACGGGAAAGCCCTCGAGCAAGGCGCGGCACAAACGTCCGGCCAGAGCCTCGATGAGGTGGAAGGAGTTCTCGGCCGTCACGGCGCAGATGCGGCGGTGCACCTCGGTGTAATCCAGCGCCGCGGTCAGGGAGTCGGTCCGCGCCGCGATGGCGCAATCGACCCACAGATCCACGTCGATGACGAAGCGCTGCCCCAGCTCCCGCTCCGCAGGATGCACGCCGTGATGGGCATAAACGTCGATGCCGCGGAGGCTCACCTTGTCCATCAGGACCATCCTTCCAGGCGTCGGGCCCCTTCGGCCACAGCCGCATCGGGGGCGGTCAGGCTGATGCGGAACCATCCTTCGCCCCCGGGACCGAAGCCGTTGCCGGGGGTCACGACCAGATCGATCTCCGCCAGCGCCCGGCGGCAGAAATCCATGCTGGTCTGGCCCGCCGGCACCTTCCCCCAGACATAGAATGTTGCGCCGCCCGGAAAGACCTCGTAGCCCGCTTTGCCCAAGGCGGCCAGCATGACTTCTCGCCGACGGGCATAGACCCCCATGACTCCCGCCAGGAGCCCCTGGCGCCTGGATCCGAGGGCAAAGGCGGCGGTTTCCTGAACCGCGCCGAAAACCCCGCTGTCCATGCTCTCCTTGACGCGGGCCAGCCGGCCGATCACCTCGGCATTACCGACGGCGAAGCCCACCCGCCAACCGGTCATGTTGAACATCTTGGACAGGCTGTGCAGCTCGATGACCCTCTCTTTGGCCAGGTCGGCGCCGGCAAGCATACTCACCGGTCGGCTACCGTCCAGGGTGACCTCGAGATAGGCCGCGTCGTTGACCAGCACCGCTCCGGTCCCCGCGGCCCAGTCACGCATGTCATTCCAGAAGTCCGCCCCGACCACCGCTCCGGTGGGGTTGTGGGGGTAGTTGAGGAAGACGAGCCGGGTCCGGGCATCGGTCACAGATTCCAGGGCCCGGCGATCCGGCAAAAAACCCTTGTCCGCACGCAAGGGAAACGGCCGGGGGTCTCCCCCGGCCAAGAGCGTCGCCTGCCCGTAGACCGGGTATCCCAGGTCGGGGACCAGGGTGTTGTCTCCCTCACAGACGAAGGCCAACGGCAAGTGCCCGAGACCTTCCTTGCTGCCGATGAGGGCCAGAACCTGGGTGTCCGCATCGACGGCGACCCCGAATCGGTCGGCCATGTAGGCCGCCACCGCCCCGCGAAAAGCGAGGGATCCCTTTTGCGCGGGATAGCGATGGTTCCGCCCGTTTTCCAGAGCCCCGATCATGGTGTCGACCAGAACCCGGGGCGTGGCCTGATCCGGGTCACCGATGCCCAGATCGACGATGTCGGCGCCTTCGGCCAAGCGACGGCGCTTGGCCGCATCCAGGGCCGAAAAGAGATAAGGCGGCAGGAATGCGAGTCGGTCCACGGTCGCCAGCGTCCTTCTTTGGGTGAAAAAAAGCCCGCGGATCACACGATCCGCGGGCCCAATATGGCACACTCGGCGGGAATCATCCAGCCGACTCAACCGCCCTGAGCGGCTTTTTTCTTTTCGTAAGCGGCCTGGGCGGTCAGGTCATCCATGCGCTGGACCATGGTCCTGGCAGAAGTCGTGTACTTGGGGTGCCCCCCGGAGGCACATTCCTGGAACTTGGCCTTGGCTGTCTGGTAATCACCGGAGCATTCGAACGCCGAGCCCCAGTAGTAGTAGATGGGAGCCAAGGCCAAACGACCCTGGCTGGCATATTTCTGCGCTGCGGCCGAAGCCAGGGACTTGGCCTCACTGCACTGCCCCCCATCGATCATCACCCGTAGCATCTCGGCGTAGTTGGTCAGGTCGTTGGGCTTGATTTCGAGGTACTTGCGGTAGGCCGCAATGGATTCGGTGCGGTTCTTCAACTGGTCCTGGGCACGCGCCAGGGTCAACAGGGCACCGGTGTGGTTGGGATCCTGGGCCAACATCTGCTGGAGCAGGGTGACAGCGCCCGCGTAATCCTTGGCGTTGAAGCGCTGGGACGCCAGCTGGTAGGTGGTGGATCCACCAACCTGGGACCCGTACTTGACGGCCAGCTCATGGTAGTGCTTGGCCTCTGAAACGTTGCCGTTCTTGCGTTGCTGGTCTTCGGCCTTCTTGGCGACCTTGGCGAGCTGGGGCAGGATGTCCTTTTCCAGCTGGGGGCATACGTCCAAGGTGTGCTCGAAAACGTCCACCGACTGGGTGTTGAAACCCACGGCGCTGTGCAGAATCCCCAGGTTGAACAGGACACCGCAGTCGTCCGGAGCCAGCAGCTCGGCCTTCATATACTCCGCCCGGGCATTCTTGTACTCCTTGAGCTTGGCGTAGACCTTGCCGAGGTTGCCGAAATCGCCGGCCTCGACCTCATCCCCGCGCAGCTCGATGACCTTCTGGTAGTACTCCACCGCCTTCTCGTACTCCCCCTTGCCGTTATAGGCTTCGCCCAGGCTGCGGTTGACCTGGATATGCTCGGGGCAAACCTGGATGATGGAATTCAGGCGGGCGATGGCCTGGTCCCATTGCTGGGCGTTGAGGTATTCCACCGCCGAAGCATAGGCCATGTTGGCTTCTTGCATCTGGCCGGGCTGGCATTCGGCCAAAACGGTATCCGCCACTCCGGCGGAAACGGCCGCCAGGAAGATACTGAGAATCAGGGTCAGCAAACGGGGATTCCTCGTCGGGATCACGGACCAACCTCCAACTGGGGTCTTGAAATTCAATCCAGAACTGCGCCGGATGATCGATTCCCCGGAAAGGGGAACCTCTTGAAAAGTAACAACCGTTTTCGGGTCTTGTCAATCTCGGGTCGCGCTGGCCCCGGACTCCTCGATGAAACCGGATGCCCGGGATAAAGTTCCCTCTAGCGGTCCCGCCTCCGGCGCAGAAGCAAGCCCAAGGGTCGACCCTTCCCATCCTTGATGTAGTCCCGACCGTTGAGAACGGCCATGGCCTCGGCCAGAATCGCCAGAGCGATGCCGTGGGGAGAACCGTCACCCAGTTCCAGGCCCACCGGCATCTGGGCCGAATCCAGTCGGCTCAACCAATCCGGCCGTTCGGATAACTTTTCCCTCAACTTGTTGATTTTTCGAGAGCTGCCCAGCAACCCCAGGAAACCGAAACGGGCCTGGCAACGATCCTCGGCCGCCAAGGCGGCCTGAAGATATTCCCGGTCGTGGTCATGGCTGGGGCCGGCGATCAACAGGGCGGCATCGGGCGCCGCTTCCAGGATCGGAGACAAGCCATCGGGCGGCAGGCAGAAGGTGTTGACCCGTCCTTCGCCGGCCAATCCAGCCAAGGACTCCGCTCTGTCATCGCAGACCTTGAAGAGGAATGGCAGACCCCGGCCCATTTCCATCACCGCGCGGCCCACGTGGCCGGCGCCCAGGATCCAGAAGGAATAACCCTGCCGCAGGGACTCCAGGAAGATTTCCACCCTGCCCGTGCATTCGTCGTCCCTGGGACCCGGCTGCCAGTTCAGGAGGCGACATCCCCCCGCTGCAAGCAGGGCCTCGGCGGCGGCGACAACCTCCAACTCGAGGGGTCCCCCGCCCACGGTGCCGATCCGCCGTCCATCGGCAACGACCAGGAGTTTGTCGCCGACCTCGACGGGACCGTTTTCGGCCGCCGCCACGACCGTGGCGAGCACTCCCTGGCGCCCGTCTCCGATCAGGTCGCTCCACACCCGGTTCACATCCTCCCTGCCGTCGCCGACCGGAAAATCCCGTCCCTTACACATATTCCGCCCCTTCCCCGTCACCGACCAGATCGCCCGGTCGGTCGAAATCCTGCACTGTTCCCGCATCGGTGTCGGGTAATGCCAGGAATTCCGGCGCGCAGGGCTGAGAGCTGCGCCAAGCCAGAAATTCCCGGAAAGGCCTCTGGAGCCAGGGGTCGTGGGCCGCCAGTTCCCCCAGGAGGGTCGCCGGAAGCACTACGGGATGCCCGGGTTCCTCGTTCCGGGTCGGACGGACCACCGCCTCGGAGCGCCGGCGACTGGCCGCGGCCAGGGCGCTCACCGTCTTCGCGCCGACCAGGGGCATATCCACCGGGTGCGCCCAGATGTGGGTGGCCTGCGGGCCACACCGACTGTGGTTCCACCCCGTCCAGAGGGTCAGAGCCGTTTCCCCACCCGGGTCCCCGCCCAGGATTTCCACCTCCGGCATATCCGCCAGGGCCACAACATAATGCTCCACATCACGGTGACGCGCCACCAGGACGACATCGGCCCAACTCCGGTAGAGTTCGGCAATGAGCGCGGCGAATGGAGGGCCGCCCTCGGTCAGGGACAACAGGCCCTTCGGGGTCCCCATGCGACGCGAGTCCCCCCGGGCCAGGATGACCACCAGGTCGCAACGCCGTTCGTCCCGGTTCATGGGTTCCCTCCGTTTTCCTCGCGGTAGGCGGTACGGACCACCGGGCCGTCCTCGCGCCGCGTCAGGAAGCTGACCAGAGGCAGCCGCGGATGCTGCATGATGCGGTCGGTCAGGGCGAACAGCCCGATGCTGTCGTCAACATCTTCCAGCCCGGAAATCGCCGCGACCACCGGGAGACCCGGCGGGATCCGGTCCAGATAACCACCGGTCCCCACCAGTCGTGCCTCCAGATCCTCCCACCGGTACAGGTCAGCCGGCTGCCGGGAGTCGAACCCCGCCCCGGAATCGACGGGCAGCCCCACACCTTGTCCCGCCATGAGGACCACGGCCAGGGAAGTGGTCTGCGGCCAGGAGATGCCCTCGCTTTGGTCGGGAGCAGAAAGGTCTTCCGGCAAATAGACCACAACCCTTGCGGGGTTTTGCTCCCGCAGATCGTCAACATAGGCAGCAGCAGACCCGGTTGAAGGCGGTGATACCAGCAGACGGGATCCAGCCGGCAACGACCCGCGACCGGACCAGGTCGCAGGGGAAAACCCCGGCAATCGATCGGCCGGCACATTCGCGCACACGATCACCCCGAGTTCGAGTTCGGCGAAAAAAGCGGCGATCTGCGCGACCATGGCCTCCAAGTCCCCGTCCCCGACGAGGCCCAGCACGTGCCCGCCTTCTCTCGGAAGGAATGCATGCCACGGCTCCAGAAAGGCATAATCCATATCAAATCCTCCCGGGCCCATCGTGCAGGAGGCGACGGTACCAGCTGCGCAAATCGGCGATCATCCTGGGACGCGTGAAATGTTCTTGATAACGCTGCCGGCCGGCCTCGCCCATCCGGCGCGCCAGGTCCGGATCGGCCAGAAGCCTCGCCAAGGCTCCGCCCAAGGCGGCCACATCACGGGGAGGAACCAGGATCGCGGTTCGTCCGGCCTCCCCCACCTGCGATACTCCCATGGGCAGATCCGAGGCGATGACCGCCGTGCCGGCCGCCATGGCCTCCAGTTGGACCAGCCCGAAGGTCTCGCCGCCGTCGACGCTCGGCAGCACCAGGGCCCTGGCCCCCGCCAGACGGGCCTCCAGTTCACGGGGGGAAACCGCCCCGGCAAAGGTGATCCGGTCGCCAAGACCGAGCCGGGTCACCTGCTCCTGCAGGGACCGACGCCGCGGCCCGTCTCCCACGATCTGCAACCGGGCCCCGGGGACCAGCGCCATGGCTTCCACCAGGACCGAGACCCCCTTGTACGCAACCAGACGGCCCACGAAGAGAAACGTGTCGGGCCCGCGGTCCGTGGGAGCGGTCTGCGCCGCGGGCGCGATCCCGAACGGAATCACTTCCACCCGGTCGGACAAACCCTTCAGCTCGGTGGAGGCCTCGGCCAGGGCCGACGACGAAACACAGATTCCCGCCGCCTGCTCCAGGCACTTTCGGACCATGGGCCGCAACAGACGCCCGCCCAGCTTCTGTCGCACCATGTCCGCATGGTGCCATACGGCCAGCGCCGGCCTGGGCCCGGTGTTCCAGGATGACCACGCCAGCCAGGCTCCCGCAACCAGGGGATTGGGCAGGTGAAGGTGGACGATCTGCGGAGAGAAATCCCGTTGGAGATCCCGCAAGTCCCGCATCAGGTCCCAGGTCAGGGGCTGGGAGTTCCAATGCCCCGGGCAAGCCGACAGCGCCAGGATGCCCCGGCGACCGGTCTGGGGTGCGCTGATGACCGCGCGGCGACCGACGGCGTCAGGCGAGGCGGCCAACACGGCGACCTCGTCGCCTTCATGGAGCAGGCCCTGGGCGATGTTTTCCAAGACCGTTTCCATGCCCCCGGTATGGGGGGGATAGTGCTTGCCCACGTGCAGGATTCTCATGAACCGATTGTAGGGCAACACCCGCCGCTCGCAAAGCGGGAAGCCGGTAACACCTCGCTCGATCTTGGGATCGGATCTGCGAAGTCGACACGCCGGACCGCTCCCATGAACGGCCTCACGCCCGGACAAGCTGACCGGGTGGCAAAAAATCCCCCTTCGCCTTGACGGGAAGGGGGATTCTTTTCCAGGCTGACGCGGTCGCCATGAGACGGATGATTACATCATGCCGCCCATGCCGCCCATGCCACCCATGCCGCCCATGCCACCCATGTCGGGCATTCCGGAGCCATCCTTTTCGGGCTCGTCGGCAACGCAGGCCTCGGTGGTCAACAACATGGCCGCGATGGAGGCAGCGTTCTGGATCGCGCTGCGCGTGACCTTGGCCGGGTCGATGATCCCCTTGGCCATGAGGTCTTCATACTCCAGGGTGGCGGCGTTGAAGCCGATGTTGCCCTTCTTCTCGTCACGCAGGCGGGCAACCACGAGGGAGCCCTCGATGCCGGCGTTGGTGGCGATCATGCGCAGGGGCTCTTCGACGGCACGGGCCACGATGTCCCGGCCCACGGCCGCTTCACCGGTCAGATCCAGGGCCTTGATGGCCTTGGCGCACCGCAGCAGGGCAACACCGCCACCGATCACGATACCTTCTTCGACCGCGGCGCGGGTGGCGCTCAGGGCGTCCTCCACACGGTGCTTCTTCTCCTTCATCTCCATCTCGGTGGTGGCACCGACACGAATGACGGCCACGCCGCCGGCCAGCTTGGCCAGCCGCTCCTGCAGCTTCTCACGGTCGTAGTCGCTGGTGGTATCCTCGATCTGGGCGCGGATCATGTTGATGCGGCCCTTGACGTCCGCAGCCTTGCCCTTGCCACCGACGAGGGTGGTGTTGTCCTTATCGATGGTGACCTTGGAGCAACTACCCAGGTCGGCTGTGGTGGTATTCTCCAGCTTCAGGCCCGCATCCTCGCTCATGACGCGCCCACCGGTCAGGGTGGCGATGTCCTCGAGCATGGACTTGCGGCGGTCACCGAATCCAGGAGCCTTCACCGCGGCCACGTTCAGGGTGCCGCGCAGCTTGTTCACCACCAGGGTGGCCAGCGCTTCGCCCTCGATGTCCTCGGAGATGATCAGCAGGGGGCGGCCCATCTGGGCGATCTTCTCGAGGATCGGCAACATGTCCTTCATGCTGCTGATCTTCTTGTCGTGGATCAGGATCATGGGGTCGTCCATCTCCACGCGCATCTGCTCGGCGTTGGTCACGAAGTAGGGGCTCAGGTAACCGCGATCGAACTGCATACCCTCCACGACGTCCAGCTCCATCTCGGTGCCCTTGGCCTCCTCGACGGTGATCACGCCGTCCTTGCCGACCTTGTCCATGGCGTCGGCGATCATCTTGCCGATGGTCATGTCGTTGTTGGCGCTGATGGCGGCCACGTTGGCGATGGTCTCGCCGTCCTTCACCGGCTTGGCCATCTTCCTGATGGCATCGACGGCGGCGGCGGTCGCAGCCTCGATGCCGCGCTTGACGAACATCGGGTTGGCGCCCGCAGCCAGGTTCTTCAGGCCTTCGTGGATGATGGCCTGGGCCAGGATGGTGGCGGTGGTGGTGCCGTCGCCGGCCACGTCGTTGGTCTTGCTGGCGACTTCCTTGACCATCTGGGCGCCCATGTTCTGGAAGGGATCCTTCAGCTCGATCTCCTTGGCGATGGTCACACCGTCGTTGGTCACCAGGGGAGCGCCGTATTTCTTGTCCAGGATCACGTTCCGGCCACGGGGCCCGAGGGTGATCTTCACCGTATTGGCGAGGGCGTCCACGCCTTTCTTCATTTGATCGCGAGCTTCCTCGCTATAGTGGATCAGCTTGGCCATGTCAGATTCTCCTTCTGGTCAGGCGCCGCAAAGGGCCGGCGCGGATTCCGCGTTTTCAGGGACGGATACGTCCGTCAGCCCAGGATCGCCAGGACGTCGCTTTCGCGCAGGATGAGATAATCGTTGCCGTCGACGTTCACTTCGGTGCCGGCATACTTGCCGTACAGCACGATGTCGCCCTTCTTGACCTCGGGCGGCACGCGCTCGCCGCTGTCGCTGATCTGTCCCGGACCCGCGGCGATGATCTTGCCCTGCTGGGGCTTTTCCTTGGCCGTATCGGGGATGATGATCCCACCCTTCATCGTTTCCTTTTCCATCGGGGCCACAACGACCCGGTCAGCCAGCGGCTTCAATTTGATAGCCATGCTCGCTCCTCCCTCGTTCGATCTTCAGGTGATTCGAGACTGTTTAGCAGTCCCGGCATTCGACTGCCAACGTGACCGCAATATACCCGGTCACTCAAGCCCCGCAAGCTCATTCCCGGGAAATCGGCAAAAAAAATGAATTAGAGGGATTTTCCTGTCAAAATGTCGCACTCACCTGACACAACCACTCACAAATTGAGATCACCGGACCGCTGAAGGCTCAACCAAGCTGCCCCGCGCAGGGTCCAGAAAGGATCCAGAACGCGGGAATCTCCTGCCAAATAGGCACCCAGTCCCCCGGTCAGCACCACCGGGCTGGGGCCATATTTCTCCTGGAGGGCGTCGATGGTACCGAGGATGCCGTGGACGCCCGTCAACCAGGCACCGGCGGCCATGGCCGAGGCCGTGTCACGACCAATTTCCACTGGCGCGGGAGCGAAAGGAACGACATCGAGACGGGCGGCGTACTCCCCCAGCTTGCGGGCGGCAAAGGCCATACCCGGCGCGATGAGCCCACCCTGGAAGACACCGTCGGCAAGCAGGTCGAAGGTCGTCGCCGTGCCCGCATCCACGACCAGGGCTTCCTCAAGCCCCCAAGCACGCGCCAGAGCCATGTTGGCCAGTCGGTCCGCACCCACCTGCGAGGGTTGATCGACTCCCCACGAGAAAGGCATGGACCAGGTGTGGTCGATGATCTCGAGTTCGGGGATGACTCCCGCAAGCCGCTGCGACCAGTCCGGCACCACCGACACCAGGACCACCCGGTCCGCCTGAAGATTCTTCACGGTATCGGCGACCGCCGAAGCCAAGTGGGAGGCGTCGGGGGAGTCCGCAGGGCAAGCTTCCCAGCCACGCAAGGATGCGGGGTCGGGTAGTCTTGCCGCTAGCTGATCCCTGGTCGGCCGGCATGGGGGCAGGTGTTGCAGGGAGCACAGGCCCAGATGCAGGCGTGAGTTTCCGACGTTGAGGGTTGCCACACGCCGGGCCCCGTCTCCCCTAGCGGCCATGGGGATCCTCCGCCTTTCCGTCCGGTCCACTGGTGTGCAGGATATGCACATCCCCGACCTGGACCAGAATCAACTCGCCATCGGCGGCCGTGAGTTTCAACCCTCCGCCGTCGTCGATCCCTGCCGCCCGGCCTGCGAGGACCTTGTTGATCGACTGCACCCGGACTTCCCGTCCCAGCAGGCAGTCCAGATGGTCCAGGCTGCTGCGATAGGGTGCCCACCCTTCGGCCTCGAACCGGTCCAGTTCATCCTCGACCTTGGCCATCAGCGCGCCGGCTGGAACGGAGGGTTTGACCAGGCTACCGGTTTCCTGCAGCACACTGGTCGCCGTACCCTGGAGGTCGGCGGGAAAGCCCCCCCTGGGGGTCGCAAGGTTCAATCCCAAGCCCCCCACCGTCAGGGAAGCCGTCGCGGTGACCTCGCGCTGCAGCAGGATTCCTCCCAGCTTGCGTTCACCGACCATGATATCGTTGGGCCACTTCAAACGTGCGTCGACCCGGAGGGTTTCGCGCAACATGGTCACCGTCATCAAGCCCAGCCAGACCGAGAATCCGCGTCCGAGCGCCACACGGTGAGACGGAATCACCACCGAAAGATTCAATCCCCCGCAGTCGGTCCACTTGCGGCCCTGACGCCCATGGCCGGCGGTCTGGGTGCGGGCAACAACCAGGTTGCCCGTCCCCGCCTCCTGGACCGGCGATAGTTGCTCGATTTCCCGGGCCCGCCATCCCCAGCCGTCCCACTCACATAGCCGACCGGTAGCCGTCTCCCCCAGTCCACGCAGGAAATCGTTGGTGCTGCCGACACTGTCCAGCAGGTACAGGCGCCCCCCGTCCCGCAGGAAACGATTACCCGGCGTGAAGCTGGCCAGCCCGAACCAGTCTCGGGCCACACTCTTCGGCGTCCCGCTCCCCGAGTGGAATCCCGTCATGGCGCGTCCCCGCTTTCCGGCGCGAAGTCCAGACCCACGTCCCAGGCCGTCACCGAGTGGGTCAAGCTGCCCACGGAGATCGCATCCACCCCGGCCTGGGCGTAGGCGGCCACCGTTTCCAGCCCCATGTTCCCGGACGATTCCAGCCGGCTGGCAACGCCGGCCCGGCCACGGCACGCCACCGCTTCGCGCGTCATCTCCACGCTGAAGTTGTCCAGCAGGATCCACTCCACGCCCAACGACAGCGCGGCGGTCAACTGATCCAGATCGTCGACCTCGACTTCGATGGCCAGGGCGGGAAATTCCCGCCGGGCGCGGGCGACAATGTCGGCCAGGGGTTCGCGCCGCGCCGCCCAATGGTTATCCTTGAGCATGATGCGATCGAAAAGCCCCATGCGATGGTTATCCCCGCCCCCGCACCGCACGGCGTATTTTGCCAATCGCCGGTAGCCGGGCAGGGTCTTGCGGGTGTCGAGAATGCGGCAGTCGGTCCCGGACACGGCGTCCACCAGCTGGGCCGTCCGCGTGGCGATGCCGCCCAGGTGCTGCAGGAAATTCAAGGCCGTGCGCTCGCCCGTCAGGATGGCGGCCGCCGGCCCGGCCACTTCGGCCAGGGGCTGTCCCGCTTCCACACTTTGGCCGTCCCGGGCCAGGAGTTCGCAATGAACCTCGTCCGACAATCCTCCATACACCAGCGTCAACAGGGGCAGCCCTGCACAGACCCCCGCGCGGCGAGGAACCACCAGCGCGCGCGCGCGTGAGGAGGGATCCACCGCCACGGCCGTCGTGGCGTCGCCCGGCCCGATATCCTCGGCCAGGCTTCGGCGCACCAGTTCGGAAACCCAGGGGTCGACAGGGAAGGTCAGGGAGTTTTCCATCGTGTTCAATCCTCCGTGCCGATGCCCCACTGGGCCTTGAGGTCATCGAGCCGATCCCGCAACGTGGCGGCCTTTTCGAATTCAAGGTTCCCGGCCGCCGCCAGCATTTCCCGCTCCAGCCAATGGACAAGTTCGCGCGGCGAGAGGTCTTCCCGCAACACCGCTTCCCAGGGCTTGTTGTCGACGACATCCTCCTGGAGGCCCCGACCTCCGGCGGCACTGGTGGACATGATGATCTCCTCGCGCGATTTGGTCACCGTGCGCGGGGTGATGTTGTGTTCCTTGTTCCAGGCAATTTGCCGCTTGCGGCGGCGGTCGGTTTCGTCGATGGCCCTGCGCATGGAGCGCGTGATGCGGTCGGCATACATGATGACTTCACCGTTGAGATTCCGGGCCGCGCGGCCGGATGTCTGGATCAGGCTGCGTTCGCTGCGCAGGAACCCTTCCCGGTCAGCATCCAGAATGGCGACCAGCGAAACCTCCGGAAAGTCCAGACCTTCGCGCAGCAGGTTCACGCCCACCAGCACGTCGCTCTTCCCCAGGCGCAGGTTGCGCAGGATCTCGATGCGGTCCAACGCCATGATGTCCGAGTGGAGGTAACAGACCTTGATCCCCGCGGCCGCGAGGTATCCCGTGAGGTCCTCGGACATCTTCTTGGTCAGCGTCGTCACCAGTACCCGTTCCCCGCGCGCGGTCACTTTGCCGATGCGCTCGATCAGGTCGTCCACCTGGAACTTGACCGGCAGGACGGTGATGGGCGGGTCGATCAGACCAGTGGGACGGATCACCTGTTCCACCACCACGCCGCCGGACTTTTCCAGCTCGTAGTCGCCGGGGGTCGCCGAAACGAAGATCGTCTGGGGCGTAACGGCTTCGAATTCCGCGAAGGTCAGGGGGCGGTTGTCCAGGGCGCTGGGCAAGCGGAAACCGTGCTCCACGAGGTTCTGCTTGCGCGAGCGGTCGCCCTGGTACATGGCCCCGATCTGCGGGATCGTGGCGTGGGATTCGTCGATGACCATGAGGTAATCTTCGGGGAAATAGTCCAGCAGGCAGGCGGGCCGCTCACCCTCGTTGCGGCCGTCGAAGTAGCGGGAATAGTTCTCCACACCGGGACAATGCCCCAGCTGCTGGATCATCTCCATGTCGTAGCGGCAGCGGGAGGCGAGCCGCTGGGCCTCCAGGTTGCGACCGTCCCGATCGAACTCGCCCAGGCGCACCTCCAGATCCCGACCGATGGCGTCGATGACCGGTCCCACCCCTCCCTGCCCCAGGACGAACTGGGTGGCCGGGTAGATGGCCGCTCCCCCCACCTTCTCCCTGGTCCGGCCGGTCAACGGTTCCACCCAGGTCAGCTGTTCGATTTCATCGCCGAAGAACTCCACCCGCAGGATCTTGTCGTCGAAACCCGAGCGGATTTCCACCGAATCGCCGCGCACCCGGAAGGTCCCGTAGTCGGCCTCCAGGTCGTTGCGGTGGTACTGGATGGCCACCAGCTTGGCCAGCAATTCGTCCCGGTCCAGCTCCAGTCCGACGCGCAATCCGATGATCCCTTCCTTGAAGGTGCGGGGATTGCCGACGCCGTAGATCGCCGACACGCTGGCCACCACAATGACGTCGCGGCGCGACAGCAGGCTGCTCGTCGCCCGCAGCCGCAAGCGTTCGATCTCGTCGTTTATGCTGGTGTCTTTCTCGATGTAGGTATTGGTGGCCGGAATGAAGGCCTCGGGCTGATAGTAGTCGTAGTAGGAGATGTAGTACTCGATCGCATTGTCGGGGAAGAACCCCTTGAGCTCCCCGTAGAGCTGGGCGGCCAGGGTCTTGTTGTGGCTGAAGACCAGGGCCGGACGCTCGAGTTCGGCGATGGCGCTGGCGATGGTGAAGGTCTTCCCCGATCCCGTCACGCCCAGCAGGGTCTGCCAGCGCGAGCCGCGGCGCGCTTCACGCACGAGCTCGGCGATGGCTGTGGGCTGGTCGCCCGTGGGCGAAAATGGGGCAACGAGGCGGAACAGTGACATGGCGGTTACAGACCGACCGAGTGCCGGTCGAGAATGATTTCCTGACCGGGTCTCAGACCGACCAGGGTGCAGGGCCGATCCTGGAGCAGGACCTCGACCCCTTCGACGCGGTCCAGCTTCAGACCGAAGTGGTCGTCGCCCCGCCAGGCCACGACGTATCCGTCCCGGCAGCGATAGACGCGACCGGATTCGACGCTGCCACCGGGGAACACGGGCAGGTCACCGTCGACGGCCGGCCACACGGCCGGGGCGAAATCATGTTCCCCATCCACCCGCACCTGGATTCCGGTGTGCGACGGCATCCGCAGCAAAAGGGTGAGGTCCCCCCGGCCCGAAGTGAAATCGAAGTCCCCCCCCCGTGGGCAGGGGACGGTCGCCGGGACCGCCACGGAACTCTGTTGCTCCGTCGAATCGGCGGGTGATGCGGCCGTGGTTGCGGAGCTGGTATCGACGGTAGCCGATGCCGGAATGGTTGTCCGCTCGGCGGGCGGCTGCTGCCGGCAACCCCGCACCGCGAACAGGATGATCACCAGGGCGACGACGGCGCCGGCCGCATAGATCATCCAGGGCCGCCAGGACATGCCGAGCTTCTGGACGACCACTTCCTCCGCATCCCAGACCGAGGCGCCCTGCGAAGCCGCGCTCCTCTGCTCTCCTCCGGTCATATCCCCGTAGAGATCAAGCACCCGCCGGGGATCCTCTCCCACGGCCTGGGCGATGGTGCGCAGGAAGCTTTTGACGTAGAGCGGTCCGGACAACTTGTGATACTCGTCCGCCTCCACCGCCATGACCATGGCTTCGGGAATCTTGGTCAGACCCGCCACCTCGGTGAGGGTCAGATCGCGTTTTTTCCTGGCGGCAGCCAGGATCTCTCCGGGAGTCTGCACGACACGCCCTTCCTAGCCCTCTGCGAGGGCCATCAACCGCTGCGCCAATGTCTCGGCCGTGGCGCGGTTTTCCGCCAGCAACTCCTCCTGCTTGCGCACCACCTCGGCCGGGGCGTTGGCGGTGAATTTCTCGTTGGCCAGCTTGGCCTCGCAACCCTTGATCCAACCCCGGACCTTGTCCAGTTCCTTGGTCAGACGCTGCCGTTCCTTGTCCAGATCCACCAGACCGGCCATCAGCAGGAAAACCTCGACCGTTCCGCATACTCCAGTTCCCGCGGGAGCAGGATCGTCTCCACCGCAGACCACGGTCACTTCCTCGAGTTTGCTCAGCAGGGTGATTTCCGCGGCATCCTCCCGCAGGTCATCCACCTGGTCGGGATCCGGGACGCGCAACAGGACCCGGCCCCGACGTCCCGGAGCCACATCCAGCTCGTTGCGCAGGTTGCGGATCACGGTCACGATTTCCATGACCCGGCCAAAGCGTTCCTGGTCGGCGGCGAACGTCTCCGCACCCGCGTTCTCCGGCAGGGAAGAAACCATCAGGAATCCTCGGGCGGGAGGCAACCAGCTCCAAAGTTCCTCGGTGATGAAGGGCATCACCGGATGCAGGAGCTTGTACGCGACTCCCAGGACCAGGACCGGCACCTGGACCGCGACGGCCCGGGCGTCGGCATCCCGCATGCGGGATTTGACCGCTTCCAGGTACCAGTCGCAGAACTCGTGGCGGAAAAAGTTGAACACGCCGTAGGAGGCGTCGTTGAGCCGCCGCCTTCCCATGGCGTCCTCGTAGTCGGCCACCGTCCGCATCAGTCTTCCCAGGACCCAGCGGTCGGCAAGTTCCAGGTCCTCGTCACCGACGTTCGCGGGCAAAGGAGTGCCGAAAACCGCCTCCCACAGCTCCGTGAACCAGGCTCCGGCATCGTCGTGCCAATCGTGGGCGCCCAGGGCCTTCTGCAGGTCCAGAATCCGCGGCGCGGTCGCAGGGGCTTCCTCACGCGCGGGCAACCCCGCCTCGTCCCAGGTCCCCAGCACCAGCTTGGTCGCCTGGAAGATCTTGTTGCAGAAGTTGCGTCCCACCTCGAGGGTCGCCTCGCTGAAGAAGATGTCCTGCCCCGTCGGCGTCAGCATGACCAGACTGCAACGCAGGGCGTCCGCGCCGTACTTGTCGATCAGGTCGATGGGATCGGGACTGTTGCCCAGGGATTTGCTCATCTTGCGACCGTCGTCGTCACGCACGATTCCGGTGAAGAGCACTTCGCCGAAGGGCTTCTCCCCCAGGAATTCGTAGCTGGCCATCATCATCCGGGCCACCCAGAAAAAGATGATATCCGCGGCCGTGACCAGCACGCTGGTCGGATGATACCGCTTGAGGTCCGCAGTGGCTTCGGGCCAGCCCAGGGGCGAAAAGGTCCACAGCCAGCTGCTGAACCAGGTGTCGAGCACGTCCTCGTCCCGACGCAGGGCCTCCCCACCGCAATCGGGGCACGCGGTGGGCGCCTCGACGGCCGCGATCTCGCCGCCGCAACCGTCGCAATACCAGACCGGAATCCGGTGTCCCCACCACAATTGCCTGCTGATGCACCAGTCCCGGATATTGGTCATCCAGTTGTTGAAGACACCGATCCAGCGCTCGGGATAGAGCATCACCTCGCCGTCGGCAACGGCCTTCACCGCCGGTTGCGCCAACTGGTCCATGCGTAGGAACCATTGCCGCGACAGATAGGGTTCGATGATGGTGCCGCAGCGGTCGTGGTGCCCCACCTGGTGCTCCTGGGCTTCCACCTTGCCCAACAGCCCCTCGTCCCCGAGGGCGGCCACGACGGCCTCCCGGCAGGCATAGCGATCCAACCCCGCAAACTTGCCGGCGGACTCGTTCATCACGCCTTCGGGGGTCATGCAGATCACCTGGGGCAGATCGTGGCGCCGGCCGACCTGGAAATCGTTGGGGTCGTGGGCCGGAGTGATCTTCACGAAGCCGGTGCCCTTCTCTGGGTCTGCGTGGTGATCCCCGATGATGGGGATCTCCCTTCCGGTCAGCGGCAGCAGCACGGTCTTGCCGATCAACCGGCTGCGCTCCGGGTCGCTCGGGTGCACGGCCACCGCCGTGTCGCCGAACATGGTCTCCGGTCGGGTGGTGGCCACGGTCACCTGGCCGCTGCCGTCGGCCAAGGGGTAGATCAAGTGCCAGTAATGCCCCTGCAATTCCTGGTATTCCACCTCGTCGTCGCTGATGGCGGTCAGACAGTGGGGGCACCAGTTCACCAGATACACATCCCGGTAGATCAGGCCCTTTTCCTTCAAGCGCACGAAAGCCTCGGTCACGGCGCGGTTGCGCGCTTCGTCCATGGTGAAGGCTTCGCGTTTCCAGTCCAGGCTGCAGCCGAGACGCCGGATCTGCTGGGTGATCCGGCTGTGGGTCTTCTCCTTCCAGACCCAGGCCCTTTCCAGGAAGGCCTCCCGTCCGGCGGCGCGCTTGTCAATCCCATCGGCGGCCATCTGGCGGGTGACCACCTGCTCGGTGGCAATGCTGGCGTGGTCGGTACCGGGCACCCACAGGGTGGGCTGGCCGCGCATCCGCGCCCAACGGATCAACGTATCCTGGATGGCATTGCCCAGGCAGTGCCCCATATGCAGGATGCCGGTGACGTTGGGAGGCGGCAGAGTGATCACGAAGGGTGCACCGGGCAGATCCTCGTCCGGGGCGAACAACCCCGCATTTTCCCAACGGTCATACCATCGTTCCTCGAGTCCCTCGGGACTGTACTGCGCCATGTTCCGGGTTTCGCTCACGGTGTTCTCCTGGCTGTCCTGATTGGGCAAGCGGATGGGGCAAACCCCCTGTGGATGCTTGCGTCCCGTCCGCCCGGGCTGAATCCCGAATCTAACATCAACGTTGGAGTGGAGCAAAGCCGCGATTGGGTCGGGTTCTTCCTGGCGAAGCCCGGGGGATCTGGTATGATCCCTTCAACCGGCACCGTGAGGTTTCCATGCGCTATCGTTCCGTCTATTCCGACCCCCTCGTGGAAAAGGCCACCCGCCGTTTGGGGCTGTACGGGATCGTCCCCATTTTCGCGATCCTGGGCCTGGCTGTTCTGCTGGAGATACCCGATAAACCGGAACTGGATTTTTCCGTTCGCCAACTCGAGGTCGTGGCGGTGGAGCGTTCCGCACGCGCAGCCGGCCTGGAGCCCGGTGATCGCATCACGACGATCGCCGGCCGGCCGGTGTCCACCATGCCCGGTTACTTCACGGCCCTGGCCAGGCATCGCACCCTCGATCCCTTGCCCCTGGAGGTGACGCGGAACGGCCGTGCTCTGGCTGTGGTCGTCGTGCCCCATCCCCCATCCCAGGCTCGCCTGACCCGTTCCTACAGCCAGTGGGGGGTCGGCCTCGCCTTTCTGGTCATCGGTTGGTGGGTGCTGCGGCGGCGCCACGACCCGGTGGCCCGCAACTTCTTCGCCTTGTGCATGATCTTCGCCTTCGTGCTCATGGAGATCCCGGATCGACCCTACCTGGACTATATGTGGTTCAAAGAAAGCCTGCGATGGCTTCTGCAACTCCTTTTGCCCGCGTATTTTCTGAGATTCTTCGTCCAGTTCCCGGCACCCCGCCGAACCCCCTCCGGCCAACCGGACAAGCTGCGTTGGATGCTGATTCCCGGCTGGACCCTCTTTCTCCTGACCACCCTGGGAGACGTGACGGGCTTGACCGGACTCCTGCCCCGCATGGCCGCCTGGCTGGAAGGCATCTCCCTCCTCTACATGCTCGGTTTCATCGTGGCCGGCCTGGTGATCTTCGCGCGCAAGATCCGCCGCAGGGACCGGCCCATCGAACACACCAAGATGCGCGTTGTGCTCATCGGGATCCTCTGTGGCCTGACACCCTTCCTGTCCGCGGCCATCGTCGGCAACCTCATGCCGGGCGCCGCCTTGCCCCAGTGGCAATACCTGGCCTTCTCCCTCCTGTTGGTTCCGGCCAGCTTCGCCCTGGCCATCATGCGCTTCGGCGCTCTGGACAAGGACTTCATCCTGCGCACCAGTCTGATCTACGGCCTGCTGACGGCCATGGTCCTGGGGTGCTATTTCGTGGTCGTGGTGGGGATCGGCCTCGTTTTCGGCCGCCTGCTCGGGGTGCGTTCGGATCAGATCACCCTGGCGATGGTCGCCGGGTGCGGATTGCTGGCCCTGCCTCTGCGGAACCTGGCCCAGCGCTGGGTCGACCGCGCCTTCTACCCGGCCCGCCAGGCCAACCGCCGCGCCATGAATCGTCTGGCCGGCGAATTGACCGAATTGATCGATGCCGACGAGGCCATCGCACTGCTCCACGAGCGGCTGCAAGCCCTCTTCATGCCCACCACCCTGGCCATCTACCTGGTCGACTCGTCCGGGTCATTCTTCCCGGTATCCGGACCCGTCACCGACGAGGAACCTCCGCCCGCCCAGCCGCCCGACGGCACCCTCGTGCGCCTGCTCGGCAGAATCCGCTACCCTCTGTTCACCGAGGAGGTGGAAGATCTCCTGCTGGAGGCGGGCAGCGACCAGGACTCCATGGCCCTGCTGACGGTCATGCAGCCCCAGCTTCTGGTCCCCCTGATCACGGGCAACCGGTTGCTGGGCTTCCTGGCCCTGGGTGACAAGAAGGGCAAGGCCCTCTACAGCCAGGAAGATCTCGCCAACCTGCTGTCCCTGGCGATCCAGGCCGCCCCCCTGATCGAAAGCCGGCAGCTCTACCGGGAAAGCCTGCACCAGAAGCGCCTGGAGGCGGAGCTGGAAGTCGCCCGGGAGATCCAGACCCGGCTGCTGCCCACCGAGACCCTGCGGGGCGAGGGGTTTGTCATCCAAGGGCGAAATGAACCGTCCCGCATGGTGGGAGGCGATTTTTTCGATTACTTCCAGCTTCCCGACGGATCGGTGGCCCTGGCCATCGCCGACGTCTCGGGCAAGGGCATCCCCGCCGCCCTCTTGATGACCTCCCTGAGCGTGGCCTTTCGCAACGAGGCCAATCCGGCTTCAGGCGCGCGCGAGGTCATCGCCCGCTTGAACCGGACCGTCCACGGGCTCGTCACCCCCGGTCAGTTCGTGTGTTTCTTCTTCGGCATCCTGGATCCTCGCAGCGGGGGATTGACCTATTGCAACGCGGGAATGGATCCACCGGTCCTGTTCCGCGCCGCCGCCGGGATCAAGGAATTCCTGCGCCGGGGAGGACCCGTGCTGGGGGTCGATTCTCAGCGGGAGTATCGCGAAGGCCACTTGACCCTCCAGCCTGGGGATTTCGTGCTTTTTTACACGGACGGATTGACCGAGCAGCGGAACCGCCAGGGGGAATTCTTCGACATCGAGAGGCTGTGCGAGGAAGCCAACGGACCGGCAACGGACACCTGCGGCCAGCGACTTGACAGAATATTTTGCAGGGTATCGGACTTCGGCGACGACCGGGAGCCGGACGACAAAACAGCGATGTTGTTGATTATCAACCAGATATAAGAATTAAAGGATTCCGGTACCCCTCTTGCAAGCTTCGGGCAAGAAGCGGCCTCGCCCGGAAATGAAGACTCAAGTCTGCGGCGATCCAACCGATTCCCAACATGGCAGTGTTCCCTTAACCCTTTGGACAGGAAAGGGGGGATCGAAAATGGGACCTGATATTTGTATTATGGCGGGTCTTGCCTTGATCGATCTCTTTTGGTGGTTGAGAAAATGACGAGCGCAAGTTAAGCCCCTGACTCCCGGCAAAGGCTGACGTCAGGGGCTTTTTCCATCCTTACCCATCGCCTGCATGCATTCGCTAATTTTCCAGAAGTTTGAAAATTTCCTGTTCATAAGCACCCTTGGGATACCCACCGACCCACTTATTCCTGATCACACCGTTGGCATCCAGCAAGAAGGTCGTGGGAAGGTTCTGCACGCCGAACTTCTGGAAAACGTCGGCATCGCCGAATACGAAGGGGAAGGTGAACCCGCCCTTTTCCACGTAGGCTTTGACCTTCGAAGGCCCTTCCTGCCCCAACGACACCCCCACCACCACGAAATCCCTGCTGTGCTCCCGACTGAGCTCCTCCAAGTGCGGGAGGGCCCGGCGACAGGGCGGGCACCAGGTGTCCCAGAAATCCACCAGGACGGTCTTGCCCCGCAACTCCTTCAGGTCCAACCGGCCCCCATCCACGCGCTCCAGGGAAAAAGCGGGCGCGGTCTGGCCAACCTCGGACCCGACATCGACAACCTGATCCCGGGATCCGCAGCCCGGATACGACCAGAGGCCGAAGGCCAAAATGATCAGCAGCGAAAATCTGGTGGCAATCCGCACGGCGCTTCCTTTCCCGACGATCCTGAAGAGACTTGTTGGTCTGCGGCAATATGGTAACATCCGCGCATTCCGGCAACACTCCCGGCCCGAACCGGCCCCATGAATTGGGAACTTGTGCCTCGTTCGAGCCTTCGTATGCTGTCCATGAAACTTTCCGACGGCTGAAATGGAGCGCCAGTGAACATTGAACGAAAATGCCTCCCCATCTTTGCCCGGGTAACCTTGACCCTGCTCCTGTTGGGTCTGGCGATTCCCACCGACGCCCAGACCGCGGGCGGGGCTCTTGCCGTTTCCATCGGTGATGGCCTGGCGACAATCGGGCAAAACCTCCAGATGGAGGTCACCGTGACTCCCCCGACCGGCCAGAGCCTGGCGCCCGGCACATGGGATCTTCAGGTGTCGGGAAACGGTGGACCGTTCCTTGACGAGGCCTACCCTGTGGAAATCCTCGAACCCCCCTCGGGCCCGGGTTCGACCACCACGCTCCGGTGGACCGCCCCGGTTCCGTCCGGTGCCGAAGTTGGGCCACGTGAGTTGCATGTCGTCTTCACGGGGAATTGGAGCGACGGCAGCCCCGTCCGCCTGACCTGGACCGGGTCCGTCCCCGTGGATTATGGAAGTGACTGGACAGCCGACAAGATCTCCTCGTACATCGAGCGCAAAGGGTTGGGACTCTTCCTGGCGGCCGTGTTCGGTTTCGGCCTGCTCATGAGCCTCTCCCCCTGCATCTACCCCATGATCCCCATCACCCTGGCCGTGATCGGAGCCCGCACCCAGGACAAGGGTCCCGCCCACGGCCTCATGCTCTCGGTGACTTACGTGGTCGGCATGGCCTTGGTCTACGCCATCCTGGGCGCCTTGAGCGCCACGGTTTTCAGCGGCATCACCGCCTTCATGCAGAGCCCCTATGTGCTGGTGCCCATCGCCCTGCTCATGGCCGGTCTGGCCCTGAGCATGTTCGGAGCCTACGAGCTGGAGGCCCCGGCTTTTCTGCGCGACCGGCTGCAGAAGACAGGCGGCGGCCAGGGCGGAAACCTGCTGGGCGTGCTGGTCATGGGCATGGTCGCCGGGTTGGTGGCCTCGCCCTGTGTCGGCCCCTTCCTCGCCGCCTTGCTGGTGTGGGTGGCCACGACCGGAAACGTAATGCTGGGTTTCTTCTCCCTGTTCACCTTCGGTATCGGGATGGGAATGCTGCTGATCGGGGTGGGCACCTTCCCCAGCTTGATGGGCAGCATGCCTTCGAGCGGTGGCTGGATGGTCACCGTCCGCAACGGCATGGGGCTGATCCTGCTGGCCATGGCCTTCTACTTCGTCCGCCCCGGGGCCGTGTTGCCCGCGACGTTCTTCTATCCGCTGCTGGGAATAACCACGGTGCTGGTGGCCGTCTTCATGGGCGCCTTCGACAGCGTCACCCCCGAGACCGGCTGGTGGGCCAAGACCCGCAAGGGTCTCGGCCTCTGCACCCTGACCGCCGGCCTGATCATCCTGCTCATCGGGTTTTCCCTACACTTCGATTTGCCGTCCCTCCTGCCGGTCCAGGACGCCTTGCAGACAGCGGAAACGGTTCGGGTCACCCCTACGGATCAAACACGGGGCACCGGATCCGCCGAATCAGTTTCCGCTCCGCGGGAGATCGAATTCACCGTGGTGCAGTCCGGACCCGGGGCCCAGGACTTTCTGACTGCCAAGCGGGCCGAGGCCAAGGCCGCAGGCAAACCCATGCTCATCGATTTCTGGGCCAGCTGGTGCGTCTACTGCAAGAAGCTGGATAAGCTCGTGTGGCATGACCCGGCGGTGGCGGCCGAAGCGGCACGGTTCGTCACGATCAAGGTCGACGCCACCGCCCCGGACGACGACGAGATGACGGCCATCAAGGAGGAGTTGAAGGTCCCCGGCCTGCCGCGTGTCGTGTTCATCGACAGCCGCGGCAAGATACTCGACGGCCTCAGCACCGGCTTCCAGGAGGCCGACAAGATGCTGGACACTCTTCAGAAGGTGCGCTGAGACGCCCGAAACGGAACAGGCCGCCGGCGCTCAGCGCCGACGGCCTGGATCCCTCGCCACTTCAATCCTACTGGAACCGCACTTCGCTGCGACGGTCGACGTCGAACACCTTGATCAATCCACCGGTTTCGTTTTCGGTGAGGATCTCGACCATCCCATCACCGTCGATATCCAGCAGTTCGATCCGGCTGAAGAAATTCTCGTCTTCCCATTCCACGTTGCCGCTGATGGGGTCGAGCACCTTGCCGGTGTTCAGAACCACCTCGTTGCTCCCGTCCCCGTCCACATCACCGCACCGGATCTGGGTGGCGGAGTACTCGTCGATACTCGTGTTCTCCTTGGAGAAACTGGACCCGTCCACCTGGACGAGCCGGCCATCGGCGATCATGACGATTTCGGATTGCGGGTCGTCGTCCAGATGGCCCGTGGTGAAGCAGGGAATCTGCGTGTACTCACCCGTGAGCGTCTCCCAAAGTAACGCGAAACCATCCAGACTCCACGCGTACACCATGCCGCCGGCGGTGCGGCACAGCAACGCGTCATCGAGGCCGTCACCCGCCAGGTCCACCACCAGGACCTCCTCCGGTGCGCCGGACAAGGTCTTGCTCTTCCAGACTTCCTGCACGCCGCGGGCCGTGAGTTTGATGACATGGACGGTGCCGAAGCGTTCGGCGATGACGAAATTCATCCCCGCTTCCCCATCCAGGGGTTCGAACTGGACCATATGATTCAGCCGCTGGGCGGTGCGGGACAGATCATGGTACTGGCTATAGGAAAGTTCTCCTGTCGGTGGGGCCCCCAGCGAACTCACCGCCACGAAACACGACATGAGGCACAGGATGGCGATACACAGGAAACGGGTCACAAACATGGTCAACCTCGTGGTTCAAAAGAAGGAGCAGGGGTGAGAGGGAATATAGCCCAAATCGCCGCGCGCGTCCCGCGAAATCCCGTCCGGATCGGACCCGATCCCGGTGTTACCAGGGCAACGGAATGCCCAGCCCCAGACGCGCCGACCAGTTGATGTAATCGTGTCCCTGGCGCTTGTATTGAAGGTACTGCCCCCGCAACTCGCACAGATACTTGTCCCCGATGGGCCATTCAAAGCCCACCCCCCCCAAAGGGGCCCAACCGATCTGCGTGCCCCGCTGTTCACCCTCGGCAAAGCTGATCTCGCTGATGCCGATCCCCGCTTCCACGAAGAAGACCCGGCCGGCGTCCTCGGAGTCCACGGCGCCGAGGTAACGCCGCACGACGAGATCCCCGCTACGGATCCGGTAATGGGTGTAGAGTTCCTGGTAATCCACCTGAAGAACCAGCCCGGCATTCCACTGGCCCAGAAATTCCAGGAAGTTGGCCGCCTGGCCGGGATGAAATACCACGGCTCCGCCATAGCCGAACTGGCCGTTCGAGTTGGAAAAGGCCCCTCCGGCGCCCACCCGGCCGAGCAGATAGACGGGACAATCGGGATCCAGGCCGAGGCCCGAACGCGGCAGGGACAGTCGGGGGTTCTCTCGCGGGCTGCCCTGGGCCGAACCCGGCAAGAGGCCCACCAAGGCCACCAGAGACAGCAGGGCCGGCAGGGCCGGCAGGATAATCCTGTCGAGGCGAATGCGCAGAGCCTGGGTGTCCATGGTCGTCTCCTGGTTGGGTGATGCAAGCCGGGGCTGGATTTGCAAGGGCGATGCCAGAGTTGACCACTCCCCGCCGGACTCATATTGCCTTACACGGCAAGAGGTTGTATTATCCTTGCAATGTCGTTGGCGCCCACCCCAGGCCGGTGGGGCAGATACGCCAACACCGTCCTGGTTGAATAATGGGCAACGGAAAAGGCCATGTGCGACCCCCGACCTCCCCTTCCACCGGAAGATTTCTTCCTCACCGTCGCCGGCGAAGCCGCTTGCGAGGTGAAGATCAAACGTTCCCGTTTCATCGGACTCGTCGCCCCGGTCTGCGAGGCGACCGCCGTCCGCTCCTGGGTCGAGGTCCAGGAAAAGCGCTACCATGACGCCCGCCATGTCTGCTTCGGCTGGCGCCTGGGCCACGGCACGGCGATCACCGAGAACCGCAGCGATGCCGGCGAACCTTCAGGCACGGCGGGCGAACCCATTCTGGCGGCCCTGCGCAAGGTCGACGTAAGCGACGCGGTGGTCGTGGTGGTGCGGTACTTCGGCGGTATCAAGTTGGGCACCGGAGGACTTTCCCGGGCCTATGGTGAAGCCGCCGGTACGGTCCTCGAGCAAGCGGGCACACGCGTGGTTCGGCTCGGCCGCGACCTGGCCCTGGATTTCCCCTATGACCAGCGCAAGACCCTGGACTATCTGCTGCAACAATGCCGCGGCCGGATCCGGGACGAATCCTACACCGAGCAGATCAGCTGGCGGATCTGGCTGCCCCACTCCCAGTATCCAAAATTTTTGGCCATGGTCCGTGAAGCGACCGCCGGCTCCGTCGTACCCCGGGAATTTCCTGAAGACCGGGCATAAAAACGGCCCCGGTAAAACCGGGGCCGCTCTTCGTTCGCCGTTCGGGACATCGGATCAGATTCGCGTGTCCTCGGCATAATCGTGCATGTAGCGGAAGGCCTTGCTGGTGCGGATCTTCTCGAAGGCCTCTTCCTTGATCTGCCGGATGCGTTCCCGGGTCAACCCCATGATCTTACCGATCTCCTCCAGGGTCATTTCCCGATCGCTGCCCAGGCCGTAGTAGAGCTTCAGAACCTTGGCCTCGCGCTCCTTCAGGTCACACAGCATGCGGTCGATGCTCCGGTTCAGGTCGTCGTCCATGACCTTGCAGTCCGGACCCTCGCTGGTGGTGTCCTCCAGGAAGTCCATGTAGGTGCTGTCCTCGTCATTGCCGACGAAGTCGTCGAGGAAGAAATTGTCCTGCATCAGCGGCAGGGTATCTTTCACCTCGTCGATGGACAGTCCCAGCTTGGCGGCGATCTCTTCGGGCTCGGGCTTGCGGCGCAGTTTCTGCTGCAGCTCACCGCTTGCCTTCTTGATCTGGTTGAGCACGCGGGCCCGATTCAGGGGCATGCGCACGATCTTGCTGTGGTTGGCCAGGGAAGCCAGGATGGACTGACGAATCCACCACACCGCATAGGAGATGAACTTGTAGCCACGGGTCTCGTCGAAACGCTGGGCGGCCTTGAGCAGCCCCAGGTTGCCTTCGTTGATCAGGTCTTCCAGGGGCACACCGTAGTGGGCGTATTCCTTGGCGATGGACACGACGAAACGCAGATTGGCCTTGACCAGCTTGTGCAGGCTTTCGCTGTCGTTGCTATGGATACCGCGGGCCAGTTCGCATTCCTCGTCCCTGGTCAACAGGGAGTAGGTCTTCACTTCCTGGAAATACAGGTCCAGGTTGCTCATCAACTGGGCCGCAGGCACCGTGCTGCGCTGGTTGCGCGCAGACTTGGCACTCTTGCCGTGGGGAGTCTTGGCAGCCTTGCGCACTTTGCGGGCTGCGGGGTTCTTTCCAACCTTGGCCATTTCGACCTTCCTTCCCGGGGGTTTTTGCAATTCCCCCAGAAATTCCCGTTGCCGGTGGGGTTGCTTTGCTTCCCTAATTACAATTCCCATACCACGCCCTCACCCAATTCTGACATTTCTTGACCGTTACAACCCATTGCAAACACTAATGTTAATTTGCCAACATCGGCGCGGGATCCTCCCACCCACTCAAACAGGAGCCGGTTTTGACATTTTGACAAAAGCGGGGCTGTTCACGAGGTCAGGTTGTCAAATTCTTTTTTGATGTTCGCGTTGCCGGTGACCAATGATAAATTGGCACCCCATGAATGAACCATCCGAAAACACGGATCTCCCCGGGCCCCCGACAGGCGTCGGTTCCGGCGGGATGCGCTGGGCGCGTCTGGGGAGCCGCCTGCCCCTCCTGGTGACGGCCCTCCTCCTGGCCTGGCATTCCCTGGGGGACCTGGACATCTGGCTCCATTGGCGTGTGGGGGGAGAAATTCTCGCCGGGCGCTTTCCCCAATCCAACCTCTTCACCTTCAGCGCAGCCGGCGTCCCCTGGTTTGATCACGAGTGGCTATTCCAGGTCCTGATCGCGGGGGTCGGGAAGCTGGCGACCGCTCTCGCCAATGCCCCCACCGACCCGGCGACTCTTGCGGCCGGCTGGAATACCCTGCGGCTGGCCCTGGTCCTTGTCCTGACGACCCTGCTGGTCCGCCCCACACAGAGCCGGTCCCACCTGGCTGACGCCTGGACCCTGCCGGCCCAGCTCCTGGGCCTGGGGTTGTTGTGGCCCCGCCTGACCATCCGGCCGGAGCTGATCTCCTACCTCATGCTGGTGCTGACCATCCCCGCCATCGAGAAATGTATGCAAGCTCCGCCGGGCCGACGTCCCGGCTGGCGCAGTTATCTCCACCCGGGCCACGAATGCGGGCGCGTGTCGTGGCTTGCTCTCGTCTGGGCCCAGTTCCACGGATTTGCGGTGCTGGTTCCCCTGCTGGTTTTGCTGGCGGGAATCCTGTTCCCGCTTCAGGCCAAGCTGAACCGAAACCGGCAACCCTTCGACTGGCGGCGCTGGGCAACCACCCTCGCGTTTTGCTGGCTTGCCCTGGGCCTGACTCCGGCAGGTTGGCGGGGCTGGGTCTATCCCTTCACCGTCATCGGCCAATTCACGGGCCATGGCGCGGATCTCCGCGGAACCATCAGTGAACTGGTCCCCCTGGCCCGGTCGCCGCAAAGCCTATTCACCACCATCCTGCTGTTCAAGGTGGCCGTACTCTGGGGACTCGGTCGGATCCTGCTGGCCTGGCCGCGCCCCAACATCCTGCGCAGCCTCGTGTTCTTCGCCGCCGCCTGGGCGGCGTGGTTCAGCGCCCGCAACCTGGGCTTCGCGGCGGTGGCCTTCATGCTGCTTCCCGGCGGTGACTGGGGCGGGCCGCCGCAACCGATCCGCAGAATCCTGCACGCCCGTGCGGTCTCCCGGACCCTGACCTTGCTGCCCCTGGCAGCGGCGCTGGGCGCGTTGTTGGTGTGGTGGCCCGGCATTATCCACGACGATTTTTACCTCCGCGAAGGCGTGGGCCGACGGTTCGGAGGCGGCTTGACCCCCGCGGTTTATCCGATCGACGCCACCGCTGCCCTGGCAGGGCAAAAGCCCCAGCGAACCTTCGCCAACCTCGATGCCGCCGCCTTCGTGATCGCCCGGACCGCGAACCCCCTGTTCATCGACGGCAGGACCGAGCTGTTTCCGGCTGCGACCTGGAACACCTACAACCTGATCAAGCAGGGTGGGACCGGGGCCCTGGCGGAACTGGACCGGCAGCGGGTCACGGCGGTCTGTCTGGCCCAGGGCAGCGGCGCGGCCGATGGTCTGGCCGGCTCCCTCCAGAACGAGCAGGATTGGTCCCTGCAGGCGGCCGGTCCGGGCGGGATGCTGTGGGTGAAGAATTCCCCGCCCCCCTCAGGCGACGTTCTCGGCCGGGCCGTTTCCTCTGCCCGGGAATCCGCCCGCTCCTGCGCGCGCGCGGCAAGGGCGGCGGATCTCTTCCTGGCCGCCTCCCGCCTGGCCGAGTTGGCCGGCCTCCCCGCCCAGTCCGCGACGATTCTCCAGGAGGGGCTGAGTCGGCGTCCCGACCATCCCGGTCTGTTGCACAACCTGGGAAATCGGGAAATGGCCAAGGGCGATTTCCCGGCCGCCGCCCGGCATTTCGCCGCCGCCGTGGAGGTCAATCCCCGCCAATCGGGTTCGATGCTCAACGCCGGTGTTTGCGCCCTGAATCTCGGCGATGCCCCGGGTGCCGTAACCTGGTTTCGTCGCGCGGTGGCCCTCGACCCCGACGACTTCCAGGGTTGGGCCAATCTGGGCGTGGCCCAGATGCAGAACGGCGACCGCCCTTCAGCGATCGCCGCTCTGGAAAAGGCCGTGGCCCTCAGGCCCCAGGACCCGGGGTTGCGCAACCGACTCAGGCAGCTGCGCGGCCGCTAGACATCATCAGTACCGCACACATCATCAGTACCGCACTTCCACCCGGTACTTCAACACCGCCTCCTTGCCTGCTTTGACCGGAACGGAAAAGCCCAACTCCGAGGCGCTGATCCTCTTGGCGGGGAAAGTGCTCTCCAAGACTTCCCATTGGCCCCCGACCGGTTCGCGCACGTCGACGACGATATCCTCGTCCTTGTGGTTGCGCAGGGTCACGCGATTGGTGTTGCGCGTGATCCGGTCGCTCACCTTTTCGACACTTTCGCGCACCCGCTCGGCGACGATGTCGAACGCCGTGCCCACGGTCAGGTCGACGGTCTCATCCTGCGGCGTATGATCGATCCGATCCTCACCGAGGAGCTGCCTGCCACCCGAAGACGACAGGCCGTAGATCCGCACCACTCCCGCCGGCATGGGCATCCCCAGTCGGTTGTCCTCGGCATTTTCGAAGCTGTAGATCACCTTGATCTTGCCGTAGTCCTGAAGCTGGTCGTAACCCCGGAAAAAGCGGGGATTACCCTGCAGAAGGTAGCGCCGACTCACCTTGATTCCGCTGCGGTCGAAGAGGGAGACCTGCTTGGTCTGTTTGTCCTTCAGATCGGTCGGCCGGTCCAGGGTGTACAGATGGTAGTCGTAAAGGCTCTCCTCCTGGAAGCTCGGCGGTGCTCCGGCCAAGGATTTCACGGCAAATCCCATATCCATCGGTCGGGCCCGATCCTGGGTGGCGCGGTTGATATCCCCGGCTACGAGCTGGAGTGTGGCTCCGTCAAAGCCCGTTCCGCATTGATTGTCAAGCGTCACCCAGGCTTGCATGCCCGCCGAGGTGCCGGCCCGGTCGAGCTGCAACACGTAGTCGCAATGCCAATTCAAACCGCCGGTCAGGTAGGACGCCTCGACCCGCGTCTTGCCGGACTGCCCGGCATGGGCATTCCACACCAGGGTCGGCCGCGCCCGCAGGTTGGGGGGCAAATCGGGAAGAGCCAGGCGACCGGGGACCCCGAACAGGATCTCCTCACCAACCTGGTAGACCGGACGACCGTTGACGCCCAGCAGGCGCCCGGTGATCCGCGACCCGTCCTCCTGGATCCAGGACACCTCGCGCCCCACATACTTTTCCAGGATCTTATCGGGAGTCATCAGGTCATACTCGTAGTTCTGGTCGTAGAGCGTCAACCTGGTGCGGGGGTCGGCCTCAACCAGCAGGGTCGCCGGCTGGATGGACGAGGGGACTTCCCGGTATTCGAGGGAGAAGTCTCCGGCCGGGAGGTTGATTTCCCGGACCTCCCTGACCAGAGCCAGGTTCTGGTTGTAAACCGTCAGGTAGACCTCCTGCAGGTCCGAACGGTCGGAATGCAGGACGGGGACCTCTGCGGCGAGAATCTGAGCCGCCATAAGGCTGCAGGTCAGAGCCAGGGCCGTCCCCCAGAGAATTCTTGTTCTTGATCGCATAAGTCCCCTCCTCGAGGATCCCACCACCTATTCAACTCACCCGTGACACCGGGTCCTAAAGTCCCCGGCTACCGGGCCGATCATGTACGCGTACTTTGCAAACAGACCGCCCGGAAATCCGTTCCCCGCGCTGGCCCTCGCGGCGCCCATAGCAAGCATCGCGGAGGTTTACCCTTTGGGCCACACCGTACTCATCGCCGACGACGCAGACTTCATGCGGGCCATGCTCAGGGACATTCTGGAAAACATGGGAATGAAGGTTGTCGGCGAAGCCGCCGACGCCGAAGAAACCATCAAGGAATTCCGGAGACTCCGGCCCCAGATTGTCATGCTGGACACCACCTTGCCCGATGCAGACGGTCTGGAGGCCCTCACCGGCATCCTGACGGCCGATCCCGAGGCCCAGGTCGTCCTGGTCGCACCTCTGGGCCAACGCAACCTGGTCCTTTCGGGCATCAAGGCCGGAGCGAAGGATTTCATCATCAAGCCCTTCGACGAAAACCGCGTGGCAGCCACGGTGGCCAATCTCTTGCAGGGCAGCCCGGCCTGATCGACCGCCCCGATCAGGACAGGACGATCCAGGCCACCGCTCCCACGGCGAGGCAGTAGAAGCTGAACTTCCAGAAATGCGCCCGGACCACCGCCAGAGCCGTCAAACGGATAGCCAACAGCCCCACCCCGAAGGAAACCACGGCGGCAGCCAGCAGGAACCCGCCCCCCACACTATCGGCCCCGCCACCCTTGACCAGATTCAAGACGACCGCGCCGGCGATGGCCGGGATGGCCATCAGGAAGCTGAAGCGGGTGGCCTCCGTCCGTGGCAATCCGAGCCACAGGGATGCCGCGATGGTCGAACCCGAGCGGCTGATTCCCGGACATATGGCCAGGGCCTGGGCGCATCCGATCAACAGGGCCTGAAGCGGTGCCACCGGCCGGGGTTTCCATTCGCCAGCGTCGCCCCCCCCGGCCCCGTGGACCAGACGGGTGGAAAGCAGCACCAACCCCGTGAAGATCAGGCCCAGGCTGGCCAGACGTGGGGCGCCGAACAGGCGATCGATGGTATCCTGCGCCAGCAGACCCACCACCACCGCCGGCACCGTCGCCAAGCCGAGGGCCAGAATGTACCGGAGTGAATCGGAATCGAGTTTCAGCAGCCGGACCAGTTCCCTGCGGTACACCGCGAGAATCGAAAACAGGGTGCCTCCATGCAGGACGACATCGAAGAACACATCGCCTTCCCGGGTTCCCAGGAAATGCTGGAGCAGGACGAGATGACCGGAACTGCTGACGGGCAGGAACTCGGTCAACCCCTGGACTACCGCCAGGATAAGCATGTTGAGAAACTCGGGCACGGAGGATCCTTTCGGTATTCAGGGCAGTGAAGGAAGTGTCATTCGTTGGGGTTGTTGCGTCCCGTGGCCATGCCGTAGTGAATCCGGGCTTCGGGGTGCAATCCCAAGGCGTCACAGGTCAGGGCCAGCTGGTAGTGGAGACGGCCATCCTCGGGGAAGGCGTCCAGGGCCTGTTCGAGGCGGCTGCGGGCCTCCTCATGCCGCTGCAGCTTGTGCAGGCAGCATCCCAGGTGGTAGGGAACCCGCGCGAGGCGTGAATCCAGGCCCCAGGCTCTATGGAAAGCTTCCATGGCGGCGATGTAGTTCCCCGTTTTCATCAGGCACAGGCCAACGTAATAGTGGCCCACCGCGTAGCCGGAGTCACACGCCACGGCGTTGCGGAAATTCTCCAGGGCGGCAACGAAATCATCGACCCGGAAGTGGACGAGTCCCAGGTTGTGATAGCCCTCGGCGTCCGGTTCCAGGGCGATGGCGGCCCGGAACGAACGCAAGGCTTCGTCCATGCGCCCCTGTTCGGCATAGATCGCACCCAAATTATGGTGAGCCACCACGGTGCCCCCATCCAGCATGGCCGTCCGTTTGTAGAGCCTCACGGCGTCCTCGCGCCGGCCCAGGCGATCGAGAGCCACCCCGAGATTCGTCAGGTAGCGGGGATTGTCGGGATCCTGCGCCACCGCGGTCTGGAAAAAGGATTGGGCCGTTGCGGCTTCACCCATCTTGAGCGCCGCGCAGCCGGCCCGATAATGCAGGCGGCATTCGTCGGGGTGGTCGCTCAGGAGGTGGTGGTAAAGATCGAGGGCGGCCGCGCACCGGCCCTCTCGTTCCAGGCGGAGCCCGGCGGCCAGCTGGTCCGCCAAGGTATCCGGCCCGATGGCGGATTTCCCTGATGTCGTGCTTGGAGTGTCCATGGTCGGGACCATAGGGTAGGATCGCAAACAGGTCAACAGTCAGGCGGCTAATCCTCGAATTCGATTTCCAGGAAGACCCGTAGCGGTCCCTTGAGGCCGCTGACCAGACGACGGGGAATCTTGACCGGGATCACCAGCGGAGGGCGCAGGTCGTTGAAGATCTGCTCACTGCGCAGACGGGTGGATTCCTCCATCTCGGCGCCGGGTAACGCCGGGCCGTACTCCAGTTGCAGCTTCGATTCCGTCGGAGGCTCCGGTTCCGCCGGTGGGGCCTCGGAGTGCCGGGGGTTGAAATTGGGCATCATGACGGCCTGCTCCTCCTGGTGCTTGACCGCCAAGCCGAGGACGGCCTTGAGGGTTTCACGGACCCCTTCGCCGCGCAATGTGGCGGCGGGGAAGGAGAGCAGTCCCCAAGGATTGAGCAGGCTCTCCAGCCGATCCACGGGGATCGTTTCCTCGTTACTTCCGGTGCGGTTGTACTGAAGGACCACCGGGATCCGCATGAGGTCCATCCCCCACGAATCCAGGAACATCTTGAGGGATTCGAAGGCGGCCAGCGATTGGTCGAGTTGGGAAACTCCGGAGTTGATGACGAAGACCACGCCGTCGAAGGGCAACCGCGACGTCATCCCGGCGGCGTGATAACGCTCCTTCCCCACATCCACTGCCTGCACCAGGACCTGGCGCGACGATTGTCCCGGCTGGGGCAGGTTGAAGCCGATCTGACGTTCGGGATCCTCCACCGCGATCGACAGGCGCGATTCCGGTGGCACGAACTGGTGGATCAGCCGCAGATTCTCCCGTTTGCCCACTCCGGCCTGGCCGTAATACAGAAGACGGCAGCAGGCGGTGGCGGTCAAATTCTGAACCGACATGGGCAGCTCTCCTCCGGGATCCAACCCCCGGCAAAAGGAACGGTCAGCGGCATGATCACCCCTTGGGTGCAATCGGTATGCCATGGAAAATTTTCCGGTGTATTGACAAACTCAAGGGAATTCGGGGGGTACGACCGGATTGGGCAAGCAATTTGCAACACCCTCCCCGGAAATCGGGCGCAATGCTCCCCGATGGGGGATTTCGGGACAATCCCCCCCCATACGGGAAACGACAGGACCGCACAGGATCGGGAGTTCCAAGATGTCCACCAACACCGACAAGATCCTCAACACCATGTTTTCGCGACTGTTGCAGATGGACGTGGAACCCCAACTGGCGGCAAAATTGTGCGCAGTCATCGACAGCGTCATCGCGAAGGTCGGGGGCAGTTTCGACCTGGAAACCGTGCAGGGCCAGAATACCTTCCGCGCCCTGCTCTGCTCCATGGTCGTCCACGGCTGGGGGAACGGCATGCATCCCTTCAACAATCCCCGCCTCAACCAGGAGGGCCATCCGGTCGAGGTCCGGGTCAGCAAGGACATCCTCATGTCCATGGCCGACCTCCAGAGCCTGCGCTACGTGAAGAAGGACGATCAGGGCAGGGTCAAGCAAGCCCTCTTCGAACCCGACCAGAACGTCCGGGTGAGGCAGCAGATCGACGATATTCTCGAGGAGATCAGTCGGGATAAATGGGGTGGGTCCTAGAAAACCCAAAAAGCGGAGACCCGGTCGAGGACCGGGTCTCGCCATGGACAGGGACGCCTCGAAGTCGGGGCGCCCGGGATCAGAACAGCTCGGCGCCCTCGGCCAGGATCTCGTTGAGGGCTTTCTTGAAATGATCGGTGCCGTTGGCCACCTCCGGGGTGACCTTTTCCTTGTAGAGTTCCCAGCTCTTCTTGATCTCCTGCCCCAGGGCTTCGACCAGGGTCCCGTCCTTGAGGGCCTGGTCGCGGGCATCCCGGTTGTAGACGAGGATATCCGACACCAGGGCGCGGGCGTACATCTCTTCCTTGCTGCGGCGGCGGCGGCCACGACTCGCTGCGGGGGCGACGCCGGTTTCTTCCAGGACGGCAACCCCGGCAGACGGAGCCTGGGCCCGAACGGGTTCCCCGGACAGCTGGGGCGCGGGAGCAACCGGCTGCGGCGTCAAATCGCGCCCTCCGTGCTCGACCACCAGGGGAGCTTCCGCCTCGGCGCGAGCGGTCCCATCCAGAGAGAAGATACCGCTGCAGTCAGGGCAGCGGACCTTGATGACACGGCGGGGAACCTTCTGGTCCTCCAGTTGATAACGAGCCTGGCACTCCGTGCAGGTGGTGATCATTCCCTGCTCCTTTGCACATTCCAAGGTCTGGGCGCGATAACGGTCCCCCGACATATCGGCAGGCCGCGCAGGGAATTTAGTGCGAATCATCCTCCCCCTCGGATGGCTTACGGATTGTAGATCAGGTCCGTGAGCAGGGCGCCCGATTGAGCGAGACTCCCAGCGCTGCAGGCACTCGGAACATCCCCGCCGGTATGCCAGGGCGAGTAGTCGAAATCGATGAGATCCACCGCGGGAAGGCCGCGGCGCAAAAACGGAATGTGGTCATCGAAAACAGCCCGACCACCGCGCGCCTGGAACGCCGGCAGACCAAGCGCGGCGGCCCTCTCGAACACCCGTGAGGTCCAACCCGGCGCATACTTCAAGGATAGGGATTCCTGGGTGATTTCCAGATCGGCATCGCCCACCATATCCAGGATGATCACACCCTCGGGCCTCGCGGCAGGCAACAGACTATTGAACCCACCCCACCCGGCCGCCAGGTGCGCGCTGCCCAGGCAGAAGCTCTCCGGATCCCCTTCCCGGCCGGAGTCTTCGCCGTCCAGGAACATCAACACGACGGTGCGCGCCGGAGGGCTGGCCCCCGCCATTTCCATGAGGTGCCACAGGACGGCCACACCGCTGGCGCCGTCGTTGGCCCCGGGGACGGGCTGAGTCCGGATCCGGGGATCGGGGTCCTGGTCGGCCAGGGGTCGGGAATCGAAGTGGACCCCCAACCACAGGGAAGGCCCGGCTCCCGTGCCCGGCAGGATGACCACGAAATTGCAGACATCCATCTCTTCGCCGGTCAGGGGATTCGTGGCGCGGAAACAACCCCGTCGAGCCTCGAACCCCAATTCCTCCGCATGAGCCAGGATGGTGTCCTGCAGGGCGCGGTTGGCCGGCGATCCCGGCACCCGCGGACCCAGGTCGCACTGGAGATGAACGAGTTCCATGGCGCGTTTCCCGGAAAATACGGGAACCGCCCCGCTGTCCGACGTCGCGTAGGCGAAAGTCGACCATGCAAAGGCCACCCCGATCAAACCGACCAGGGCCCTGCAGATCCAGGTTCGCAATCTAGAATACAAAGGTCATCTCCACTCCCATGCCGAGAGAAGTCGTTGTCCGGTCGGTGGCGATATCCTTGGACTTCGAAAAACCCATGTTGAAGGCGCCGCTGAGACTCCGGGAAATCTGATAACTGAAGCGGGGGCGCAGGCTGATACTGGACTGGCCCGTGGGGGCGGAAACCACGCTACCCGGAGTGAAACGTTCGGTGCGGGAGCGCTGATAGGAGATATCCACATCCATGGTGATGGAGGGATTGTTTCCGGGCCGGTACAGCCCCAGTTTCGCCAGCAGCCTCTGGGCCCGGAACTGGTGCCTCAGTTGCAAGCCGATGCGTTGGCGGCGCAGGGACGTCAACACACCGTTGGACTGAGCATCGTTGCTGGTCACCGTGGCATTGGCCGTTGCCGACAAACCACTCCGGAAATTGAAGGTCAGGCGGGGCGAAATCACCTTGTTGACGGTGGGGTTGTAATAGGTATCGGTGTAGTTGTTCACCGTTTCGGATTTCTTGTAGCTGATATTGAAGTTCGCGGAACGGAACCTGCCCGCATTGGGGTCGCTGGCGATGCCCCCGAAAACCCCCCATTTCTCCAGACCGCTGACCGATAGGGAAAAGTCCGGCCAATCGACCTGCTTGTTCCGGGTCGTGCTGCCGACCTGATCCCGCACCGACCTGGTGACGGTGTACTTGGTGTCCAAGCCGATGTTCCGCGTGATTTTCGAACTGCTCGAGAGATTGAGCGTCTTGCGGTCCTGGTAGCTCCTGGAGGCATACAGGCTGTCGGCCGCATCCAGAACATTTTCAATACCCGTCTGGTACCAGAAGGGGGCTCCGGTCCGCAACTGGCTGTAGGTGCTGTTCTGTTGCCGCGAAGTGGAGATCTTCACCGGCGCGGTGCCCCGCAGCAGATCCAGGAAAGGGTTGATGAGAATCATGGGGCTGAGGCGCTCGCCCTCCGTCGGGGGCGGAGCTTCCTCCGGCTCGGCCAAGCCCTGGTCAGCCTCCTCCTCTTGCCGCTGTTGCGCCCCTTCCAGGAGCCGCTCTTCTTCCCGGCGCTGACGTTCCTCGGGGGTCAATCCGGACTCGTCGATATCCTGTTCGGGTTGGCCTTGACCGGGAGGGGACCCACCCTGCCGGAGCGCACGCTTTTCCAGGCGACGCTGCTCGTTGATCAACCGTTGCCTCTCCTGGCTCGTTACGCGGTGTTCCGGGAATACGCTCTTGACCCAGTCGCCGAGAGGCACATCGAATCGGAAGTCCCAATTCCCCGAATTGTTGATGTTGCGCACATTGGTCTGACCCGCGGTCTGGCGCACCCCGGGGCCGTGCTGGTCGACGAATTTGCCGTTGAACTGGACCGAGGGCCGCAGCTTGTTGGCCAAGCGGGCCGCCGACCGCAGGGGCATGAACAGGGGGCCGTCGGGCAGATCCTTGGCGCGAGGAGTCTTGACGGTCATGCGCATATCGTAACTGCGTTGATTCTCCTCGCCGACGTTGACTCCGAAGGCCCGCTTTTCGCGCAGGAGGTCCCGGTCCGATTTCGCCGCCAAGGTGAGATCGAGGATCAGGGAGGGATTGTAGTCCAGGTTGGCGCTGAGAACCCCCGGCCGGCTCTGCGACTGGGAACGCTGGGTCACCACGCCGTCTTCGTTGAGAGTCGTGGTGGCGTTCCAACGGTTGGTGAAGTTGGCCCCCAGGGTCACCTTGGTGGGCACCAGTGACAGCCCCCGCAACAAGGGCACGGAGGCCAGCACCGGGTAGTCGCCCAGGCTGTGGCGCCCGCTGATCCGCAGGTCGTAGTTGAGTGAGCCCTGCAGGCTCTTCCCCCGCCTTTCGGCCAGAGGGCCGTCGTAGGTCGTGCGCGATCCGCTGACCTGAAGGGTCCAGGGGTCCACTAGGTAGCGGGCGAGGACGGCCTTGCTCGGCGGGTGGCGCAGACGGGTGGAGAACCGCTCCTGGGCATCGATGGTGGACATGGCATCGGCCGTGGATGCCTCGAGAATCTCGATGTCGCTGTTCACCTCGTACTTCGGGCGGTTGACGGTGCGGCGACGGCTCAGGTTCACCGGAAGCTGGAACCCCAGCAAGGGCACGAAATCATCGACCTTGAAATTCGTGGCCACATTCCAGTCCCGAAAATCCACCCCCGAACCGGCGCGTTCATCCAGGCCGTGGAATTCGGAGTCCGTGTGCTTCCAGTCGAAATCCACCTTGATGATGTCGGCCATGTTCAGACGCACACCGGCCCTCTGGGCCATGCCCGATTCCTTCTTCACGTCCAGCAATCGGACATCGTTGAAGTAGAAATAGCCCTGCGCTCCCTCGCTGAGGACCTGGTTCATCACTCCGAAGTAGTAGCGCCTGATGTGGCGCAGGTCCGGCCGGCCGACGACGCGGGCGGAATAGAGTTCGCCGGTGTTGACATCGGGGACCTCTCCGTGGGCCACGCCCTCGATGTCGATCTCGCCGTTCTTGATGTTGGAAAGTTCGGCCAGGTTCACCGTGAACTGCTGCCAGCCCACCTTGAAGGTCGATTGGGCGAAGCGGTAGTTGACCTCGTAGAAATTCAGCGAGTCCGACCCCACGCGGAAGAAAAGATCCAGGTCAACATTCTGCTGGGAGGGGTTGGAGAAGTACCAGGACAGATCCTTGTAGAAGGTGTAGTCGTCTCCCCGGGGGGAGACCACCTTGCTGGTCCGGATCATCTGTCCCCGCTGCAGGTCGTCGAAATCCAGCACCAGGGCCTGTTCCTTTTCCGGGATGCTGTTGATCTCGTGCACGGCGAAGGGCGGGACGTAGTCGGGATTCTCCTTGTTGTTGACCTCTCCCAGGAAGAACTGGGCGCCCCGGCGCTCGATGTCGTCCAGCAGCGCCTCGTCGCTGATCCGGCGCACGCCTTCGCGTTCCCAGCGGCTGCCCAGGAATTTGAAGTCCGACAGCTGGAGGCGCACGGCATCGGGAGCTTCCTGCGTATCGTTCTCGTACCAGATCCGGGCGTGGGTGATGGATCGGATGTCCGCGGTGGACCCGACAGACACCTTGTCCACCGCTCCGAGGGGAATGCGGTACTTGCGCCAGGCGATGTTCTGGTCCTTGAGTTCAGCCACGTCAGCGGAATCGAAGTCGTAATCCACGTCGATCAGAGCCGGGGTATCCTGGAGGTCGATAACGGTGGTGAAATACCCGTCGTTGCGATCCATCCGCGCGTTGCGGTTCAGATCCTCGGTGTCCTCGCGGCTGTTGCGGGCGGTGCCGTTGATACGAGGGAAAGGCGAATCGCCGCCGATCTCATATTCCGCGCTGTAGCCCTGGGGCCCGTTCTCCCCTTGGCCGTCCAGGCCGATATCCTCGTCACCCGCGGAAAATATGCCGTCGGGGGGAGTGCCCGTGGGGGGAGGGCCCGGTTTATAAGTGATGCCATCCTCCTGATCAAAATTGCCGATGACCAGGCTGCTGTCGAGATCCCGGGTCCAGAAGCCGTCCTCGTTGATGTACCCGAAGTCGATGTGCAGGCGACCGGAACGGAATTCCTTTTCGGGGATCCCGTCGTTGACCCAGATCTCCACGAACTGGGATTTGGAAAGGTCCAGACCCGTGCGGCTGATGCCCCGCATGATCCCGCCCCAGTTATCGCCTTCCCAACCCTCGTCGGCCCGCAGATAGAGGTCCATGACCTGCTGGGTGTCGTCCCGCTCCTCCTTGATCAGGTTGGGATTCAGGTAGCGGCGCAGCACCCGGTCCCGGGGCAGGAACCAGCGGGTGGTGACCCGTTTCTCCGGCGCGAAAGTGCGGAAATCCAGGGAGGTGTCCTGGTAGGCTTCGCCCAGGAAGGGCACGCTGGCCCAGGACCAGGACGCCCGCGTCAGGGAGACGTAGTTGGAGGAATCGACGCCCTCGAAGTCCTCCAGATAGGCCTGGCCCTTGGTGTTGGGGTTGGGCAGGCTGACGGCCATTTCACCGGAGAGCTGGATGGAACTCTCGCGGTCGGAATCGTGCCGACTCAGGAAATTGGCCACGTGGGTCAGCAGATAGGGTTTGAGGGTGGTGTTGAGGTTGACGTTCCCCACCAGGGTATGGCTGGGCTCCTCGCCCAGCTTGGCCTTCTCCCCCACGATCGCCTCGCTCTGGTAGAGCCAGGTTGTGGACATCTTGGCGTTGCGTCCCAGGTCGTAGCCCAGGTTGAGGCCGGTGAGACTGGTCTTGCCCCCGCCGATGAAGGGCGCGTACTGGTAGTTCACCGAGATCTGGCTGTCCGGAGTCAGGTTGGCCGCGTCGCCAAGGAGCTGGATCTCGCCGAAGGTGTAGTCGATGGAATAGTCGGTGCCGCGGGTCAGGGTGCGCCCGTTGACGACCACGCTCTCGCTGCCTTCCTCGATGCTGGAGGTGCCCAGGCTGATGTTGCTGCTGGCCGAAGCGTGGTGGACCACGAAGTGGAAGCGGCTGTATTCCCCAAAGCGGGAGGGTGGGATGGTCTTGTCGTAGTTGTAGAATTCGGGCGCCAGGTTATCCTTGAGGGTGCTGGTTTCCCATTTGAATTTCTCCGAGTCGTCGGCATAGGCCTCGTACTGGGTGCTGTCCGCGGCGAAGGGGGTGGGGAAATCCAGGGGGAACTTGAGCAGTCCCCGTTCCAGGTCGAACAGGTACGGGTCGTGAAAGTCCACGACGTTGTCGTGCCCCGGCTCTCCCTGGGCGTTTTCCTGGTCCAGGCCGAAGATGCGGAAGAAATCCAGCCCGTTCACATCCTGCTGGGGTTGGTCCAAACCGGGTTTTTCGTATTCGATGCGCAGATCGAAGGTCGAGGCGTCGATATTCGACCCGCCCAGGGGGTAGATGTTCCGCAGGACGTAATTGAACAGCCGGGAATTGCTCTTGTTGTGGGGGACCTTGAGCAATTTCATCCGATAGAATGTTCCCTCATCATTGGGCAACTCCTGAACCGGTTCATCCACACCGGGTTTGTCGCCCACCGAGGTGATGACGCCATTCCCGTCGACAACGTCATAGATCACCGCCAGCACGTCTTCATCCAGATAGCTTCGGCCCATGTCGATGGCGATCAGGCTTCCCGCAGCATCCAGCAAGGCTTCAAAATCCGTGATTTCCTGCCAGCGTGGTCCGACCTCGGTGATGGGCTCCGGATGGCCGAAATCGATGCTGTCCCAGGCATGAACACCCAAGCTGTCGAAATAAGCCGCCACGGCGACTTCTCCCTCGCCGCGAATCCCGGTTCCCAGCCACTTGAAGATCTTCACGGATCCGTAAACGATGGTCTCCCCCTGCCGGCGACCCTGGGGTTCGCTATCCGGCAGATCCAGCTTGAAGAAGCGGTTGTTAAGGTAGTCGGAGGCGTTGATGATCCGGTCTTCCTCCTGGCCTCCCTTGGCGTTGAAGGTCTTGGACGAGGACTGGGACTTCTGCTTGGAGGTCACGAAGGTGAAGTCGGTCCGGCCCACCTGACCGGTGACCTTGAAGCCGAACAGGCCCGACTTGTTGGAGCTGTAACCCAGCAACTGGCTCCCCGGCAGGGTCAGCCCCACGTCGCCGGTCTCGATGGTCTTGATGACCTCGTCCTCGAGCCCCTGGTACATCAGTTTGATCTTGGTGGCCTCGGGCCCGATGGCCTCGCTGTTGTGGTCGACCTCGATGATGATCTTCTCGCCGATGGTTCCCGACAGGTTGATCTGCAGTTCCTGCTTCATGTCCAGCGAGGGGAACAGCGACTGGTTGGACATGCGTTCGTTGCCCACGAAGGGTTTGATCACCGTGCTCTCGCCGTTGAGGGCGAAGTGTTCGCGACCGCTGATCTTGATGCGGGTCTTCTCCCCCCGGCCGATGATCTTTTCCAGGGTGTGGGGCAGCTTGATGGGGATGGTCAGGTTGATCAGGCCGTCGTTCTGTCCGTTCTGACGTCCCTTGCCCGCCACGGCCAGGTCATCCATCCGGGTCAGCCGACGATCCACCGTCTGGCGCCGCATCATGCCCTGGTGGAGATCGTCAACGAAGACCTGAACCGCGGGATCCCGCACGGGGCGCGGCGGATAGTAGGTGAGACCGCCGGGAAGGGCCACCGCCTCCTGGTAGAAGAACATGAAGGTCGGATAGCGGAACTCGAACATCAGCCCGAAGAGGCCGTTGTATTCCAGCACGGTTTCCCGACGCTGGAGGTCGACCCGGGAACGGTCGTCCCACACGCGGCGCAGGGAACTTTCCAGGGTGGGTCGGGTAATCCCGGTTCGCTGGGGGTCGATACCGAGGGACTTCATCCTGCGCAGGAGCAACAGACGGTCGACTCCCAGCAACCGCGGGTTGTCGGTGGACCGGATCACCGGATCGAGACCGTAGAGAAGCGGCCCCTCGTAGTTTGGATCGGCCAGGGCCCTGTCCGCAGTCCCCCACAACACTCCCAGCAACAGCAAAAGGCCCAGGTACCACCTTGGGCCTGTCGACTGCCGCGGAGCTCTGCTGGGCGGGCGCGGATTCACCTGGACACTCCCTGGCCCGCGGCCGGTGGGGGAATGGGGCCGGATCATAACTTGAATTCGTCCCCGGAAATGGTCATTCTGACTCCGGGTGCGATCAGGGTTTCCCATCCCGGCCGCCCCCTCGGGGAAGACCGGCCACGGTAACGTGAACCGGATGGGAGCACCGGCGCGGCACGCGGGCAGGGCTCCGGGTCAACACAGCAGGAATACCGGGGACCGTCCAGATGGATGGAGTGGCGGATCCGGGGAAGGTCTCGAAGCTCATATGCGCTTGCTAAACAAGCACTTGATCCTCACCTGCCGCGGCCCCTTCTTCTTCGGGCTCTCGGTCATCACATTCTTGCTGATGATAGATACCCTGTTCAACTATGTCGATCTCTTTGTCACCAAAGGGGTAGCATTTCCCATCGCCACAGAGGTGCTGCTGCTGAGCCTTCCCCACACGTTTGCATTATCCATACCAATGTCGGTGCTCGTCGGGGTCTTGATGGGGGTCGGTCAACTTGCTGCCGACAACGAAATTACAGCCATGAAGGCCAGCGGTATCAGCTTGTGGTCGGTATTGCGCCCCCTGCTGGCCACCGCCGCGGTGATCACGGTGGCCATGACGGCCTATAACCACTTCGTTTTCCCGGACATGAACCACACCCTGGCCAACCTCCTGCGCGATATCAGCCAGAAACGACCCATGCTGGAAATCCAGCCCCAGCAATTCAACGATCTCAACGACAAGTTGACCATCTTCGTCGCGACCAAGGACGACAAGACCGGGCGGATCGAGGACGTCACCATCATCGAGAAGGAAGATCCCGGGGACATTTCCCCCCGCATGACCTTCGCCGAATGGGGCACCGTCATCAACGACCATGAGGACAACGCCCTGATCCTCAACCTCCACAACGGGGAAACCCACGAGCAACAGGACGCCGAGGATCCCGCCAAGTACCAGGTCATCAGGTTCTCCCAGCTGACACGGACGATCGGCAACGCCGAACAGGACATGCAGAAAACCGACCGCAAGGCCAAGGGCGACCGGGAGATGGACCTCGGGGAGCTCTTGCAGGCGGCCGACAAGGAAAGAGTTCGTCAGGCGGACATCCACAGCCGGATCTCCGAGTTCACCGGCAGCTTCCTCAACTGGGAGTGGAACCTGCTCCAGCCAAAAAAACGTGACCTGGTCCTGGGCGGCAGGATCTCACTCGAGCCGGACCGCCGCGAATTGGCCATGGCCGAACGCTTCCGGGAAACCAGGACCAAGGTCCAGCGCACGGCCGAGCAATGCAGTTTCCAGGAGCGCGTGCTGGATTCGTACGTCGTCAAGGCGAACCGCTACCTGGTGGAATTCCACAAGAAGTTCGCCATTCCCTTTGCCTGCATGGTGTTCACCCTCCTGGGCGTGCCCATGGCCGTTTCCTCCAGCCGCAGCGGCCGGGGAGTGAGCGTCTCTTTGGCCATCGGGGTTTTCCTGGTATATTATCTTTTCCTGGTCGGAGGTGAAAAGATGGCGGATCGGGGCCGTCTGGACCCGTTCCTGGCCATGTGGAGCGCCAACTTCTTCCTGCTGGCCGTGGGCATCCCGGTCTTCATGCGCACCGTCAAGGAATCCAGCATCCTGAGCGTCACGCACAAACCCCGGGTGAAGCCCTCTGCCACCGTGTCGGACCGAGGCTCCACCGCATGACGATCATTCACCGTTATCTTTTGAGCTCCTTCCTGCGCAACCTGCTCTACACGCTGCTGGGTGCCCTGCTCCTGTTCACCATCATGGACCTGCTGGATCACATGGGCAGCTTCGTGGACAACTCCGCCACCGCCTCCATGGTCCTGCGCTATTACCTGTACAAGGGCGCCTGGATCGTCGACACGGTCATGCCCATCGCCGTTTTGATGTCGGTCCTGTTCACCATCGGCTCCATGGCCCGCTACCTGGAACTGACCGCCCTGATGGCGGCGGGATGCTCGCTGATGCAGGTCGCCCGTCCCCTGCTGATCGGGGCGATCCTGCTGACCGGGTTTTCCCTCAGCTGGCACGAATACGTCCTGCCCCGGGCGAACATCCTGGAACGCAAGGTCTGGGAAGTGGAGATCCACAAACAGGCCGACACCATCAATCCCACCCGGGACATCGCCCTGCGCGGACCCGACGGCCGGATGTACTACGCGCACAAATTCGACCCCAACACGGGCATCCTGCAGGGGATGCGCATCGTGACCCGGCAGGGGTCACGCGTCACCGAAATCATCGCCGCCGATCGGGCCACGTGGACCGGCGCCACCTGGAGCCTGTCGGGAGTGACCCGGCGGCGATTCAGCGAGGACAAGGAGACCATCGACCATCTCGACAAGATGATCGCCTCGGACCTGACCATCGACCCCAAGGGGTTCTACCGCGACCGGATCCCCCAGGAGGACATGACCATCCGGCAGTTGCAGGATCATATTCGGCTGGTCCGCCAAACGGGCGGCGATCCGCGAAAAAGCATCGTTGACGTGCAATTCAACCTGGCCTTTCCCTTCGTGAACATCATCGTGACACTGATGGGGATCATCCTGGCCTCGAGCCCCCGCAAGACCACCGTCGCCTCGGGGTTCGGCCTGACCCTGCTGGTGAGTTTCGGCTACTACATGTTCATGAATTTCGGCAAGAGTCTGGGTCACACCGGAGCCGTGCCCCCCCTGCTGGCGGCCTGGTCCGGGAATGTCTTCTTTCTCGGGCTGTTCCTGGTGCTGTTCGGTCGTGCCCGACGATGATTCACCCCTTGCTAACCGGATTTGACGAGACGACTTGTGCAGGCTATCCTAGCTACGTAAACTTATGCGACCAGGCCGGTGGAGTCATTCCGGGCAGTGCCCGGGTGGGCTCCGGGTTCCCGCCACCCCACAGGGAGAATACCGAACTCATGAAACGCTTCTGCCTGCTCTTGATACCGGCAGCCCTGCTGGTCCTTTTCTTTGTTTCCGGATGCAAACAAGACACGAAGCCCGCCATCACCCGGCTGACGCTCACCCCCCTCTGCGGGGTCATGCCCCTGCAGATCGAGGGGTACGTTGCGGTTTCAGGCGGCAACGAGACCGGAAACGCAACCGGCGGCACCAACAACCTGGAAATTTCCTGGAATTTCGGGGACGGCCATATCGGCACCACTTCCCGCGCCTTCAATACCTACGCCGATGCCGGTGATTTCAACGTGGTCGTGACCGCCACCGACCCCGACGGCAACTCCGCCAGTTCCAGCATGCCGGTCCGGGTTCTTGCCGACAGCCTGTTGGTCGAAGCCAGCAGCAACTTCCCGGCCGGGAGCGTGACGACTGCCGATACGGTCCAGTTCGACCTGCGCGCCGAATCCTGCGACATCGACCCGGACAACGCCGGGAACTACGCCAAGATCTTCTTCAAATGGCGCATGAACGATGCGGCCGGAACTGTATTCACGGGCCGTGCTCCCCGGTTCCGGTTCACCGAGAGCGGGGAATACGACGTGACCCTGGCCGTCAACTATCCGTTCTGGGCGGTCGTGCGCCGCGACACGCTGCATATTTCGGTGACCGACGCTCCCTGAGCTCCAGACCTCCGGGCACAATCGAAACGGGCGGCCTCAGCGGCCGCCCGTTTCGTATCTTTGCCCACATCGGCAACGATCTCAGCCGGCGGCGTTCTGCAGGGCATCCCTAAGATCCAGCTTTTCCCAGGTGAACTCCACATCATCCCGCCCGAAGTGCCCGTAGGCGGCGGTTTGACGGAATATCGGCTTGCGCAGGTCGAGCCGAGCGATGATTCCACCCGGGGTGAGATCCACCACCTGAGTGATGGCAGCCGTGATCCGCTCGTCGGGAACGCGGCCGGTGCCGTAGGTGTCCACGGCAATGGAAACCGGCTCGGGAACGCCGATGGCGTAGGCCAACTGGACCTGGCACCGACCGGCCAATTCGGCCGCCACGATGTTCTTGGCCAGATGCCGCGCGGCGTAAGCCGCGGAGCGATCCACCTTGGTGCTGTCCTTGCCGCTGAAGGCCCCCCCGCCGTGACAGGCGCTGCCGCCGTAGGTGTCGACGATGATTTTCCGCCCCGTCAGGCCACAGTCCCCCTGGGGGCCCCCCGTCACGAAACGTCCGGTGGGATTGATGTGGACCTTCAGGCCGTCGTGGGCCACCGCGAACCTGTCCAGGACCGGCTCGATGACGTGGGCGCGGATCCCCGCACGGATATCGTCGTTGCTCACCGAATCCCGGTGCATGGTCGAAATCACCACCGTGTCCACGGCAACGGGTTTGTCGTCCTCATAGCGGACGCTGACCTGGGTCTTCCCGTCGGGCAGAGCCCAGGGCAGGGTGCCGTCCTTGCGCACCGCGGCCAACTGCCGGGCCATGCGATGGGCCAGGGTGATGGGCAGGGGCATCAGGACGTCGGTCTCACCGCAGGCGTAACCGAACATCAGGCCCTGGTCACCGGCCCCGCCGCTGTCAACGCCCTGGGCGATGTCTTCGGATTGCTTGTCCAGGGAGACGTTGACGGCACAGGAATCGGCGTCGAAACCCATGGTCGAGGAAACGTACCCGATTTCACGCACGGTGCCGCGCACGATCTTGGGCAGATCCACATAGATGTCGGTCGTGATCTCGCCGGCGAGGAAAACCAGCCCGGTAGTCACGAGGGTCTCGCAGGCCACGCGGCCCTGGGCGTCCTCGGCCAGAATCGCGTCGACGACGGCATCGCTTATCTGATCGGCGACCTTGTCGGGGTGCCCCTCGGTAACGGATTCACTGGTGAACAGGTAGGTCTTGCTCATGGTCTGCTCCCGGTTGAAATTCGGACCTTCACGAGCCGCGGGCGGTTCCAAAATCGCCGATATTGATGACGCCGGCCACGTGATTCAGCACACATTCGTTTCCGACCAGGGAATTGGCAAGCCCACATTCGGTCAACTGGGACCTCTCCCCCACCACGCAATCGCTCAACCGGCAGTTTTCCACCACGCAGCCGGATCCGATGGATACATGGGGCCCGATCTGCGATCCCCGGACAAAGGCATCCTCGGCGATGTAGCAGGGAGGTACGATTTCGGGGCCGCGGGTGCCTGTGCCGTCCGCCTCGGCGCGATCAAGGAGGATGCGGTTGGTGGCCAACCAGGTCTCCGGCTTGCCGCAGTCGAACCAGTCCTCGACCGGCGCCACGGTGAAGGCCGCCTCGTGCTCCACCATGTGCTGCAAGGCGTCGGTCAGCTGGAACTCGTCCCGCGTGCGGTGGCCACCGGTCACGACATGGTCGAGTCCGCGCCAAAGGGCGGCCGAACCCCGGAACAGGTAGGCACCCACGATGGCCAGGTTGCTCGGTGGAACCTCGGGTTTCTCCACGAAACGGACCACGCGGTCACCGTCCAATTCCACCACACCGAACCGCCGCGGATCTTCGACCTCCCGGACGGCGATGACGTTGCCGGCTGCGCCGAGCAAGGCGGCATAATCCGCCTTCAGGATGGTGTCCCCCAGGACACAGAAAAAGGGTTCCTCCCCCAGGGCCTCGCGGGCTGTCCACACGGCGTGACCGAGTCCCAGGCGCTCGGTCTGCTCGACGAAGGTGATGTCCAGGTCCGGGCGTTGCCGGGCGACCCAATCGCGGACCTCCTGCCCGTGGTACCCGATGATCAGCACGAAACCGTCGATCCCCGCATCGGTCAAATCGTCCATGATGTGGGCCAGGATCGGTTTGCCGGCCACCGGCAAAAGGGCCTTGGGTTTGTTGAGGGTATGGGGGCGCAGGCGCGTCCCGATACCCGCCGCGGGAATGAGGGCTTTCACGAATTCGACTCCTTTTCCGCACGCAATCGTTTGCGTTCAGCGATGTACAGGGCCAGGAAGGCATTGGCTTCCTCGGCCGTGCTCAGTTTCATCAGGTCGCCCACCAGGGAGCGCGCCTCGGCGAGTCCGGTCCAGCGGATAACCTGTTTGATCTTGGGCAGCGCCACTCCGTGGGTGCTGATCTCGTCCAGGCCCAATCCCAGCAGGACCTCGGCCAGCCGCGTTTCCGAACCCATCTCGCCGCAGATGCCGACCCAGATTCCGTGGGCGTGACCCGCCTCGACGACCCTGGCCAGGGATTGCAGGATGGCCGGATGGAGAGGCTGATACAGGTATGACACCCGCTCGTTGCCCCGGTCCATGGCGAGGGTGTACTGGATCAGGTCGTTGCTGCCGATGCTGAAGAAATCGCATTCGGTGGCCAACAGGTCGGCGGCCATGACGGCGGCCGGGGTTTCCACCATGATTCCGATCTCCAGCTCCCCGCCGTGTTCCAGCCCCTGGGCGTCCAGTTCGGCGACCGCCTCGCGGCAGATCTCCTTGGCGCTGCGCAGCTCTTCGACCCCTGTGATCATGGGAAACATGATCTTGACCGGCCCGCCGGCGGCAGCGCGCCAGATGGCCTTGATCTGGGTTTTGAACAGACCCCGGTTGGCCAGGGAGAAACGGATCCCCCGCCAGCCCAGGAAGGGGTTGTATTCGCGTTTGGCCCCCAGGTAATCGGAGACCTTGTCGCCGCCCACGTCCAGCGTCCGGAACACCACCGGCCGTCCGCCCATGCGCCGGACGATCTCGCCATAGACCGTGACCTGCTCGTCTTCGGTGGGGATGGTGCCGTGCTGAAAGAACAGGTATTCGGTGCGCAGCAGACCGATGCCTTCGGCGCCACGGGCCAGCGCCTCGTCGACTTCCAGGGGCAACTCGATGTTGGCCATCATCCGGACCCGGTGTCCGTCAGGGGTCTCGGCGGGCAGGTCGCGCAGGCCCACCAGCTTTTCGTTGACCACCACCTCATGCCGAGTCAGCATCCTCATGCTTTCGCAGGTGGCCTCATCCGGGTCCACGACCAGGCGACCGGCAATGCCGTCGACCGCGACCACCCGGCCGGCGGCCAACCGGAAGGCGCGGTTCCGCAAGCCCACCACGGCCGGAACGCCCAGGGATCGCGCCAGGATCGCCACGTGGCTCGTGCTTCCCCCCTCGTCCATGATATAGCCCAGAATGTTTTCCCGACCGAGGGCCGCCGTATCGCTGGGAGTCAGGTTTCGGGCGGCGATGACCGAGGGTTCGGTCGGGGGCTGGAGGGAACCCGGTCGATTGCCGTCAAAGGCCCGCAGCACCCGCTGTTCCACGTCCTGCAGGTCGTTGATCCGCTCCCGGAAGGTTTGCTCCTCGATTTCCAGAAACCGGGAAACGATGTCCCCCATGGCCCGGCTGAAGGCGGCCTCGGCGTTGATCAGTTCCAGGCGGATAACCGCCTGGGTGGCGTCCCATACCAGCTCATCCTCCAGCACCAGCAGCTGGCTGGCCAGGATATCGGCCTCGGTCCCGCCCAATTCCGCCGACAACCTCTCGACCAGATCCTGGATCTGGTCGCGGGCACCCTTGACCGCCGTGCGGAAACGCTCGATTTCTGCGGAAACTTCGTCGGCGGCGATGGCCCGGCGCGGCGCAACAATCTGCCGGCGCGCCACCGGATACACCGGTCCCAGGGCATATCCGGGAGAAGCCGCTATGCCCTGATACATCTTCATCTATTCTTCCTGCTCCGGATGCGCAAGATCCACGGCGATGAGACGGACGATGGCTTCGGCGGCCTCAACTTCGTCGGGGCCTTCCACATGAACCTCGACCTCGGCTCCGAATTCGGCGGCCAAACTTGCTAACCCCATGATACTTTTGGCATTAGCAATTTTTCCGTCGTATTTGATGGTGACGGAAGAAGCATAGGTCTTGGTGAGTTTCACGATCCTGCCGGCTGCCCGCAGGTGGAACCCGACGGGATCGGACACTTTGGCGACCACGGTTTTCAACGTTGGGATCCCTTGCAGATGACGGGGAGCAATATTCTGGGCACAATTTAGCCTCCAGGAAGGGAAATGGCAAAGCCAAGGCCGAGGCAGACGGCCACCCCGATCAGCATCAACACCTCACCCGGAAGCCGCCTTTTCGACAGGCGAGGCACCACAGCCCCCAAGACCAGGCCGGTCCCGAACAGGATCGCGCACGCCGCGGAGCCCTCGGACCACGTCCCCGCCAGGAACATCCCGGCCACCAGGCCCGCCGCGACCAGGGAAACCCGCTTGGCGACCAGGATCAGCCGGTGCCAGATCGGGTTGTCCAAAAGGTCGAGGATATCCAATCCACGCCGGTAACCCGCTTCCAGGGACCACCACCTCAGGGCCAGTTGACAGACCAGGAACATCCCGAAGACCCCGAGCGCACCCGCCACATTGCCCGCCAAGGCCAATACACAGGCAATCAGGGTCAAGGCGGGTTTGAGTCCCAACCAGAACAGCTGGTCCCCCAACGAGGCGAAAGCGCGGGCCAGGGAATCCCGGTAGGTGACCAGGACCTGGCTGGACACGCCGGAGTTGTCGCGGTTTTCGGCTTCCAGCCGCGTCAGACCGCCCACCAGGAAGCCCGCGAGGTAGGGGTTGGTGTTGAAAAAACCGAAGTACCGGTAAAAGAAATGGCGGCGGTCGTCGGCCACCTCATCAAGGCGCTTGTACCATCCCAGCAAGCAGTACAGAAAACCCAGGTTCTGCATCCGCTGGGGATTCCACGACGCCTGCAGGATCAGCAAACGCAACCACAGGCGCAGGCGCAGGCGCAGAGGCAGGCGTTCGGGCCGGTTCATGACCCCACCACCTTCCAGAGCAGGGCCAACCCGGCTCCGCCCACAACCCAGAACCAGGTCCGAGTCCGGTGGAATCGCTCGCACAGGGCGCCGATGCCCAATCCGGGCAGCAGGAAGGGCAAGATTCCCACTCCGCGCCGGATAACCGGCCCGACGTGGGGCAGCAGTGGGATCCAGACATGCTGGACGAGGAGAACACCCAGGACGCTGAGGACCGCACCCCGCAGGAACGTCACGCTCAGGCAGCGCAGGTGCAGGTTTTCCAGGCGGCGCAAACGGCCGTCCTTGAGGGACAGCCGACCTTCATGCATCCAGAGACCGAATGCCGTTCGCTCGGCATGGACGACCCAGTGACCGCCCAGGCTCATCAGCCCGGCGCCCAGAAGAAGCCAGCCCCACAGGGGATAGTCCACCGGCCCCGACCCCATCGGCAAGGCAACCTGATCCAGGGACATGCGACAGGCCGCTGCGGTGACCGCAACCGTTGCGGTCACCGGATCCCCCACGAAGGACTGGCCCACCGGCAGATTGCCGATCAGGGCCAGTTGCAAAGGGAATCCCACCGCCAAACCAAGGTCGGGCCGTCCCCAGAGCAAACCGGTCAACAATGCGGCCGGGAGGGGTTGCCCCAGCCAGGACTGGATAACCGCGGTATCGTCCAGGCACAGGACCCCGGCCAGCATCGAGGCCAGACCCAGCAGTGCCCACGGGTGGGGTGTGGCGAAAACCAGGGCCAGTTCGGGGCTCAACATGGGGATGCCAATTGGCGCACGGTTGCGGGTTCCAGCCTGAATTCCTTACCCCCGGGCACCTGCTGGGCGAGGAGTCGCACGTCGGCATTGACCAGACGCAGCAGGGATTTCAGGTCGACCTCGTCGAAATAGACGAAAGGAAAAACTTCCCGTTTTCCGGGTCCCATATGCAGACCACCCAGATTGACCCGATCGATGGGTGCGCCCAGGCTGACCAGGTCGGCCATGGCCGGGACATTGCTTGTCAGCACCAGGACCCGCTCCGCGGGATCCCCAGTGCGCAAATGATTGACCGCCTCGGCCACCGAAAGGATGGAGACTTTTATGCGGGGGGGGACCGAGCTGGCATAAACCCGGGACTGCCAAGGGTCGGCGGCCACGGCATTGTCGGCCAGCACCAGATGGTCCGGGTGCAGGTGCTGGCACCAGCCGACCGTGACCTGCCCGTGAATCAGACGATCGTCCACCCTGGCCAGGACAACCGTCACGGCGAACCACCCAGCCGCGTGATGGCTTCGCGACCCTTGGACACCAGACGCCCGCTGAGTTCGGCCAGATCCAGGTCATCGCGCCAGGTCACGAACCCCAGCAGCATGGCCAGATTCACACCGCTGATGATGGCGACCGGATCTTCCGCCCGGCAAGCCAGCTGGGCGGCGTGGGCACAGCTGCCGCCGTAGTCGTCCAGGAACAGGACGGCATCACCCACGGGCAGTCCTTCACCGCCGTCTTCGGCATCCAGCCAGTCACGCATTTCGGCGACGAGATCCGGAGCACTCTTGCCGTGGTTGGTCAGGGAAGTCAGACCGCTGCCCGGGCCCATGATCATTTCCACGACCTTCACCAATTCGGCGCCGAGATTGCCGTGGGTTGCGACGAGACCACGCATATCGACATCACCTCCGGATACCTATTCCCGGTCCTGTTCGAGGTAGTGACGCAGGCGGTCACTCTTCTTCATGGTCTCGATGATGCGGTCATTGAGAGCCTGGGCCGCGTCATACCCGTAGACCTTGAGCATGAAATTCAGGGCGATGACTTCGCTGATCACCGTGATGTTCTTGCCGGGAAACAACGGGACGACCACCTGGGGAATGTTCACGCCCAGGATCTCCGTGAACCGGTCCTCCATACCCACGCGCTCGTAATCCGACCCATCATCCCAATCCTGGAGCTGGACCTCGACCTCGATACGCTTCTGCATGCGGATGGAGCGGATGCCGAAAATGGCCTGCACGTCGATGACCCCCACCCCCCGGATCTCCAGGTGATGGCGCAGGACTTCGCGGTACCGGCCGATCAGCAGATCTTCGCTGGTGCGTGTGATCTCGACGATATCGTCGGCGACCAGGCGGTGCCCCCTCTCGATCAGGTCCAGGGCGCATTCACTCTTGCCGATTCCGCTGCGTCCGGTAAACAGCAAACCCACGCCGTACACGTCCACCAGGGTGCCGTGCACCTCGAGACGCCGGGCGAACATGCGGGCCATGTGCAGGGTCAGTTCACGCTGGAAATCCGTGGCGGGCAGGGCCGAGCGGATCAGGGGGAACCCCCGCTCCCGCACCAGTTCGATCACGGGCACGGGAACGTCCTGGTCGCGGGCGATGAAGATCACCGGCGGCTTCAGGTCGAGCACTCGGCTCATGGCCAGGCGTTGGTCTTCCGGGGACAGGGAATGGAGAAAGGCGGTTTCGGATTCGCCCAGAACCTGGATCCTTTGCGAGCGGAAGTTCTCGGCAAAACCCATCAGCGCCATACCCGGTCGGTGGACGTCCTGCGCCGAAATGGGCACGGGCTGCTGCGGCATCTCGCCCAGCAGGTCGAGCAGGAGAGGTTCCTTCAGAGCGGCGAAAAGGCCCTGAACCGTGACTTCAGACATGTTCGCCTTCCCCGTTGTCGCCTGCGGGACGGATGCGGCCCGGGATCACTGGCCGGCCTCCATGTGTCCAAGGGAGCCGTCATCGGAACTGTAGATGACCGCGACCCGGCCGTTCTTCGCGTTGCGGAAAACCAGGAAGGGCTGGTTTGCGGTCTGGAAGGCCTCGCGCGCATCCTCCACACTCATGTCCTTCAGGATGAAAGTGTGGGGATTCTCCGCGGGCGCCGGAAGGGCTCCCCCCCCCTCGACCATGGCCCGTCCCAGTCCCCCGCTTTCGCTCTTCTGGCGCGCGGTCATCTTGCCCTTGAACTTGATCAGCTGGGTCCGGAGGTTTTCCACCATTTCGCCCACGGCAAGTTCGGGTTCGCGGCCCTCGCCCTTGGCGCGGAACTCCCGACTCTTCAGGAACAGCACACCGTCGGCGTCGAACAAGCCGGCGTCATGGTTGATCACCACCTTCACCGTTTCCAGCGGGCGGGGGCTGAACCGTTCCAGTTTCTCCAGGGCGGCTTCGATGAGTTCCCGCTGATCTTCGCCGAGGGTGAAGTGACGGTCGATGATTTCCATCTGCATGGCTATCCTCCTTGGACCTAGAATTGTTTGCGCATCCTCGCGCTGAGGATCCCCAGTTGTTCCCGGTACTTGGCGACCGTGCGCCGGGCGATCTTCAATCCGCGCTCTTGCAGGATGTCAACGATCTTCTTGTCTGACAAAGGCTTGGACGTATTCTCCTGCCCGATGATCTCCTGGATCATGATCTTCACGGCCTTGGCCGCGATCTCCTCTCCCCCCTGGGAATCCAGGCCGGCGGAGAAGAAGAACTTCAGGGGAAACACGCCGCGCGGAGTCTGCACGTATTTTTGCCTGGTGACGCGGCTGACGGTGGATTCGTGCATCCCGATCCGGGAGGCGATCTGCTGGAGGGTCAGGGGCCTCAGGGCGATGGCGCCCTGGCTGAAGAAATCCTTCTGCTCCTCGACGATGGCTTCCATGACCTTGATCATGGTGCGTCGCCGCTGTTCGATGGTCTTGATGACCCATTCGGCGTGACGCTTCTTCTCGTCGATGAACTTGACCGCATCCTGGTTGCGGGAGGTGGTGTTCTCGTAGGCCTGGCTGACCCGCAACCGGGGCAGGTTGGAATCGTTCAGGTAGACCGAGTACGCGATGGGGTCCTCGTTGATTTTGACCACTTCCAGGTCCGGAACCACCGCCCGAGCACCCTCGGCGTCGGCGGACATCCCGGGGTGCGGATCGAGTTCGCCGATGCGCTGGGCGATCTCCTGCACCTCACGCGGTGTGATTTTCAGGGCGCGGGCGATCTCGGCGAAACGTCGGTTGATCAGGTCGTCGAAATGGTCCTTGATCAGCAGGGCTTCGGGCGACTCGGCCTGCCCCCGCGCCTCGAGTTGCAGCAGCAGGCATTCCCGGATATCCCGTGCGCCTACCCCGGGGGGGTCGAAGCCCTGGATGACGAACAGCACCGCTTCCACCGCGGACGGATCCACTTCGAAATAGGCGGCGATCTCATCCACCGGACAGGCCAGCATGCCGTCCTCGTTGAGACACCCGATGATATATTCGCCGATGCGGCGTTCCAGACCCTCGGGCACCGCCAGTTGCAGCTGCTGGGTCAGGGTCTCCTGGCCGGAGGGAATGTATTTCTGGGGCCGTTCGAGGTCGTCCTCCTCTTCGTACCCGTGCTCGTTGGCGAGCCCCCGGAACCCTTCGTCCCAGCTGTCCCCCCAGTCCCTGTGCTCATCCTGGGGGTTATCGCCACCCTCCCGGATATTTTCCTCCAGCTTGGTGATCTCGCGATCCAGCCGGACCTCGTCCTCCAGCTCGTCTTCCGGTTCGATCTCCTCCAGCAGGGGATTGCCCTGGAGTTCCGTGCGCAGGAGCTGCTCGAGCTCCAGGGTGGGAACCTGCAGCAGCTTCAGCGCCTGCTGCAGGCGCTGGGTCATGACCAGCTGCTGCCGCAGCTGCATACTCTGGCGCAAACCGAGGTTGGGACCCATGGTCTATCCTTTGACCGTCCGGCGATGCTGCAGACGGTGTGATGCAAAACCTCAAAGTCTGAACTTATCTCCAAGATACAGCATCCGAGCCTTTTCCGAACCCACGATCTGCTCGGCCGTCCCGGCCAGCTCGATTCTGCCTTCGAACAGGATATACGACCGATCGGTGATGCTCAACGTTTCCCGCACGTTGTGATCGGTGATCAACACCCCCAGGCCGCGCTCCTTGAGCTGGACGACCACGGACTGGAGATCCGCAACGGCGATGGGGTCGATGCCGGCGAAGGGTTCGTCGAGGAGCATGAATTTGGGATCGGTGACCAAGGCGCGGGCGATCTCCACGCGTCGGCGTTCGCCACCCGAAAGCTGGTAGCCCCTGCTCTGGCGCAGGTGCTGGACTCCCATGAGTTCGAGGAGTTCGTCCAGGCGGTGCTGGCGCTCACCGCGGGTGAGCTTCAACTGTTCCAGGATTGCCAGGACGTTTTCCTCCACCGTCAGTTTGCGGAAGATGGAGGATTCCTGGGGCAGGTAGCCGATACCCAGACGGGCACGCTTGTACATCGGCAGCGAGGTGACATCCTGGCCGTCGAGATACACCGAACCGGCGTCGGGGGTGATGAACCCCACGATCATGTAGAAGGAGGTCGTCTTGCCGGCACCGTTGGGGCCGAGCAGGCCCACCACCTCTCCCTGGTGCAGTTCCAGGTCCACGCCGTCGACCACCGCACGTTTGCGGTAGATCTTGCGCAGCCCCGTCACTTCCAGCAGGGAACGATCCTGGTTGTCCATCAACCGCCTCCGGTGGAATCGGGTGCCTGGTCCATGATTTCGCTCTGGAAACTCTGCTTGATCTCAAAAAAATCGAGATCAGGAGACGCTTCCATCCCCATTCCCGTCGCCTCGCCGTCGCTCCAGGTATAGCGATCGAACACGTCGTTGGTGATCAGCTGGGTTTGGTTGTCATAGAACAGCTCTTCGGTTTCCAGGCGCCGCTCGTCCCGGGTCACGACCACCACGTCGCCCCAGGCGTGGACGTTGCGGTTGTCCGGATCGGCGCGTCCGCTGTCGGCGGTCAGCGTCGAGAAGGGCTCGCCGTCCCGGTAGAAATCCATGGTCAAGTCGATGAGCAGCACCTCATCCTGGCCCGCGAACTGCTGCATCTGGTCGCTGCTGAGCACCCATTTGCGCGTGCCGTTCTCGGTCTCGACGGTGACGTGATCTCGGAAGACCTGTTCCAGTCGAGGCCCCGAGGAGACCGGCAACGCAGGTTGGTCATCCCCGTCGCCGCAACCGGCCAGGGACATGCCCAGCGCCACCGCAAAAAGTCCAGCCAGCCAGATCCTCACCGACATCAAATCAGCCTTTCGTTGCCCAACGCTCGTGAAACCAAACCCACTGCTCCGGGTTCCGGCGCACGAATTCCTCCAGGGAGTCCTGGGCCTCCTGTTGCAAGCGGGCCACCTGCCGCACCTCGTTGCCCCGGTCATCGGCTCGCGGCGACGGGGCATTGAGCACGGGCAGGCGTTGAATCGTGTGGCGGCCGGACGCACCGTCCCAAGCCATGGCCACCGGCAGGATGGGCACCTGGAGTTTCCGCGCCATCCGCGCCATGCCGTCGGGGGTTGGCGCCGGCTCTCCGAAAAACCGGGACGGAGGATCCTGCTGCGACAGCTTCTGATCCAGCAGCAAGGCCGCGACGCCACCCCGGCGCAGGTGTTCGAAGAGGGGCCTTATCCCGTCGCGCCGCGCCAGAGGCCGCAGTCCCAGGCGGCAGCGTCGGCGATTCAACATGGCGTCCACCGGTGGATTGTGGATCGTGCCGGTCACCACCGCCAGGGGCCCGCAGCCCCTTCGCTCCAGCAGTCGCGCCACGCGTGCGCCCAGCAATTCCCAGCTGCCGATATGGCCGGTCAGCAGGATCACCCCCCGGCCCCGGCCCGCCAGGTTTGCCAGTTGTGAACCGAAGTCCCCATAGCGTTCGGTGTCCCCCGGGTAATCCTGAAACCCCTCGTCGTTCCCGGCCAGTCGGGCACAAGACAGATTGTCGAAGAAGTTCCGCCCCAGGGTACCGGCTGTCGCTTTCAGCAATTCCTCGCGTTGCCGGGGCGCGAGTTCCCCGAAAGCCAGGGTCAGGTTCTCGCGCGCACGCCGCCGTTCGCGTGGGCGAACCCGCAGGGCCAGGAGCCCCAGCGCAGATCCCAACCGTCGCCCCAGGGCGAGGGGAACCAGCCGGAAGCAGAACAGGACGACGACCACCACCAGCCACCAGGCGCGCCGGCGCAGGCGCCGGTACAGGGACAGCGGCCGCCCGGTCAGAGCAACCCCGCCTTGAGCACATCGTGGATGTGCAACAGGCCGACAGGCCGTCCCTCACCGTCGGTAACGATGAGCAGGGTGACCGCACCCTCGGGCCGATGTTCCATGATCCGCAGAGCGCTCAGGGCCAGCATATCCGCATCGACCGTGGTGGGGGCGGAATTCATCACCTCGGTGATGGGAAGATCCAGGGCGTCTTCGCGCGCCAGCAGCACCCGCTTGACGTCGCCGTCCACGCAGATCCCGCACAGGAGGCCCTCGCCGTCCACCACACAGGTTCCCCCCAGGCGCTTGTCGACGATTTCCGGCAGGCATTCCCTCAGATTCATGCCTGTCCTGACAACCGGCAACTCCTTGCCGGTGTGCATCACCTCGCCGACGCGAACCAGCAGACTGCGGCCCAGCACACCGCTGGGGTGGAACATGGCGAAGTCCTCCGCCTGAAAGCCCCGCAATTTGATCAGGGCCACGACCAGCGCGTCACCCATGGCCATGGCGGCCACGGCGCTGGTGGTGGGCGTCAGGTCCAAGGGGCAGGCCTCGCGCTCCACGGGGGTCGGCAGGTCCAGATGGCAAACCTGCGCCAGCGGAGAATCTCCGCTCCCGGTCATGGCGATGGTCCGCATGCCGAATTGCCGGCAACGTTCGGCCAGGCTGATCACCTCGGGGTTGTTGCCGCTGCGCGATATGGCCAGCAGAATATCGGCTTCACGCACGATTCCCAGGTCGCCGTGGGCTGCCTCCACGGGGTGGATGAAGTGGCTGGGAGTCCCGGTGCTGGTCAACGTGGCGGCGAGCTTGCGGGCCACCAGACCGGATTTGCCGATGCCGGTCAGCAGGACCATGCCGCGACAGTCCAGCAGCTCCCGCACCACCGCGGCAAAACGGACATCGAGAGACCGCCCCAACTCGGCCAAGGCGGCTGACTCCTGGGCCAAAGCGGCGGCGCCCAGCTCGATCACGGCCCGGTCGTCGGCGGCGGCGGCCCGGGCGGCTGCGGCGGACATCATAGCTCTACTCCGTTTCGTCGCTGGACAGATCCTCGGCCTTCGGTCGCCAATCCGGACTCTGCAACCGTCCCAGGGCGGTTCCCAGCCCACCTCGGCTGCGCAACAACAGGTCGGTGATTTCCCTGACGGCTCCATGCCCACCGCCGGCGCTTGTCACATGGACGCAGACATCCTTGACCACATCCGGGGCCGCCGGCACCGTCACCGGAACCGCGACCATGGTCAAGGCGGCCATGTCGATGAGATCGTCCCCCATGTAGAGGGTGTTTTCGGCCCGGCAGCCGGTCTCCCGGAGAATCTCGGCCAGAGCGTCGGCCTTATCGAAGCGACCCAGCTTGGCGGCTTCGAAGTGCAGTTCGGTGACCCGGCGGGCGACCACGGCGCTGTGGCGGCCGGTCAGGACCGCCCTCTGGATCCCCGCCGCCCGGGCCAGGACCAGACCCAGCCCGTCCTGCGCGTTGAAAGCCTTGTAGGCCTCCCCCTGCGGCCCGTAGAGCAGGTCGCCGTTGGTCAGGATCCCGTCCGCATCCAGGACAATCAATCGGACCCCAGCCAGCCGGGCCACCAAATCGGGGCCGACGGCGGCCACAGCCGCCGCGCGTTCCTGATCCGGGGTCAGCGGATACCAGGCGGGGATGGTGGTCTCGGTGTCGCTCATGCTTCCTGCTCCAGATACAGGTCCCGCCAAGCGGCTAGGCGGCGGATCAGGTCGGGGAACATCTCCAGAGGCAACTGGCTGCCGCTGTCGCTCTTGGCCCGGGACGGTTCGGGGTGGACTTCAAGAAAAAGGGCGTCTGAGCCCGCGGCCAGCCCACAGCGCGCCAGCAAGGGTACCAGCTCGGGCCGACCACCGGTGGTCGATCCGGTGGAGCCGGGCGTCTGCACCGAGTGGGTGGCGTCGAAAACCACCGGGCACCCCAGGCCGCGCATGACGCCGATGGAGCGGAAATCCACGGTCAGGTCCCGGTACCCGAAAAAGGAACCTCGTTCAGTCAGCAAAATGCGGCCGCAACCGGCCTCCCTCAGCTTCCGGGCGACATGGCCCATATCCTCCGGGGCCAGGAACTGCCCCTTCTTGACGTTGACCACCTTGCCGGTCGCCGCGGCCGCCTCCAGCAGGGAACTCTGACGGCACATGAAGGCGGGAATCTGCAGAACCTCCGCCACTTCGCCGACGGGAGCCGCTTCGTGGGGATGATGGATATCCGTCAGGACCGGCGCCCCGACGGCCCCGCCGATCCGGCGCAGCAAGGCCAGCCCCTCCTCCAAACCTGGTCCACGATAGGACGATCCGCTGGTCCGATTGTCCTTGGTGTAACTGGCCTTGAAGCAATAGCCGAGTCCCAGCTCCCGACAGGTTGCAGCGAGGGATTCGGCGGTGCGCAGCATTTCGTCGGGGTCCTCCAGCACGCAGGGCCCTGCGATGACGTACAGCCTTTGGCCTGAGCCAACCGGTACCCCGGCGATCTCGATCGGCAAAGCGGTGGCGGATTTCTCGCTCATGCCGAACCTTTCCGGGTTTCGGCGCAGATTCCCTGCTCCCGGTGGACCAGGGCAGCGGCCACAAAATCGCGGAACAGGGGGTGCGGCCGACCGGGCCGTGATTTCAGCTCGGGATGGAACTGCACCGCGATGAAGAAGGGGTGCTCGGGATACTCGATGATCTCCACCAGCTGCCCGTCCGGAGAGGTTCCGGAAAAGACCACGCCGGCCTTGGCGAAACGTTCCCGGTAATCGTTGTTCACCTCGTACCGATGTCGGTGCCGCTCGCTGATTTCCTCCTGCCGGTAACACCGGGCTGCCAGGGTATCGGGGGCCAACCGGCAGGGATACCCACCCAGACGCATGGTCCCGCCGAGGTTCGTGATCCCCTTCTGCTTTTCCATGAGATGGATCACCGGATGCGGCGATGCCGGATCGAACTCGGAGCTGCCGGCTTTTTCCAGACCCGCAACGTCGCGACCGATCTCGATCATGGCGCACTGGAGACCGAGGCAGATGCCGAAGAAGGGAACGCCGTTCTCGCGGGCGTAGCGGACGGCGTTGATCTTGCCGGGAATGCCCCGCTCCCCGAATCCCCCCGGCACGAGAATGCCGTGGATGCCGGCGAAGATCTCGGCCATCTGATGGTCGCCGATGTCATCGCCCTCGAGGCTTTCCGAATCGATCCAGACCTGTTCCACCCCCACCCGGTTGGGAATGCCGGCGTGGATGAAGGCCTCGATGATGCTCTTGTAGGCATCCTTCAGCTCGATGTACTTGCCGACCACGGCGATCTTCACCGTGGCGGGTGGCGACAGGATCATCCCCACCATCTCACGCCAGGGACTCAGGTCCGGCTCGTTGGTCTCCAGCTGAAGGTGCTCGCAAACCAGACGGTCGAAGTTCTGCTCGTGGAGGTTCAAGGGCACCTGGTAGATGCTCTCCACGTCGCGACCGTCGAACACGTGGCCCACCGGAAGGTTGCAGAACAGACCGATCTTGCGGCGGGCCTCCTCCTCCAGGAGCTGGGTGGTGCGGCACCACAGGAAGTCCGGCTGGATTCCGATGCTGCGCAACTCGCGGACCGAATGCTGGGTAGGCTTGGTCTTGATCTCTCCGGCTGCCGCGATGTATGGCACCAGGGTCAGGTGCACCGAAACCGAATCCGCCGGGGGTCGCTCGAGCCGGAACTGCCTGATGGCCTCGAGAAAGGGCAGACTCTCGATGTCGCCGACGGTGCCGCCGATCTCGGTGATCACCACGTCGACCTCGGGATCCTCCTTCGCCGGCAACATGATGCGCCGCTTGATCTCGTCGGTCACGTGCGGGATCACCTGCACGGTGCGGCCCAGATACTCACCCTTACGTTCCTTGGCCAGGATGGTCTCGTAGACCCGGCCGCTGGTCAGGTTGTTGATCTGGGACAAATCGATGTCGGTGAACCGCTCGTAGTGCCCCAGGTCCAGGTCGCACTCGGCGCCGTCTTCCAGGACGAAGACCTCGCCGTGCTGGAAGGGGCTCATGGTGCCGGGGTCCACATTGAGGTAGGGGTCGAATTTCTGCAGGACGACCTTCAAACCGCGGGCCTTCAGGAGATTGCCCAAAGAGGCGCAGGCAATACCCTTGCCTAAGGCGGAGACCACTCCTCCGGTAACGAAAACGAACTTGGCCATGGCCGTCCTTTCCTGCCGTCGGTGACGACTGACACGATTCAATCGCGCAGCCGCCAGAGCCGGCGCACCTCTTCCAGATCATCCGGAGTGTCGACCCCCACCGGGCCGTGCGGGACCCGCACCAGCCCGATCCGCATTCCGTCCTCGAGCGCCCGTAACTGTTCGAGTCCCTCGCTGGCTTCCAGCTTGCCGGGTGGCAAGGCGAGGAACCGTTCGAGGGCCTGCCGGCGGAAGGCGTAGATTCCGATGTGGCGCAAGGCCAGGGAATGTCCCACCTCGTCCCTGCCTGGGAAGGTACCCGGTATGGGCGCGCGGGAAAAGTACAAAGCCCGGTCGCGGCTGTCGCACAGCACCTTGACGGCGTTGGGATCGTGCCAGGCAGCGGGTTCCGCGAAGGGATGACCGCAGGTCGCAACGTCACAGTCCGGACGATCGGCCAGGAATCCCCGCAGGGAGCCTACCGTATCGGGTTCCAGCAGCGGTTCGTCCCCCTGCAGGTTGATGATGATGTCGGCGGGGTCGGAGGCGGCAACCTCGCCCACCCTGGCGGTGCCGGTGTCGTGCCGGCCGGTCAGCACCGCCTCGAAACCGCCTGCCCTGACCGCGGCCAGGATGCGTTCGTCGTCGGTGGCGGCGACGATCCGGTCCGCTCCCTCGATCCGGGAGGCGTTCTGCATGACCCGCACGATGAGGGGTGCACCTTCCAGGTCGGCCAGGGCCTTGCCCGGAAACCGACTGGACCCGTAGCGGGCCGGAACGACGATCAGGACTCGGGGTGCGGATGCGGGTGCGGTCATGGCCGGATGTGCCTTCCTCCAAGAGAAAAGCCCGCCCCGAAAAGGGCGGGCTTTCCCGGTTCCACGGTGCGCTGCCTAGAAGGGCTGGACATTCACCCGCTTCTTGCTGCCCCGGAAATCCTGGTACTCGACCGTGCCGTCCACGAGGGCGAACAGGGTATCATCCCCGCCCTTGCCCACGTTGGTGCCCGGATGGATCCGGGTACCGCGCTGCCGAACCAGAATGGTCCCGGCGCTCACGGCCTGGCCGCCGAATCGCTTGACGCCCAGATGCTGGGCATTGGAGTCGCGGCCGTTGCGTGTACTGCCGCCTGCTTTTTTGTGAGCCATTTCAGCGCTCCTTGGGTGAATCCGTGCGTTCGCAGTCTGTCCGTCAGACGTTGATACCGGTGACCTTGATGGTGGTATAGGGCTGGCGATGCCCCACCTTGCGACGATAGTTCTTGCGCCGCTTCTTCTTGAAAACCGTGATCTTGCGACTGCGGCCGTGCTCGATGATCTCGGCAGCCACGCTGGCGCCGGAAACCGTCGGAGTACCCACCTGGATGTTGTCGCCGTCGGACACCAGGATGACCTCGTCGAAATTCAGGATGGCGCCCACTTCTTCTTTGTCGAACAGGGGCACCTGCAGCGTGGCGTCAGGTGCGACCCGATACTGCTGGTTCTTGATCTTGACCACCGCGTACATTGGCGTATCTCCGCTGACTGAGTTTATCGGGCCTCTCGCCACAAGGGGCATACAAAAACCCGCCGGAGAGGCATAACCTCCCGGATTCTCTCGTAAGGGGGAATAATTAATACCCCAAGGCCCTTCCGTCAAGGGCTCAAGCCCGAAAAACCCCACCCCCCCATCCTGCGGACCGCCAAAATCCGGCCGGCGTTGACATTTGGGGGAAGTTTAGTAAGTATGAAACCGATCAAATGATATCGAATCCGGCGGGCCCGGCCTGCCTCCGCCACAGGGAGAAGAGAGAGTATGTCCGAAAACCGGGACCCCAGGGTCATCATCATCGGCAGTGGACCTGCCGGTTACACCGCCGGCCTCTACCTCAGCCGGGCCAACATCCCCAACCTGATTTTCGAAGGGCAGCAGCCCGGAGGCCAGTTGACCATCACCACCGAAGTGGAAAACTATCCCGGTTTTCCGGACGGCATCGACGGCCCCGAGTTGATGATGAAATTCCGGGCCCAGACCGAACGCTTCGGAAGCGTGATCAAGGCCGAAACCGTCTCGGCCGTCGACCTGGGCAACCATCCCTTCCGGGTCACCACCGACAAGGGTGAATACGTCGTGCCCGCCGTGATCATCTCCACCGGAAGTTCGGCCCGCTGGTTGGGTTTACCCGACGAGGAGAAATTCATGGGCAAGGGCCTGAGCGCCTGCGCGACTTGCGACGGTTTCTTTTTCCGCGGCCAGGAGATCGCCGTGGTCGGCGGCGGGGATACCGCGCTGGAAGAGGCCCTCTACCTGACCAACTTCGCCACCAAGGTCACCCTGATCCATCGCCGGGACGAGTTGCGCGGATCGCAGATCATGCAGCAGCGAGCCTTGGATCACCCCAAGATCGAGGTCGCCTGGAACAGCGTAGTCAATCGCTACCTGCCCGACGACCAGGGCAACCTCAAGGGGCTGGAGCTCAAGGACACCCAGGACGAATCCCTGCGCGAACTTCCGGTTTCCGGATGTTTCATCGCCATCGGTCACATCCCCAACACGGCGTTCCTGGACGGCCAGCTCACCACGGACGAGAACGGTTACCTCGTGACCCAGCCAGGCCGGGCCGCCACCGAGATCGCCGGGGTTTTCGCCGCCGGAGACGTGCAGGATCACGTCTACCGCCAGGCCGTGACCTCGGCCGGCACCGGCTGCATGGCCGCCATCGAGGCGGAACGATGGCTGGGTGAGCAGGGGTTCTAGGACATTGCGCTCCCGGTGTTCTCCCGGGTCCCGACCGGCGCATCGCGAAGCGCTAAGCCGGGAGGGACCCGGGAGAACAATGCCGCAAGGTTTCCCGCCCCATCCGGACGGCAGGGATTCCCGGCGTGCAAATTGGCGGCAGGGCTCCCCCGCTCAGGGAGTTTCGCGAATCAAGGTGAGGTATTCCGAGCGAGTCTTGGAGTCGGTACGGAAACAACCCAGCATCTCGCTGGTCACCGCGTAGCTGTTCTGCTTCTGGATTCCCCGCATCATCATGCACAGATGCTGGGCGTGCAGGGTCACCGCGACCCCCAACGGCTCAAGGTTTTCCATGAGACAGGCGGCGATCTGGGCGGTCATCCGCTCCTGCACCTGCAGGCGGCGCGCGAAGGCTTCGACCACGCGGGCGATCTTGCTCAGGCCCACGATCCGGCCGTCGGGGATGTAGGCCACGTGCGCTTTGCCGAAGAACGGCAGCATGTGGTGCTCGCAGACGCTGTAGAAATCGATGTCGTTCACCACGATCATGTCGCGGCTCTCGGCGGCGAACAGGGCCCCCCGCACCATGGCTCCCGGGTCCATGGCGTAGCCGGCGGCCAGTTCACCCCAGGAGCGGCTCACCCGCGCGGGGGTATCGATCAATCCCTCACGCTGCGGATCCTCGCCGATCGCCTCCAACATGCCGCGCACCAGATCTTCCACGATACCCCTCCCCTTGTTGACGCCGATTCTCCCCGACTGGCGGGCTCTGCCCCAATCTAATGCCGCCCGGACCTCGGGACCAGACCCGAGATGACCACAGGCATGCACCTTGCTGCCTCTCTTCAGCAGGGCAAAGCACTGCGGCAATATGCAATCGTCTCAAGGGCCGGGTTTTCCACGGCGCGATTCCGTACCCCCCGGAATGGCACCGCGGCACCGGCCCTTGATTCTCCTATCGATACTGAAATCCCTTTGCAGGCAAGGGTTTTTCGGTCAAGCACATCTTGCATAAACGTTTTCGAAAATTATCTTTGCTACCAGCAAAGCGGAGTCCGCGACACCCCGGGCGCTTCGCCCCCGCCGCGCTTGCACCCGGATTCCAAGGAACCAGACCAAGGAGCCAGCCGTGGGGAACAGAATCGTATTCGCCAAGGAGCTCGCACCCCAGACGAAGCTCTTCGAGATCGAGGCCGAGCACATCGCGAAGCGTGGCAAGGCCGGCCAGTTCATCATCCTGCGGGTCAACGATGAGGGTGAGCGCATCCCCCTGACCATCGCGCACCGCAATCCCGAACGGGGCACCATCACCCTGGTTTTCCAGGTGGTCGGCAAAACGACGGAAATGCTGGCGGGCCTGGACGTGGGTGACGAGATCCGCGACCTGGCCGGACCCCTGGGCAAGGCCACCGAGATCCCCACCGGAAAAACGGTGGTGTGCGTCGGCGGCGGCATCGGCAACGCCGTGGTCTGGCCCCAGGTGCAGGCCTTGAAGGAGGGCGGCAACCGGACCATCGCCATTCTCGGCGCCCGCAACAAGAGCCTCCTGATCCTCGAGGACGAGATCCGCAGCCTGGCCGACGAGACCGTGATCACGACCGACGACGGCAGTTACGGCAAGAAGGGCATGGTCACCCACGCCCTGGAGGAAATCATCGAGCGCGGCGAAAAGATCGACGAGGTCATCACCATCGGACCGGTGGTCATGATGAAGTTCGTCTGCAAGACGACCGAGCCCCACGGCATCCCCACCCAGGCGTCGCTGAATCCCATCATGGTCGACGGCACAGGGATGTGCGGCGCCTGCCGCGTTACCGTCGGCGGCCAGACCCGCTTCGCCTGCGTGGAGGGCCCCGAGTTCGACGGCCACCAGGTGGACTTCGACGAACTGATCACGCGCCTGAGCTACTACAAGCCGGAGGAACAGGTCTCGTTGACCTTGCACCACCAGTGCCGCCTGGAAACCGCCGCCGACAACCTGGCCAAGGCCGATTAAGGGAGGACCGCCATGACCGACAGCCCGCAGAAGCCCAAGAAGGTCCTCAACAAGAGCAAGACCAAGACCCCCATGCGCGAGCAGGACCCCAATCAGCGCATCTACAACTTCGAGGAAGTGCCCCTGGGGTACAACGAGATCGAGGCGACACAGGAGGCCCTGCGCTGCATCGATTGCAAGAGCAAACCGTGCGTGGCCGGTTGCCCGGTGGGAATCGATATTCCCGCCTTCCTGCAACTGGTCGGCCAGAAGGATTTCGAGGGTGCCCTGCGCAAGATCAAGGAAAAGAACTTCCTGCCGGCGATCTGCGGCCGCGTGTGTCCCCAGGAGGACCAGTGCGAGATGGTCTGCACCCTGAACAAGCCGGACAAGGGCCGCGAGCCCGGCGGCATCGGCCGGGTCGAGCGGTTCCTGGGCGACTACGCCATGGAGCACAACCTGACCATCACCCCCGAGATCGCCCCGCCCACCGGCAAGAAGGTCGCGGTCATCGGATCGGGACCCGCGGGCCTGACCGCCGCCAGTGACCTGGTCCAGAAGGGGCACGACGTCACGGTGTTCGAGGCCCTGCACAAGCCCGGCGGTGTGCTCTTCTACGGCATCCCCCAGTTCCGCCTGCCCAAGGAGATCCTCCTGCGCGAGGTGGCGGGCCTCGAGGACATGGGCGTCAAGTTCGTCATGAACTATCCCGTGGGGAAGGCCGAGAGCCTGGCGAGCATTCGCGAGCGCTTCGACGCCGTCCTCATCGGAACCGGAGCCGGACTGCCCTGGTTCCTGGGCATCCCGGGCGAGAACCTCAACGGCGTCTACAGCGCCAACGAGTTTTTGACGCGCGTGAATCTCATGGGCGGTTACAAGTTCCCCGAACGGGCCGACACCCCCGTCAAGAAGATCAAGCGCATCGCCGTCATCGGTGCCGGCAACACGGCCATGGATTCGGCGCGCACGTCCAAGCGCCTCAATCCGGAAATCGTCTACCTCGTGTATCGCCGCAGCCGGCTGGAGATGCCGGCCCGGGCCGAGGAGATCCACCACGCCGAGCAGGAGGGCATCGAGTTCAACCTGCTGCACTCCCCCGTGGAGATCGTGGACAACGGCACCGGCGCCGTGGGCGCCATCCGCTGCCAGGAAATGGAACTGGGTGAGCCGGACGACAGCGGACGCCGCCGCCCCGTGCCCATCGAAGGCAAGGTCAAGGAATTCGCCGTCGACACGGTGGTCATCGCCATCGGCCAGGGACCCAATCCCCTGCTGACGGCGGACGTTCCCGAACTGAAGCGCGACCCGCGCAAGGGCATCATCCTGACCAACGAGTGGATGCAGTCCAGCTTCGAGAACTGCTTCGCCGCCGGCGACATCGTCACCGGCGGGGCCACGGTGATCCTGGCCATGGGTCAGGGGCGCAAGGCCGCGGACGCCATGCATCGCTACCTGATGACGGGCGACCCGGCCGACCAGGACGCCGAGGGCACCGACGTGTGCCCCAACTTCCCCGGCTGATCTTACCGATCACGGTGAAGACCGGCCCCCGGTTCCGACCGGGGGCCTTTTTTATGATTCGGCGCGGAGTTCGTTCACGAGCCCCTGGAGGACGCGCGGGTAGAGTTCGCATTCGGCGGCGAACACGCGGGCGGCCAGGGAACCGGTGTCGTCGCCGGGCATGACCGGCACCTGCTGCTGGCCCAGGATCCGACCGTGGTCGTACTGGTCGTCCACCAGGTGTGCGGTGCAACCGGAAACGGCATCGCCGGCGGCGAGCACGGCCCGGTGAACCCGATCCCCGTAAAATCCCTTGCCCCCGAACTTGGGCAGCAGGGCGGGATGAATGTTCACGACGAAACCGCCGAAGCCGGCGGGCTGCTGATAGAAGCAGAGATACCCGGCCAGGATGACCAAGGCGGGTTCCCGGGGAGCCACCCAGGCGTTGATGGCCGCGTTGTGGCCGGCGACGTCCGCGAAGTCCCGGCGACGGAACACGGCGCTGGGGATTTTCGCCGCCGCGGCGATCTCCAGACCCCTCACGCCCGGCCGGCTGGAAACCACGCCGGCAATCCGCAGGTCCAGATCGCCGGAGTGGATCTTCTGCAGAATGTTCTCCAGGGTGCGCCCGCCACCCGACAGCAACACCACCGCCTGGACCGGATCACGCGACATGAGCGCTCCTTTCCCTATTCGCTGCAAAGCCCACCGCGACCGTCCACAGCAGCAGAAAGCCCCATACCGGCCATACCCCGGCGCGCACATAGAGGGTGTCGGCCCGGCCGATGGGAACGTCTGCGCGCACGAACCCGCGCCGCCCCACTCCCAGTTCACTCAGCAGGCGACCCTGCGCATCGCAGGCGTAACTGATGCCGTTGTTGGCCCCGCGCAGAAGCGGAACCCCGCACTCCACCGCCCGAATCCTGCCCAGACGGGCGTGCTGCACCGGACCGGCGCTGTGGCCGAACCAGCCGTCGTTGGTGATGACCACCAGGCAGCGGGCCCCCTTGCGCACCACCTGCCGCGCCAGCGGGCTGAAGGCGGACTCGAAACAGATCAGGCAACCGAAGCGGAACGGCGTCTCCCCGTCAGCCACCACCATGGGTTCGGGCTCGGGCCCCGGCGACCATTCGGCCTGGCCGAGATCGATCCGGGACAGCCACGGGAGGTAGCGCTCGAAGGGGATGACTTCCCCGATGGGCAACAGATGGTACTTGGCGTACTGGTGAACCAGGTTGCCTCGGAGGCTGAACAAACCCGAGGAATTGTAGCGGACCACCGTCCCGTCGGGGCGCCGTTCGGCGTCGGGGAAACCGGTGAACAGGAAGATGCCGTCCTCGCGGGAGGTCCGTCTCACCCACTCCAGGAGATCACGGTCGTAACGCAGGTAGGCCGGCACCGCGGTCTCGGGCCAGACCACGAAGCGTGCGCCGGCCCGCGCAGCCTCCCCGGTCAATTCGGTCAGGGGATTTCTGGTCGAATCGATCTTCGCGTCCACCCACTTGTCGGCCAGGGCCACGTTGGGCTGGATCAGGGCGGCGGCGATGGTCCCGTCATCGGCGGCCGCCCCCGCGGAGTCGAAATGAACCTGACTGCCCGCGCCCAGCACGGCCCACCAGGCCACCGCCAAGGCGGCCAGGACCGTCCGGCCAGCCGGCAGGCGTCGCCAGCACAGGGTCGCCGTAGCGGTTGTGGCCAAGGCCAATCCCACGCCGGCTTCTCCGGCCGCGCGATAGAGAAACTGCAAGAAACCGCCCGCCAGAGTCGCGCCGCTGAGGCACCAGGGGAACCCCAGTTCCCCGCCTCCGCGCGCCGTTTCCATGGCCACCCACATCAAGGGCAACAACCCGGTGGCGACAGGTTCCCCCAGTCGCCGGCGCACCCGGCCGAACACCCAGCCCATCCCGAGATAGAACAGGGAGACATAGGCGATGGCCGCCACGGCCTGGACCGGCACCAGCGCCCGGCTGGGAATACTTTTGGACGGATCCAGAAAGAACAGCCAGTGCAGCAGGCTCGCCTGGTGAACCAGGCCGAAAACCCACGCGGTGCGGCCGGGCCGATCGCTGACGATCAGAGCCTGAAAGGCCAACATCAACCCCAGCAAGGCCGGGACCACCGTGGCCAGAAAAGGGGGCATGGCGACGGTCAGCATCAACCCGCCCAGCAGGGCGAGATTGGTGGCCAGCGAAGGGCGCAGACGGGCAAGCTGCGTGGATGATTTCAGCATGCCCGGCACAGTAACCTCGCGGCGGCACAAAGTCTAGAGGTGGCCGGTCTCTCGCCGGCCAGGGCCTAGCCCCCCCGTGAACCGCTCTCACCGATGAGGTCGGCCATGCCGTAGCGGGCGATTTTCTTGTACAGCCCCTGCCGGGACAGTCCCAGCCGCCGCGCCGCCCTCGCCTTGCGTCCTCCGGTCACCGCCAGGGCCTTGCGGATCAGGTACTGCTCCAGCATGGCACCCGCCTGCTGCAGGTTGCGCAGGATGCCGAGGTCCTCGGCGCGGATGTCGTCACTCTGCGGGGAACGGATCTCCGCCGAGAGGTGTCGGAGCCGAATCAGGTCCTCTCCCGGATACAAGGCCAGGATCCGCTGCACCTCGTTTTCCAACTCGCGGACATTGCCCGGCCAGCGCCAGGACTGCAGGGCGGTTAGGGCCGTCTCGGTAACCGCCATGCGGCCGCTGATCCTGCCCTGCTTGCGCAGAAAGAAGGCCAGCAGATGGGGAATATCCTCGGGCCGTTGCCGCAGAGGCGGGATCTCCAGGCAGACCACCTTGAGACGGTAATAGAGATCGAGACGGAACCGCCCCGCCGCGATCTCGGCCGTCAAATCCTTGTGGCTGGCGGCGATGAAGCGAATGTCCACCGGGTGTGACTGAAGCTCCCCGATGCGCCGCACCCGGCGCTCCTGCATGACTCGCAGAAGCTTGATCTGCAGGGCCAGGGGCATGTCGCCGATCTCATCCAGGAAGAAGGTCCCCTTGTCCGCGGACGCCAGCAGCCCCTGCTTGTCGCCCCGCGCGCCGGTGAAGGCTCCGGCGCGATGGCCGAAGAGTTCACTCTCGAACAAACTCTCGGGCAGGGCGGCACAATTCTGGCCCACGAAAGGCGCGCCGCTGCGGGGGCTTGCGGCGTGGATCGCCGCGGCCACGACTTCCTTGCCCGTTCCGCTCTCCCCCTTCAGCAGGATGTTGGCCCGGCTGGCGGCAAGGTCCACCACGGTGCGTCCCAGGGCCTGCATCTCCTGGCTCACCCCGACCGCACCCGGCAGGCCCGGAATGGTCAACGGGCGAGGCAACAAGATACCCTTGCGGGCATGAACCCGGGTCCCGGTTCGCCGCGGCGAATCGGTTTCGAACAGTTGGAGCTGGGTCCGGTCCGAAATCAGCAGACTACCGTGCTCTGCTGACTCCCATTGGCCCAGGACCGGCCCCAACCGGCCGGCCACCCTCTGCCCCCACAGGAATACCCCTTCCCGCCAGGGTTCGTCCGCCTCGAACCACAACGCCAAGGCGCCCTCGGCACGGCCATCCGGACGGATGGGTTCGACCCAGAGGGCGGCCCGAGGCCCGGGAAAGCTCAAGGCTTCCCTGTCCTGGTCCAGGGACTTCAGGACCGCACCCAGGGGTGGGTCGAGGTCCGAGCCGCTTTCGGATCGGCCACGCGACCAGTGGTGGAGCAACCGGAGGGGGGACGTGGCCTCGAACCCTTCCCGGCGCATGACCCACAAGGCGCAGAAGTGGCACCCGTGGGGAAAACTGCGAATCTCTTCCTGCCAGAAACCGTGGGTATCCATGACGAACTCCTTGGAGCAAGAGGCGAGCAGGCCCAGGAGCACCAGCGAATGCTGAGCTGTAACGGAGAGCTTTGCAGGAAGGAGGCCGCACCCCGGGAGAGAAAGCCTCAATTGCCAAAAAGTTATATTTTATTATTCGATAACAGGTTATAGAATAAACCTAACAAAATGGATCACCCGAATCAGTCGTGGCTCTGCCCCACTCTGTCCCATGGTGTCCCACCGACCGGGACACCGGGAGGGACACCTCCATCAAAATTCCAGGATCACCGGGTCGGAATCCCTGGTGACTTCGCCGATGGGCATCGCGCCCAGTTTCTCGAGGCAAGCGGCACCCTCGGCCCCCGTGAACAGCACCATGCCGATGCCCATGTTGAAGACCCGGTGCATCTCGCGCGCATCGATGCTCCCGCGCTCCTGCAGCAGCCTGAAGATCCCCGGCGCTCCCCAGGAGCGGGTATCGATCCGGGCACACAGGCCGTCCGGAAGCACGCGCGGGATGTTGTCGGTGAAGCCGCCGCCGGTGATGTGGGCCATGCCGTGCAGGGCGCTGTGCCCGCACTCGGCCCAGAAGGCGCGCACCGGTTTCAGGTAGGAGACGTGGACGGCCAGCAGAGCGTCGGCAACCGTGGTACCTTCCAGCTCGTCCGGCGTGTCCTCCAGTTTCAGGCCGGCCTGTTCGAAGACCACCTTGCGGGCCAGGGAGTAACCGTTGGTGTGCAGGCCGCTGCTGGGCAGTCCCCAGATGCGGTCGCCGGCGGCGATGACCGACCCGTCGATGACGTGATCCGGATCCACCTGCCCCACGATGGTGCCGGCCAGGTCGAACTCGCCGGGCCCGTAGACCCCGGGCATCTCGGCCGTCTCTCCCCCCAGCAGGGCACAACCGTTGTCGCGGCAACCGGCCGCGAAGCCGCTGATCACCTGGGGCAGGATCGCCTCGTCCAGCTTGGCGGTGGCGAAGTAATCCAGGAAGAACAGGGGCTCGGCCCCCTGGACCAGGATGTCGTCCACGCAGTGGTTGACCAGGTCCCGGCCCACGGTGTCGTACACGCCGGCCATGCGGGCGATCATGACCTTGGTGCCCACGCCGTCCACGCTGGCCACCAGCAGGGGGCCGCCGGGCGTCGGCTGGTAGAGACCGCCGAAGGCACCGATTTCATTGCGCACCCTCGCGTCCCACGTCGACCGCACGGCTTCCTTGCTGCGGGCCAGGGCACGCATGGCCGCATCGATATTCACACCGCTGTCGGAATACTTCATCACGGCACCAGAGGCCCGATGGCCCGGATTGAGGTTCGAGGCGGCAAAAACCGACCGTTGTCAGTCGGCCGCAGCTTCCTGCAGGGGATACTGGGAGAGTCGCCGATTCAAGGCGTCAAGAACAGCAAAAACCACGGCCTGTTGCCGATTGTGGACGGCGCTGCAGGTGCCGAACAGCATCTCGCTGCGTCGGCCCTCCACCAGGTTGACCGCAACCAGAACCACTTCCTGGCCCCCCAGCAACTGGGTCGTGATCTCCACGAGATGCAGGAGCAGGTCGGCCTCCAGCAGGCCGCTCATGGCATCCAGGGCCGCTTCAGCCACCGCCGAAGATTCACTCTGGGGATGATTGGGGCGCTCGCACAGACCGCGCTGCTCGCGCTCACCGGCTTCCAGCCGCACTTCGGCCCGCACCCGGTCCTCCGAAACCATGATCCCCACACCCCGGCACAGAATGCGCGGTTGGAGATCCACTGCCATGAGGACCGCGGGGGTGGGCGGCGCCAGGGGCCCGGGCCGTTGTTGGGGCCGCGAATCCGACCCGACCTCGTCCAGAGGCAGGATGTCCTCCAGATCCACGGCGGCATCCCCGGCGGGCTCATCCTCGGGAGGATGAAAGGTCACGCCACCCAGGGGCATCTCGGCGGAATCCGCTGCGAAGGGGGACACCTTGCCGGAGGGCTCTTCATCGGCGGAAGGGTTGGATTCGGTCGAATCATCGAGCTTGGCCCCGTTTTCCAGAACCTGCACCACGCCGATTTTCTTGTAGTAGACATCGATGCCCAGCCGGGCCTTCAACAGGCTTTCGACATCGCGTACGATATGCCGCGGTTCACGGTCGAACCCGGACACCACATGAACTCCGGAGATATCCCCGGATTCATCCAGCTCGATCTTGCTCTGCAAGACGCCCTTGATCTGACCGATCCAGCGTTGGGCATCAGGGACCCAGGCGTCCCTCTCCTCGGCATCCCACTCCAAAAGGTGTCTCCTCTTGCGGTTCCCCAGCTTGTTGAAAATGACAATGGTCCATATCCGGGGCGGCGCACCGTCGGATAAGCAATGGTATCACTTTCCAATTATTCCAACAAGATGTTCCTGCAATTGACCTCAAACATGCTGCCTTTCGCAGGATAGCTTGAGCCTGTCTCACTATAGTTTAACGATTTGATCCCAAACGGTTAACGAAAAAAACGATGGGGCAAGACCGCCGGATTTCGGTGTCTCGCCCCAAAGAGGTGTGCTATAAGTTCGTTACGACACAAAACCAGGGAGCACACCCGATGCAGATCATAGCCTTCCAGCCCGAACTTTGTCCAGCCCTTCCTGTGGTCGTCGGCAACTGCGACTACCAGGAGTGTCATTTTCCACAAACATTCCCCACCTATTTCCACAGTCTTTCCCCACCCCCCAGGGCCGACCTCACGTTTAGCACAAAACTACAAGACGTGCATCACGATTCCTCTTTTTTCTTCTGATATTCCT
>Ga0210044_10000265_pt1 | contig 78496 bp, 68 predicted proteins | sample CryGey13umfilter_2_FD_183959 | JGI IMG/M metagenome (GOLD analysis project Ga0210044, IMG submission 183959) | Groundwater microbial communities from aquifer in Utah, USA - Crystal Geyser 4/9/14 3 um filter (SPAdes) (version 2) | ecosystem: Environmental > Aquatic > Deep subsurface >... | reverse complement strand
GGGACGTAAGTCAGATGGAGAACCCGGTATTGTTGCCATTTGGCGTGGTTGGCAAAGGCTACAGGATATGGCGGCTACTTGGGCGCTGATTGCTGATGACCATACCATACTTATGGGTAATAGATAGATCTTTACGAAGCCCTTATAAAGATACTGTTGGCGAACCGGCCCAAAATGCTGCATAATAGGGCAAGAGAAACCAAAACTGAGGATGTCGCCATGTGCTTAAAACCGCAAATGCCGCGTGTCATGCCTGTTGAGATGCAATATCTGGGGGCTACCCTTTTGGCTCCTGATAATCCATACCGTTTGGTAGGGGAGCAATTGTATGAGCGGTACCAGGAAGCGGATTTTGCTGACTTGTACCCGGACGAAGGGCAACCGGCCTTGTCGCCGGTAGATTTGGCGTTTGTGGGTGTCGCCGTCAACATCCGCCAGGTGGCACGTTGGATGGCCGGAATCCGCCCGCAGTAGCGGCATACCGGCTTCGGACGGGCAGTAGCAGGGTAAACCGCCACCCAATCAACCAAGAACAAAGCTTTTCCCGCCTGAAATCGGGTTACAAACCCGAAAAACGAATGAAAAAGGTCACTCTGGTAGGCTTGCCACCATCTCGTCACAAGTTCGCCAACAGTATCTTTAAAATCGGCGCGGGAGCGGGCGTTGGTGTGGCATTCTGCGCAGCGCAGACCGGCGTGTTTGCCAGCCAGCGTAAAAACCAGGGCGTTATGGTCAAAGGTCTTGCCCAGCGTTTCCACGCCATCATGACAGTCCAGGCAATTTTCTCCGTATTCAATACCGTGCGCGGTCATAAAGACGGCGTCCATTTGCTGGTGGCAGTCGGAACATTGAGTTTGCTGAAAAGAGACAAACCGTCAGCAGCGCGGCGGGGCCCTTATGCTCCGAGTGGCAGGAGCGGCAGTTGAGTTTGCGCTGATTTCCCAGCATCAACCCGTGCAATGTAGCTGGATCACAGCCAGTTGTGTGGCGATTTCGGTATGGCAAGCGGCGCAGCGGTCGCCCATGGTGTCCGAATTCCATGAAGCCGGGTGACATTTGGCGCAGTCGTTACCGATTTCGGCGTGGGAATAGACTCCGCCAAGGACGGTTTCGCCCGTCTGAGCGTTGAGACTGCCCACGTTAAAGAATCCGCTGCTGCTGGCAAAGGCGGTGCCCGCGATAATTAACAAGGTGACGACGGTGGCAATGATTGCCAGCGGGGTCATACATCCCAATCGTTTTTCTTGCATGGAAGGCCTCTGTCGAGGAAACGATTTCAATCGCCGCCGCCTTCGTGTTCGCTGCCGTCGGCGTGACAGCGCAGGCAGTCGGCAAAATCGGCGATGCCATCTTCCCGATGTTTGGCGGCCACCTCGGATTGGTTGTGGCAGGTGTAGCAGGTCCACTGGTTAAGCGTCGGCTGATGACAATCGGCGCAGCGATTACTACGCTCACCATGATTCATGGGGAAGGAATGCGGCCCGGTATATTGCGCGGGCGACCAGCCGTTGGTGGTGTGGCAAACCGAACATTCCTGACCAGAGAACATGCCCGCGTGCAGAGCGGGTTCGCTGTGGCAAGCGGAACACTGCGTCGGCGTACCCTTGTAGACGTTGTTTTTGTGGCAATCCGCGCAGGCGACGTTGGCATGCTTACCATCAAGTTTGAAAGCCGCAAGGTTGTGGTCAAACGTGGCCGGTTTCCAAGCCTTGGGCGAATGGCAGGAACCACATTCCGTACCGAATTGGCCGTTGTGAGCGTCATCTTTTAGATGGCAGGAAGCGCAGTCGCTGGGTGTGCCTTTGAAGACGTTGTTTTTGTGGCAATCCTGGCAAGCAACGTCGGCGTGTTTGCCGTCGAGTTTGAAAGCCGCAAGGTTGTGGTCAAACGTGGCCGGTTTCCAAGCCTTGGGCGAATGGCAGGAACCACATTCCGTACCGAATTGGCCGTTGTGCGGGTCGTCCTTTTGATGGCAGGCGGCGCAAGCCCCAGTGGCAGTTTTGAAATCTGCGCGGGCGCGGGCGCCGTTGTGACATTCGGCGCAACGCAGTTCGGCATGTTTGCCAGCCAGGTCGAAGTTGGTGCTGGCGTGGTTGAATTTTTTACCCAGGCTTTCCACACCATCGTGACAAGCCAGGCAGGTATCGCCGTATTCGATGGAATGCGCCTGCATGAAGACGGCGTTCTCCTTGCGATGGCAATCCGCACAGGTGGAAGAGGCAAAAGTGGAAATATCTGCGCCATGACAATCGGCACAGGTGAAGGCTTTTGCATTGTGCGATGCCAGTGAGAAACCGGTGGAATTATGCGGAAAAATTGCCATGTCCATCTGCGTGGTGGGCGCATTCGGGCCGCGGTGATCAGGATGGCAGGAGCGGCAGGTCAGGCCGTCTTTGAGCAAAGCGCCGTGCAGGCTGGCAGGGTCACTTTTTTGGGCGGCGACATCGGTGTGACATTCGAGACACATCAAATCCATCGTTTTGCCAGAAAATATCCCGGGGTGACAGCGCGAGCATTCGTTGCCGATGTCGGCATGAGAAAAAACGCCCCCCAGGGCAGAGTCGCCCCGTTTGGCGTTCAAACTTCCAGCGGTGAAAAGCCCGCTACCGGTGAAAAGCAAACTGCCAGCAATCACAATCAACGTCACCAGCGCAGAAACAATCGCCAGCGGCGTCAAACATCCAAACCGGTTGTTTGTATTCATTTCAGCCCCGTTTTATTTCAAAAATGTGGCGTAGTAAAGCGCCCCCAAAATATGAACAAATGCGGATGTGAACAGGGCCATGCCGATGGGGATGTGCACCGTGTGCCAAAGCGACATGAGACGGCGGGCATTGGCGAGCGTGCTGGCTTGCATTTGCCCAATCCTGCCCTGGTCTTCAATGCCGTCGGCGGTACGCGGGATGCGGGTGTAGATGTAGCGCCCAACAAAGCCGCTCAGGACGATGACGGCGGTTAAGAGCATGGTTGCCCCGGCCAGGCCGTTAAATTTCCACGAGGAATGCAAAAGCACCATGTATGGGCCAACAATGCCGGTGAAGATGTGCAGCTGCAACCAGTCGGACATGCGCCCCAAACGCGCCGAGCGGGTACGTTTGCGCAAGGAATAGAGTGTTTCGGTCATCAGCATCAGCAGAAAGCCGATAATTCCGACGGTGTGCCCGTAAAAACTGCCCGCCGCCGGGGTTTCGCTGGTAAAAAACAACATGGCCGCATAAGTCGCGGTAATCAAAAGCATTGCCAAAAATGACAACCAAAGTTCTCTCGCAGAACGAAGCATAAGTCATCCCTCCCGAATCAAAAGTTAACCAGCAATCCCTGCCCAAAAATGCACCAAAATATCGGCCAGCGGGGCGTTTTTTTCAAGTAGACGAGCGCGAATAGGCAGGATATCTACTTTTTCACGGATGATAGTTTCCAGCGGGCTGGAAAGTTTCTGGTCGCCCATGACGATGGCCCCCAAAATATGTTTTTCGCCGATCATCAGGCGCAGACGATTGACTTCAAAACCGCTCTGGGTGATGATGGCGTCGGGAATTTGACGCCAGGTTTCGCTGTCACCGCGCGCGATGCCGACCATGTCGCTCTCGCGTCCGGTGCCGACCGAGCCGATAATGGTGGTGGTCAGCCCTCCCAGGCGGGTGACGTTAAAAGGCACAGCTTTGATGTAAGTTTCCACTCCCCCGGCCATGTTCGCCCCGGCAATGCGCCCCTGCTCACGCGCCGGAGTCCACAGACTGTCAATGGTGGCGCGTCCGGTTTGCGGGTCAAAGACCTGGGCAATATCGCCAGCGGCGAAGATATCTGGCAGGTTGGTTTCCATTTTCTCGTTGGTCAAGACACCCCGCTCACAGGCAATGCCAGAATCTTTGGCAAGTTGAATGCGCGGAGCGACGCCAATGGCATAGGCAACCATGTCGCAACGGATTTGTGCGCCCGATTCGAGCCGCACACCGGCCACCTTGCCGTTTTTTCCCAAAATTTCAGCCAGTTCAGATTGGAAATGAATCTGAATGCCATCTTCTGCCAGGCGTGTTTCAATAATATGAGATTCGGCTTCGTCAAGCACATTCGGCCAGTAGCGTTCATTGCGAATCAGCAGGTGTACTTTGACATGCCGAGCAGAGAGTCCTTCGGCCAATTCGAGCGCAGTAATGCCACCGCCCACCACCACCGCCGCGCGGCTATGTTTGGCCTGCGCCAAAATACTGCGGGCGTCTTCCATGTGATCAAGTTTGACCACCCCAGCCAGTTGACAGCCAGTAGCCTTCAGCCGCACAGCCTGCGCACCAACGGCAACCAGCAAACGATCATAAGGAATGCGCAGGTTGGGCGTGGCTTCGATGATTTTCTCGCCTGGCAAGATGCGCGTCACTTCAGCGCGGTAAAAGTGGGCGTTCAACTTTTTGAAATCGTCGGGGCGATAGGAAAAAAGTTGTTTTTCGTCCACTTCACCCGTAAGCATATAGGCTAAACCAGGGCGGGAATAATAACCATGCGGGTCTTCGCTGATAAAAGCAATCGGGCTGGTGGCATCCACCCGGCGGATGGATTCAGCCGCGGCGATGGCGGCTACACCCGTGCCAAGAATAACGTAACGGGTCATTTTCCACCATCCCCAAAGAGATTGGTGCGCTCGAACCGCAAGACGCCACGCGGACAGCGCGCCACGCATTCGCCACAGGTGAGACAGCGGCTGTTGCTGACGGGCTCATTTTCCCAGGCATGGCGGCGCACATCAATGCCAATTGGACAATTGTAAGAACAAATGCCGCACTGCACACAACGGGAAGAATCAGGCACGACCTGCCCGGCGGCCATCGCAACACGCTTGGCGGCTTCGGGCTGAAAAAAGGATTTGAACATAAAAGGAATTCCTCGAATCTTGGTATGTACGGTAGTCGTTCTTACCCGCAGATAGTTATCCGGATTCTATGCTTATTCATCATATTCTTCATCACCTAATTGTCATAAAACGTCCGTCTTGCATAAATGAAAGCATTCCGCAGGTTGACACCACCCCGCGGAGCGAAATCGTCAGTTAACGATCGCGGCTGTGGCGCGACGGGGATGTCATCCGCGCCGCCGTGTGTTTTATCGCCAATTAGCGCAGGATCAGCGGCAGGAAAATCGAATCAGCGGGAAGCGCGCCCAGCGAGAAGGAATCCATCACGATGCCGGCGCGATTGATCAATTGGAAATGTATCGCGGTATCAGTTGCGTCCACGAGCATTGCGCCATAGTTGGCATTGTAGCGGAATTGACTATCGGCGATGGGCGTACCAAAGTTATATAAAGAAGAGCCGCCCAGCCCATTCACAAAATAAGGCAGATTGTTTTTGACGATGCGTTCGTAGGTATGGTCGTGTCCCGACAATACTGCGTCGGCTCCCCAAGCCTGATAAGGCCATTGCAAGGTTGGGTTTGAGCCATGTTGCCCGGATGAAAATGGGGCGTGATGCACAAAAACAAGATTCCACGGAGAGGTTGAAACTGCCAATGCGTTTTGCAGCCACTGGGCTTGGACAGACAAAGAGCTAATCCCGTCCGGTTCACTTGGGTCGCTATCCAGCATAAAGAAATGCACAGGCCCGCGCACAAAATCGTAATAACGTTCATTGCCCGGCAGGGAAAAATAGTCAAGGTAGGGCTGGGCGTTGGTTGTGTACCAATCATGGTTGCCGAGGATGGGGAAAAAGCGGTTGTAGGCTGCGCCTGCTCCATACGCGCCGCTGTATGGATAAATGTAATCGTGATAGTACTGGCCAATATTGGCGTCAATCGTACCGGCTGCCCCGGTGCCGTAATTGTTATCACCAACTGTCACAATGAAATCAGGATTCCAGCTTTTGATTTGATTCGCGACATCCGATTCGGCCTGCCCGGCAGAACCATAATCGCCGATGACCGCAAAGTGAGCCGAGGCCAGACTCGAAAGGTAGCCTTTTACAAACGTCCCATACAGCGTCAAACTGCCGTCGGCCTTCAGCAGGGCGGGCGTCCAGTCGTGATGGTACACCCAAGCCAGGTTGCTGAGTTGGTAGCTGTCCATCCATTGCGTGAACGGGTCGCCGTAGGAGGCTTGCGTTCCCGGGAAGAACGGATTGGTCACATCCGCATCTTCGTAGCCCCACTCGCTGACGATGAGCGGCTTGACGCCGATCAGCCCGCCAGTGTCGTGGTCCCATTGAGCGGCGGTATTGAATCCATTGTTCGAGTATTGGTGATAGGCGTAAACTACATTCGCGTCGGCCAGCGGATTATCTTTGATGCCGCCCAGCCAACTCGCCCAACCGGTTCCCGTGGCAAGCACAATATTTTGCGCGTCGTTGTTGCGTACCGTTTGGATAAGCGTTTCGTAAGACGGCTTCAGATCCGCCCAGTAGTTTGCCTCACTCCAATCAGCGGCGTCGTGAACCGGTTCATTCCACAGGTCAAAAATGATGCGCGTGTCGGCCCCGTAGGTCTGCGCCATTTGAGTCCAGAAGGAGATTGCCACGTTCAGGCTGGAGTCGTAGGTGTCCGCCGGGTTGCCGGGGTATGCGGCCTGATACCAGCCATCCGGCCAGCCGATGACGTGATAAGAAATGATGACGTACAGGCCGTTGTCGAGTGCGGCATTGACTTCGCGCGCCAGACCAGCCAACAGCGCAGCGTGATCCGTATTTCCATCCGTATTTTTCCATTGGGTGGGAAAAATGCTGATGCGCACCACGTTGGCGTGCCAGTTTTGAGCGAGGTCGGCGTAATCGGCAGTCGAATACTGCGGATACCAGGCTGGGTTGCGCGCCAAAAATGGGTCGCCCATGCTGACGCCGCGCAGGCGAACGGGTTGCCCGTTGGCGACGATATTGATTCCGGAAACGGAAAGCCCCGGCAAGAGCATGGCGCTGACGCAAGCATTGCCAACTGAAAGCGTTGGGCTGGTGTAACCGGTAAACGTGGGAATGCCGTGCATAACGTGAATCATCGTCTTAATGGCTGAAACCACCCAGGCGTTCCAATCGGCGTAGCCGCGCGTGCCGTGATTTCCACCGGGCGGACAGATGCTCAAAACGTTGGCATCGCCCCGGGCCTGATGCGCGTCTGCCAGTGTTCGCGCGCCGCAATTGCCCCAGGCGCAAGCATCCACCGGGAAGGTGGTATCGCCCAAGTTCTCAATCATCGCCACGCTGTAAACAGCAGTATCCGCCAGTCCCGTTCGCGTAAACGCGCCGGTGTTCCAATCTGTTATATTCCCCGGCGCAGCATAACCGGCATCTTCTGAAAGAAATCCGAGGGCTTTGCCCGCATAACCGTGACTGCGAATGTACTCCATCACCCAGTAATTCTGCGCGCCGCCATACGACTCACCTTCCAACACGATGGCGTTGCAATTGGCCGGGATGGTTACGTCGGCGCAGAGCGCATCGAGCCCTGAGGTAGTTTGCGCGTCAATATTATTGGTCCAGCCGCCCAGATCATCAAACCCAATCGCTAACGTGACATACCCTTGGTTGACTAAATTCATGTTCTGAGCGGAAACCGCGGCATTGACATTGCCCACTCCGCCCCAGCCTGGCAGAAATACCAGCACCGGGCGATTCTCTCCGGCAGGAACATCCATCGGCCAGGTAGCGACTGCCCGTCCAGCAATCAGTATTTTGCTGTTTGTAGATAAGCTAGGGTGCGCCAGGGTTCTTTCCACCAGCCCCAACGCAAATACACAGACAAACACAACCAAAACCGCGCGTGAAATCAGCGTTTTAGCAAACATGACACTCCCTTCAATAACAAGAGAAATCAGACAAAGTATATCAGTCACCCAGATTTTCAGAAAGCATCCAAAGACTCCACTGCAAAAACCCGTTCACTGCACGCGTACCTGAGGTGGTGCAAGTAGGGACGCGGAGCATCCAGAGCGCAAAAAATGCTTTTTGGGCAGTAAAGCGCTGATTTTTTCCAGAAAAAGCAGCAAATCTCTGCATTCTTTGCGCCACTGCGATAAGACTTTCTTTTCGCAGTGGAGTCATCCAACAAAAAAAGTATCTTCTCAATAACCCGGGCGGCGAAGCGTCCCCCTGCGGGGACAAAAAAGCGCCGTCAGAGCAATTACAAAAGGGCTATAATTCAGGGCATGGAACTCGCCAGCGCCGCCCTTTCCACCACTTCAGGGCATCTGCGTCCGCTCAACATCTTGCGCGACCTGATTGCCGTTGCCGATTTGGTGGAATTATGTTTCGCATCTACGATGGATGCCGATGGACACTCATTTGTTGAACAAATGCGCCAAAACGCCCGAGACTCACGCTTTCTCAAATGGGCGCCCGGCGTCATTGATTCCGTTTCTCTGCCGCTTTCCGGCTTTGTCTGGGAGGATAATGGCAAAATTGTCGGCAACGTCAGCCTGATACCATTTCGACGCGATACCCGCCGCGTAACCCTCATCGCCAATGTCGCCACCCACCCTGACTATCGTCGCCGTGGAATCGGGCGACAACTCACCGAAAGTGCCCTGCAACGCGCCCGCCGACGCAGCAACGAAATCTGGCTGCACGTCCGCGCCGATAATCCCACCGCCATTCACATTTACCAACAGCTCGGGTTTGTGGAACGCGCCCGCCGCACGCAGTGGGTTGCGCGCCCCGGGGATAGCCGGCCCAATATGCCAGCATCGCCTGCGCTCAAGATACGCCCACGCCGCCCCGCCGACTGGGAACATCAGCGCGCCTGGCTGGAACACGCCCACCCACAAGAAATCAACTGGCATACACCAAGCCCAGATATAAATACCTTTGGCCCGCAATGGTGGAACAACGTCTACCGCGCCCTTGCTGATATTAGCTTACGGCAATGGGCAGTAGAACATAACGACTCTCTGTCAGGTGTGCTGGCCGCGCAAGAGACTTACGGCAGACGTACCCCACTCTGGCTGGCTTTGCCGCCCAAACCACAACCCCAGGCCGTCACCGCCCTGCTGATTTATGCGCGCCAATTTCTAAGCCACTCACAAAATTTGATGCTGGAATATCCCGTCGGCGCGGCAGACGAAGGTATTTTAGCGGCAGGATTTTCTCCCGTACGCAGTTTGTTATGGATGAAAACTACCTGATGGAACTTTTGGCCGTCAACGCGCGTAAAACCAGTATCTCAACACCTGGAGGTTTCTATGAACCGTTTTCTTGTACGCTTGCTGATTAACGCTATTGCCCTGTTTGCCGCCGTCAATCTGGTGCCGGGCATTGAGCCGCTTTCAAATTCGTGGCTTTCTTATCTGGGGCTGGCGCTCATTTTCGGCTTTCTCAACGCCCTGCTGCGCCCCCTGCTCAAACTGCTCACCTGCCCGCTGATTTTGCTGACTCTGGGCGTTTTCACGCTGGTAATTAACACCTTTCTCTTCTGGCTTACTGGCGTGGTCGGTGCAAATCTGGGGATTGGATTCAACGTGAATGGCTTCTGGCCAGCTTTCCTGGGCGGTATCATCGTCAGCCTGGTCAGTGTCGTACTGGCGACCCTCATCAAAAAAGAAGACTCGAAACACGGTTAACGCTACATAACGTCAGAGCGGGTGTGTGCACGCAAATCATGTCAGGGATGGAGTCGAAAGTCTCCCGGCTTTCGAGCAGAATCAGGCCCTTTGCAGGGTGCTTCACGAAGATTTTGCACTCCGTCCACTGCGCTCTGACAACCTTTGCGTACATGCATAGTGCGTCACACCTGCACACACGCCGAAATCCTTTGACTTCGACGTGTATTGAATATTGCCGGCCAAATCACCTCAAAGCCCTAATGATGCTACCCAAAATCCGTATTCATCACTCTGCATTCGGAGGTTTTATGTCTGATACCACTTCAATTACCGTCGTCAAGCTCGGCGGCGCCGAGGGCGTGGATTTCTCGGCCATTTGCGCCGACGCGGCGGAATTACTGGCGCAAGGGAAAAAACTCGTTTTCGTGCATGGCGGCTCAGCCGAAGCCAACGCCCTGGGCGAGGCGCTCGACGCGCCGCCCAAATTCATCACCTCGCCTTCGGGCTACACCTCGCGCTACACCGACCGCAAAACGCTGGAGATTTTTCTGATGGCGGTCAACGGCAAAATCAACTCTCTACTGGTGGAACAATTGCAGGGGCTGGGCGTCAACGCTTTCGGCTTGAGCGGCCTCGACGGGCGGCTGATTGTGGCTACCCGCAAAGATTCCGTTCAAAGCGTGGAAAACGGCAAGCGCAAAATCATCCGCGACGATTACACCGGCAAAATCGAAACGGTCAATGGCGATCTGCTGCGGACGCTTCTGGAAATGGGATTCCTGCCCATCATCGCGCCGGTGGCTGTTAGCAAGAACGGCGAAACCCTCAACGTCGACGCCGACCGCGCCGCGGCGATGGTCGCTTCCGCGCTGCAGGCGGAGACTCTGCTGCTGCTGACGGCCGCGCCGGGGCTGATGGAGAAATTTCCAGACGAATCTACCCTGATTCGGTCACTGCCCGCCGCCCGTCTGCCCGCCGCGCTCGAGATGGCGCAAGGCCGCATGAAAAAGAAAATCCTCGGCGCCGAGGAAGCCTTGCGGGGCGGCGTCACCCAAGTCATCATCGCTGATGGGCGCGTGGAAAAACCAATTTCCAATGCGCTGGACGGGAATGGAACAACAATTCAATGATGAATGCAGAATGATGAATAAAAAAACCAGAACAAGAGACAAAATTCTGTTTTTTGGTTTTGCTTTTGAACTTACATTCTGCATTCTGCGTTCTAACTTCTGAATTTGTATAGACATAACGATATAATCACACCGGTTTTCTGCACTTTATTCTGCATTCCTCATTCTGCATTTCGGAGTTTTATGACCTTTGCCACGTTAGCCCTCGCAGATGGAACCGTCCTCACCGGTCAGGCCTTTGGCGCGGAAACGGATTCGGTCTTCGAACTGGTCTTCAACACCAGCATGACCGGCTATCAGGAAATCATCACCGACCCGTCCTATCGCGGGCAGGGCGTGCTGTTCACCGCCTCGCACATCGGCAACGTGGGGATTAATCTGGAAGATGACGAATCCGCCGCGCCGCAGGTTTCCGCCGTTGTGATGCGCGCGCTCAGCCCGGTGGTTTCCAACTGGCGGGCAAGCGCCTCGCTCACCGATTGGCTGGGTCAGCGCGGCATCCCCGGCATCAGCGGCGTGGACACCCGTTTTCTGACGCGCAAATTACGCGATGGCGGCACGCAAAAAGCCGCGCTCTCCACCTGCGGCACGCCGCCCGAAAAACTGCTCCAACTGGTGCGCGACTGGCCCGGCCTGGATGGGCGCGACATGGTGAAGGAAGTGACCTGCGCCGAGCCGTATCGCTGGAACGGGGATGAAGGCAATCGCTGGGTAGAAAATGTTAAGCGGTTGCCCGGTTCTTCGGTTGACCAGTTCAAACCGGACAACCGAAAAACCGGAAAACTGCTCAACGTAATCGCCTACGATTTTGGCATCAAAGAGAATATTTTGCGCCATTTGGCAAGTTACGGCGCGGACGTAACCGTTGTCCCGGCAGACACTTCGGCAGCGGAGGCTTTGGCGCTCCACCCGGATGGCGTTTTTCTCTCCAACGGCCCCGGCGACCCGGCGGGCTTGCCCTACGCCGTCGCCGCGGTGCGCGAACTGATTGCCAGCGGCGTACCTCTCTTTGGCATTTGTCTCGGCCATCAGTTGATTGGCCGCGCGCTGGGCGCGGCAACCTACCGGCTCAAATTCGGCCATCACGGCGGCAACCATCCCGTTCAACACTTGCCGAGCGGCAACGTGCTGATCACCGCTCAAAATCACAACTACTGCGTTTCCCCCGCCGATTTGAACCCGGACGAAGTCGAAATCACCTACAAAAGCCTGAACGATGACTCGCTGGAAGGATTGCGCCTGAAAAACAAACCGGTCTTCAGCGTTCAGTTTCACCCCGAGGCCGCGCCCGGCCCGCACGACGCGCAGCGCCTGTTTGGCGAATTCTTCCAAATGATGAAAGCCAACCCAGCATGAGCCACGTTCACCCAGACACCCGCATAAAAACCATTCTGGTCCCCGGCTCCGGGGCCATCGTCATCGGCCAGGCCGCCGAATTTGACTACTCTGGCACGCAGGCGGTCAAAGCTCTGCGCAAAGCGGGCTACCGCATCGTGCTGGTCAATTCCAACCCGGCCACCATTATGACCGACCCGGAAATTGCCGACGCCACCTACATCGAGCCGCTCACCCCCGAAGCGCTGGAAGCCATCATCGCCCAGGAAAAACCCGACGCCCTGCTGCCAACTGTCGGCGGGCAGACGGCGCTCAACCTGGCGCTCGCCCTCAGCGAAAACGGCGTCCTCGAAAAGTACGGCGTGCAGCTCATCGGCGCGAATCTGGCCGCCATCCGCGCCGCCGAAGACCGGCTTCTATTCCGCGAGACGATGAAAAAAGCCGGAATTCCCGTCCCGCGCGGCGGCGCGGCGCACAACCTGGCAGAAGCCGAAAAAATAATTGCCGAAACCGGCTACCCCGCGCTGGTGCGCGCCTCGTTTGCGATGGGCGGCAGCGGCGCCTCGTGGGTTTACGAACCCGCCCAACTGCCCGAAGCCGTCCGCCAGGCGATTGCCGAATCGCCCATCAGACAGGCCTGGCTGGAGGAATCCGTCCTCGGCTGGAAAGAATACGAGCTGGAAGTGATGCGCGACCGGGCCGATAATTTTGTCGTCATCTGCTCGATTGAAAACCTCGACGCGATGGGCGTCCACACGGGCGACAGCCTCACCGTCGCCCCGGCGCAAACCCTGACCGACCGCGAATACCAGGTTTTGCGCGACCTGGCCAAGCGCGTGCTGACGGCGGTTGGCGTGGAAACCGGCGGCTCCAACGTCCAGTTTGGCGTGAACCCCAAAACCGGGCGCGTCGTCGTCATTGAGATGAATCCGCGCGTCAGCCGCTCCTCGGCGCTGGCGAGCAAAGCCACCGGTTTCCCAATTGCCAAAATCGCCGCGCTGCTGGCCGTCGGCCACACGCTGGACGAAATCGCCAACGACATCACCGGTCAAACCCAGGCCGCCTTTGAGCCCTCGCTCGACTACGTCGTCGTCAAAATTCCGCGCTGGGCCTTTGAAAAATTTCCCGGCGTCGATGCCACGCTTGGGCCGCAGATGAAATCAGTCGGCGAGGTGATGGCGCTCGGACGGACTTTCCCCGAAGCGCTGAACAAGGCGATTCAGTCGCTGGAAATCGGCGTGGACGCGCTCGACGGCAGCGGCCCCAGCCTTCAGCCGCTTTCCGCGCCGGAGACACTCGCGGCGCTGAAAGTCCCCACCGCCGACCGGCTGTTTCGCATCTACCGCGCCGTTCGCCAGGGCCTGCCGCTGGAGGAAATTTCTGCCGCCTGCGGCTATGACCTGTGGTTTTTAGCGCAGATGAAGGAAATGCAGAATGTAGAACGCAGAATGCAGAATGTAACAAATGATGAAGGCGGAATGCAGAATAGAGAATTTAAAAACCTTTTGCGCGTGGCAAAACAAATGGGCTTTGCCGACTCGCAGATTGCCAGGCTCTTGAATTCATCCTTCCACATTCATCATTCTGCATTGGAAGTGCGCGCCTTGCGCCGCTCCCTCGGCATCCTGCCCACCTTTCAGCGCGTGGATACCTGCGCCGCCGAATTTGAAGCGCAGACGCCCTATCTTTACAGCGCCTACGAGCAAGCCGACGAAGCGCGCCCAACTGACCGGCAGAAAATTCTCATTTTGGGCGGCGGGCCGAACCGCATCGGGCAGGGCATCGAATTTGATTACTGCTGCTGTCAGGCGGCGTTTGCCCTGTCAAAAATGGGGTACGAAACCATCATGTACAACTGCAATCCCGAAACCGTCTCCACCGATTACGACACCGCCGACCGGTTGTACTTCGAACCGCTGACGCTGGAGCATGTGCTGAACGTCATCGAAACGGAAAAACCCATCGGCGTGATTGTTCAATTCGGCGGGCAGACGCCGCTCAACCTGGCGGAAAAATTACAGGCGGCGGGCGTCCCGATTTTGGGCACTTCCCCGTCAGCGATTGCCCTGGCCGAAGACCGCGAGCAGTTTTCGGCCTTGCTTTCGCAGCTGGAAATTCCCCAGCCAGAAAACGGCATCGCCCGCTCGCTGGAGGAAGCCCGCGCCGCGGCGGTCAGAATCGGCTACCCGGTGCTGATTCGGCCCTCGTTTGTGCTCGGCGGGCGGGCAATGGCGCTCGTCCAAAGCGAAAGCCAGCTGGCGGGATTCATTCAGCAGGCGATGGAGGCCGCGCCTGGTCAGCCGATTTTGATTGACCGCTTTATGGAAGATGCCTTTGAAATTGACGTGGACGCGCTCTGTGACAGCCAGCGCGTGGTAATTGGCGCGATTATGCAGCACATCGAAGAGGCGGGCGTGCATTCCGGCGACGCGGCCTGCGTCCTGCCGCCCTACAAAGTCAGCGCCTATCACCAGATGATTGTGCGCGAATATACCGAACGGCTGGGGCTGGCGCTGGGCGTGCGCGGGCTGATGAATGTGCAGTTTGCGTTGCAAGGCGAGGCGGTGGTAGTGCTGGAAGTCAACCCGCGCGCCTCGCGCACCGTGCCGTTTGCCAGCAAAGCCACCGGCCTGAACCTGGCCTACCTGGCGGCGCAGATTATGGCCGGGAAAACGCTGGCCGAATTGGGCGTGACGGAAGAGCCGCGCGTGGACGGGTTTTTCGTCAAGGAAGCGGTGCTGCCCTTCAAAAAACTGGCCGGTTCCAGCACGGTGCTGGGGCCGGAAATGCGCTCCACCGGCGAGGTGATGGGCCACGCCTCCAATTTTGGCCACGCCTTCGCCAAGTCACAGATTGCGGCGGGCTGGGGCCTGCCAGAAAGCGGCGCGGCGCTGATTAGCGTCAACGACTACGACAAAAGCGGCGGCCTGCGTTTTGCGCGTGAACTGCAGCGCATGGGTTTCAAATTGTTCGCCACACGCGGCACCACCGAATTTTTAAGCAAAGTCGGCATACCCGCCGAGGCGGTAAACAAATTCGTCGAAGGCTCGCCGCACACGGTGGATTTAATCCGCAACGGCACGGTACAGTTGGTGCTGAACACGCCCTTTGGCCCCAACGCCCAGGCCGACGGCGCCGAAATTCGCGCGGCGGCGATTGCGATGGACATTCCGCTGTTGACCACGCTCTCCGCAGCCGAGGCGGCGATTGCCGCCATCCGCGCCCTGCGCCAAAAAGAGCTGAAATATCGCAGTCTGCAAAGCCTCTTTCGGAATGCAGAATGATGAATAAAAAAAACAGACTTTTGTGCTGTACTATTGAAAAGTGTATCCAACCTTTGATGTGTTTGGCGCTTAATTATCGCCACGGTGAGCAAGTGAATTTTGTTTCTCGGCGATACCTTTTCAGGTCATTGCCATGATTACACTATGCTCAAAACAGAGTTCTCGCCAGAACTCCCCTGGTTTGAAACGATCCGGGCCTGATTGCCATCTGTGCTGGGTTGTAGAATTTCTTGCTCGCCTAATTCTATTCAGGAACAACTCTAATGATTGAATTGACCTGGCCGGGAAAACACCCGCCAACCCTGCCTGCGCCCGCCGTTCTGCGCTTGGAGTCGATTCTCCATCCGCAGGCAGAAGACCCAACGCTGACAAGTAACCTATACCAAGGCGACAACCTGGCCGTTATGGCGGCGCTCCTGCCCGAATGGGAAAACCGCGTTCACTTAATTTACGCCGACCCGCCTTTTTTTACCAACCGAAATTTCAACGCTCGCATTGGCCGGGGGGAAGATTCGCGTAAGCCGCAAAACTGGCGACTGGCCACAGGCTACGCCGACGCTTGGGATAGCCTGGAAACCTACCTGCAATTTCTCTATGATCGCCTGTCGCTGATGCACCGCCTGCTGGCCCCTACCGGCACGCTCTACCTGCATCTCGACTGGCACGCCAACGCCTACGCCCGGCTCTTACTGGATGAAATTTTCGGCGCAGACCGCCTGCTCAACGAAATCATCTGGACGTATCACGGCCCGTCACCTATTCGCTCAGCCTTCAACCGCAAGCACGATACCCTCTACGTCTACACCAAGAGCGCCGATTACACCTTCAACGCCGACGCGGTGCGCATCCCATACAACGTCAACACACTGAAAACTTTCGCATCCACCCAAAAAGCCGGTTTTGGAAAAACTCCCAACCTGGAACGCGGCAAAGTGCCCGAAGATTGGTGGTATTTTCCGGTTGTAGCGCGCCTGCACGGAGAGCGCACTGGCTACCCCACCCAAAAACCGGAAGCCCTGCTGGAACGCATCCTCCTGGCTTCGTCGAACCCCGGCGAGGTAGTGGCCGACTTCTTTTCGGGGTCGGGAACTACCGCGCTGGTCGCCGCACAGCATGGCAGACGCTTTCTGGCCTGCGACGCCACCTTCCGCGCCGTGAACACCTTGCGCGCGCGGCTGGCGCGGGAATCATACCCGGCGCAAATCTCACTCTGGCGTGAAGCGCCCAAGCCAGAAAGAAAAGCGCCGCCTTTTTCAGCGCAGATTAACGCAGAAACTGTAACCCTGACGGGCGATACCGCCGCACTGGAGTTTTGGGAGGTGGATCCTGATTTCAACGGGGAAATTTTCCACAGCCGCGCCCAAGCCGCTCGCCCGTTACGCGGCGACTCGCTGCCCCTGAGCCTGCCGCTGGGCGAGAAAAAGCCCGCGAGACGGGTTTGTCTGCGGGCGGTAACTGCCAACGAGGAAGAATATCAGGTCATTTTGGCGGGTTAAACATCCAGCCGGTAGCCAACGCCGCGCACGGTGTGCAAAAACTTGGGGTGAACCGAATCGATTTCGATGGCTTTCCTTAACCACGAAATGTGTACATCCAGCGTGCGCGTATCGCCGGTGTATTCGGTTTCCCAGACACGCTTAAACAAGTCCTCGCGCAAAACAACTTCGCCCTTGTGCTCCATCAATATTTGCAACAGAATTGCCAGCCGCGGCGTCAGCCGGACGTTTTTCCCCAGGCACTTGACGCGGTGGCGCTCGGCATCCAGGCGAATTTGACCGGCATGCAAAATGGTTGCGCCATCGCCAGGCAGATAGGGCCACAAACGATTAACCAGCTTTTGCACCGTGAACGGCAAAATCAGTACAACATCTGCCACCGATTGTTCAACAGACCTATCTGCGGCGCTAATCAGTAAAATCGGCAAAGAATTTTCGCCCAATTTCTCACGCAAAGAGTGAATGATGCGCACCCCACTCGTCCCTAGCGATGCAGTATTCAAGACCACCAAATCGGGGTTAGAGTCGGCAAGCCGCGCTTGCGCGTCCACGCCATTTTTAGCGGTGACAACTTCAAAGCCTTTTTTTTGCAATTGCGCCGCAAAAACAGGTTGATCTGCCCTTTTTCCTTCAATGACCAAAATTATTGCATTTATCATGCGCCTCAATGTAAAAAATAATAAGAATTTAAAAATCGTTTCTGCTTACCTGCAACCCGACCTTGCTGTAACCCAGCAACAAAAACAGAGAAAAAAGCAGCTGAAGAAAACAACTTCCGCCGAATGTTAAAGAGATTATACCCCAATCTTAACAAAACTCAGTGGGAGATGGGTACTATTTTTTAACATTAAAATTCTGCCAAAGTAGCGCAAATTTAAATTTATGCTACTGCATAACTGATGTTACGCAGCAAGAACCAGTGGCGCGATATATATGTCGCGGTTGCGCCGCAGAAACCGGAAAATTGAAATTTTAGAGCCGTTTGATAGGCACTGAACAGATAAGAACCCGTCCAAAAGATTGGCAAAAGGGGCAGCCAACGGTGGCGCAAATCTGCGATTTGCGCGGGCCTTGCTCCACCTGCCCCGTTTTTCGGATAGACTCTAAAAATTGGCGTCAGCCAAATTTCAGCACGACATAAATGTCGTGCTACGGTGTATTGCGTAACATCAGCTGCATAAATCTTGGACTCATGGGTAAAGATTGTGCAGATTACAAAAGACTTGGTCGTTCAAAGAGCAAAAAATCTTAACGGAATTTTCCGAATGAAGCGAATAACGCGAAAAAATTCGCGTTGAAAGGATTTGGCTTATTGCACAGAGTCTACCCATGAGCCAAATCTTGCGCTGTCCGCCAAAGGCCGGTGATAAAATAAGAGCGCTCCCTAAGGAACCCAATGACCCAACAACATATCCCTACCAATCGCTGGATGCCGTATGCCGCGCTGGGCATTGGTATTCTCGCTCTCAGCCTGTCGGCCATGTTTGTCCGCTGGGCAGCTGACGCTCCGGGACCAATCACCGGATTTTACCGCATGAGCCTGGCAGCAGCCATCCTTGCGCCGTTTGTGGCCGTTAAGTGCTTTAAAAAATGTGCCATCCAGCCCAAAACGCTGATTTTCCCGCTGATTGGCGGCATCGCTACCGGCTGTGACCTGGCATTGTGGAACACCGCCCTCAGCTACACCACCGCCGCCAATGCCACACTCATTGGCAACACAGCCCCGCTCTGGGTGGCGCTGGTTGGGCTGATTTTTTTTAAAGAACGCCTGGGACGCGACTTCTGGTTTGGGCTGATGATGGCGCTGGGCGGCGCCGCGCTGATTATGGGAAGCGATTTCATCCTGCACCCGCGACTGGGCATCGGCGACCTGATGACGGTGGGAACCAGCCTGTTCTACGCTGTTTATTTTCTCTCCACCGGCAAAGGCCGAAAGTTCATTGACCCGCTTTCCTACACCTGGCTGATTGCGCTCTTCGCCGCGCTGACGCTGTTCATCATCAACGTCTTTTTGCAAAACCCTTTTGGCGGGTTTTCCAACACCACCTGGCTCTCTTTTTTGGGCGCGGCACTCATTTCGCAGGTGATTGGTTACTTTTCGATGACCTACGCGCTGGGACATTTACCCGCATCCATCGTCTCACCCACCATGATTGGGCAGCCGGTGATGACTACCCTGCTTGCCATTCCGCTATTGGGCGAAATTCCGGGCAAGTACCAACTCATTGGCGGCGCAATCGCGCTTACAGGCATTTATCTCGTCAATCAGGCGCACGCGCGCGCAGAAAAAGCAAAAAACGGCACTCTATGAGCAAATCTCTGGCCGCGCAAATTTCCGACTTAAAAAAGGCCATCCAGGCACAGGAAGGTCTGCGCGCCACCATCGGTGACGATGTGGCCGAAACTGCGCTGGCAGTACTCTTGCCGCAACTGGCCGAGTTGGAGACCCGCGAGCGCGCTGAAAAAGAACGCGAAAAGCGGCGCATGGTCACGGTCATGTTTGCCGATGTCTCCGGATTCACTGAACTCTCGGAAAAAATGGACCCGGAAGACGTGATGAGCCTGATGAATCAAGTCTGGGCGCAATTGGACGGTCTAATTCTGGCGCACGGCGGCCACGTTGACAAACACATGGGCGACAACGTGATTGCGCTGTGGGGCATAAAAGCTTCCCGCGAAGATGACGCCGAGCAGGCCATGCGCGCCGCACTGGAAATGCAAGCCAGCCTGCAACGCATTCATACCGGCACGTTGAAGCTTCACATCGCCCTGCATAGCGGGTCGGTCATGTTAGGCGAAGTCGGCTCACAGGGCGAATATACCGCCATGGGCAAAACCATCAATCTGGTGAGCCACTTGGAACAGATCACGCCCGCCGGGCAAATCTATCTCAGCCACGAGACCTTCCAGCTAACCCGCGGCCTGTTCGAGGTGGAGTCGCTTCCGCCTCAAACGCTGAAAGGTCTCAGCCAGGCGCTTCAAATCCACCGGCTGATTCTCCCCGTTCCGCATATCTTCCGCCCACGAACACGCGGCATCGAAGGCGTGGAAACGCGCATGGTGGGACGCAACACCGAGTTGAAGTTTTTGCAGGAAGCCTGTGCGCAGGTTTTTTCTGAGGGCGCGGCGCGCGCCATTACCATCGTTGGCGAGGCCGGGCTGGGAAAAAGCCGCCTGTTGTATGAGTTTGAGCAATGGTTGCAACATGCGCCCACAGCGCACATTACGCTGAAGGGACGCGCAACCGAGCGCACCATGCCACTGCCCTACGGCCTGTTACGCGATATTTTTTCACTGTATTCCGATATTCAAGAAAACGACTCGCTCCCCACTGCACGACAAAAACTGGAAACGAGCGTTTTACAGACGCTGGGTAATGGGGAAACTGAAAAAGCCCATTTTATCGGGCAATTGCTGGGGCTGGATTTTTCGAACAGCCCACACTTGCGCGGCATTCTACACGACCCCGGCCAAATCCGTGACCGGGCGCGGCATTATCTTGGGCAATTCGTCGCAGCGCTGGCCGGGCAACAAACGCTGATTTTCATGCTGGAAGACCTGCACTGGGCAGATGGCGACTCGCTTGATGTTGTGCGCGCGTTGATGGAAAACGCCACTCGCCAGGCAATTTTCTTTGTTGGTCTGGCGCGCCCCAGCCTGTTTGAGCGCAAACCCGAATGGGACGCGCGCCTGACGTTTCACACACGCATCTCATTACCGCCCCTCAACGCACAGGCCAGCCAGGAGTTGGTACGCGAATTACTTCAAAAAATGGATGGGATTCCCGACCCGCTGCTACAGGCGGTGATAGAAAATGCCGATGGCAACCCATTTTATGTGGAAGAACTCATCAAAATTTTAATTGATGAGAGTGTGATTCAGACCGGGGAACACTGGCAGGTTGACCTTTCGCGGTTAGGGACGGTGACCATTCCGCAAACGCTGACCGGTATTCTGCAAGCGCGTATTGACAGCCTGCCCGAAGACGAGCGCATCGCGTTGCAATGCGCCTCGGTGATTGGTAAGATTTTTTGGGATGACGCCGTCTGCGCCCTCAGCGAACAAAGTTTGGCGCAAACACAAGCGGCTTTGCAATCGCTCTACGCGCACGAGTTTATTTTTCCGCGCGCATCCAGTATTTTTTCCGGTATGACAGAATATATATTCAAACATGTGCTGTTACGCGAAGTCGCCTACGAAACGGTGTTGAAACGCCAGCGGCGCAAACTTCACAGTCAGGCGGCGGCCTGGCTGGCAGCGCAAAGCGGGCAACGCGCCACCGAATTGGCGATTCTTATTGCCGAACACTACGAGCGCGCCGAAGATTTTACCAACGCCGCTGATTGGTTCGGCCTGGCAGGCGACCAGGCCTTTGACGCCTATGCGCCCGAAGCGGCAGTGGAACACTACCGCAAAGCCTTCCAGTTTTCGCAAAACGCCGCGGGCGCGCCATCCCCTGCCAGTTTCCGCTGGTATGAAAATCTTGGCAAGTCGTTGCAAGCGCGCACCCATTTCGATCAGGCAATGAATGTCTATGCACAAATGCGCGCCGCCGCCAAAACCGCCCAAAACGCCGAAGCGCAATCTTTGGCCTGGTACAACATCTCGTTCCTGCAAGACCATCAAGGCGATGCGCGCGCTTCGCTCGATTCCGCCGAGAAAGCCGCCAATTTTGCCGCGCAACAAACAACAACGTCAGACCTGTTGCCAAAGGCGCTCAACGGCCAGGGCTGGGCGCTCTATCACTTGGGCGAGGGCGAGCGTGCTGAAACGGTTGGCCTGCGTGCGCTGGAAATCTGCCAGCAATTGCCAAACCATCCCGCCGCATTACGTGAACAGGCGCAAACCTATCAATTGCTTGGCGCTGTCTACGACCTGCGCAGCCAATTCTCCCATTCCATTGAGTGCGAACAAAAAGCGCTGGAAACGTACCGCGCCCTGGGCGACCGGCGCGGCACGGCGGCCATGCTCAACAATCAGGGGGTAGGCGCTTTTATTCGCGGCGACTACGCTCAGGCGGCGCAGCGCTATCAAGAAGCGTTGACGCTGGCGGGTGAAATTGGTGCGCGCGACCGCGAGAGCATTTTTATCAGCAATTTGGGTGGGGCGAAGGTGCGTCTAGGCCAATATGCCGCCGCCGAAGCCGATTTACGCAAGTCCATCGAACTGGTCGGTACCACACTGACACATTACATTCCGCTGACCTATTGCTTTCTGGCAGAGGCCTGCCTGGGGCAGGGAAAACTGCTCGAAGCCGCGCAACTCGCCCAACAAGCGCTCACCCTGGCGCAAGAGTCTCACCAACCCGATGCGACAGCCTCGGCCTGGCGCGCGCTGGGAGATTGCGCCAGCCTGTTGTGTAAGCGTAGCCTGCCGGAATGCTCCCTGCCCGCCCCGGACGATTGCTACCGCGAGAGTTTACGCATTTTCACAGAAATCGGCTCAGAGAGTGAGCAGGCGCGCACGCTGCTAGCCTGGAATCGCTGGACCGGGGATAAAGAAATGCGCGAAAAAGCTGAAGCCATTTTCGCGCGGTTGGGAATGAAAGGCTAGTACTGGAACTTTACAATTTGACTTTCATGGCGCTCGCCATGCGCACTGTTTTACTCTCGCCCTGAGAGCGCGTCGGTAAGATGATGTGAAAATCGCTGCCAGGGAATTTCTCTTCGTCGTAGCCTTCACTTTCCACCCAAATTTTTCCCCCGTGCGCATCCACAATTCCGCGCGAAAGCGCCAACCCCAACCCCACGCCCGACCCTTTGAATTTCGTCTTGCCGGTGGAATGACGATTAAGCAGTTCACCAGGCTGGTAAAACTTGGTAAAGATGATTTCCTGAAAGGCTTTGTCTACGCCCACGCCAGTATCGCTGACAATAATCTCGACACCGCCTTCAGGCAGGTCACGGTTGTTGGCTGAAATTTGTCGCCCGGTGACGGTAACTTTACCGTTATCAGGCGTGAATTTAATGGCGTTAATCATCAGATGGTAAAACAACTTGCGCAAAGCGTTTGGGTCGGCCTTGATGGAAAACAATTGCGGGATATCCAGCGAGAATTCCTGATGACGCTCTGCCGCCGCGCCAGAAAGTTCCTGAGCAACCGAGCGCAATAGGTCGGTGACAAAAACTTCCTGGCGGTGTAATTCCATCGTGCGCGCATCGAGTTGAGCAATATCAAACATCGAATCCATAATTTCGTGCAAGCGCAAAATGGATTTATGGATGCCTTTGACCACACCGCGAATCGCATCGTCCAGGCTGTCATTTTCCAGCAACATTTCAGTGTAGCCACGCGCCACGGTCAACGGGGTGCGCAACTCGTGCGAGGCGATGCTGATGAAGTTGGACTTGGTCAACTCCAGGGTTGCCAGATCGTGGTTGGCTTTATCCAGATATGCGTAGGCTTCGCGGATTTGCGTATTGAGTTTCTTGAGATTTTCCACCAGGCGGGCATTTTCGAGCGCCACGCCAGTCTGGCTGGCAATTGCCAGCAGCAAATCCAAATCTTCGTCAGTATAACGTCGGCCAGAACCGGTTGGGCCAAGCGCCAGCAAGCCAATCCATTCACCCTTGGAATGAATCGGCACATACACATCCAACCCCAGCGAACCCAGCCAGCGGCGCTCGCTGATGGGCGCATCGAGAAAATTCTGCGCAAAATCGAGATCATATTGAAGCAAGACATCATGCTCTTCCACAAAAAAACGGGCAATTTGGCTATCACCCGCTAAAACGCCGGTTATCTTTTGCTGGTTGCCCGCACCGCGAACGCCGGTTAGCCGGTAAATTTTATGGCCTGCATCGTTCAGCTCTGGGTCTACAATAAAAAGAAAGCCCTTCCTGACTTCCAGCGCTTCCATGATGATGCCAACTGCCACCGTCGCCAATTTATCCAGGTCAAGAATGTGGCTGATGCTGGTGGAGTACTCACGCAGGGTTTGCGCCGCGTCGTAGGTTTCGATGCGGAAGAGACGATTTACCCCACTCCGCACTGCGTTGAGCATGGGCGAAAAAACAATAGAGATAATAACAGCGACTACCGCGCCCGCAAACAGAGGATTAAAACCACTCATCGCGCCAAAAACCACCTGCGCCGCATACGTTCCCGCCAGATAAACCAACATCGTCAGGACCGATGTCGTCAAATACGTCAGAAACTGCCGGGTCAGGTCACGCGTGTCGGGCAGATGAGTTTTCAAGACGACATAGGTCAACAGCGCTGCCGCGCCCAAACGCAAAATATTTTCGCGGCCACCAATCGCATAAAACATCAGGCCGTCATTAAGCAAAGCCAGCGTCAAAATGGGGTAAAAATAGGATAGCAGGTTGCGCTGCATGGGCTGTTTCACCTTCCACGCCCCACGAGCAAGCAAGAAAAACGCGCCTATGCTAAAAAACAACCACGAGCCAAACAGAAAAAGTACATTTTGCAAAAGGGAAAGCGCCAACGCCCATGCCAGTGAAAGCAGAACCCACAGCGGGCTGGCATTTGGGAGACTCACCATCAGACAAAAATGAAAAAGCAGTAACGTCGAAAGCAACGCCCCCATCGTATCCAACTGCGCCTGGGTTTGCGCGTCCAGCGCAACCGGCCACCAGCCCAGGCCGCCAATGACGCCCACCGCCTGAATTGCCAGCGCGGCAACCAGATAGGCCACCAACAGCCCAATCATCTGCCCCTGTGCGCGTCCCCGGCGCAACGTCAGCAAAAGCAAAATAAACAGGCCCAAAATGGGTAAAATTTTGATAAGATAAGGGAGAAATACGTCCATACTCACTTTAGTATACTCGAATTCGGCTATCCGTAATGCGCCCTTTAGAGTATAGTTAGCCAAGATACCCCTTCAGGAGAATAAATTATGCGTCTGAGCCTCCGTCCGCAAGCCGTACCGCTGACCTTTGAATTTCACATCTCGCGCCGCGCGCGCGAACGCTACGCCCTGCACGCCTCGCTGTTTTCCACCGATGGACGGGTCATCGTCGCTGATTTTTCTGCCGCGCGCGCCCTGGCCGAGGCCATGACACGCGTCACTGGCGCGCCAGTACCCGCCGGAGAAATCAACGCACTGGGGCTGATTGACGAAGTACTGCACATTCTCATCCGCCAATATGAACTGCAAAACCCCGGTTTTATGGCGCGCGCGCGCGGTCATCTGCACCTGGAAACGCTGGAGCGGGCGCAGATTCGCTTTCTGGATGAGTTCCCGCCCCAGGCGGTGTACAAGAATGAGATTTCAGCCTCCACCTACCTGCTGGAAGCCACCGCCGGACGACCGCACCGTCTGGTGACGCTAGAAGAAATGTTGATTCTCCACATCACCAACCTGAACCCGGCGGCGCAGCGCTACCGTGAATTATTCGACGACCAGCCCTTGCGTCCGCACGGCTACGACGAAGTCATCCGCCAGTTGACCGGTTTTTTGAACGGCGAGCCCGGCTTCAGCGAGGACGCTGCGGGCGGCGAATCGCTGTTCGAGGCGCTGCGCGCTCCGGCGCTGGCTTCGCCTTACTCGCTCGAAGGCCAGTTACAATTTCTGCTGCAAAAATGGGGCGGCCTGCTGGGCGAGGCGTTTGTCACGCGCCTGCTGCGCGGCATGGATTTTGTCAAGGAGGAAACTATTCGCGGGCAATTTGCGGGCGGTTTCGCCGGAGACACGCCCGTACTGACATTTGCCGGGCAGCCGGAATACGAGCGCTTCAGCCCCGATAAAGACTGGATGCCACGCTGTATTTTGATGGCAAAAAATTCCTACGTCTGGCTCGACCAGCTCAGCCGCTTTTACGGACGCGAAATTCGCCGCCTGGACCAGATTCCCGACGAGGAGCTGGATGCGCTCGCCCGGCGCGGAATCACCGGCCTGTGGCTGATTGGCCTGTGGGAGCGCAGCGTTGCCAGCCAGCGCATGAAGCAAAGCATGGGCAACCCCGATGCAGTCGCCTCGGCCTATTCGCTGATGAGTTACGAAATCGCGGGCGATTTGGGCGGTTGGCAGGCGCTGAATAATTTGCGCAGCCGCGCCTGGCAGCGCGGCATTCGTCTTTCGGCGGACATGGTTCCCAATCACATGGGCATCGACTCGGCCTGGGTGACCGAACACCCCGATTGGTTTCTCTCGCTCTCGTACCCGCCCTACCCCAATTACAGTTTTAACAGCCAGGATTTGTCCAACGATGGGCGCGTGGGAATTTTTCTGGAAGACCATTACTACGACAAAACCGATGCCGCCGTCGCCTTCAAACGCCTCGACCGCTGGACGGGCGAAACCCGCTACATTTACCACGGCAACGATGGCACCTCCATGCCCTGGAACGACACCGCCCAACTGGACTATGCCAAAGCCGAAGTGCGCGAAGCGGTCATTCAAACCATTTTGCACGTTGCCCGCAACTTCCCCATCATCCGCTTTGACGCGGCCATGACACTCGCCAAAAAACACATTCAACGCCTGTGGTTTCCCGAACCGGGCGCAGGCGGCACCATCCCCTCCCGCTCAGAACATGGCATGACTCGCGCTCAGTTTGAAGCCGCCGTTCCACAGGAATTTTGGCGCGAAGTGGTAGACCGCGTCGCCGCCGAAGTGCCGGATACGCTGCTGCTGGCCGAAGCTTTCTGGCTGATGGAAGGCTACTTCGTCCGCACGCTGGGCATGCACCGCGTCTACAACTCGGCCTTTATGCACATGATGCGCGACGAAGACAACGCCAAATACCGCAGCGTAATGAAAAACGTGCTGGAATTTGACCCACAGGTGCTCAAGCGCTTCGTCAACTTCATGAACAACCCCGACGAAAAAACCGCCATCGAGCAGTTTGGCGACGGCGATAAATATTTTGGCGTCGCCACCCTCATGTCCACGCTGCCGGGCCTGCCCATGTTCGGCCACGGACAGTTTGAAGGCTTCCGCGAAAAATACGGCATGGAATATCGCCGCGCCTACTGGGACGAGCACCCCAACGACGGCCTGCTCGCCGGTCACGACTGGCGCATCTTCCCGCTTTTACACAAACGCCACATTTTTGCCGAAGTGGATAATTTTGTGCTGTACGACTTCTTCACCTCCGACGGCAGCGTCAACGAAGATGTTTTCGTCCACAGCAACCAGCACAACGGCGAGCGCGGACTGGTGATTTACCACAACAAATACGCCGAAACCAGCGGCTGGGTCAAAACCTCCGTCAGTTTCATGGACAAAGCCAGCGGGCAAATGCTCCAGAAGACTCTTGCCGAGGGGCTGGCCCTGCCCCGTGAGGGATTCGCCATCTTCCGCGACTACGTCAGCCATTTGGAATACATCCGCCCCTGCGCTGAACTCTGGGAAAAAGGCCTGTTCGCCAGCCTGAGCGGCTACGCCTGCCACGCCTTCCTCGACTGGCGCTTCGTCTCCGGCGAGAATTGGCGCCTGCTGGCCGAAAGCCTCAACGGCGCGGGGATAGATTCCATCCAGGCGCACTACGACGAAAAGTTCACCCCCCAGCCTGCCGCCGTAGAAACTCCGCCACCCGCGGCCAAAAAGCCCCGGGCCAAAAAGAAATCTTCCGCAGTGACGGAAAAAACCAGCACGCGCAAACCCAAAAAGGTCAAGCCGACGAGTGCCGAACCTGCTACACGTGACTGACCAGCCCTGCTTGCTCTTCGACTGGGGCGACACCCTCATGCGGGTTTTCCCCGAATATCGCGGCCCAATGTGCGCCTGGCCGCGCGTCGAGGCCATACCCGGCGCGCGCGAAACCCTGGCGCAGTTGTCGCCAACCTTTCGCCTGGCGCTCGCCACCAACGCCGCCGATTCAGGCGAGGCCGAAATTCGGGCGGCCCTGGCGCGGGTTGGGCTAGACGCCCTGCTGGAGAAAATTTACTGCCAGCGCCGCGTTCATCAACGGAAACCTTCCAAAGAGTTCTTTGACTTCATTTTTAAAGACCTGCAAATTGTCGCCGACCAGGTGATCATGGTCGGCGACAACTTCGAGGCGGATATTCTTGGCGCAAATCAATGTGGCATCCGCGCCATTTGGTACGCTGTCCAGCACGGGGAGAATCGTCAGAGCGCAACGATACAGACAATTCACAGCCTGAGCGAATTACCCAACCGCCTGACCATCTATTTTCCAGCCGGGTAGATTTTGCAGGGCAAACCCTACAAAATCTCAATCACTGACGACTCAACGCGTTGAACCCAACCAATATTTTGCGCTGTTCATCCCACAGGCGGTACGAAAGTGATTTGAAACTGCGCCATAACGTCAACGGCTGAACCTGTTGAAAAATCGGGTCAGCCTGATGAACTTTTGGCAGGTTGTAATTGGGAATGCGCGGGCTGAGATGATGGATATGGTGATAACCGATATTTCCGGTAAACCAGTTCAAAATGGCGGGCAATTTATAAAATGAGCTGCCCAACAACCCGGCTTTGTAAAAATCCCAATTTGATTGATGTTCCCAGTATGTGCCTTCAAAATTGTGCTGAACATAAAACAACCACAATCCGCCCGCCGAGGCGACCAACAGCAGCGGCAGTTGAATCGCCGCCACTGCCTGCCAGCCCACCAGCCAGACCAGCGCGGTAATCACCGCCGCCAGCGCCAGATTGGTGTAAATGACGCTCATTTTTTCGCGCCGGCCCGTGCCGGGCATCCAAAAACGATGTGAAATGGCAAAAACATAAAAAGAAACTACCGTCAGCAAAAGTAACGGCTGACGCATCAACCGGTAGCCGATGCGCTCATACCAGGGTTTGGCGCGGTACTCTTCCACTGTCCAGGTAGGCACATCGCCAATTCCACGCTTATCCAAATTTCCGGCGGTAGCGTGATGAATGTTGTGTTCGTGCTTCCAATAATCGTACGGCGTAAAAACCACCACACCCAACAAGCGTCCAACCACGTCATTAGCGGCCTGGCTTCGAAAGAATGAGCCGTGTGTGCAGTCGTGAAAAATGATAAAGGCGCGCACCATAAACCCGGCGGCCAAAATAATCACTGGCAACACCAGCCAGTAAGAGACTCGCGGAAATAGATAAGCCGCCAGTCCCCACGAAACAAAAAACGGCGTCAACGTATTGACAAGTTGCCAAACGCTGCGCAAGATACTGGGGGTTTGATAACGCACCAGCGTCGCGCGGATGTTGGCGCGTTGTGCGTCAATCTGACGAGAAAATTCTTGATAATTGAAAATCTGCATGGGGTTCCTCCGGCAATAAAATTCACCTTTATTGTACGAATAAACCCACCTGCCCAGGCTATCGGCTGGCTAACAATTCGCCATCAGTACGCGCGCCAGCAACGCAGGCAGGTCCTGGTCGGTCGTGGCCCCCAGGGGCAATAGCAAGACAAGACCAAGCGGTTGATAGTTGAGCATTCTTAAAATTTCACAAGAAATAATATGAAAACGATAATATATATCGTATTTATGGTAATATACACGCCTTACTAAAACCCATTCAAAAGGAAAAGAAATGAAATCTATCAACCGTAAGTTTTTGTTCGTGTTCTTGCTGGGAATCGTGATGTTGCTAAGCCTTGCCGCTTGTGGCACCACTGACGCCCCCGCTGCTGACGCCCCTGCCGCCGACGCCCCTGCCGCTGGAGATATGGTCGCCTCGTTCGTTTTCACCAACACTGGCTCGGTAGAAATTTGCGAACTGTATCTTTCGCCCGCTTCGCAAGATAGCTGGGGTCCCGACCAACTGCAAGACCAAACCATCCCCGCTGGCGCGCAATTCACGCTCAACAACATCCCTGCTGGTCAATACGACGCCAGGGTTGTTGGTTGCGACAACGCTGGCGAATCAACTGTCCAGTTGGATATTCATAACTAACTTTCAAAATCCTCGCAAAAAAAGACCTCCGAAACTTTGGAGGTCTTTTTTTGCATTACAACATCGAACAGAATCGGAAAACCCAGCACCGCGCCGAGAATCAACCCTAGCAATCCCAGCGCGCGGGCAGGCGCGGCTGGCAACCCAAGAAAATCCCGCGCCCTAATTTCGACCGGTTGCGCCGAAATTGCCAGGCGCGTTGTGCTACCGTCGCTCAACGAAAAAAACGTCAGATAAAACCAAGATTTGCCCTCATAGCGGCCAGCTTGCGCCGCGGTGATGCTCCAGTAGAAAATAGCAGGCTGACCAGGGCGCAGGGGTTGACGCACGTTGTTCGCTGGAAGAATCTTCAGGCCGGGCAGTTCGAGCCGGGCTTCGGCCAAAACGTTATGGCTTTGAAAAATATTTGGAAATTGCAAAACGGCAGGCTGCTCCTCTGACAAGATGAGCCGCACAACAGCCGCTTCGCCTACGCGCATATTTTCGGGAAATTGCAGGGTCAAAATCCGTCCTCCGGGGATGGCGGGACGCGGCGCGGCGTAGGCTTCATCAGCGGCGGGTAACTGCATCGCGGCGGGCAACAATTCGCGGCGCAGTGTTTTCTGTGTCAGCGGCCACGCCCCCCACCCAAGCAGAATCAGCGCGAGCAAGACACTCATCACCGTCAACAGCTGGCGGAATACGGATTTTTTCACGCGCGTATTATATCGGTTCTTTGCCGTTCCAAATTATTAGCAACTTCCCTGCGCGCAGTGGGTTTAAGTCATCGGTTATTAAAGGTAAATTTGGCGACGACTGATTCATGAATTTCAGAGCGCCAAAATATTTTCACCGTTGTTCGGGAGGAACCGATGAATAAAGTTGCGCTTGTTACGGATAGTACCGCTTGCATCCCCAAAGAATATTTGGAACGCTACCGCATTACGGTTGTACCACAAGCACTGATTTGGGGCGAAGAGACCCTTGAAGATGGCGTGGATATTTTGCCAGGCGAATTTTATACCCGCATGGCCGCCTCCAAAACCATGCCAACCACCTCGCAGGTTTCGGTGCTGAACATGCAAAAAGCCTTTTCTGGCTTGCTGGAAGAAGGTTATGAAGTCTTAGGCATGTTCATCTCCAGCAAACTCTCTGGCACGTTGCAATCAGCCATGCAAGGGCGCGCCAGCCTGGAACGTGGGCTGGAGAAGATTCAGATTCACGATACCAACTCGACCGTGATGGCAATGGGCTTTCAAGTTTTGGCAGTGGCGCGCGCCGCCGCTGACGGCGCATCCATGGCTGAATGCCAGGCGCTGGCAGAACACGCCAAAGCCACCACCAACGTCTATTTTGTGGTGGATACGCTCGAATATCTGCACCGAGGCGGGAGAATTGGCGGCGCAGCGCGTTTCTTTGGCACGGCGCTCAACCTGAAGCCCATTCTGAAACTCAACGATGGCCGCGTCGAATCCGCCGAGCGCGTGCGCACAAAATCAAAGGCAATTGACCGCATGGTGGCCTTGATTGTCGAACAATGCCAGGGGAAAAAACCGGTGCGGCTCGCCAGCCTGCATGCCAACGCCCCCGCCGAAGCCAAGGATGCCGTCGAACGGGCGGCGCGCCTGCTGGATGTAACCGAAATCATCCCATCTGAACTTAGCCCGGTAGTAGGAAATCATACCGGCCCCGGCACGGTAGGCATTGCCTACATGGCCGGTTTGTAATTCAGAGTAAAATAGATGGGCTTGCGCCCGTCTATTTTTTTTTGCGGGCGACACGGCACGGCACGCTTGCATCAAATTCCAAAGGAGTCACGTTCCATGAAAAAAGTTATCCTGATTACAGACAGCACTGCCTCGCTTTCGCCGCAACAAACCCAACAGTACGGCATTGCCACTGTTCCGCTAATCGTTATCTGGGGGGCAGAAACCTACGAAGACAGCGTCACAATCACGCCCAGCGAATTCTACGCCAAACTTCAAACGGCCAAAGTGATGCCCAGCACCTCGCAACCATCAGCGGGAACATTTCAGCAGGCGTTTGAAAAACTGCTTGAGCAAGATTACGACATTCTCGGCATGTTCATCTCGTCCAAACTTTCCGGCACAATGCAGTCGGCCATACAGGCACGCGATTTACTGACGCACGGCAAGGAAAAAATCACCCTGTTCGATAGTGAAAGCACCACCGTGGCGATGGCCCTGCAGGTGCTGACGGTTGCCCGCGCCGCCGAGGCCGGTGAAAGCCTGCCGTCTTGTCTGAAAATTGCCGAGGCCGCCCGCGCCCAGAGCGGCGTCTACTTTGTGGTTGATACGCTGGAGTTCCTGCATCGCGGCGGGCGCATTGGCGGCGCGGCGCGCTTTTTCGGCACAGCGCTCAACATGAAACCCATTCTCACCATACGCGAAGGCAAAATCGAAGCCCAGGAACGCATTCGCACCAAAGGCAAGGCGCTTGACCGACTCATCGAACTGGTAGGCGAGCAAACACGTGGCAAAAGCGGCATACACCTCGTAGCGGCGCACTCGAACACCGAAGCCGAAGCGCTGGCCGTTCTGCGCCGAGCCAGCGCCCAAACCTCGCCAGTGGAATCGTTCAGCGCCAACTTAAGCCCCGTGATTGGCACGCACACTGGTCCCGGCACGGTGGCGCTGGCCTACCTGCATGGTTTTTAAGCATGGACAAACTACAATTTTTTAACGCAATCAAACAACACAACCGCCCGGTGGTGGTTGATTTTTGGGCGCCCTGGTGTGGTCCATGCAAAATAACACGCCCCATTCTGAAACAATTTGCCGCCAAATACAAAAGCCAGGTAGATTTTGTCGAAATCAACGCCGATGAACACAGCGTCTTGTTACAACAACTCGAAGTGCGCGGCATTCCCACCCTGATTCTTTTCCGCGAGGGACGTGAAATGTTCCGTCAAACCGGCGCAAAGCCCGCCCAGGTTTACGACCAGTTATTTTCTGACCTGGCAGCTGGCAAGCTCCTGCGCGCCGCGCGCTTTGCCCCTTTCGAACGCATTCTGCGCATCGGAGCGGGCGCAGCGTTATTGGGCTACGGCCTGCCGCAAACCAACTGGCTGATGATCGTTCTCGGCGCACTGGTAGCATTAAGCGGCATCTACGACCTGCTCCCCTTTTGGGATACGTTCAGCGAATGGATGCAAAAACGTCAGCAGCGCTAACGCCTCATGAAAACACGCATTCTCCGTTCTCCCGCCGACCTGACAGCGCAAGACATCCTCGCCCTCTACGCCAATTTTGATACTCCCATCACCGGGCTGGATTGCGGCGAAAAATGTGCGCCGCACAACCCCAGCGGCAAGCCTTTCTGTTGCGACATTTGCCACGCCGTCCCCGCCGCCTACCAAAGCGAGTGGGCCAGCCTGCAAACCCGCACCCAACTCTGGCACATCTGGCGCGGAGACGAATGCGCCAGCCCCGACAACCGTGACGATCTCGAAAACTCCCTGCCAGATGGAATGCTCTTTTTGGCCTGTCTGGGCCCGCAAGCCTGCCAGCGGCAACATCGCCTGCTCAGTTGCCGCCAGTTTCCGTTTTTCCCCTACGTCACATCCGACTACCGTTTTCTGGGCCTGGTCTACGACTGGGAATTTGAAAAACAATGCTGGGTCATCAACAACCTGGCGCAAGTCACACCCGCCTACCGCACCCAATTCATCGCCACCTACGACCAAATTTTTGCACTTTTTCAGGACGAGTTTGAAAGTTACGCCTTGCGCTCACAAGAAATGCGAGCACACTTTGCGGCCCAACACCGCCGCATTCCACTGCTGCACCGCAACGGCGGCTGCCACCTGATCAGCCCAGTAAGCGAGCGCGCCCGGCGGGTCGCATCCTGCTAAACCCGCGCCTTCAACCTGCGCACATCCCCATCCCGCACCGTCACCCCAATCGCATCCAGATGCTCCAGCAAAGCCAGCGCAAACTTGCGGCTGGTGGCAAACAGGTCGCGCGCCTCGGCGGCGGTCATTTGACCGTTTTTCTGCAAAAACTGGCGCACCCGCGCCGTCATCGTCTCATAATCCGTCTGCCGAAAAACCACTTCCGGCGAGACTTGCTTCAACTCCCCCAACTCCACCAACGCCAAGTAGACATCCTCGCCCGCCGCCTGGCATTCCTTTACCGAGGGCGGCGCAAACGGCGCGGCGGCAAATTGCCGTAACAAACCGTCCACCCGCGCCTGTTGCGCCGCCGTAAAACGAATTTCATGCCCCGGCAACGCCAGCCAGTTTCCGCCATCGCGCAGATCCAGCCGTTTTAACGCCGCATTGAACAGGCGCGGCGCAAGATTCAGGCGGCTCTTCAACTCCTCGCGCGGCATTCCACGCCGGAGCGGAGCGGTTTTGTGAAATTTTTCCAGCGTCAAAAAAAAATCCCCGCGCAACGTTTCCCAGCGCGGAGCAGCCATTAATAAAATTTCGGAAGAAGGGGAGATTTCACCCGCTTCAAGCGCCACCAGGCGGCCAGACTCGATACACGCCTGTAACGCTTGCGCGGCGGGAAGCGCCTCCAGCCGCGACCTGGCGACCGTTTCGCGGGCAGTTGCCCCGCCGAGAGCGAGCGCCGCCAAAAATAACACCTCAGCCGGGTCGCCCTGCAATAACGTTTCCAGCGCCGCAAGCGTGGGCGGGTCAAAGCGTTTGTGGCGATTCTTCGGGGCGACATCCAGCGCCAGACCGCCGCCCACCGTTTCAGATGGCGACGGGCGGCGCACGATGAACCGGTCGCCGCGCGCCAGTACCAGCGGCTGACGCAGTTCCAACTGAATCCAGGCTTCGTCGCCAGGCTGAAGGGTTTCCATATCCAGCAGGCGCAGGCGGGCAATACTTTCGGCTGTTCCAGCAAAAATTTTGACCTCGGTGGCATGTTTGAGCGGCGCGGAAACATCCTTCAGCAGACGCAAACGCGCATCAAGGCGGCGGGTGGAAATATATTTTCCGGGCGCCGCAACGACATCGCCGCGGTGAATTTCTTCCAGCGTCACGCCCGCCAGGTTAATCGCCACGCGTGAGCCGGGGAGGGCAATTTCTTCTTTTCTTCGGTGCGTTTGCAAGCCGCGAATGCGCGCCTTTTTGCCGAAGGGGAGAATTTCCACATCATCGCCGAGCGAAAAATGTCCGTCGCTGAGTGTGCCCGTGACGATGGTGCCAAAACCAGGCATGGTAAAAACCCGGTCTACCGGCAAACGCGGGCGCGCCAGGTCAACGCGAGCAGGGGCTTTTTGCAGGAGAGCGCCCAAAGTGTGGAGCAAACTATCCAACCCGAGGCCAGTTCGCGCCGAAATGCGCACAATAGGCGCATCCGCCAGCGCAGTTGCAGTCAGGGCGCGGCGAATGTCTTCCTCGACCAGAGTCAACCAGTCCACATCGTCCACCAAATCCATTTTGGTAAGCGCCACCACGCCGCGCTGAATGTTGAGCAAGTCGAGGATGGCAAGATGTTCGCGGGTTTGGGGCATAACGCCTTCATCGGCAGCGATCACCAGCAGGGCGGCGTCAATGCCGCCGATGCCTGCCAGCATGTTTTCGATGAAGTCACGGTGACCGGGGACATCCACAATGCCAATTTCCTGGCCGTCGGGCAGAGTCAGCCAGCCGAAGCCCAGGTCAATGGTCATTTCGCGCTCGCGCTCTTCTTTGAGGCGGTCGGGATGGACTCCCGTCAGGGCGGCGATGAGGGTAGATTTGCCGTGGTCTACATGCCCGGCTGTGCCGATAACGCGCATAAGGTTTTCGCTTTTACACAAGCAACGTCAAATTAACGAGTTGGGCGCGGGCGTCCGGTAATGCGCTCAAAGTTAGTCAACCACTCGTGCGTCCAATTCATCAATTCTTGCAGCTGGGTTTCGGTGGTGTCATTGGTTTGTTGGAATAAGTCTTGCAGGGTCTGCGCCAAATCGTCAACGGCGGTAATGCGTTGGTTAAGTTTTTCCAACTCGGTACGGGTGTCTTTTTGAATTTCGTCCTGCGAGAGCGAGTAATTTGTCCAGCGTTTCTGGTCGTCGGCCTTGAAAGTGACCCATTCCTGACGGAAACGTTCTTCGGCCAGGCGCTGAATTTCGGTAATTTCCTTGATGCGGCGCTCAAGGCGGGTGTTGATGTCTTCAAAAGTATCTTGCGAGCGTTTGACGGCGCGTTGGGTTTCTTCCAGCGAGGCGATTTGTTGATCGAGGTTGCTGGTCTGACGGGCGAAGGCTTCAAAACGCGTCTGAATATCGCGCCAGCTGCGCTCACGCTCCACCTGCGCCAGGTTTTGGGCTTCAATAAAGGCCATTTGCGCCTGGCGGCGGTCGGTTTCACTGCCAAGTAATTCGTTGACGCGGGTTTCCATGACGTGCAAGGCGTCGGTATTTAACTCGGCTTTTTCGCGGGCGTCGTCAGAACGTTTTCGGATGGCAGAAATCTCGCCGCTGACATCGGTCAGGCGTTTGATGTCTTGTTTGCGGGCATCGTCGAGAACGCGCACCGCGCGGCGAATATCTTCATCCGCGCGCGGAAGTTCATCCATTTTGCGGGTTAGTTCGAGCAGCGAGCGGCTGAGGCGGGTATCTTCATCCGCGCGGGACTGAATGCCCTTGCGCAGTTCGTCAATGGCTTCAATCTGCTTACGCAAATCATTCAGGGCGATGTTGATATTTTCCACTTCGCCGCGCCGACGGAGTTCAGTTTCGCGCTCATGTTTTTCGTGGCGTTTCTCCATCTCTTCGATGGCTTTGTTGACTTCAGCGCGATATCGCGTCACCAGCGCGTCAAACTGTTCCAGACGGGCGGCGCTGGAGGCAAAGCGCGTCAGATTAGCGTTGGTTTCTTTGATCTGGTCACGCAACAAATCAAGGCCGGGTTCATAAGCGGTTAGTTTTTCCTGTAATTCGGCCACCAGACTGCGGTCTTTGCGATGTTCTTTTTCGAGCCAGTCGAGGCGTTTGAGAATATCTTGCAATTCAGTTTCGTCCATAGTGTCTCCATGATCATTATTTTCCAAAACGTTCAAACATGCCGGGTAGATTGACAAGCAATGGGTTAACCCATTGCGGGAAAATGCCAATCAAAAACAGCGACAAAATGCCCAGGCCAATCAACGCGCGTTGAGAGAAGTTTTCAGCGGAAGCCCACGGCATTTCGGCAGCCAGCACCAACACGGCCAACGCCCGCAACGAGGCGACCCATAGCCCCAGGCTGGAGATTCCCAGCCAGAGGGCAGCGGCGGGCGATTCTGCCGCGAGCGCTTCCCAGAGTGATTGGCGAAGCGGAAAACCTGCCAAAAGTGGCACACCACTCAGGGAAAGCATCGAGAAAATCGTCCCGGCGGCGGCCAGCGGATAGCGCCGCGCCAAGCCTTTCAACGCCGGCAATGAAAGCGTTCCTGTTGCGTTGTTCAACACCGCCAGCGAAAGCGCCCACATTCCCAGCGCCAGCGTGCGCGGCATAATTAACCCGAAAATCAGTTGCAGGCTGGTGATGTGATTTGAAAGGCTGAGCGCCACCAGCGAAAGACCGATCTCTGCCGCGACAAAATAACCCAGCATTCGTCCCAAATGGCGCTGAAACATGGCAAAAACGCCCGCAGAAACCAGCGTCATCAACCCGACCAGCCGAATGATCAGAAAAAACTGCGGCGATTCGCGCATCCAGGCGTAGCGATCAACAAAATTTAGCCCAAACAGCAGGTGAAACGTGGGCAAAACCGTCAGCAAAAATCCCATAACGTATGGCGGGGCTTCCTCGGCCAGCATTGGAATCCAGGCGTAGAGCGGAAAAACGGAAAGGAGAAAGGCAAATCCCAAGCCAAGCAGCAGGGCGGCAGGCGCAACTAGCGCAAAGTCACGCGGGCCAGCCTCGATGCCAGAGAGCAAAAAGCCCGCCAAAAGAATGAATGGCAGCGCCAGGCTCTGATACACCCAAAAGCGCGCCACGCCGCGTCCGGCAGATTCGCCAGCAGCCGCCAGCATCGGCAGGCTGAGTAGAACGGCCATCTCCAACAAGGGGGCAGCATATAAAAATAGTTTGACCGCCAGCGAAGCCACCAGCAAGGCCACAATTGCCAACCCCAGCGGGACGACGCGCCGCGCGCTGCCTACGGTTAACGCACCCAAAAACCAGAATGCGCCAATACCATAGGCCAGCACTAAAATCAATTGATCGGCGGGCGTTAACTGAATCTGACGGCCCAACAACGTCAGCGTCGAGTCGATGCGCACCGAGAATAGGTCAAGTACCAATTGAGCGCTATCGGTCGGAAAAAAAAGCGCCAGCGCCGCCAGCGTCAACGCAGTCAGGCCGCCCAGCCAGCCAACCCAGCGTTCATCCGGCACAAAGAGCAGAAAGAAAGATAGCGCCAGCGGCAAAACAATCCACAAAATTGGGGCGCTCATACCTGCTCCGGCGCAGATTGCAACAGGTAAGCCCCAGCCAGCGCCAGGCCAAGAGTCACCGCTGATAGCAAGACAGCCACAAGGATGGAATTTTCGAGCGCCGAGAAGAGCGTCTCGAACCCGGCTAGCGTGGTCAGCAATCCCCAGGTGATGCGCCCTGGATGGCTGGTCATGCCCAATTGCAACAATCCCAATCCAACCAGAATTAACGCGCCAAGAGCAAGCGGAAAACCGGCGCTGCCGAGCCAATCACTGAGCGAGAAGGCCGCCACGGTGACAGCCAGCAACACAACGGCGGCGATGATTCCCTGAAACAGACGGCCAGAGTCGCTGCGCTCACTCTGCGCAGGCGGACGGCTGATTCCCAGCATGGCGGCGGCCATCCATCCGCTGACGAGCGTCGCCGCGGCCATGCTCAACGGCCAGTGGTTGAGCGTCAGCGTAAACACGGCCAGATATTGCGCCGCCGCCCAAACAACCTGCCAGCGCCAATCACGCGCCAGTAAGAGCCCGCCAGAAGCAACCAGCGCCAGCAAAACCGCCAACCAAGAAAAAATTTCCAGCATGGATTAACGTCCCTGAAAAATCAAAATAAATAGGACCAGTAGAAAAAGCGTCCACAGCAAGCCGCCATCGCCTTCCAGCAGGCCAGAGATAAATTCAGTCACAGCACGCAACGTCCGGTAAAGACTCCCCAACCCGGCCATCAGGGTTTCCTGCCCATGCGTCAAACCAGAAAGGCGCGTCACAGGCAGGCTAAATTCTGAAAAACGCCTGAAAAAGCCCAATAGCGCCAGCGAAGAGACTAACGCCATCAGCCCCGCACCCCAAACACCCAACTGAAGCGCGCCAGCCCAACCCCACAGTCCAATCAGTACCGCCAACAAAGGGAAAATTGCCAGACCGGCGAGGTAGGCCGCGCGCAAGCCTTGCGGCAAATCACTCCACGGGCTTTCACCAGGCGAAAGCAGATGCCGCGCAACCCCAGCCAGTAATAACATTTGCGCCAAAATTGCCAGCGGCCACAAAAACCAGGGCAACGCGCCCTGCCAGCCAGTGGCCGTCAACGTAAACGGCAAGCCCAATGCGGCCAACGCAACCAGCGTCAAAACGCGCGTCAACCAGGGCGCGCGCGCAGAGTAGAGAAAAGTTGCACCCCCCACCAAAATCAGCGCAACACCCCAGGCCGCCGCTCCCAGCGGGTTATTGCGAAGCGCCGCCGCCAGCGCCAGGGCGCTCATGCCAATCAGCCAGTACGGACGCGCAGAAAGCGCATCCGCGCCGGTTAACCATTTCCAGCCAGCATACACCGCCGTCAGCAAGACAAACGTCTGCAAGGCCAGCGGCCAACTACCGGTAAAAGCATTTTGCGGAAGGCGCGCCAGCAATACGAGGCTGGATGCCACCGCTGTCAGCCGCAGAACTGTCCCCAACCCGCGCCGCACGACCGGTTCAGCCTGATACGCCAGGTGCAGCGGCAAAACTCCCAGCCGCAGGCCCGCCGCCAAAAGTAGAAAAATGCCGCTTTGCGGACGGAGCGTCTCAAAAAGGAACGTCGTCCCTACCGCCGCGCTGGTGACGCTGGCCCACAGCGCAAAACCCGTTCCCAACGCTCGCAGTGAAAAAGCCACCACTACCCGTTCGCTCATTTCGGCGTTGGCGGCCACGCGCAAGGCGTTCCAGAACTCCACCAAGTCAATCGCCGTCCAAATCATCACCAGAGTCAAGGGGTTGTCGGCCAAAAAAGCCAAAATACCCAGCGCTGTCAGCACCAGCGTTCCCAGCCAGGCCACCGGGCTGATACCCGTCAACCGCACCGGAGATGTAAGAATCACTGCCAGCGCCAACCCCGTCAGGCTGAGCGCATACAGCCAGGCAACTGCATCCATTTTCAAAGCCGGGGAAACCGGGAACAACGTCGCCGGCGTCCAACTCGCCACCGGCAATAGCGTAGGTAAACTCAACTGCCAAAAAAAGACACTCGCCCATGCCAAAAACGCGCCTGTGACGGCAATCGCCCAGGTATACGTCGAGCGCGGACGAACGACACGCAGCCCCCCAAGCGCGACAAGTGTGACCAATAGAATTCCAAGCGTAATGACGGCAGGCATGAGGACTATTTTATCATCCCAAAACGCTTATAATCGCCTAATGACCCGCGCCCAACTCAAAATTCTGTTTATCGGCATCTGGGGGAACGTTCTGACTCTGGGCATTTTCGTTTTCGGGCTGTACTTTTGGGAAAGCGGGGCTTTACCCGCCGCAAACACGCCCAGTGCAATGATGGTTTTACCCGCGCCACAAGCGTCTGCCACGCCCGTCCCGCCGAGCGCTGCTCCCTTCAGCCAGGGAACCGTTATGATAGAAACTCTCGCCCCAGAATTTGCCCCCAGCGCCACCGCTGCCGTTCCAACGCTGCCAGTGTTGCCGTCCAGCCTGCCGCCGGACATAGACCCGCTCACCGGGCTGGCGGTCGGCGACGTCACCCGGCTGGAACGCAACCCGATTTCAGTTAAAATTACCACCTTCCCGCGGCATGTGCGCGGCTATCAGTTCGGTCTGACCCTGGCCGATGTTGTTTATGAATACTACATCGAAGATGAACTGACGCGCTTCATCGCCGTTTTCTACGGACAGGATGCCGAGAAAGCCGGGCCGGTACGCTCGGGGCGCTACTTTGACGAGCATGTGGCACGCATGTACCAGGCATATCTGGTTTTCGCCAACGCCGATGAGCGCGTGGAAGCCAAGTTTCTCAACCAGCCCGATTTGCTCCCATTTCTAGTTCTACCGCGCGACGATAATTGCCCGCCGCTGTGCCGCGATACCAGCATCAAAGATTACAACAACATCTTCGTCAATACGCGCGGGGTAACGGAATATCAGGCCAAGACCGGCCACAAAACCGCGCGCGTGCCTTTGCGTCCAACCTACTTTAACCTGGACGAGCCTCTACCCGGCATAAAAGTGGACAGCATCACCATCCGTTACTCACAGCGCAGTTACCACATCTGGAAGTATGACGCGCTTACCCGGCGCTACTGGCGCGAATCGGACGCCCAGGATTCGCCCACCGTTTCGGGCGAAGTCTACACCCCGCACATTGACCGATTAAACGGGCAACAAATCAGCGCGGCCAATGTGGTTGTATTGATTGTGCCGCACCTCTTCAATAACGATTATGACCGCACCGACCAGGTTTTTAATATCGCCCTGATCAACAGCGGCGCGGCCTACATCTTCCGCGAGGGGCGCGCGCAGGCCGCTTTCTGGCGGCGTGACCAGGCCGCCCAGCCGATTCAACTCACCGATGAAAGTGGCCGTCTGTTGCCGCTCTCGCCGGGCAACACCTTTTATCTGGTGCTGAACCCGGAAAGCGTCCTGCAACAATGGGAACGCGCCGTGCGTTTCACGTTCTTCATTCCACCGCGCGTAATTCCGCAACCCTGAAGTATTTGAATTTAGGCCCAAGTTTTGCGCTGCGCCATGCGAAAGGAATCTTATGTGCGGACGATTTACACTGATTGCTGAACCCGCCGCATTGCAGGCGGCCTTTCCGCAGGTAATTTTCCCAGCGCAATCCGCGCCACGATACAACATTGCCCCCAGCCAGCCGGTGCTGGCCCTGCCCAACGATGGCAAACTGCAGGCGGGGTTCTTTGTCTGGGGATTGATTCCCGGCTGGGCCAAAGAGGCGGCCATCGGGCAGAAACTGATCAATGCGCGCGCCGAAACGCTGGGCGAGAAACCGTCCTTTCGCGGCGCGTACAAGTATCGGCGTTGTCTCATTTTTGCAGATGGCTTCTACGAATGGAAAACGGAACCAGACTTCAAGCGCAAGATTCCCCATTTCATTCGCCTGAAAAACGGCCAGCCATTTGCCTTTGCCGGGCTATGGGAAGAATGGCACAGCCCGGATGGCGGCGTCACGCCCACCTGCACCATCATCACCACCGCACCCAACACGCTGATGGCAAGTATTCACAACCGAATGCCGGTTATTTTGCCGCCCGCCGCGCAACCAGCCTGGCTGAATTCCACGCCGCAACGCCCCGAAGCCTTGCAATCGTTGCTGACATCCTTCCCCGCCGATGAAATGTTGGCCTTTCCTGTTTCCAGTCTGGTCAACAACCCGGCCAACGACCAGTCCAGTTTAATTCAACCAGTCAAATCCAGATTATGAGAAATTCATTCTTAAATCGTTTCCCAGCGCTCCAGTCACGCGACTTTGCGATCTTCTGGGGCGGACAATTCATCTCGCTGATTGGTTCGTGGATGCAAATGACCACGCAACCGTACCTGGCCTTTCGTCTGACCGGCCGTCCGATGGATTTGGGGCTGGTTGGTGTGGCGGCTACACTTCCAACGCTGTTGCTGGCGCTGCCCGCCGGAGTGCTGGTAGAGCATGTAGATAAACGCAAAGCCGTCATGGCCTTGCAAGCCGTCATGATGGCGCAGGCGCTGACAATGGCCTACTTGAGCCTGAGTGGAAAAATTCAGTTCTGGCACATTTTGGCGCTTTCCCTGGTACTGGGTGCGGCCAACGCTGTCGAAATCACCGCGCGGCAGGCCATGCTGATTGAGTTGGTGGGCAAAGAACGCTTGCCCAACGCCATCGCCTTGCAATCTACCATCTTCAACGCGGCGCGCGTGCTGGGGCCTTCGCTGGTTGCGCCGTTTCTCATTTTGATCAAGGAAAATGGCGAAGGCTGGGCCTTCCTGGCAAACGGCATCAGTTACCTGTTCGTCATTTTGGGGCTGGCGATTGCGCGCACCCCCTTCCGCGAATCTGCGCCGCCAAAATCGGGGGATTTTTTGAGCGACCTGCGCGCCGGATTTCGTTATATTCTCGCTACTCCCTCAATCAGTTTGCTAATTTTGATGGCAACGTTGATGGGGCTGTTTGGCTTTCCCTTCAGCCAACAAATTCCAGCGGTAGCGCGGGATGTCCTGGCGCAGATTGGCGACACGACCCAGAGCGTAGCGCTGCGCAATAGCGCCCTGTACACGGCGCAGGGTGTCGGAGCGCTCGTCTCGGCCTTTGCGCTGGCGTCTTTCAACCCTACGCGCAAAGGTATGTGGCTGATGCTGGGACAATTGGCTTTTGTTTTGGGGCTGATTGCCATCAGCCAAACACGCAATACGCCCTTGGCGCTGGTCTGGATGGTCATCATCGGCTGGGGCATGGTGACGCAGCTGGCGATGATGAACATTCTGATTCAGCTGGAGGTGCCCAACGATTTGCGCGGGCGCGTTTTTAGCACCTACCTGTGGGGCTTGCAAGGCGTCGCCCCCTTTGGCAGTTTCATCGTTGGCTGGATGGCGCAAAATTGGAGCGTCAGCGCCGCCGCGCTGGTCGGCGGGGTATTGTGCCTGATCGTTGTCGGCAGCGTCCATCTCAGCGCGCCATTTTTGCGCCGGGCTGATTAGCGCGCACAGACTGAAACTTGACGCGCCTTTGAGCATCATGTTATCATGGCAGCCAACACTAAAGGTAGCGTGAATGAATCAAGATTCCCCTAAAAATTTGCAGGCCGCGCCGGGGAGCGAAGCGCCTGCCGCTGAAACGAAAACATCCAAACCTGAAAAAGTCATCCGCGTCTCCTGGCTGGAAGCGATTGCGCGCCTGGGGCTAGGAGAAACCCTCCTGCGCGCCGCCACCGGGCTGTTTAGCCTCGTCGCCATCGTGGTCGTTGTCTGGCTGACGCAGACCTTCTTCCGCGGCGACCCGGCGCAGGCGAATACGCTCAGCGGGCCAGCGCCCACCCCGCCAGTGGAATTATCCGCACTGGAACCGCCTGCCGCCAAATTTAGCGCCATTTCTCGTCAGGCGCAAATTCATACCATCATTCCCAATCGCCCGCGCACCGAAATCATCACCTATATTGTCGAAAAGGGCGATACCGTCACCAGCATTGCGGAAAAGTTCAACCTGAATCCGCGCACCATTTTGAACAGCAATGCCTTCACCGTGATGGGCGATAACCCACACAACCTATTCGTTGACCAAAAAGTCTACATCCTGCCGGCAGATGGCATCTACTGGCAGTGGCAAAGCGGCGAAAGCCTGACAGCTTGGGCCAAGACGTTTCAGGTGAAGGTGGAAGATATCATCAATTATCCGGCCAATCACCTCGACCAGGCAACGCTGGGAGAGTACGGTAACCCCAACATCAAGCCCGGCACCATGCTGGTCATCCCCGGCGGCTACCGCCTACCCAACGCCCGCGGCGACGTGTTCGTGGGCATCACCCGCGACCACCCGGCGACCGCGCGCGTGCAAGGCGCGGGCGCGTGTGAAAGCGTCAGCGATGGCGCGGTGGGTATCGGCTCGTTCATCTGGCCGGCCAACAAACACTACCTTTCCGGCTACGACTGGTCGCCGGATGCGGGGCATCGCGGCATTGACATTGCCGGAGATACCGGCGAACCCGTCTACGCGGTGGATTACGGCGTCATTGTCTACGCTGGCTGGAATGATTGGGGCTATGGCAACATGGTGATGGTAGACCACGGCAACGGCTGGCAATCCTTGTACGCACACCTGAGTTCTATTAACGTCTTCTGCGGTCAGAGTGTTTTGCAGGGAACCGTCATCGGCGGCATCGGCTCAACCGGCAATTCCAGCGGGTCGCATTTGCATTTTGAACTGATGCACACGCAGTACAGCAAGGTCAACCCCTGGCTGTACTTACCGCCACCATAGCATAAGGCCAACTTCCCGCAAACGCGCATTTTGTTATAGAATAAGGGCAGGAAATCAACCTTCATGGAAGAAAAAACTCCTTTTTGGGAACGTCCCGCTGTACGCACACTGATTATTTTTGTGGCAATGGTTGTGGCCTATCTGGTTTTAGGGATGTGGGTGGATGCTGGAATCACAACCAAAACTGCCGAACAAATTGACGCTGACCGTATTTTAAGCAGCCTGTTTGACGCCTTTTTCTGCATAGTTGGCGTAGGGCTTTGGGCGGTTTTCTTTTCACAGTTCATTTTGCCAGTACGCAAAATAAAACAGCGCGCAGAAATTTTCGACCGTTTCACCACCTATATCACCGGCGGACATGGCCCGGCCATTTTCGTGGAAAATGGCAACATCCGCGCCAGCGCAGGCGAGACCAGCCGCAAAGGCCCTGGCCTGATGTGGCTCGATTCGGCTTCGGCAGCGCTATTACGCAGGCCAACCAACTACACCCGCACCATCGGGCCAGGGGTACATTTCACCAAGAAAGATGAATACATTGCCGCCACAACGGCGCTTTTTCCGTCAATTCTAACCTTCGGCCCCGGCGAAGGCGAAGACCCATTTAAAATCGCAAAAGACGACCCAAAATACGACGAAGTTCAGCGCCATCACTGGGAAACCCGCGCCCTGACGCGCGATGCCATTGAAGTCGGCGCCAGCATTGCCGTCATTTTCCGCATCCGCGCCGAGGCCAGCGAAGCAGACAAACAACGCGGCGATGGCTGTATTGGCGCGTCGCGCTTTGGCTTTGACGAAACCAACACAGGCAGTTACATCCGCGAGTGCATCTCCAAAGACGCCAAAATAGACCAACCAGTCTGGTCCACCCTGCCCGCTCAGATGGCGGTGGATGTCTGGCGTGAATATCTCTCGCGCTTCCGGCTGGAGCAGCTCTTTGAAATCAAGGAAGAGAAAGCCGACGGCTCCGTCATCACCTACCTGCAATTCATCAGCGAAATGGTCAAGAAACGGCTGACCGAAGCCAGCGTGCCACGCCTGAATGACTTCGGGGAAGCCAGCGCAGAAACCCTACCCAGCCCAGAATTCAAACGGCTGAGTGAAATGGGTGTCAAGGTCGTTAACGTCAACTTTAAGCGGCTAATTTTCAAACCCGAAGTGGAGGAGAAATTCATCAGCCAGTGGACCACGCTGTGGATGAAGAACGCCCAAAAGGAACGCGAATTTATCGAAAAGGCGCGCCGGCTGCAGGTGGAAAAAGGCCGCATGGACGCACTGGTCAATTTCGCCAATCTGGCGGGCAAAGACTTCTCCAAATTCACCCCGCGCAACAAAGATGAAGCGCTTTATTTTTTGGTGAACGCCACCACGCGCGAGGTCATCAGCAAATACATCAGCCAGATTGGTAAAACCGGTGTGGATACGCTCACCGACATGAAACGCTGGTTGCAGGATAAAACCCAATGAGCGCCACCAGCCCACAACAACCCGCCGCCAAACCGGTCTCCCCGCTGACGGAACGTCTCACCGCCCTGGAGACAGCGCTCAAACGCATTATCGAAGATGCGCTCAACTGGCTGTTCTCCTTCAGCCCCGAAGCGGGTGAAATCCGCAACGCGGTGCGCGCGATGCTTTTCACGCTGCTGTGGTTGTACTGGACAGTCACCCTGTATGACCTCGAAGCCTGGAAAAACTTACTCCTGCCCCTGCGCGACGCGCTCATAAAATCAGACATGCAACTCATCATCATCGAAAGCGGCCTGCTAGCTTTTCGCACTTTCTTCCGCGCGGAAGTTTTGCGTCACCTGCTGATGCTGGCTGCGCCCTACCTGCTGGCGCGCGAGATGGCCGCCATTTATCTGGCCGATATTTTTGAAAAGGAAGCCGAAGTTGCCCGAAAATTCCTTTCGCAGGCCGCTTTTGGCGAAAACTACGCCACCATTCGCATCACACAAGGCGCCATTCTGGCCGACCAGCAAGGCTCAACCATTGTACAAATCGGCGGGCCCGGTTTTCTCAGCGTAGATTTGGATAGCGCGGTACTGTTTGAGCGCCCGGATGGCAGCGCGCACGTCATCGGGCCGACGGCTATCTCAAGAGAGAAAAACCAACCAATCCGCACGCTGTTCTCGCGCGAGAAAGCGCCCATTGACCGGCCTAAAAAGAATCGCGTCGCCATCAGCGCCTTTGAGCGCATCCGTCAGTGTGTGGATTTACGCACCATCAATGGCAGTCAAGACGTCAGCGCCCGCTCGCGCGATGGAATTCCCGTAAAGGCGCGCGACGTGCAGTACACCTACAGCATTTTCCGCGGCGAAAAGCCAGAATTATCGCTTCAAAATCCGTACCCGTTCGACAAGGAAGCGCTGGTAAAAATGGTCTATGGGCCGCCGCGCCCGGTCAAAGTGGGCGGCGCGCCCAACACCAAGCCCGACTGGATCGAATCCATGCCGGGGAAGATTGTCGGCAACGTGGCGAACGGTCTGGGAGGCTTTATCAGCCAGCGCAGCCTGACGGCATTTTTCGCGGCCATCGGCAAGCCGGAGGAGGAAGCCCTGCTACAACGCGCAACAGGCGTGCAGAATGCCGGTCTGAGTCTGGCGGGCGAGTCCAGCAGCGGTAACGTAGATACGCCCCTGCAAGCCCCGGCCTTCACCTCGCGCGCCTCGCTCTCCGAGCGGCTGTTGGGCGATCTGGAAAAAAGCCTGCCCAATAGCGGCAGACAGATTCACTGGCTGGGCGTCGGCACATGGGACACTCCGGCAGAAATCATCCCCGCCAATCACCTGGCGGCCTGGAAAATGAGCCAGGAAAATCGCACACTGCGCTCCAAAGACAACCTGACCAAACTCTACAAAGACGCCAACCAGAATGAACTGGCCGCGCTTATCCGCCAGATGCCGCTGGAAGCCTATGTGGAACTGGATGACGACGTGCGCGCCGATAAAATAACCGAAGCCGAGTTGATTGATGCCCTGCTGAAAGGCTACCACCAGCGCCTGCTGGACGCACAGAAATATCTACAGGAGCACAACGAAACAGCCTCCAAAGTCATCAACACCGCGCTGGAAATGCTCAACCATCTGTACATTCACCAGACCGGCAGCGACTACTACATCGGCTACCGGGTGTTTTCCAAAGAAAGCGACCAGATCACCGGCGCAATCGTCTACCGCTTTGAGATGGTCGTTGCCTCCGTACCCTTATCTACTTACGAAATGACGCCCATTAATTTTGATTTTCTCGACGCCCCCAGCCTGATTTTCACTTTGGGGCTGGAAGCCGAAGGCGTTTCCGTTACGCCAGGCGCGCCGCAAGAAAAAAGCATGGGACGTGATGATATCTTCATCCAGGCCACTTTCGACGTGACGCTCCTGCCGGGCGATACCGCCAACACGCATCTCACCTTTGGGCAACGCGCCACCCTGTTAGATGAATTTAACATTCCCTTGCCATAAAAAATGACCCAACTCCCCCGTTCTTTCTCCCTCTCATTTGAAGTCAACCGCGCCCGAACACAAGGCCAGGCCATCGTTGCGCTCGAGTCCACCGTCATCACCCACGGACTTCCCGCGCCCCAAAACCTCGAACTCGCCGCCGATATGGAACAAGCCGTGCGCGACGAGGGCGCCATCCCCGCCACCGTCGCCGTGTTGGATGGGAAAATCCACATCGGGCTGGGCATGGACGAGGTCCAGCGGGTTGCCAGCGCGGAATCACCCCGAAAAATCAGCCTGCGCGATTTCGCCACCGCGCTGGTCAAAGATGAAATTGGCGGCACAACCGTGGCCGGGACAATATTTGCCGCGCATCAGGCCGGGATTCAAGTCTTCGCCACCGGCGGAATCGGCGGCGTACACCGCGAAAAAGAGGGCCAGGCGCAGTTCGACATTTCCACCGACTTGCAAGCGCTGGCGCAAATCCCGATGATTGTGGTCTGCGCCGGAGCAAAATCCATTTTGGATTTGGACGCCACGCTGGAGTATCTGGAAACGTTGGGCGTACCGGTAGTGGGCTACGGAACCGATAAATTTCCCGAATTTTTTAGCGCCGGGGAAAAACGCGCGGTCAGCGTTCAGTTGGACAGCCCACAAGATGTGGTCAAATTTGCCCGCAGACACTGGGAAATTGGCATGAAAAGCGCGGTGCTGGTCTGTCAGCCGGTGCCAGCCGACGCGGCCATGAAAGCCAGCGAAGCGGAAGAAGCCGAGCGTCAGGCCGATGACGAAGCCCGCAAAAAAGGGATTCGCGGCCAGGCGCTGACCCCTTTTCTGCTCAAGCGCGTCAATGAACTCACCAAAGGCAAATCCATGCGCGCCAACCTGGCGCTGTTAAAAAATAACGCCACCCTGGCCGGAAAAATCGCAGCGCAGATGGCGTTGGAGAGCCACAAAAGAGTAATTTAGCAAATTATTCCAACGGATACACCAGAAGCGGCTCTTCTTTGCCTTTTACCTCAATCAGTCGCTTGGCGCCCACCCGAAAGGTCTGCCCCAAGGCCAGCCGCACAGCATCGGAGATGAGAATTTCGCCCGACGCAGCGGATGTTTCCAGGCGTTTGGCCGTGTTGACAGTATCCCCAATCACATCGTAAAACTTAATATCTTTGCTCCCCACCATACCTTCGACAATGGCGCCGCTATGAATGCCAATGCCAACCCCCAGATCGTGCCGGTTGAGCAGGTTGGCAATTTGTAAACGCAATTTGATAGCCGATTGGAGCGAATCATCCACTTCGGGGAAAACCGCCAGCACTTCATCGGCGCTGAATTTTAATTTAATGACATGATGCTGTGTCAAAATCGCTTCAGCAGTTTGATAATAGCGGTTGAGCATATTGACCACATCTTCGGGGGAACGCGGCTCGCTCCAGGCGGTGAAACCGCGAATATCCATAAACAAAATGGCGCGCGCCTGACGTTTTAAATTCAACGTTTCGGGGCGCTCCAACACCCGGCCGAGCAGATCGCGCCCAAACAGCCATTCGGAGTAGGTTCTTAATTTGGCCGAAGTCTCGTTCAACAACTTCAGTGAACGACGCGCCGCCACACTGGAAAAACCATTAATCAGCCCCAAAAAAACAGCGGTCAGCGCCACAAAAACATGGCTGGAATCCTGCAAAAAAACCTGCAGCGAGGCGGTTTGCTGCGGGTTGGTTTTCACCTCGAAGACAAAATACATCACCAATAAAATCGAGCCGCGCAGGGCATCTTCCAGCACCAACATCCAGTTGGCCCACACATCGGGCAAGTAATCGCGCGCCGCCTGCAAAACGCCAAACGAGAAGGCGAAAAGCCAGAACGCCACATGGTTGAAGGAAGTAAAAAAGCGCATTCCATCCAGCGCCACTTCAATCAGCGTGTAAATGGCTGGGCCAATCAGATTGCCCGGTAAACGCTGCCAGCCGCTCCGCCAACGGTTGAGAATCAGCGCCTGGAAAATGCTGGCGGCCAGCAAAATATAAGGGTCGGGCGCGCTCAGGTATTGGCCTGGTGATTCGACCAAGCTTTCCAGCAAAATATTCACCAGCGGAAAGTAGAGCGAATTGCCAAACAATTCCTGAAAAAATTGCAGTCGGTTGGTGCCAGAAAAGGAAAGGCTGAGGCTATTTTTCATGGTGTCGCTGTCGGCCAGGGGGTGTCGCTGGGGCGCAGTGTGCGGCTGGGGCGCGGGGTTGGGCTGGGGCGCGGGGTTGGGCTGGGCAAAGGCGTCTTGGAGGGAGTCCGCGTCAGCGTGGGGCGGAGTGTCGGGCTGGGGCTGGCAGTCGGCGTTTCGGTAGCGGGGTCGCCCTCCACGGTGAAGCGCCCGACCACTTTCCATTCCAGCCCCGCAAAAATTTGTACTTCATATTCTCCGGCCCGCCACTCGCTGGCGCGTTCCGGCTGCCATTCGGTAAAACCGTAGCCGCCAGTATCGCCGTTCCAGGGCAGGGTTTCGTGATAAACCAGCTCGCCGTCGCGCAGCCAGAGCGCTGTCCATTGTACCCCGTTCAACATCTGGTCATAGCTAAACGTCGCCACAATTTTATCTACCGGCTGACTGAAAACGGTGGCCGGGTCAATTGGCTGGTAGGCGGAATCAATCGCGCGCGAAAACGCCAGCGGGCTAAAAACGGCGTTGGGGTTGGGTGTCACCAGGCTGGAAAAAAGCGCCTCAATCACCGGCGGAATGAAGGGCGTGGACGTAATCGTCGGCGTGTTGCTGATGGCGGGCGTGGGCGTGATGCTGGAGGTGAGCGTGATGCTCGGCGTGAGCGTGATGGTGGGCGACAGGCTGGGCGTCGGGCTGAGAGTCGGCGTCAGCGAGGGCGGAAAGTAAGTGTAAGCCACCGGCTCACCCCAGCGTCCCAAAATTAACGCCAGCGCCGCCAGCCCCAGCCCCCCAAAAATGTTGCGCCAGCCCACCGTCAGACGCTGCTGACGCAGACGAAAATACATCAACTTGCGCCCGGCGCGAATCGCCGCCGCGCCGCTCCAAATCAGCGCCAGCGCGCCCAAAACAGCCAGAAAAATCGCCGTCTGAATTCCGGCTTGAATATCCATGCCGAAAATTATACCTTTTTTTGACGTTCTCCCCTTCCTGCGCTATACTACAGTTATTCCAGCCGTTCTCCGGTCCAGCTGGAAAATAATTGCAGACCGCGATATTTTGCAAGCCTCGGAGGAAAAAAGCATGTCTAGTTTCAAACTCACTTACGCCACCATGTTCAACCCACCCGAAGAACTGCACCAAAAATACGATGCGGCGCTGGCAAAAGTAAAAGCCAACCTGGGCCAGCAGCAGATGATGCTGATCGGCGGCAAAGACGTGCGCGCCGACGAAACCTTTGAAGACCGCACGCCGATTGATACCCGCACCGTGCTGGCCATCATGCAAAAAGGCAGCGAAAAACACGCCCAAATGGCGCTGGAAGCCGCCCAAAAGGCCTTCCCCATCTGGAGCAAAACCCCCTGGCAGGAACGGGTACGCCTGCTGCGCAAAGCCGCCGGGCTGATTGAGGCGCGCCTGTTTGAACTGGGCGCCGTCATGTCGTTGGAAGTTGGCAAAAACCGCATGGAAGCCCTCGGCGACGTGCAAGAAACTGCCGACCTGATTTACTACGCCTGCGATGAAATGGAAGCCAACGAAGGCTACGTGCGTCAAATGGGCAAAGACCCCCTGCCGTACCACGACTCCACCAACACCAGCGTTTTACGCCCCTACGGCGTCTGGCTGGTGGTCAGCCCCTTCAACTTCCCCTTCGCGCTGACCGGCGGCCCAACCGGCGCTGCATTGACCGCCGGGAACACCGTCGTCTGCAAACCCGCCACCGACACCCCCTGGATTGTGCGCCTGCTGGTGGAATGCTTCCGCGACGCCGGTCTGCCAGATGGCGTCATCAACTTCGTCACCGGGCCGGGGCGCACGCTCGGCCAGGCGCTGGTCGACAGCCCGCTGGTGGATGGCGTCACCTTCACCGGCTCATTTGATGTCGGCATGAAACTCTTCCAAGATTTCGGCCACCGCAACTACGTGCGCCCGGTCATTTTGGAACTCGGCGGCAAAAACCCGACCATCGTCAGTCGCAACGCAAATTTGGAAGACGCCGCCGCCGGGCTGGTCCGCTCGGCGTTTGGCCTGCAGGGACAAAAATGCTCAGCGGGCAGCCGCATCATCGTCGAAGCACCAGTGCATGATGAGTTGGTAGCGCGCCTGAAAGAATTGACCGAAAAACTGAGCATCGGCGACCCGACTGACCGCAAAACCTTCCTCGGCCCGGTGATGAACCGCGCTTCGTACGAGGATTTCCAAACCTTCAGCAAAGAACTGGCTGGGGCCGGGCGCATCGTCACAGGCGGCGAACTCGTCACCAGCGGCGACCTGGCTCACGGCTACTTCTGCCAGCCGACCCTGGCGGCGGATGTTCCTTTCAGCCAGCGCTTATGGCAGCACGAAATGTTCGTGCCCATCGCCACCATCGGCAAAGTCAACAGCCTGGACGAAGGCATGGAAATCGCCAACAGCGTCAAGTACGGCCTGACCTCCGGCTTCTACGGCTCGGAAACAGAAGTGGAATGGTTCTTCGAGAACATCCAATCCGGGCTGGCTTACGCCAATCGCCCGCAGGGTTCCACTACCGGCGCCTGGCCTGGCTTCCAACCCTTCGGCGGCTGGAAAGGCTCGGGTTCCAGCGGTAAAAATGCCGGCGGCCATTACTATCTGCCGCTCTACATGCACGAACAAATCCACACCTTCGTCAAGCCGAAGAAGTAAATCATACAAAAAAAACGATGCGCCGATTGGCGCATCGTTTTTTTTTGCGCATTGTAGCGCGACATTTATGCCGCATATCACTTGGGCATAGCAGCCGCGCGCAAGATAAATCTCACGTCCCGGATTCCATGCGCTCGCAACATCATTTGTTCAGGTGGTAGAATCGGCCTATGGACGAAACGGACCGCAACGCTTTTATTGCCAAAGTTGGCACGTTTTTTTTTCTACTTGGCCTAGGGCTGATGACGCTGTTTGTTTTCTCGGACATCAGCGGCATGACTAATTTTGGCTATTTCATTTTCGGCGCAATCGGCTTAACCGCCGGATTTCTGATGCGCCGCTCCGCCGCCAAATCTGCCGCGCCCGCCGGGAATCGCTTTGAAGGCCTGCGGAAAATTCGCCAAAAGCAACAAGAATCCGCAAAAAAGCGCGAAGAAGCCAAGAAAAATAAGGGGAAGAAGTGAATCAGTTTTCCGGTTGGGCAGTTCAACGGTCAATCTGGATGACTGAACAACTGGATAACCGAGCAACTGGATAACTGGACAACCGAGCAACTGGATAACCGAATAACTGAACAACCGTATAACCAAATAACAGGAATCTGCCATGCCAAAACTAACCTCACTCCAAGACGCAATTGCTCAACACGTTCACGATGGCGACATGGTTTACGCCGCCGGATTTACCCACCTGATTCCCTTCGCCGCCGGGCATGAAATCATTCGCCAGCGGCGCAAGAATCTCATTCTGGCGCGCGCCACGCCCGACCTGATTTACGACCAGATGGTGGCTGCGGGCTGTGCGCAGAAAGTGATTTTCTCGTACATGGGCAACCCCGGCGTGGGCAGTTTGCGCATCGTGCGCAGCGCCATCGAAAAAGGTGAGTTGGACTGGGAAGAATACTCGCACTTCGGCATGATCAGCCGCCTGCAAGCGGGCGCTGCCGGGCTGCCGTTCATGCCCATGAATCAAACCGCCGCCACTGATTTGGAATCCGCCAACCCGCTCATTCAGCGCGTCACCGACCCGTACAGCGGACGTGAAGTCATCGTCGTCCCCGCGCTGACGCCGGATGTCGCCATCGTCCATGCGCAGCGCGCCGATGCGAACGGCAACGCCCACTTGTGGGGCATCATCGGCGAGCAAAAAGAAGTCGCCTTCGCCGCCAAGCGCGTGATTCTGACCGCCGAGGAAATTGTGGACGAAAGCGTCATCCGCTCGGACCCGAACCGCACCATGATTCCGGGATTCATCGTCAGCGCCGTGTGCCACGTTCCCGGCGCGGCGCATCCCAGCTACGCGCAAGGCTACTACGACCGCGACAACGAATTCTACCTGGCCTGGGACAAAATCTCTGCCGACCCGGCGTTGACACAGGCCTACCTGGACGAATGGGTCTACGGCGTGAAAGACCGCGCCGAATACTGGCAAAAACTAGGCGCAGAAAAACTGACAAAATTACAAGTCGAAGCGCGGGTGAGCGCAGCGGTAAATTACGGAAAATATTAAGTGGACTCACTCACCCTCGGCTCCGGCCCCACGCTCAACTTTTTGCATGCCAACGGCTATCCGCCGCGCGCCTATCTGCCTCTGCTCAACTGCCTGGCCGAGAAGTTTACCGTCCGCGCCATGCTACAACGCCCGCTCTGGCCGGGAAGCCAACCCGAATCCATCTCAGACTGGATACCGCTGACGGATGATTTTTTGCGTTTTCTGGATGAGACCGGCCAGACCACGCCTGTTGTTGCCATCGGGCATTCGATGGGCGGAATCGCCGCCTTGCGCGCCGCCCTGCGCCAGCCAGGACGCTTCCGCGCCCTGATTCTGCTTGACCCGGTGCTATTCCCCCCAGCGACAATTTTCGCCTGGAAGTTGATTCGCCTGCTCGGCCTCGGCCAGCGCCTGCACCCACTCATCCCCGCCGCTCAGAAACGCCGCCGCCACTTTGACAACCTGGAACGGCTCTTCAAAGGCTACCGGCGCAAAACCACCTTCAAATACATGGACGACACAGCCCTGCACGCCTACGTTGACGCTATCGCCTGCCCGGCAGAAACCGGCTACCAGTTGTGCTACAGCCCCGAATGGGAAGTACAAATCTATCAAACCGGCGTTGGCCGCGATATGGAACTTTGGCGCGACCTGAAAGCGCTGAAAACCCCCACGCTCATCCTGCGCGGCGCAGAAACCGACACCTTTCTCGCGTCCACTGCCCGCCGCGTCCAACGCGCCAACCCCGCCATCCGCATCGAAACCATCCCAAAATCCACACATCTGATTCCGCTGGAACAGCCTGAAGCAGTCGCCACACAAATTCAAGGCTTTTTGGGGACGTTGGAAGAAAACAAAGAGTAGGGCAAAATACAACCGGATAACCGCATACCTGAGCCGCTGAACCACAAAACAACCGCAAAAAAAGGACACCTTATGGACTACTCTTCCGCCGAACTGATGATTGTCAACGCCGCCCGCCTGCTCAAAGATGGTGATGTCGTCTTTGTCGGCGTCGGCCAACCCAACATGGCCTGCAACCTGGCGAAACGCACCCACGCCCCCAACCTGACCATGATTTACGAAGCGGGTGTCATCGGCGCTGAACCCGCCCACCTGCCGCTCTCCATCGGCGACCCGACCCTGGTCAGCGGCGCGCTCTCCGTCGTCAGCATGTACGACATTTTTTCCAATTACCTGCAACGCGGCAATGTAGATGTTGGTTTTTTGGGCGGCGCACAAATTGACCGCTTCGGCAACATCAATGCCACGTTGATTGGCAGTGACTACGCGCATCCCAAAATACGCCTGCCCGGTTCCGGCGGCGCACAGGAAATCGCCGCCTGGGCCAACCGCTGTTACATCATGACACCGCACCAGAAACGGCGCTTCCCCGAAAAGGTAGATTTTCTCACCTCCGCCGGTTATCTGGGTGGCGCTGGCGGGCGCGAAAAAGCCGGGTTGCGCGGTAAAGGTCCCATCGGCGTCGTCACCGACCTGGGCTTTATGCAACCCGACGAAACCGGCGAACTGATTCTGACCGCCCTGCACCCCGGCAAAAGCGCTCAAATGGCAATCGAAAACACCGGTTGGGCGCTCAAAGTGGCCGCGCATCTCCAAACAACGCAACCCGTTACCGAACACGAGTTAAAAATTTTGCGCGAAGAACTTGACCCAACAGGAATTTATCTGAAGGGCGGATGAACCCGGCCATGTTGCATGTTGCACTGTTCGACCTCGGCGATACCCTGATGCGCGCTCAAAACGACTGGCCGCCGATTTTAGAACGCGCCGACCGCGCCCTGACTGAAACCTTGGCCACTGCCGGTTTGCCGCTGAATGCTGACCGCTTTCATCAGGAGTTGACTCAAACGCTGCAGCGCTACTATCAGGAACGCGACCGCCTGCAAATCGAAACCACCATTTTTAGCGTGGTGCGTGAATTGCTTTTGCAAACCGGTCAGCCCATGCCCCCCGACGCCGTAATCTACCAGGCGTTACGCGCGCGTTACACCATCACCCAACAAAACTGGCAACTCGAAGACGATACCCTTCCCAGCCTGCAAGCCCTGCGACAAAAAGGTTTGCGACTGGGCATCGTCTCCAACGCGGGCGACCATCAGGATGTACTTGACCTGGCCGAACAGTTTGGGATTGCGCCGCTCTTCGACCTGATTCTGACCTCCGCCGCCTGCGGGTTTCGCAAGCCACATCCGCGCATCTTTGAGCGGGCGCTCGCGCACTGGAACATCAGCCCCGGCCAGGCCGTGATGGTCGGCGACCGGCTGGATACTGACATTGCGGGCGCGCAAAACAGCGGAATCACCGCCATCTGGCTCACCCGCCGCGCCAAAATTCCTGCCGTTATCGCCCCCGCGCCCGACGCGCGGGTGGCAACTTTGGCGGAACTGGTCAACATTTTGTAACAGTCACGAATCAGTATCGCGCACCGATGGCAGAATTCCCAGCGCAAGAATAACTACCGCCGCGCTCACGTTCAAGAGATTGGCTGCAAAACGCCAAAGATTGAACAGGCGGCCTCCCGCAAACAGGCCTGGCATAGCGCCAATCAAAACGAAAACAACCACCAGCATCGCCAAGTTCAACCCCCAATGCTTCAACTTCCAAACGCCATAAGCGCTGAGTAACAAAAGCGCTAGTTCAAGCGCCGCAAACCCCAGAGTCAGAACCCAGATGGTTTGCGCGCCCAACCCCAAAGTCCGCACCACGCCAAACAGGTTAAACCCGCCCCGGTTGCCACCGACCGCGCGTGCCAGGAATGTTCCCGTTGCCGGGAAGACTTCCGCCATTGGCATTTGCGCCTGTTCGACCAGGAAAAGCCGGGTTGGCCGAAGAACTTTGTCGGTTTCCAGCCCACACCAGAACTAACCAGTGTGATGGCGCTCAAAATAGCCAGTAAAATGAGCAGGGTAAAAACAACCAGCAAAGGTTTATTGGTTCGCAAGGATTTCATCTTCCAACTCCTGAACCGGACAAGCCGGAGCCAAAAAGGATTCAACCACGAAGGTCACGAAGGAAAACAAAGGAAAACCATAAAAAAAATCTGTGCCTCTTTGTGGTTAATTTTCTTGCTTTTTGTACAAGGATTTAGCTTCTAAGTTCCTAATTTCTACTCCCCAAAACCCGCTATAATTCTTGTCCATTTTCTCAACCCACAGGAGAGCGATGAACCCCCTTCCCTATCACCGCATTATCGTGATTGGCACGACCGGCTCTGGAAAATCCACCCTGGCTGAGAAACTTGCTCGCCAGCTGGGCCTGGATTTCATTGACCTGGACGCCCTGCACTGGGAGCCGAACTGGACCGACGCCCCGCTGGACGTTTTCCGCCAGCGCGTGGATGTGGCTACCCGCAAGGAGAAATGGGCGCTGGCTGGCAATTACAGCGCAGTACGCGACATCACCTGGCCGCGCGCCGAAGCCATCATCTGGCTCGACTACCCGTTTTGGACAAGTTTCTGGCGGCTGGTACGCCGCACCTGGCGCCGCTGTTGGACCCGCGAACTGCTGTGGGGAACCAACCGCGAAAACCTGTGGCAGCAGCTCAAAATCTGGTCGGATGATTCGCTGTTTCACTGGTTTTTCAAAACCTACGGACGGCGCAAGCGCGAAATTCCACAGTTATTGGCCTTGCCGCAGCACGCGCATCTGAAAGTTTTTCATCTCACTGCGCCGGGTTCGTCATTTCCAGCTGACACCAATCACCAGGGCGGCGAAAACGCCAAAGAGCAGTGACGCGCCCGCCAGCGCAAACCAGCCCATCAGATTGGCAAACACGCCCAGCGCAGCCAGCCCGCCCAACGCCCAAACGATGCGCCCCTCGTTGGCCGAAAATCCGCCGCGGAGCCAGGCGCGCCCGCCGAACAAAATCAACCCACCCGCCAGCAGCAGCCAAACCGCCGTCACCCATTCGCCCGGAAGATTAATCGGCAGCACAAACACGCCGCACGAGGCCGAGCCGGAGAGCGCGGGATAGGCGCGGAAAAGGTAAACGCGCGCCATGGCGATTTTTCCCCAGGCGGCGTCTTGCGCCGAAATTTGCCAGGCAAAACGGCGCGACTCGCCCGGCGTCAGGTCAAAAATCTGCTCTTCGCGGCGCGTGTAAATGACCGAACCCTGGGTCAGCGTGGCGCGGATGGTGCGGCGCACGTCGTTTTCGCCGCCATTTTTGACGGTGGTGGAAAGTTGGGCGGGCGCGGCAGCGGTGACCAACACCGGGCAGTTCAGCGCCAGGCCGCCATCCGCTGTCAACTGCGATTCAAACGAAAGCGCTTCCAGGTCGGCCCAGACGGCGATGAGATTAAAAACACTCGCCAGTAAAAAACCGGCGAAGAAAAAAATCTTGCCAATATTTTTCATTTTTTCTCCAAATCCGCCCGATTATAATACGCCCATGGAAAACTCTTTGCACCCCAGCGCCCGGCGTGGAATCGAACTCTTCAACGCCGGGGAATATTTCGAGGCGCACGAGGCGCTGGAAGCGGCCTGGCGCGCCGAGCCGGGCGAAATTCGCAATTTGTATCAGGGAATTTTACAGGCGGCTGTCTGTTATTTCCATCTTCTGCGCGGCAATCATGCCGGGGCGCTGAAGATGTCGGCGCGCGCCACGCGGCATTTGTCTCCGCTCCCAGAAATTTATGGCGGCGTGAACGTGGCCGCCCTGCGCCGCGGCCTGCAAACCGTCAGCGCCGCGCTCAAAGCCCTCGGCGCAGAAAACATTCAGCAGTTCGACCGCTCCCTGCTGCACCCGGTGCGCATGGAAACAAGATTCCAATAACTATTTTTTATCCCTTTCATCCTGTCCCCCTGCCTGGCGTTTTTTTTGTCAGCGCCAGCCGCTGGCGGCGAAATATTCTTCCAAAAAGGCCGTGCGCTCTTCAGGGGTCATCGGGCGCGGACGGGCGTAATCTTCCAGCATGGCGGTCAATAACTCGGTGCCGATATACTGACCGTCGTAAAAAACATGCCGGTCCAAAAACTCGCGCCGCGTATTGGTCGTGCGCTGGCCGTTGGTGGGGTAGGTGTAGCCCATCTGGTCAAAAAATAAATTTCCCAGGCCATAATGCACAAACGAAGCGCCGTAAAACTCCATCGCCTGGGCGTAATGGCCCTGCGAACCGCTGACAATGGTCGCCCCGGCATCCGCCAGGCGGCGGAAATCGGTCAGTTGCCAGGGGCGCGGCTCGGGCGTGTAATATTCAAAATATTGAAACGTGGCAATCACCAGATAGCCTTCGGCTTTCAGGCGTTTGATTTCGTCCACCATCCAGCCATAATCGCCGCAGGGCGCGGCGCCCGGCCAGCCATCGGCGCGCGCCCAGGCGAATTCCGGCCCGACGGGGTTGCAGCCAATGAAGGCAAATTTAACGCCGTTACGCTCGAGCAGCGCCGCTTTTTGCGAGTCGGCCAGGTCAAAGCCGCCGCCAAAATAAGGCAAATTGCGCGCGCGATACATTTCCAGCGTGTGCAGCGTGGCTTCGCGGCCCCAGTCTTCAAAATGATTGCCGGTCAGCTCGACCACGTCCACGCCGACATCGTCCAACAGCGCAATGTATTTGGGGGCCGAGCAAAAAATGAGCGCCGTCTGATTGGGGTTGGGCGGCGGGCAGTTTTCGGCAAAAGGAATTTCGTTGGAAATATGGGCAATATCCGCTTCGCGCAGCCAGTCGCGCACGCCTTCGCCCGGGTAGGTCAGACCTTTTGTCTCCATTTTCGCGGCGGTCGCCCGCACCAGGGCGGTGACGCCGGTCATCACCAGCGTCGTCAGTTTGGCGGGGTCGCGATTGGTTTTCGGCAGGGGCAAACTTCCGGCGGCGAAAACAACTTTCAGCGGGTACGTCTGCGCGTCAAACGACTTCCACAGCGGCGACTGATTCGCCACGCTGAGCACTTTCATTTTCGGCGAAATCTGCTCGAAAGGCACAATCGCCCGCGCGGCGGAATCCTGCCAAAGGGCCTCGGTCAGCCCTTCAGCGGCGACAATTTCGACGCCGGAACCTGGCTCGCCGCCAAACAGGTTTTTCATGGCCTCGAGCGTGGAGGCGGTTAACAGCAGGCGCGGCGCAGCGCCATGAAAAGCGCTTTTCACCTGCTCCAGGCTTAGGCCGTCTTCGACGGTGGGGAACGCGGCCACATCTGCATAAATCCACAGCGCGCCGGATGAATTTTCGGCGCTGGCAGGTTCCAGGCGCAGGCTGGCCTGTTCGGCGCGGGAAACACGCTCCAGCCCGGCCAGGGCGGCCGCCTGCTGCAAAGTTTCGGGCACGGAGGGCGCAATCCACAGGCGGGGCAAGGCGCTCGGCGCGGGCGTCACCGTCGGCGCGGGCGTGAGGCTGGGCGGCGGCGGAGAAATCAGCGCCGGAGCGCAGGCCGAAACCAAGAAAATGGCCGCCAGCCAGGCGGCCAAGAGCCGTTTTTTGGGGTTAGAACGTAAATTTTTTGACGGCATTTTCATCCACTGTGACGCCAATACCGGGCGCAGTCGGCACGTTGATGGTGCTGTCGGCGTTGAGCGTGAACGATTCGAGCGTCACATCTTGCTGGTAATAGCGCGCCGAAGCGGAAATATCGCCGGGCAGGCTGAAGCCGGGCAGTGAGGCCAGCGCCAGGTTGGTGGCGCGGCCAATGTTGGTTTCCAGCATTCCGCCGCACCAGACGGGAATGCCGGCTTTTTGGCACATTTCGTGAATTTCCAGCCCCTGGCTCAGCCCGCCGCAGCGCGCCGGTTTGATGTTGATGACGCGGCAGGCTTCCATTTCCAGCGCGTAACGCGCATGTCGCGGACTGACGATGCTTTCGTCGAGGCAGAGCGGGGTTTTGAATTCGCGCTGCATCAGACGGTGGTCCCAAATGTCGTCTTCATAGAGCGGCTGCTCAATCAGCAGCAGGTTGAGTTCGTCGAGCGGTTTCAGCGCGGAGGCGGTCGCCAGGGTGTAGGCCGAGTTGGCGTCCACCTGCAGGCGCATCGCCGGGAAAGCGCGGCGCACCGCCGCCGCTTCGCTCACATCGCGCCCCGGTTTGATTTTGATTTTGACGCGCCGGTAGCCGTCGGCGATGTACTGTTCCACGACGCGCACCAGCGCCTCGGGCGATGCTTGAATGCCAACCGAAACGCCCACTTCGACCGCCTCGCGCGCGCCGCCGAAAAGTTGGCGCAGGCTTTTGCCCTGACGCTTGCCGAGCAAATCCCAAATCGCCATTTCCAGCCCGGCCTTTGCCAGGTGATGTCCGCGCACGCTGGCGACGCGCCGTTGAAAGTCGGCGGCGTCGGCCACCTCCTGGCCGGCCAGCATTGGCAGGAGAAAATCGCGCAGAATGTGCAAAACTGTGCCGGTTGTTTCGTAAGAATAGCCGGGGTCGCGGTCGGCGACGCATTCGCCCCAACCCGTCAGCCCTTCGGATTGGATTTTGACCAGCACGCATTCACGCTCAACAATTCGGCCAAAGGAGGTTTCAAAGTGCGAAACCAGCGGCATCTTCAGCGGATAGAGGGTGATTTTTTCAAGTTTCATCGCGTTTCTTCCTTGCTCATCAGGCTGCATTCATCATTCATCATTGGATAGTTTGACGCCTTCGACGGGCGTACCGCAAAACGGGCAAATGTTCCAGGGCAGTTCCATCAACCCGGCGCAGTGGGCGCAATTTTTCTTCAATTTGGTGTGGCAGTTGGGGCAAACCTGCCACTCGTCGCGCACGCGGCGCTCACAGCCGGGGCACAGCGATTGGTCTTCAATCGAAGCCAGCAACGATTCTTCCTCCAGCGCGCGCTGATATTCTTCATCCAGCGTATGCGCCGGGCGCAGAATGAGATAGACTAGCACGCCGGGCAAATTCAGCACGGCCACCACCGCCACCGCCAAAATCTGCGCCAGCGGGTCGCGGGCGCGGTTGCGAATATCGCGCCAGGTCCATATCACCAGCGCCAGCCAGAGTGCCGCCAAAAATGCGCCGCCAAAAGCCACCAGCACCAGAATGAGACTGCTCAAAAAAGTTGGGTCAAGGGTCATAGATACTCCAGAAAATATGGATGACAAGAGTTTACCCTGCCTTGCATAATTAGCATAGTGACACAGCAATTCTCAATTGACTTAACTGATGTTACGCAGCAACAACCCTGTGGCACGATATTTATGTCGCGGTTGCGCCGAGAAAATCGGAGAAGCACGTTTTTCTTTATCATAGGGCTGTTTGACAGGCTTCAGGCGTCTGAAAATTAGATGACGCCAATTTTCAGCACGACATTTATGTCGCTTTAGGGTGGAGCAAAGATGTAGAGTTGGTCGGCCTAGTACCCGCGCAAAAAGCGCATAAAAACCTGATTGCCTAACAACCAGCCGCGGCGCGTCAAACGCAAAACGCCCGAATCGCCGGATGTTTTCCATTCCACCAGCCCAAACCCCAGCAATTCGTCAATTTCACGGCCATACATCTCGCGCAGCGAGACGCCAAAGCGCGCCGTAAAGGCCGCATCAGCAACACCCTCCTGCACCAACCGCAAACCAGTCATCATTGTCTCATCCATCTCGGTCTCGCGGTGGATCGGAATTTGATTGACTGCCGCCGCTGTCAGCGGCCAGCGCACCGCCGCACCGCCAGCGCGCACCCGCTCGATGTAGGTTTTGATGCGCAAAACATTTGAGTAGCGCACCCCGCCCGCATACCCGTGCGCCCCCGCCCCCAGCCCAAAATAGGGCAAGTTGCGCCAGTATTGCAAGTTATGACGGCAAACAAATGCGGAATAGTAAATGCGGAATGATGAATCGAATTTCTCATTCTGCATTTTGAATCCATCATTTATTTTGGCCCAATTGGAAATTTCGTAATGTTCATAGCCCTGTTCAGCCCAAAAATCGCGCACCCATTCGGCCATCTCCGCCGCCAGGTCAGGGTCGGGCGTTGGCATCAGCCCACGGCTGGCCCAGCGCCCAAACGGAGTCCCGTGCTCCAGCGTCAGCGCGTAGGCAGAAAAATGCTGCGGGTCCAGGCCCGTCACCAGGTTAACTGTCTTCTGCCAGTCGGCAAGCGTCTGCTCCGGCAGGCCGTACATCAAATCAAGGTTGAGATTATCAAAACCCGCGCGGCGCGCCCACAGCACCGCATTAACCACATCCGAGTAATCATGAATTCGTTCCAGCAGGCGCAACTCATTCGGGTTGGCGCTCTGCACCCCAAAGCTGAGCCGGTTCATGCCCAGCGCGCGCAGCTGCTCCAGCGCGGCCAGTGTCACCGTGCCGGGATTGGCTTCCATACTAATTTCGGCATCCGGCAAAATCTCAAATGCGCGATAAAGGGATTGAAAAATGTCGCGGAAATGGGCGGAAGTCAACAGCGAGGGCGTGCCACCGCCAAAAAAAATACTGCCGACCCGCACAGGGAGCGAAACCCCCGCGCCCACGGCCTGAATCTCGTTACACAAGGCCTGCACATAAGATGAAAGCGAGTCTTCCTGCCCGGCGTAGGTATTGAAATCACAATACGCGCAGCGATGGCGGCAAAAAGGAATGTGAAGGTAAACCGCGTAAGGAACGTCCATACGGCTTACGCCACCACCAGCACCACCGCCACCAACCCCGCGCCAGTATGCACCGCCAGCCCCGGTAAAATTTCGGTCACAAGGATGTCTTGCGGGCAGGGCAACGCCGCGCGCAGAAGCGTCTCGAATTTTTGCGCCGCTTCAGGGGCGTTGACGTGTAGAACGCCCATCTGCTTGATAACGCGCCCGTCAGCAGATTGAGCGGCCAGGTCAATGGCGCGCGCCCAAGCCTTGCTCAGCGTGCGGACTTTTTCCAGCAGGGCCAGCTTTCCCTCTTTAATCGACAAAATTGGGCGAATATCCAACATTCCAGCCATGCCTGCCGCCAGCGAACTGACCCGTCCGCTCATGGCGATATATTTCAGCGTGCTTAACGCGCCAAAGAAAAAAGTGCGGTCACGGATATTTTCAGCGGCGGCGCGGGCTTCGTCCAGCGTCGCCCCGCTGGCGGCGGCCTTTGCGGCGGCCAGTACCATAAATCCCTGCGCCAGGCTGACACTGCGCGTGTCCATCACTTCCACGCGCCGGTCAGGGAACATTTCCGCCGCCTGATGCGCGGCAGCGTAGGTGGCGCTCATTTCACTGCTGATGTTCAGGCACAGAATCTCCTCCGCGCCCTGAGCGAAAGCCTGCTCAAAGGCCTGGCTGAACTGCCCCGGCGCGGGCGCAGCCGTGGTTGGAAGTTTCTTCTCGCGGTCAATGCGCGCAAAAACCGTCTGGTTGTCAATCTCGTACCCGTCGCGAAAGCTTTCCTCGCCAAATTGAACATTGATTGGCACCTGAACGATATTATGGCGCTGGGCCAATTCAAACGGCAGGCCGGCATCGGTATCGGTAATAATGGCTAAACGTGACATATTTTGCTCCTTGAAAAGATGGGAATACATTCAACTTTAACACACAAGGTCTGGCACAGGTAGAGTTAATCCCGTAGAGATAAACTCGAGGCCACGCTGCCATAAAACTCGGCTAAAATAGAGGAAACATTCACAAAGGAGAAAAAAATGATTACTGTCGAATTCAAGCAGGATGCGCAACTGATTGGCATCATGACCGCCGACCCAAAAGAGTTCAAGACCGGCTCAAAGGGCTTTTACAGCATGGGAAAAATTTCCATCGGCGAGAAACGCTATCAGGTGCAAGTACAAATGGTCGAAATCGGCTCAAAGCCCAAGGAACAAAAAGCATAAAGCAAAAAACTCCCCGTTTGACGGGGAGTTTTTTGCTTTATGTAACTTCTCGCCTCCCCAAGTGATGAAGGGAATTGCTTATTATTTGGTTTGAACTCACAAACGAGCGTATAGGCCAATTGTGTAAAGAGACAATGAGAATTGGCGCAAGGCCGGATAAAAACAAGTCATGCGCAAATGGTAAAATCAAGCATCAACTTTTAAGGAGAAAAATTATGGAATACCGTTATCTGGGTCGTTCTGGCATTCAAGTCAGCGTTCTTTCGTTCGGTTCGTGGGTCACCTTTAGCACACAGATCGACGTAGATGCCGCAGTCGAAAGTATGGCCGCCGCCTACGACGCCGGGGTTAATTTTTTCGATAACGCTGAAATTTACGCCGCCGGAAAATCGGAAGAAGTGATGGGCGCAGCGCTCAAAAAGTTAGGCTGGCGGCGCGGCAGTTATCTGGTCTCAACCAAATTTTTTTGGGGGTTGCACGATGGCGTCAACGAAAAGAACACTCTCAGCCGCAAGCGTCTGAGAGAGGCGATTGATGCTTCGCTGGCGCGTTTTTGCCTGGATTATGTGGATTTGGTCTTTTGCCACCGCGCCGACCCGACTACACCCATCGAGGAAACCGCCCGCGCCATGAACGATATGATTGTGCAAGGCAAAGCGCTCTACTGGGGAACTTCAGAATGGAACGCCGACGAAATCCGCGCGGCATGGCTAATTTGTGATAAATATGGCTGGCACAAGCCGGTGATGGAACAACCACAGTACAACCTGCTGCACCGCCGCCGCGTTGAAGAAGAATACGCCCGCCTTTACAAAGATACCGGCCTGGGGTTAACAACCTGGAGCCCACTGGCTTCCGGCTTGCTGACGGGCAAGTACAACAATGGCATTCCCGAAGGCACACGCGGCGCGCTGAAAGGTTATGAATGGCTGCGCGAAAGATTAACTAACCCGCAAGAAATTGCCAAAGTGAAAGCGCTGGAACCCCTCACCAAAGAACTGGGTTGTACATTGGCGCAATTCGCTATCGCCTGGTGCGCCAAAAATCCGTGCGTCAGCACCGTCATCACCGGCGCCAGCCGGGTTTCGCAAGTACATGAAAATTTACAGGCGCTGGAAGTGCTGCCAAAACTAACACCCGACGTAATGGCGCGGGTAGATGAAATTGTGGGCAAGCCAAAAATAGAAGAACGGTAAGAAACCCTGCACTACCTGCTATGACGTCAGGTTTTGCGGTATAAAACAGGGTTGATAATCATTGCCCAGTAGCAGCACATACGAAAGCGTCCCATCTCCAGGCACTTTTACCAGCGCGGCAGGTTCTAGCCCCAGTACGGCCAGCAGACTGGCGGCGCGAAGCGCATCCTGGTCAGCCGTCAGGTCATAGAGCAGGGTTACGTTGTGCTGACGGTGGTCGGCATGAAAAAGCGAAGTTGCATACCCGGCATAGTTCAATCGTTCAGCGGCCAGCGCGTCCCAACCGTCATTGGCTGACCCATTTTGAATCTCCACCTTTAGCATTTGCCGTTCCGTTTGCAAAGGCGAAGGCGAGATGGCTTGCGCCAGCATGGCCTGAATGGCTTCGGGGTTAGGCAGCAAGACAGCAGCGCCGCCGGGTGTTGTCCACGGGGTAACCATCTCTCCGGCAATGTAGTAACTGCGGATGTCGGCGTTGGTCAGATTCAGCGTCAGCGGCGCAAACGCCAGGATATCGTCCAAGCCAAAATCGGTGCGCACGCTGGCGTTCAAATCGGCGTAGAGTTGTGGCAGGCGCGGCAGGCTTTGGGTACGCAAAAATTGTCCGTAGAGTGAGCGCAAAACTTCCTGCTGACGACGTCCACGGTCAAAATCGTTGGATTTTTTACGCGAGCGCGCATACCACAGCGTCAAGTCGCCATCCATGTGCAGCACACCCGGCCCGGCGGTATAAAGCGCCCAATTATTTTCATCTTCCGCGTTCAAATCCGGGGCAATGAGATGCCAATCGGTGTAGGGACAGGCTATCGGCACATCCACACCCCCCAGCGTATTGATAATTTTTCTAAAACCGTCAAAATCTACCAGTGCGGTATGATCAATTTGAATTCCTAGATTGTTGAGGAGTGTATCTTTCAACAAACCCGGCCCGCCACCAGGGTAACCGTAAATTTCGCCAGACTGGTAGGCGGTGTTGATGCGCTGCGGGCCGATGCCGGGAATTTCCACCCACAGGTCACGCGGAATGGAGATGAGCGAAACCTGGCCTTCGTTTGGCCGCACCAACGCAACAACGATGGTATCAGTGCGAAAAGAAGCGCCGGAGCGCAAATCAGAGCCAAGCAGGAGAATGGAGATTACTGCTGCATTTTCCAGAGTCGGGGGCGGTGGTAGCGTAGCAAACTGAGTTGCTTCGGGTGTTGGGCTCGGCGCCGGTGTGGCGCTGAAGGGGACAGGCGTCAGCGTGGCAGTAAAGACAGGTATCGGCGACGAAATACCTGGTGAGAGCGGCTGAAAAGGCGTTGGCGTGGCGCTGGCATCTGGCGCGGCAGTGACAATGTAATAGGGCGCATAAGCCACAGGCGGCGCAACCGGGGCGCAACTCGTCAGCAAAAAAAATAGCAGCAACAGCCGAAAACATTTAAACATGCCAAAGGTGTAAAAAAGCAGGGTAAACCCTGCGCATGGCGTTTTCAAAACGCTTACGGCGTGGACGTAGGCAACGGTGTGTCGCTGGGAAGTGGAAGCGCAGACGGTGTGTCGCTGGGAAGTGGAAGCGCAGACGGTGTGTCGCTGGGAAGTGGAAGCGCAGATGGCGTGTCACTAGGAAGCAGAGTATCTGTCGGGCTGGCAAGCGGCGTAGTGGTGATTGTTTCTGTTGGAGTGGCGCTGGCGGGAACAACAATCGTGAAGGTGGCAGTGCTGGTTGGTACATTCGGCACGCGCAAAGGCTGGCCGGTGATAATGTAGGTGGAATATCCCAGGCAGTTGGCCTGTTGTAATTCAGCGATACCCACCCGGTATAGAATGCTGATGCGATAAAGCGTGTCGCCCGGTTGAATGATGTAAACGCCCCAGCCAAATGGCGCACCGCATGGAATCGGTGTGCTGGTAGCCTGAAACGGAACGTAAATATACGACCCCGCCGACACCTGAGCGCTGACCAGACAATTAGCCTGCTGCAGTTGCGCCGCCGGAAGGCGGTAGAGCGCCGCCAGCGACTCAAGTGTGTCGTAGGGTTGCACTACCACAGGCTGCCAGCCTGCCGGAGGGGGGCAAGCAGTAGGCGGCGGTGGCGGCGTAGGCGTCAGGGTAGGTTCAATGGTCGGGATGTCTTGTCCAGGCTGAGTGACAAGCAGGGGCAGCGTCGGAAACAGCGTAGGAAAGGCCGGGCTGAGAGTCGGGCTGGGCGCAGGTAAAATCACCAGCCCGCCCTCAGCCAGCGCCAGGGCAAATGCCCCCAGCACCAACACGATAGAAAGAATACCGAGGAAAAAACCGTTGCCCAGTTGCCGCAGCGATTGCATAAAAATCAGGCCTCCGGCTCAGGCGCAGGTTGCCGCACCGGAAGCAACACCGAAAAAGTGGAGCCGGCGCCAATTTTGGTATCCACCCAAATACGCCCGCCCTGCGCTTCTGTCAGCGTTTTGGCAATGGAAAGCCCGACGCCGGTATCACCAACGCCCTGAATGAGAGCATTCTCAGCACGGTATAAACGCGAAAAAACGCGTGTCAGATCTTCTGCAGGAATGCCGCCACCGCTATCGGTCACTTGCAGCAAAACGTAATCCTTTTCGTTTTCTTTATCTATTCCTACGCGCAACGTCACGGTGCCTTCCACCGGCGAGGCTGCTCCAGCGTTTTGCAACAGGTGAATAAGAATTTGCTGAAGCGCGTCGCGGTCAGACTGCACAGAGTGGAGGGTCTCGGGCAGGTCAATGCGCAGGCTGATGTTTTTCTCGCGCAGTTGGCTGGATGTATACGCCATGGCATTGTCAATGATCAGGTTCAAATCTACCGTTTCGGGCTTGAGCGCCATCAGGCCGGTTTCAAGCGTGGTAATCTGAATCAGGTCGTCAATCAGGCTGCCCACCCGTTCGGTGGACGATTTTATGCGCTCCACAAACTTGCGTTGAAGTGCGCCCAAAATGCCCACCGATTCGCCCAACATCAAATCTGTATAGCCAAGGATGGAAGACATGGGCTGACGCAGTTCCTGGGCAATTGAGGCAATCACCTCGGCCTGGTCGGGGCTGAGCCGCCCGGCGGGGCGTTTTTCCATTTCCAGAATTTTGATATTGGCATCCGCCAAAGCATTTTGCAGGCGGGCAGTTTCTTCCAGCGTCAGACGTAACTCGCTTTCGAAATATTCATTGCTTCCAGCGGGCGACTGGCCGGCAGACGCTTTGGCGCTTTCCAGACGCGATTTGAGTTTCTCGTTCTCGACGCGCACTTTTTCAATTTCTCTCAGGGCTTCCTGGCGCGCTGATTCGGATTGCCCGGCCTGGGCAGCCTGGCTTTTGAGGGCGTCCAACTCATTGTTCAAGTTGGAATTAATTGACTCCAGACGCTCTTTAACCGATTGCGCCTCCTGCGCACTTTGCAAGGCGCGGTCGCGCTCGTGTTCCACTTCGGCCATGTGGCGGCTGCGCTCAATAATTGGCACAAACGAGGCCGCCACACCCGTCAGGAAGGTCTGATCGTCGGCGTTCCACAGACGGTTGGAGTAGGGTGAGAGCAAAAGCACACTGCCAATGTGTCCCTTTTCGCCAGCGATGGGGACGTTGAGCAGATTGCCAGGGTTGGAAAGCCCCAACATCTCGCCCAAACCTTTCAGGTCGGACGAGGTGGTGCTGGCGGGCAGGCGCAAGGCGCGTCCACGCAGAATCGCTCCAGCCAGCATCGGGACGGCGTCCTTATTCATCAGGCCGCCTTCCAAAAATTCTTCTCGAATCAGATCGTAGCCGCTGGCAATGAAGAGCGTGCTTTTATCTTCACTCAGGTAAATGACAAAGCACAAATCGGCCAGCAGGGCTTGCGCCATTGATCGGGCAATGTTTTGATTGATGCGCCCGGCATCCACTTCGGACGCCAGCGCAATCAGAGATGTCAGCGTTTTGGGGTCGGTGCTGTAACGACGACGCTCACGCAAGGGTTGGCTGAGACGGTCTGCCTTGGCCGATTCAGCCACATTTTTCTGAAAACGACTGACGGTTTCGTTGGCCGCACCCACGCCCGGGCTGGGAAAACGCGCCGGTAACGTCAGCAACAACGGAAAGCCCGCCATAAAAAATAATCTTTCCACACCAGAGTAACTGCCAGCGGCGGGCGCGAGAAAATCCAGCGCGACACCGGTGATAGCCAACACCGTCAACGCCAGCCCATTGCCCCAACCGATTGGTTTGCGCGTCAGCAAGGTCAATCCGCCAATTGCCAAAACTACCAGCAAGACAACGTTCCACACGACGTGCTGGATGGTCTGATTAAAAGCGCTTTCAGATGCGGCGCTTTGCACAATGACGCCAAAAATAAAGCCGGCCAACGTCAGCAGACTAAACAGCACAGTTCCAGCATCGCCCGCGCGGGACGGTTCAGGAAAAGTCCACATCCACAACGCCCAAGTCAGGCTGAAAACCATCACCGCGCGGTCAAGTGGGGGCAAAAATCCCTGCGCAGAGAAAACGCCCTGCCACACCAGCCCGCTGGCAATAAATAAAACGGCCTGGCCCGTTAAAACAAGGCTCAAACCAGTAATCATGCGGCGCGTTTGCGGGTAACCGGTGGCGCGCCACTGGCCGATGGCTTCCTGAAGCGCACCAGCAATCGAAAAAGCCAGCGCCAGGTGATAAATCAGGTTGCCTGGAGCGTTGGCTAAAAGGGTAAAAATCTGTTGCATAAACGGCATCATCATCGCCTCGGATTATAGCACGGCTTGTTTTTATGATAATTTCGATTGCGTAACGACTTATAATGTCCATAAAATGAAGAAGCTGCCGCGCCCTGCCGTTCTTACGATAATTTTACTACTGCTTTTATCATTTTTCCCCTTACAGGGTTATCATTTTTTGGGCGCTGGAGAATATGAACAGGCCGCGCGTTTTTTGCCCTGGCGCGCCGATTTGCTGGAGCAGGCCGCTATTGCCGCCTTTGACAAACAAGCCTACCCCGATACCGTGCGCCTTCTGGAGGCTGCCCGCGAGCGTGGGGCAATTTCTACACAAGGAGCGCTGGTGCTGGGCGAGGCGCATTGGCAATTGGGAGCGCAACAGCAAGCGTTGGAAACCTGGGAAACCTTCACCAACGGCGACCAGGCTTCGGCGGCGTTGTTTCTCCGCCTGTCCGAAGCGTATCAACGCCTCGGACAGGATTCTGCCGTAGAGCGAACGCTAATTCACGGTGTAGACCTTTTCCAAAATGATGTTGAATTGAGATTTTCGCTGGCCTTGTGGTGGATGAGCGAGACCCCGGCGTTGGCGCGCCCTGAGTTGGATGCCGCGCGCAGCCTCGACCCGAAGACTGACTCCCGTTACGCCGTCGCTGCCGCCGCCTTGAACGAGGCGCTGGCAGTGGATGATATAGCCTACCAGCGCGTGGTTTGTGGGCGTGCGCTGGCCGCGCTGGGAAATTGGCCGCTGGCCGAACGGGCATTTACCCGCGCCGCACAAGCCAACCCTAATTATGCCGAAGCCTGGGCCTGGCTGGGCGAGGCACGTCAACAAAATGGTTCAGACTTGGCCTGGCCGGCCCTGCAACGCGCGCTCACGCTTGCGCCCACGAACGCCGCAACACTGGCGCGGGCCGGGCTGTACTGGCAGCGCGCCGGTGACTCTGCGCGCGCGTTGGAGGCTTTTACGCACGCCGCCACGCTGGAGCCGCAGTCGCCAACCTGGCAGTTGGCGTTGGGCGAAGCCTACGTTCAGTCGGGCGATTTGATTGCGGCGTATGAACATTATCGCATAGCAGTTGCGCTTGCCCCGCTAGACCCCGAACCCTGGCGCGCGCTGGCCGTTTTTTGCGCCACAAATGAGAGTTACCTGCGCGAAAGCGGTCTGCCCGCCGCGCTGAAAGCGGTATCGCTCGCGCCGGACGACTGGCGCAATCCTGACGCGCTGGGACGAGTTCTGCTGGCGCTGGGTAACGCTGAAAGCGCCCGGCGCATGTTCGTCCGCGCGGCAGAACTGGCGCCCGCCGAAGCCGCGCCGCAGTTTCATTTGGGGTTGTTGTTCTTCAACGCCGGAGATTTGGCGCAAGCCCGTCCACATTTTGAGCAGGCCGCCGCGCTCGACCCGGCGGGCGCAACCGGCGACGCGGCGCGGCGCGTGCTGGAGCGCTATTTTCCTTAACCGCGCCCGCCCGCGTTACGGTAGAATGAAGAAAAAATGAAACACTCTCCTCTTCTCCTTACCCTGCTGCTCTTGCTTGCGGGCTGCCGCGCCGCGCCCGGCTTTGGCGAGCGTTTTTTTGCTTCGGGCAGCACGCTTTTCAGCGATGATTTTTCCAATCCGCAGAGCGGTTGGGGCACGCTCAACGCTGAAGGCGGCGTGGCCGCCTATCAGGAAGGCGCTTTTCGCATGTACGTCAAGCCCGCCAACGCCCAGATTTGGGCGCATCCCGGCCTGGCGCTGGACGATGTGCGCGTGGATGCGCGTCTGCGCGCCGCGGGCGAACCGTATTCCAACCGCATGGGCGTGCTTTGCCGCTATGTGGATGACACCAACTTTTATTTTTTCATCATCAGCGCGGATGGCTACGCCGCCATCGGAAAAATGTCTGCCGGGCAGGCGATTCTGCTGACCGGCTCAGAGATGACCCGCCGCCCGGAAATTCTCACCGGCGGGCAGGTCAACCGCCTGCGCGCCGACTGCGTCTCCGATTTTCTGATTCTCTACATCAACGACCATCTGGCGCTTTCGGCGCAGGATGCGGATTTTTCGCGCGGCGATGTTGGCCTGCTGGCCGGAACCTTTGAAACCCCCGGCGCGGCGGTGCTTTTTGACGATTTTATTGTGCGCAAACCATGAAAATTTACCTCGATACGATTGGCTGCCGCCTGAATCAGGCGGAAATTGAACAAATGGCGCGCCAATTCCGCGCCGAAGGGCACAACATTGTCGCCCAGCCCGCCGAAGCCGACTGGGTGGTGGTTAATACCTGCGCCGTCACCAGCGAAGCCGCCGCCGATTCGCGCCAGAAAATTCGGCGGGCGGCGCGCGCTGGGGCCGGGGAAATCATCGTCACCGGTTGCTGGTCCACCCTTCAGCCGCAGGCCGCCGCCGATTTGCCCAACGTCGTCCGCGTAATTCCCAACCAGCGCAAAGAGTGGCTGGTGGCCGAAACGCTGGGCGTGGAAATTCCGCCCTTCGAGCGCGAACCGCTGCAACGCCAGGTTTTGCCCGGTCTGCATCACCGCACGCGCGCCTTCATCAAAGTGCAGGACGGCTGCGACAACGCCTGCACATTTTGCATCACCACCCTGGCGCGCGGCGCGGGACGTTCGCGCCCGGTGGCCGATATTTTAAATGATATTGATTTTGCGCTGGCGGGTGGCGCGCAGGAAGTGGTGCTGACCGGCGTCCACCTCGGCTCGTGGGGGCAGGATTTTGGCGCAGATTTGCGTAACTTGATTGACGAAATTTTAACGAAAACGGAGACGCCGCGCCTGCGGCTTTCCTCGCTCGAACCCTGGGATTTGGACGAGGGCTTTTTCGCCCTCTGGCAGAATCCGCGCCTGATGCCGCACCTGCATCTGCCGCTGCAATCGGGCAGCGCCGCCACGCTCAAGCGCATGGCGCGCAAGATTACGCCGCAGTCGTTCCGGCGGCTGGTCGAAACGGCGCGGCGGGTCCTCCCCGGCGTGGCGATTTCCACCGACATCATCGCCGGTTTCCCCGGCGAAAGCGACGAAGAATTTGCCGAAACGCTGGCGTTTGTGACCGAAATGCAGTTTGCCGCCGCGCATGTTTTCACCTACTCGCCGCGCCCCGGCACGCCCGCCGCGCGCATGAAAAATCACTTGCCGCTGGATGTGAAAAAAGAGCGCGGCGCGCAACTGCGGCAAGTGACCGCCCTCAGCGCCGCCGCCTACCGCGCCGGTTTTGTTGGCAAAACTCTGCCAGTCTTATGGGAATCGGTCAGCGAGCGCGGCGCGTTGGGCTGGCAAATGGAAGGATTGAGCGGCAATTATCTGCGTGTGGCCGCTTTCGCGCCGCAGCCGCGCTGGAATCAGATTGACGCTGTGCAGTTAATCATGCTGGAAGACGAGCTTTTGCGCGGTGAAATCAGACAGGATGATGGTCAGACAGGATAAACGGGATAAATAGGATGATAGTCAGACAGGATAAACGGAATAAACAGGATGATAGTCAGACAGAATAAACAGGATGATGGTCAGACAGGATAAACGGGATAAATAGGATGATAGTCAGACAGAATAAACAGGATGATGGTCAGACAGGATAAACGGAATAAATAGGATGATAGTCAGACAGAATAAACAGGATGATAGTCAGACAGGATAAGGACAAAAAAATCCCCTTTATCCTCTTCATCCTGTCATAAAAAAACCAGCGCAAATTCTCACAAACGGAGGTTGTATGACTGCTCAACTGATTGATGGAAAAGAAATCGCCCAGCAGGTACGCCAAACCGTCGCCGCCGAAGTCGCCGCCCGCGCCGCACAGGGCAAGGCCCGCCCCGGCCTGGCAACCGTCCTGGTCGGCGACCGGCCCGATTCGGCGGCCTATGTCGCCGCCAAACAAAAAGCCTGCCAGGAACTCGGCATGGTTTCCTACCATCGCCCGCTGCCCGCCGACATTTCGCAGGAAGCGCTCGAAGCCGAAATCCGCGCCCTGAACGCTGACCCCGCCGTCAACGGGATTTTGGTGCAGCTGCCTCTGCCCGCGCATTTGAATGAAGAGCGCGTGCTGGCGCTGGTTAGCATCGAAAAAGACGTGGACGGCTTTTCGCCGCTCAACATTGGCCGCCTGGCGCAAAAAGGGCGCGAACCGCTCTTTGTCCCCTGCACGCCCTACGGCTGCATTTACCTGCTCGAACAGGCCGGAGTCAAAATCGAAGGCGCCAACGCCATCGTGCTGGGGCGCTCCAATATCGTCGGTATGCCCGCCGCGCTGCTGTTGATTGGCAAAAACGCCACCGTCACCGTTTGCCATTCGCGCACCAAAAACCTGCCGCAAGTCGTCCGCCAGGCCGATATTTTGATTGCCGCCATCGGCAAAGCTGAAATGGTGCGCGGCAATTGGATTAAACCCGGTGCCGCGGTGATAGACGTGGGCATCAACGCCATCCCCGACTCGACCAAAAAGAGCGGTCACCGCCTGGTGGGGGATGTCTGTTTCGAGGAGGCCCGCGAAGTGGCTGGTTTTCTGACCCCCGTCCCGGGCGGCGTCGGCCCGATGACGATTGCCATGCTGATGAAAAACACGCTCCGCGCGGCGCAAATTCAGCAGGGATAGGCCGTCCATGCGCGTTTTCCTCCAGCGGGCGTTGCTGACAGCGATGGGAATTTTCGGCCTGTTGGCGTTGGCGCTCGCTGGAATTTACTTCTCGACCCGCGCGCGCCAGACGAAAATCTACAACCTGCCCGCTGAAAGCGTTGCCCTGCCAACCGACGCCGCCTCGCTGGAAGCGGGCCGCCGCATCTTCGGCTATCGCGGCTGTCTCGCCTGTCACGGCGACCACCTTGAAGGCAAAGTTTATCTGTCCAACCCGGCGCTCGGCGAAGTCATCGCCAGCAACCTGACGCGCGGCGCAGGCGGAATTGGCGCAGCCTACCGCGACGAAGATTGGGTGCGCGCCATTCGGCGCGGCCTTCGCCCGGATGGTACGCCGCTGCTGTTCATGCCCGCCACCGAATTTTATTTCCTCAGCGACGGTGATCTGGGGAAAATCATCGCCTTCATCAAAAGCGTTCCGCCGCTGATAAATTACCTGCCGCCCAGCACAATTTCCCTTACCGGGCGGGTGGTGATGACGCTGGTCAAAGAAATCACTTTCATCCCCGCTGAAATGATTCCGCAAAACGCGCCGCGCCCGTCCGCGCCCGCAGCGGGCATCACCCCGCAGTACGGCGAATACCTGTCGCTTTCGTGCAAGGTCTGTCACGGGCCGACGCTTTCCGGCGGGCGCATCCCCGCTTTCCCCGATGATTATCCCTGGCCCGCCAATCTCACCACCAGCGAGGAACGCCCCTTACCGTACTGGACGTTTGACGGCTTCAAGAAAATTCTCCGCGCGGGCGTCACCTGTCACAGCCGCCAAATTGACCCGCAGTACATGCCCTGGACTTCCTACCAATACTTCAGCGATGATGAAATTGCCGCTGTTTGGGCGTATTTGCAAGCCGCGCCGCCTGTACCGTTTGGCAGCCGATAAGGAGCAACGCCATGAAAAGCCTGCGTCTGATTGTTTTTTCTGCTCTTGTGCTCATTTTGTCGCTGGCGGCGCTTCCGGCGGGCGGACAAACGCCGCCGCTGGCCGCCAACGGCGCGCAGCTGACGGTGATTGCCAACATCGAAACCGCCGGGCTGGTATTGGGCGGCAGGCCATTGGACTCTTCGGCGCAGGTGGTGTACCGCAAAAGTGGCGAAAGCCAGTGGAAAAATGCCCAACCGCTGGTTCATATTCCCGATGGGCGGCTGGTGGGCAGTTTGTTCGGGCTGAGCGCCGCCAGCGCCTACGAAGTCAAAGTCAGTGACGGCGCGCAGGAAGTCAGCGGCGCGTTTACCACTCAGCCCACCGACCTGGTTTTCACGCTCACCAAAATTATTTATGTGAACAGCGCGGCGCGCGCGGCGGGTGATGGCTCGTCTGCCGCGCCTTTCAAAACCATTCAGGAGGGCATCAATCACGCCACAGCCAGAACCCAAGTTCTCGTGGCGGATGGCGTTTACCGCGAGTCGCTTTCTTTTCCAGCGTCGGGTGCGCCGAATGCCTGGATTCAGGTCAAAGCCGCCGGGAGCGGGGCGCTGCTCGACGGGGCCGAATCGCTGGCGGGCGCGGCCTGGAAATCGCAGGGCAACAAGGTCTGGTTCATCAAACTGGGGCGGTTCATCAGTTATTTGGGACGCGACAACGGGCGTTTTTACAATTACGATACCCTGGCGGATTTGAAGAAAAGCTCGGGCCACAACAAAGTTCAGATGCGCGAAGGCTGGTTTTACGACTCAAAAACCGGTCGTTTGTATGTGCGCAGCATTGACGACCCGGGAAAACATACCTGGCAGGCGCCGCTCTTGAGCCATGTTTTTGACATCAACAAGCGTGATTGGATTTGGATTGAAGGTTTTGAAATGCGCTACTATGGCGCGCGTTACTCGGGCTGCGGCGTGTGCGCCACCAACGCCTCGCACATCGTCATTCGCCGCAACAAAATTCATCACATGCAGTTGGGAATTTTCATCAACTGGGACGGAAATGAAACGCAGGGCAATGACACGCGCATTGAGTCGAACCTGATTTTCGACCCGCCGGTCAATGAATGGCCGTGGAATGCCGTCAAGGCGACTTCGATGGAAGGCACGGGCATTGTGCTGCGCGGTCACATTGGTGCGATTGTGCGCAACAACGAAATCCATCATTTTTTCAACGGCATTTACACCGGCACTTCGGCGGCCATGAACAACCCCGACTTTGCCTTTGATGCGGATATTTACAACAATTCCATTCACCACATCAGCGACGACGCGCTGGAGCCGGAGGGCGCGTGCGTCAATCAGCGTTTTCGCAATAACCGCATTGATACCACGCTGGTGGGCATTTCGATTGCGCCGGTGACGCAAGGACCGGTCTGGGTGATGCGCTTGCTGGTTTCCAATTTTAGCAGCACCAGCATCAAGTGGAGTCGCAATTCACAGGGCAAGGTTTTCTTTTATCACAACACGTTTTATAGCAATCAACCCGGCTTAAATGCCATGAGCATGATTACGTTGGCAAAGAATACGGTGATGCGTAATAATATTTTTCAGGGCGCTGGCTATGCTTTTGAAGAAGCATTTACAGGCTCCAGCAGCAACGATTGGACAAATGATAACTGGTACACCGTGCGTGGAGCGCAAGCCCCGCACTTTAAATGGGAGAATAAGAACTATCAAACCATGGCTGAGCTGTGCGCCGCCACCCAGTTGGAATGCGCCGGCTGGGAAACGCCGCCAGGTCTGACAAATCCCATGGCAGGAGATTTCAGCCTTCAGCCTGCCAGTGCCAACATTGACCGGGGTGTGCTTCTTTTCGGAATCAATGATGACTCCACTGCAAAAAGGGTAGCCACCCCTCCTCAAATTGGCAAAAATTTAATATAATCAGGGCATGTTCAGAAAAAACACCAAACACCAACAACCCGCATTGATCAGCGCCGCCAGCGAACTGCC